>Ga0315899_10005804_pt1 | contig 13318 bp, 12 predicted proteins | sample LakEriMetagenome_2_FD_203518 | JGI IMG/M metagenome (GOLD analysis project Ga0315899, IMG submission 203518) | Freshwater fungal communities from buoy surface, Lake Erie, Ohio, United States - Buoy 4 MA112 | ecosystem: Environmental > Aquatic > Freshwater > Lake | place: USA: Lake Erie, Ohio...
GTATGCGTCAACAGGTCCATTTTACCGGATTCGACAATAATCCGTATAAATACATTCGTCGATCGGATTGCCTGGTGCTGAGTTCGTATGTTGAAGGGTTTCCGAATGTATTACTGGAGGCGCTGGCCTTAGAAAAACCCGTTATTTCATCCGATTGCAAATCCGGTCCGCGCGAATTGCTGGCACCACAATCCGACTTGCATACTTCAGTGGAGAGCCGGTATGAGCTGGCGGAGTTTGGTGTGCTTACGCCGGTGAATGACGTTACTATTTTAGCAGAGGCGATGCGTCGTATCATGGATGATCAAGCATTACGGGATGCGTATGCCTCAAAAGCGATTAGTCGTGCCCGTCAGTTTGCCATAAAGGACATCATGCAGTATTTTCGGCTGGCTTTTTCGGGACTGTAATTCTTCCTTTGTATTCAATCAACAATAGGGCGCCGATATACAGGGGCACGATCGGAATACGGTATCGTCCCAGCGTACCAAAATTCGATGTTGACAATCCGATCAGGGTGGCAAATAAAATACAGAACAACAGAAAGAGCAGCACATACGATTCGGTAAACAACAACGTCAAACTTCGAAACAAACCCGTTTTAAAGACCACGTAGAGCAATAATCCGAATAATAAAATATTTTCAAGTGCCGAAAAAATCATCAGTACGTTTTTGCTTTCCCATAGAAAAGGCCGGTACAGGGTGGCGGTAATGCCTGCAGGCATTTTGTTGATGAAGCCGTTAATGGTTGGGTCAATTTCGCCGATATTGAAAGTGGAGCCACCGGCTTCCGGGTCGTTTAGATAAGACTGCTGCTGCTCTTTTACATTTTCAAAGAGCTTTTCGATGGCGTAATCACCCAGGTATTGTTCAATCAGCGGTGCATTGAATCGCCAGGCAGCGATCAGCAAGAGGATACATACCGGAAAAACAGCTCGTCGTATCCATGTCAGTCGTATGTTGGAACTGCCCTGCCTGATCAGAAAAATCAGGTACGGTATCGCCATGACCGCCAGGACATATGCCCGGATATGCAGTAACAGATAAACCGACAGCGCAGCTATGATCCAGTATCGTATTTTCCAGCGTTTTTTTACTATCAGCTGGTGGTTACAATAAATCAACCATCCGAGTGCGGCCAAACCGATGGTATCTTTTAGGATCCCTGATCCGTACATGGTAACGGTAGGAAAAAATAAAACACCCCAGGCCAGGTATTTCCGGCGGTCCGGCATCAGGTCGTCGAGGGTTTCGAGGAGTTTGAACATGCCCGAATAGGCGATCAGTGCAAACAACATGCTGGTGGTGACAAAGCGTCCCAGTCCGGGATAGGAGAGCAAGAAAGCGATACGTTCGAGAAACCAACCGGCTTCATTGCTGCTTCCTTCCAGATCGTATTGTTCCAGCAGGTAGTTGTGATCCTGTTGTAACAGCTGAAGGTTTTCGCGACCGTGGTCTACCAGTTCGCGCATATAGCGCACATTTTTGAAATAATTGATACTGTCGCCGAATCCCCAATAATAGTAGATCAGAAAACAGTAGAGTAGGGTAAGCACCAGTTTGAACAGAAATCCGTTGAACAGATATTGCTGATAAAGGGTATTGGTTGATTTTCGTTTGCGGATCAGCCACAGCACGCCGAATAAGGCGATGGCGTACACCGGAATCAGCCAGTAGTCGATTGTATCGATATAACCTTTATACATGCGGGATTGCGGCTACAAGATACTTCAAAATTAAAGCGGCTGTTGCATTTGCTGTTTTGAACAATAACCTCCACTAAACACGCAATTTTCGTTTCTTTGCAATTCAACACGGTCAATATGTCATCATCTCGATCTATTCTGATAACCGGCGGGGCCGGCTTCATTGGTTCTCACCTGGTCCGTCATTTTGTAAAGGCCTATCCGCATTATCATATTGTCAATTTGGATAAGCTCACCTATGCGGGCAACCTGGAGAACCTGAAAGATGTTCAGGGCGCCGCTAATTATACATTTGTGAAAGGTGATATTGGTGATTCCGAGCTAGTAAACAACCTGTTTCAGCAACATCAGATCGATGCGGTTCTCCATTGTGCGGCGGAGAGTCATGTTGACCGATCTATTACCGATCCTTTAGCTTTTGTGCGTACCAATGTGATGGGGACGGTAACCTTATTGTATGCAGCCAAAGAGAACTGGCGATCATCCATGGACGGAAAACTGTTCTACCATATTTCCACCGATGAGGTATATGGTTCATTGGGTTCAACCGGTTTTTTTACGGAAACAACCGCTTACGATCCGCGCAGTCCGTATTCGGCTTCCAAAGCCTCGTCGGATCATTTTGTACGCGCCTTTCATCATACGTATCAGCTGCCCGTCAAATTATCCAACTGTTCAAACAATTACGGGCCCTATCATTTTCCTGAAAAGCTGATACCCTTGTGCATCCATAATATCATCCATCAAAAGCCGCTGCCGATCTACGGTAAAGGAGAGAATGTACGCGACTGGCTTTATGTGGAGGACCACGTGGCCGCCATCGACCGCGTATTTCATCACGGGAAAATCGGAGAGACGTATAATATCGGCGGACATAATGAGTGGACCAACATCGCCCTTGTGCGGGAACTCTGTCGCCAAATGGATATCAAACTCCAACGGGATCCAGGTACCAGTGAACAGTTGATTACCTACGTTCAGGATCGTGCCGGACACGATCTGCGTTATGCCATTGATGCCGATAAGCTGGAGCGCGAACTCGGTTGGAAACCATCCTTGCAGTTCGAAGAGGGCCTGTCAAAAACCATCGACTGGTATCTTGCCAACACCGAGTGGCTACAGCATGTGACCAGTGGCGCGTACCAGGAATATTATACCCGGATGTACGGCCAAAGCCAGTAACCGCCTGATTAGTTTAAAAGCGCCCCCATTTTTTTCTGCATACATTAAACACAGTTTGCTTCATCGACTGAACTGTTGAATATTTGATACAAATCCGCTTTGTTGAGTAAAAAAAAATTATTCCTCAACAAAAGGGGGATAATGTTTGTATAGTATTACTCAACCAGTTTGTATGAACTCATTTACCATTAAAGACCTGGAGAACCTATCGGGCATCAAAGCCCACACCCTGCGTATCTGGGAACAACGGTACAGCTTCATCAAGCCGGCCCGCACAGAAACAAACATTCGATACTACTCCAACAACGACCTCAAGGCTATACTTAACATTGCGTTACTCAATAAATACGGGTACAAGATTTCCCATATCGACAAGATGAATGATACTGAGATACGGGATAAAATCCTTTCGCTGACCCAGCAGGAAGCCCAGCAGGAGCGGATTGTTAACGAGCTGGTCAAACAAATGGTGGATCTTGATATTGAGGGTTTTGAAAACACCCTGAGTGGCTATATAGTAGCCCGTGGTATTGAGCGCACCATCACCCAGATCATTTTCAAATACCTGGAGAAAATCGGGATCTTATGGATGACCAACCATATCAATCCGGCTCAGGAGCATTTGGTTACCAATATCATCCGTCAGAAACTGATTGTGGGTATCGAAAGCATCAACACCCCCCTCAAATCCGATAAAACCCTATTGTTGTTTTTGCCGGAAAGCGAATACCATGAAATAGGATTACTTTTCATGTATTATTTATTGAAGAGCAGAGGAATAAACGTCATTTACCTCGGTTGCAACGTGCCTTTGGCCGATGTGGGCTATGTGGTCAATGTGAAAAAGCCCGACTATTTATACTGCCATGTCACCCGTCCCGGCTTCAATTTCAATTTCGACCGTTTCCTGGCAAATCTGAGCAAAAACATACCAGACACCCCCTGCATGATCTCCGGATTACTCACCCAGAACTATGAGAAAAAGATCCATCCGCCCGTTGTCTTCAAGCGCACCTTTGCTGAGGTGATGGATTTCATAGCCAAGTTGTAGAATCTTTTCTAAAAAAAATTAAACAAAAAAACGCGGTTGTACTTATAATCTGTTTAACTTAGCTTTATTATTAGTTAAACAATTTTTATGTCAACACGTGAATTCGAAAAACTCCTGCTTCAACATGCGGATTTTTTAAAGCCTTTTGCGTATACACTTACCAAGGACAACGAGTCGGCAAAAGACCTTACCCAAGAAACACTGTTCCGAGCATTGGCCAACAAGGACAAATACCATGTTGGTACTAATATCAAAGCGTGGATGTACACGATCATGCGGAACATTTTCATTAACAATTACAGACGAAAGTCTCGTCACCAGGTCATATTTGATCATACACCCAACGATTACTTACTCGATCAGCAACAGCCTCTTGTATCTGCCAGTGCTGAATCATCGCTCAAACTGAAAGAGATCAAAGAGGCCATTCATCAGTTGCCCGATATTTTCAAGTATCCGTTTCAACTGTATTTCGACGGGTATAAATACCAGGAAATTTCGGCCTATTTAAAAGAGCCGCTGGGTACGGTAAAAAGCCGCATTCACTTCGCCCGTAAACTGTTAAAAGCCGCCATTACCCGAAACGGTTGATCCACCTGTTACAGCAGTACGATTTTCCTTTCAGCTCATCACCACAGTCATTATGAAAAAAGCGGTCGTTATTGGTAGCGGATATGCCGGATTATCGGTATCCAGTTTTCTGGCCAAAGCCGGATGGGATGTGACCATTCTGGAAAAGAACGAATCGCCCGGTGGTCGTGGCCGCGCGTTTGCTGCGGATGGATTTGTGTTCGATATGGGTCCCAGCTGGTATTGGATGCCTGATGTTTTTGAACGTTATTTCGCCTGCTTTGGGAAAAAAGTATCCGATTATTATAACCTGATTCGCTTGGAGCCCTCATACCGAATTGAATTCGCCGACGGGCCGATTGATGTTCCGGCAGACTATGCGGCCTTGCGTGCCTTGTTTGAGCAAATCGAATCCGGTGCCGGAGCACAGTTGGATCGTTTCATGGAAGAAGCGGCATACAAATACCGGGTGGGTATTCACAAGCTGGTACATAAACCTGGTCGCCGCTGGACGGAATTTATCGACAAGGAACTGATTGCCGGTATCTGGAAATTGGATGTGTTCACTTCGATCCGTTCGCATGTCCGTAAATACTTTACAAATCCCAAGCTGATTCAGATGATGGAATTTCCGGTGTTGTTTCTGGGTGCTTTACCCGGCGACATCCCGGCTTTATATAGCTTGATGAATTATGCGGATGTTAAACTGGGTACCTGGTATCCGGAGGGAGGCATGGTTCAAATCGGCAAGGCCATGCACCGGTTGGCTACTGAGTTGGGCGTGGATGTTCGATTCAATTGCCCCGTCACTCGTATTCTGACCAAAAACGGAGAAGCCTATGCTGTTCAGTACAGCCAGGATGGTCAGTTTGTGGAGATGGCAGCCGATGTGGTTATTGGGGCAGGTGATTATCATCATACCGAACAAAACCTGCTGCAACCGGCAGATCGCTATTATTCGGAGAAATATTGGGAGAAACGCGTCATGGCTCCCTCTTGTTTACTATATTACATCGGATTGTCAAAAAGACTCAACAAACTGGCCCATCATACGCTTTTTTTTGATGTCGATTTTGAACGTCATGGCCAGGAGATCTATGCCAATCCGAGCTGGCCTACCCTCCCTTTATTCTATGTGAGTGCCCCGTCGGTGACCGATGCGGGGGTGGCACCTCCGGGATCGGAAAATTTGTTTTTTCTGATACCGGTTGCTTCCGGACTGGATGGCGATGATGAAACCTTGCGCGATCGCTATTTTAATATGATTGCCGATCGGTATGAAAAAGCCATCGGACAGTCGATTCGGGATGCCATCGTATTTAAACGGTCGTATTCGGTCAAGGATTTTAAAAATGATTACCATGCGTTCAAAGGCAATGCCTACGGCCTGGCCAATACCCTGATGCAAACATCCATTCTGAAACCCTCCTTGAAAAGCAAACGCGTATCCAATCTTTATTTTACCGGTCAGCTCACCGTGCCGGGTCCCGGTGTGCCTCCTTCATTGATCAGCGGGGAGGTCGTCAGTAAAGAAATCATTCGAGAACAACAAAATGATATGTTATGATGGATCTTTTTCATCAGGTCAGCAACCAATGCAGCAAAATCACCACGCAACGGTACAGCACCTCATTCAGTAGTTCCATTCGGCTCCTACACCACGATTTGCGCACGCCTATTTACCAGATCTACGGATTTGTGCGGTTTGCCGATGAGATTGTGGATACTTTTCATGATTACAATAAAGCCGAATTGCTGGCCGCCTTCAAGCAAGAAACATATGAAGCGTTTGACCGGGGGATCAGCCTGAACCCAATCCTGCACAGCTTTCAGCAAGTGGTTAACCGGTACTCGATTGATAGGGGACTGGTTGATGCTTTTTTCAAAAGCATGGAGTTTGACCTGAACCGCCATCAATATGATGATGCGGGCTACCGAGAATATATTTACGGAAGCGCGGAAGTGGTGGGTCTGATGTGTTTGTTTGTGTTTTGCGACGGAAACAAGGAAAGCTACGAATCTCTCAAACCATATGCACAGGCGCTGGGTGCGGCATTCCAGAAAGTCAACTTTCTGCGTGATTTGAAGGCTGATGCCGAAGGACTTAGCCGGGTTTATTTTCCGGGAGTCGATTTCAGTCGGTTTACCGAAGCCGACAAGGCCACGATCGAAAAAGATATCGAAGCGGACTTTCAAAAAGCATACGTAGGCATCCTGAAATTGCCTATCAAAGCCCGCTTTGGTGTGTATGTGGCTTTCAAATATTATTTGTCGCTTTTCCGAAAAATCAAGCGGGCTGAACCGGCGCGTCTGATGCAGGATCGTATCCGCATTCCGAATTATTCAAAGGCGTTCATCATATTGCGTGCCGGATTACGCAGTCAATTGAATATCTTATAAATCGGGTTCTATGAACAGAACAGACGACGTTATATTAGTCAACGAACACGATGAGGTCCTGGGGACTATGGAAAAAATGGCCGCCCATCGACAAGCATTGCTGCATCGTGCGTTCAGCGTTTTTATCTTCAATAAAAAAGGGGAGATGCTACTTCAGAAAAGAGCATCCGGCAAATACCACAGTCCGGACCTTTGGACCAATGCCTGCTGCAGTCATCCGATGCCTGGCGAAACAACCGAAGCCGCGGCACACCGGCGGTTACAGGAAGAGCTTGGCTTTGATACCCCACTGGAACATCTTTTTCATTTCGTGTACTGTACACCGTTTGACAATGGGTTGACGGAGCACGAATTGGATCATGTCTTTGTTGGCTATTACGATGGTGATATCCGCCCGAACCCCATGGAGATCGGGGATTATTGTTTCATGAAAATGGAATCCATAACCGAAAGTATGCAGCAATATCCGCAGAAATATACATCCTGGTTCAATATCGCCTTTCCGAAACTGGAGTCGTACTGGTCGGTTCGTCAGGATTAATGAACAGCATTCATGTCATCAAACGTTATTATCATTGGCAGTGGCATTGCCGGCTTGGCAGCCTCCGTGCGACTCGCGGTAGCCGGCTACACGGTTACTGTATTTGAATCCAATGATTATCCTGGTGGAAAGCTTACCGTGCTGGAGAAAGACGGTTTCCGCTTTGATGCGGGCCCTTCCTTGTTCACCCAGCCCGACTACATAGCCGACCTGTTTTCACTGGCCGGAGTTGACATGTCCACTTATTTCTCGTACGAGAAATTAGATGTAATCTGTCATTATTTTTTTGAAAATGGCAAACGCATCAATACCTGTTCTGATCCGGATGCCTTAGCGAACGCATTTGCTAAGGACTTAGGAGAAGATCCGGGCGCCATAAAAAAATACCTGTATCGCATGCGTCGTTTATACGACGACGTGGGCTCCATTTTCCTAGATCATTCTTTGCGGGATTCCGACACCTGGTTGCACAAACGGATTCTGCGGGCGCTTCGAACCGTTCGATGGCCATACCTGACCCAAACACTCCACCAGTACAACCAACAACAGTTCAACGCACCGGAAACCGTTCAACTCTTCAACCGGTTTGCTACCTACAACGGCAGCAATCCATATCGTGCTCCGGCTATGTTGAGCCTGATACCCCATTTGGAACAGAATATCGGCACTTTTTATCCAAAGGGAGGCATGATCAGTATAACCAATGCGGTGTACCGTCTTGCTTTGCATTGCGGTGTGAACATTCAGTTCAACAGTCCGGTGGAAGAAATTCTCACCTCGGGTAAAACGGTCAAGGGTGTACGAAGCAATGGTGTTGAATACTCTGCCGACATTGTTCTTTCCAATGCGGATGTATATCATACGTACGATAAACTCCTTCGCCAGCATCCCCGTAGCAAGTCGTTGAAAAAAATGGAGCGGAGCTCGAGTGCGCTCATTTTTTATTGGGGAATGAACCGGCACTATCCCGACCTGGGCCTCCACAATATCTTCTTCTCCAACGACTATCCGGGTGAGTTTTCGGCTATGTTCGATCAAAAAACCATGGGTAACGATCCGACCGTATATATCAATATCACCTCCAAGATGGAGAAAGCACATGCGCCGGCTGATTCGGAAAATTGGTTTGTGATGATCAATGCACCGGAAAACAACGGACAAGACTGGGAATCGCTCACGGCTCAAACCAAGCTACGCGTTATCGAAAAACTCGAACGCATCATGGGTTTGCCTGTTCAGCAGCATATCGTCAGTGAAATGGTGTTAGATCCAGTACGTATCGAACAGCGAACCGGAACCTACAAGGGATCTTTATATGGCACTAGCTCCAACAGCCGCTGGGCCGCTTTTCTACGACCGTCTAATGAGATGACGGCATTCAAAGGGCTTTATTTTTGTGGTGGAACAGTACATCCGGGTGGCGGCATCCCCCTTTGTTTAAAAAGTGCCGAAATTGCGGCCAACATTATTCAAAAACGACATGTCATCCAATAATACCGTCCCCTCTGCTAAATCAATCAACATCGCTACCGGTATCGCGATCTTGTTTCATACCATTGGGTTGATTGGTTTTTTATATGCCGGTGACACGAATTTCCGCTACACAACACCGATAAATTTATTACTCATGTTCGGCTTGTTGCTCTATACCCTGCATGAGCATTCATTCCGAATCTGGCTTTTCTTCATCGTCTGTTTTATAACAGGCATGGCTGTTGAAATGGTCGGCACCAATACCGGTTTTTTGTTTGGCGACTACCAATATGGCGACGTGCTTGGTCCTTCTATCAACCATGTTCCTTGGATTATTGGCATAAACTGGGTGTTGGTCATTTACGGTTGCGGCTCAACCATGCAAGTGATTCTTCAAAAATGGGGTACATCCATTGGCTTATCTGACCGCATGACAGTCTTTTCGCTGGTAATGGACGGAGCCCTATTGGCCGTTATGTTTGATTGGATCATGGAGCCCGTAGCAATTGAACTGGATTATTGGAGCTGGTCGGGTGCCATTCCGTTTTTCAACTACCTGTGCTGGTTTTTGATCAGCATTCCTTTACTGATGTTGTTTTCGTTGGTACGACCTGCAGTCCCCAACAAATTTGCATTCAATCTGTTTTTGATACAGGCATTCTTTTTTTTACTTTTAAGGACTTTCCTATGAGCGTATTCCTTTGGATAGGCATTACACTAGCCACTTTTTTGGCGATGGAGGGCATAACCTGGCTCACCCATAAGTATGTCATGCACGGGTTTCTTTGGTATCTGCATGAAGATCATCATCAGCCAGCCCCCGGTTTTTTTGAAAAAAATGACGCCTTCTTTCTCATATTCGCCATACCCAGCTGGCTTTGCATCATGCTTGGTTTGCAACATGGTGTTTATTGGGCGGCGGCTATCGGCTTTGGAATCGCTTTATACGGATTTGCTTATTTTTTGGTGCATGAAGTCATCATCCATCAGCGTATTAAATGGTTCACCCGCAGCAATAATACGTATATCCGGGCCATTCGCTGGGCACATAAAATGCATCACAAACATCTGGGAAAAGAGGACGGTGAAAGTTTTGGGATGTTGTTTGTAGCAAAGAAATATTGGGATAAAGTACGAAATGACAATAAAATAAAAAGTAGAAAGTAAAAAGTAAAAAGTAGAAAGTAAAAAGTAAAAAGTAGAAAGTAAGAAGTAGAAATTAAAAAGTAAGAAGTAGAAAATAAAAAGTAGAAAGTAAGAAGTAAAAAGTTAAAAGTAGAAATGAAAAGGTAAACGTAATTTATTCTAAAAAAATAATTTTCATTTTGAATTTGAATCCCCACTACACATATCTTCTAATTCTGATAGGTTCCATCATAGGACCTTTAGCATTAAGTTTTGATACGAAAGTCGCTTTTTATAAGACCTGGAAATATCTGTTTCCGGCGATGGTGTTACCGGCCGCTTTTTATATAGGATGGGATATTTTGTTTACTAAAAATGGTGTTTGGTCATTTAGTGCAGACCATATTGTAGGTTATTCGTTTCAAGGTTTGCCAATGGAAGAAATCTTGTTTTTTTTCGTTGTGCCGTATTGTTGTGTGTTTATTTATGCCTGTATAAGGTCCTATTTCCCGTCAATGAGTGATTCCAATGCCAGTCGCATGGTCTTTGCTATCCTTTCGCTGGCATTTATAACGGTGGCACTTTTGAACAGCGATCGGGCCTATACTTATTTTACCGGTCTCTTTGCGGGCGGTTTCATGTTACTGGTTCTGCTGCTCCGAACGGTATTCAACGCCTTTCATACCAAAGCCTTCATGCTTGCTTACATCATTATTCTTATACCATTTCTGATTGTCAATGGCTTTTTGACGGCCATACCGGTGGTTTTGTATAATGACCTCGAAAATCTGTCGATCCGACTGTACACGATTCCGGTAGAAGATACCGTGTACGGACTCTTGCTTATTTTGATGAACGTAGTGCTTTATGAAAAGTTGAAAACCCTTTACTAATACGTACAACGCAACGGTTTATTTTTTCACACACGCCATGGAGAACACCATTGGTATGGTATGTTCCAGGTGTTTGATGCGGAAGCGGCCCGGCTGGTATTCTTCGGTATGCCGGAAGCAGTTATAGGGAGAATAATCGTGTTCTAGAAAGGCTTCAATGGTTAGTCCGTTGGCCAATAACGCGTTGATGATTTCCGCCAAGCTGTGGTTCCACATTACATAATCGGATTGGATGTTAGCATTCCGGTCGGCGTAGGTGCCTGTTTCCTGTTCATAGATGGCACCGGTATTGAAATAGGAGTAGCCAATCTTTTTAAAATCATCATCAAACATCCAGACCACCGGATGAAATTCGGCCATTACGAATCGTCCACCCGGTTTGAGCGTTTTTGCAATGGTATGTGCCCAGGCGTTCAAGTCCGGCAGCCAGCCGATGGTTCCATATGAGGTGAACACCACATCAAAGCGGTCATACAAAGATGAAGGAACAGCACATACATCCGCACATACGAACTGTGCATTTAATCCGAAGGTTGTATTCAACGACACCGCCGTTTCAATGGCTTTATCCGAAAAATCGACGCCGGTTACCCGGGCGCCCATCCGTTGAAGACAGAGTGAATCTAATCCAAAATGACATTGCAGGTGCAGTATATCAAGACCAGAAACATCACCCAATAGGTCGAGCTCAATGGAGTTCAATACGTTTTTTCCATTTCGGCATCCGTTCACATCATAAAAGGCCGAATGCAGATGAGCATCTACCCGCTGATTCCAGGAGTGCTTATTGATAGTTATATAATCGCGAGGCTCAGTCATTATTGTATCAGGACTTGGTTTGGTGCTTGAGTGTACCATTCCATACCGGTTTACGCTGTATCCAACGGCCAACATACATGATTAGTACAAACAAGAAAAAGAACGGACCGGTGAACCCGAAGAGCGCCACATATTTGGTGCCATAGAATTTTTCCATTGGTCGGCGCAGCCGTTCTGAAATGATATACATGCTGGGTACCATGATCAGGGTTAGGAAGAACGAGAAGACCAGACCAAAGATGATGGTCCAGCTTAATGGACCCCAGAACACAACACTATCACCTCCGAAAAAGATTTGTGGGTCCAGCTTCTGGAACATCGATACAAAATCGATATTAAATCCAACAGCAAGGGGTAACAATCCGAGAATCGTGGCAACCGCGGTAAGCAACACCGGAATGATCCGGATTTTACCGGCTACAATAGCCGCCTCACGGGTACGCATACCTCTTCCGCGTAATTCATCCGTAAACTCAATCAACAGAATACCGTTCTTAATGACAATACCAGCCAAGCCGATGATACCCACACCCAGCATGATGCTGGCCACCGTCATGCCGGTGAGTGCATAGCCCACAAATACCCCGATGATGGAAAAGAAGATTTCGGTGAGAACGATGAATGGTTTGCTCAGGGAGTTGAATTGCAATACCAAGATCAGAAAGATCAGTCCCAGTGAGATCATCAGGGCTTTACCTAAAAAGCTGTTGGTTTCGGCTTCCTGTTCGCCTTGTCCGGTTTGTTTGATGGTGATATCTGCCGGAATAGTAACCCTTGATTTGAAATCCTGGATTTTTTCAGCAAGTTCTGTATTGACACGCCCGGTCATCGACGGATCGAGTACATTGCTTTGCAACTGTATAGTCCGCTTCACATTTTTTCGTAAAACGGCACCAGATGTATTGGTGTAATCGATGGTTGCGACGGCGCTGATGGGAATCGACTTCACCATCATGGTATTCATATCGATGAATGTGAGTCGCTGGTTCATAAGGTCAGATACATTGTTTCGGATGCTTTCCGGAAGCCTTAGCTGAATCTTATATTCATCTTCCCCGTCTTTGAGTTTGCTGGCTTCTTTACCAAACAATGCCGTGCGGATTTCCATACCGATCTGTGCTGTGCTCACGCCTTCAAGCATGGCTTTGGAGCGATCGATGCGGATGGTGATTTCCGGACTGTTTAGGTCAACATCCATTTTCAGGTTTTCAATACCTTCAATCCGATTAGTATCCAAAAATTGCCCAAGGGAAGTGGCTACCCGGGCTATTTCGTCATAGTCGTCGCCACTGATTTCGATATTCACGGGTGGTTCGGTGGGCGGTCCGGCATCTTCCTGTGATACTACGATACTGGCACCGGGAATACCGGTCATAGCATTACGGATTTTATCGAGGTATGGTTTGGTGGCTTTGCCTTCCCGTTTTTCAAATTCAACGAAAGAAACCTGGATACGACCTAGGTTTGGCTGTACGCTGCGGTTATTGTCGCGGGGGTTGTTGGCGCTGTTGGCCACATTGGCGATAACACTTTCTACGATACTGCCCGGTTTACCCG
>Ga0315899_10005805_pt1 | contig 13317 bp, 12 predicted proteins | sample LakEriMetagenome_2_FD_203518 | JGI IMG/M metagenome (GOLD analysis project Ga0315899, IMG submission 203518) | Freshwater fungal communities from buoy surface, Lake Erie, Ohio, United States - Buoy 4 MA112 | ecosystem: Environmental > Aquatic > Freshwater > Lake | place: USA: Lake Erie, Ohio...
ATCGGCCTTTAAAAAGTACGACACCAAAACCTTTGCGACCCGGACGGGACTTGAACCCGCGACCTCCGCCGTGACAGGGCGGCGCGCTAACCAACTGCGCTACCGGGCCTTAAGTAATTGATTAACATAAGTGGCTCTTATGTCACCTTAAAGCCTTGCATTTCTATCTGTAGAACTTTTACTGTGGTACTGCGTGCCCCCAACGGGATTCGAACCCGTGTTACCGCCGTGAAAGGGCGATGTCCTAGGCCCCTAGACGATGGGGACGTTCTAAGGCTTGCCAATCTTACCTGCCATTGAGCGTGCGACCAAACCCGATTATTAGGCGCAAAAAGCCACTAGCCGCCGGGTAGCGGGTTAGTGGCTCGCTTGCTAAATGAGAGTTGTGCTTAGTTAAGTGCCCAACGAACAGTAATTGTCACTGTTACATCTTGCTCACCTAAATCAATCTCAACAGCTGCAGCATCTGCTGCTCCTACTTTTGCCATTGGGAAAGGTGATGAGTAGACAGGCGAAGATTGCTCTTCAAGAGATAGGACTCTGCCAATTGATGTGCCAAGAAGCTTTGCATAAGAAGATGCTTTTGATTTGGCGTTAGCAATAGCTGCTGCACGTGCATCCTCTGTAGCTGTTGCTGGGTTAAGTGTTGTTGGTACTACTCCACCAAGTTGGACGTTATCGCCACCTGCAGTGACAACGGCTTCAATGATGGTGCCAGCCTTTGATGCTGTGCGAATCAGAACATCAAATGATTGCGATGCACGGTAGCCGGTGATCTTTGTTCCGGTTTCCTGTGTCCAGTTGTATTCAGGGTAAACCGACATATTTGATGAACGAATATCTTTTGCTGCAATCCCTGCATCCTTTAGGGCTATGCGAACAGATGCCGCTGATTTGCTGGCTGTTGCAAGAGCGGCGGCGTTTGTTGAACCGACTATTGAAACAGTTGCGTTGAAGCGGACCGCATCTGGGACAACAGAGATCGTGCCAATACCTGTGACGGTGATGAAGCGGTTATCTGATGTACCTGCGCCATTTGCTGGGATCGCTAGCGCGACTACTCCTGCAACGGCGGCGACTGTTACTGCGGTTAGGACTGTGCGAAGTTTTGTAAGTTTCATGGGTTAAGTATCTACTATCTGCTGTGAATTAACCAAGAATTTGACCTAAAGGAATTGTGAATACAACCTCTCGTGGTGATCCACCATTGCATCCGATGAGAAAAACTCTTGCGCTCTTTCCTCTCCTGCTCTTCCAAAACTCAAACCAAGATCAGGATCATTTAGAAGCGCTGAAACACCTTCAATTAAGCCCTCTGAGGAGACCTCAGTTAACAAGCCTGTATCGCCATTTATAACGATATCGCTAACAGATCCGACATCAGTGCTCACTATCGGCAAACCAGCCTGCGAGGCTTGAATCAAAGTCAGTGGTATACCTTCATTGTCGCTACACAAAACGGCAATGTCCGACGCACTAAGAATCATCCCTATGTCATTTCTCCACCCAAGCAAAGTTACCGGAAGTGCTTCTTTTTCTGCTTGTGCACTCAACGGGTCTAACAACTCTCCAGCGCCTGCGATCAATAACCAAGAATCGGGATGGTTATCTTTCAAGAATCGTGCCAAATCAATCAATCGCTCAGGGCGCTTGATACTTGTTAATCGGCCAACAAAGACTAAATACTTTTTGTTCGGATCCAGAGCCAATGCAGCTCGCGCATCTTTCTTGGGATACTTATCAAGATCCTGCAAACCAGGGTAGATCACCTCAAACTTGGAATCTAGTGCGATTCCTGACCGTACTAAGTCATCCTTCACGACATTACCGATTGCAATAAACCTATGTGTGATAAATCCAAGCACTTTTTCTAACAGAATGACTAATCGAGTTTTGCTCGCACTGAAATATCCATGAAGCAAATGCCCATGGAATGTATGGACTCTCTTTGCCTGTGGCCTAGCAATTAACCCAGCTAACCGGCCTAGAACACCAGCTTTCGCGGTGTGGGTGTGAATGAGATCAGGCTGGAAATTTCTAATCTCCTTGATTAGTAGAAAGAAAGCACCTAGATCCTTAAGTGGTGAAACCGACCGACCCAACCCAGGAATCCGAACCACAACCACATCCTTTGCAACTTGTTCAAGGTAATCAGACTCATTCTCATCGCAATACCCTGTGACCAAAACAGTTGAAAACCTCTGGTGATCAAGATTTCTCATCAAATCAGCTACCAATACGGCAGGACCACCTACATTCATGCGTGCAATTATCTGCATAACCTTGACCGGTTTTGGTGACCCCATGGCTACATCTTCTCTCATAACAGTGGATAATTGGTGACCTAATGAGTAACTCACCATTTCTTTCTAACTGCACCGCTGACACTATTCGGGATGCCGCTGCAGCTCTGAAGGCCGGCCACTTAGTTGCATTCCCAACCGAGACTGTCTACGGGTTAGGTGCAGATGCTCGAAATGCTAATGCCGTCAATCGAATTTACCAAGTAAAGGGCCGCCCAGCAGATCATCCCTTAATCGTTCATATCTCTTCAATTAACCAGGTTGAAAAATGGGCCTCTGAAATTCCTGATCTCGCAATCGCGCTAGCTAGAAGCTTTTGGCCTGGCCCATTGACGCTAATCCTTAAGCGAAGTGATATTGCAGAAGATTTCATTACGGGTGGACAAGAAACAGTTGGATTGCGTATCCCAAGTGACCCACTAGCTCTAGCCCTAATTTCAGAGTTCGAGAAAATCTCGGATTCAGCAATTGCCGCTCCTAGCGCAAATCGTTTTGGACATGTCTCGCCAACCACAGCACATGCAGTCTCTGCAGAATTAAGTAGTTATTTGTCGGAAGATGATCTAATTCTCGATGGCGGCGCATCAAGTGTTGGTGTCGAGTCAACCATCATTGATTGCACAGGAAAGTACCCACGTATTTTGCGGCCAGGTGCGATTACCGAGGAGATGATTATCGATGTCTCCGGCATGGAGCTTGCTTCCGAAGCAAGTGACTTTGATTCTTTCAAAATCCGTGTAAGTGGGTCTTTAGAAAGTCATTATTCACCTTTGGCGACTGTGCTCTTGGACCAACCGCCAAATGCTGGACAAGGACTCATTGCGCTTTCAGATATAGCAACACCAAAAAGTGTGATTCGATTGGCAAGTCCAAACACTGATGCAGAATTTGCTCGCGTATTGTATGAATCACTGAGGGCTGCAGATGATTTAGGTTTAACACATGTGGTTGTCTTCCAACCCCAAGGTGATGGCATTGCGATTGCCATTCGCGACCGCCTTACTCGTGCCGCAAACGGCCGTTAATTGAAGTCACTTTTTTCCAGTAGCATTGGAACTGGCAGCGATGCTGCAGTGGGGCCTATAGCTCAGTCGGTAGAGCAACGGACTTTTAATCCGTGGGTCGACGGTTCGAGACCGTCTGGGCCCACGTAAAATTGTCGATAGGTTTGGAGCAGCCTATTTTGGGTATCTTTTTAATCTAGACCACTCACTAATTGCGATGAAACAAAATGAAACGAAACGCCACGATGGAAAAAATCTAACAGCGGGCTTCCAGGAACTACCAGATTCCATGAATCCCTTTCTATTCATCCAGGTGATTGGTATTTCCAAAATACTTAATTTTATCTGTCTGGAAATACATGAAATATGTAAGTTTGGAATTACCGAAGATTTCGGCACCGATGCAACCAGTTTTTCCAAAGTCCCTCGACTATATATTCTAAGTGGAGTATTTGCATCCCTTGGATAAGCTCGAGACCTTCCCCACACGAGAAGGCGAGTTATCGAAGATGTGAACTTTCTATAAAAAGGTTCCGTTCGCATAATTCTTACTCCTTCAAGAACAAACCCAGGGTCAGTGTTATTGAGGAAAGTTTCATAGAGTTTCCTAATGTCATTTCCGCTGAAATGACCATCCCCGTCGACCGAAATGACTTCTTGAAACTCAAGCTCCAGGGCCTTCTCTAAACCTCTCAATAAGGAGCGACCATGACCCAAATTTACTTGATTGTTCACAATTTCCAGATTCATTTTTAGACTAATCGAGGTTAGAACATCCAATGTTGAATCACTTGATTTGTCATTAACAACGATAAAAGACGCATCTGTTCCAACAAAATGAGAATTTAGTTCGAGGAGAAAGTCAGCAATAATCGATTCTTCGTTGTATACAGGCATAACAATCGCGACTTTGTTCATGCTAGCCAACTTTCTTTAATTTTGATTGGATGACATTTTCATACTCATTGAGCGCTGCACCTATTGCCATATGCATATCCAAGTATTGATACGTGCCAAGTCGCCCCCCAAAGTGTACGTTCGTTTCTTTTTTGGCAAGTTCCCGATAACTTAAGAGTAATTCTCGATCAGCTGGGGTATTAATTGGATAGTAAGGTTCGTCTGCACCCTCAGCTTTGCGGCTAAACTCCGTAGCAATTATCGTTCTTTCAGAATCCAATCTCTCAGGATGTAAATGCTTAAACTCATGAATACGAGTGTATGGAACATCAGCATCTCCGTAATTCATAACGGCACATCCCTGGAAATCGGGAACATCTAACTTCTCGAATTTGAAGTCAACAGTTCGCCAGGATAGTTGACCTAATCTGAAATTAAAGTATCTATCTATGGCCCCGGTATATATGATCAGGGCATCTGGATTTAGGTCATTACGGACCGAGAAAAAATCTGTTTCAAGGTGTACTTCGATTAATTCGCTCTTCAGCATATTTTGGAATAATTCACCGTAACCATGAATTGGAAGGCCTTCGTACTTGTCTGAAAAATACCTGGTGTTGAAGTTATATCTAATTGGCAATCGAGAAATTGTAGAAGAAGGTAACAACTTGGGATCAGTTTCCCACTGTTTCCAAGTGTAGTTCTTGATCAAGAGTTCATAAAGCGTTCTACCAATTTTTGAGATGGCGAAATCTTCTAAATTGTTAACTACATCTGAATCTGTAACTAAAGATTCCATAAAACTCTGCGCATCTTGTGGAGAGAATGATCTGTTAAAAACTGAGGACATTGTGGACAGATTGATTGGCATTGAGTGAATCTTGCCGTCTGTTGTAATCCAAACGCTATGACGGTAGTCATTAAATTCCGCAAAAGAGTTTACATATTTCCAGATCTTCTCATTGCTAGTGTGAAATAGGTGCGAGCCATACTTATGAACTTCAATGCCAGTTTCAGAATCTGGGTATGAATAGGCATTTCCCCCGATATGATCCCTAGCTTCGATGATCGTGACCTTCTGCTTTAATTGTGTCGCGATTCGCTCTGCGATTGTGCAACCATAGAATCCAGCACCGACGATCACAATTTGAGCATCCCATAGTGAATGAGCTGCATTTTTTCTACTCACGCCTTAATAGTATCCCGAGTTCAGCGTAAATCTAGGGATTAAGAGTAAATCAAGAGAATTTTAATTTAGAATGTTGGGTAAAGTAATGTCTCACTAAGAATCTCGGAGACGCTATGAGGATAAAGCTTGGAACAGAGAAATGGTCGCTCCCTCCCAGCTTTCTCATTTTTTTTGGATTGCTTATTGCCTGCGAGATAACTTTGCTATTTGGTTTTTTCTCGACGCCGATTGTTGGCGACGTAACTGTCAATTTGGCATCAATAAAACAAGCAAAGTACTTAGGGGACTGGCCAAACTCTGTGATTGAGTCTTGGGACCTAAGAGGTTTTTTGAACAAAAACTTAATGTTTATCTTGCATAACATATCTGAAATTGGCTCGCCTAGCACAATTTCGGCGAAGGAATTTCTTGTAAAGGTAGCCTATTTCTCTCTAGTGATTCTTGTTATAGTGATCTCCGCAATAGTTTTAAAGGAACAATTTTCAAACCGGACTGATGTTTCATTCATAGTGCTACTCATGGGAATAACAGTATTTTCTGTTTCCAATTCCTTTGTAGCTCTACAGGCAGAATTAAGCGCCGCAGTCGTGGGGATACTGATTACCGCTCTAGCTAGCAGTAGCAATCAGAAGAAGTTAATATTGGCAGGTTTATTGTGTTGTATTTCTATTGGCTTCAAGGGCGTGACGGTTTTGATAGGAATCTCCGCCGTTTTTGCCGGCTTTGCTCTAAATCATTCTGATTTGATCTCACGACTGCGTAAGGTGGGTGGATCTTTTGCAATAAGCCTTTCTAGTTATTTACTCGGGGTGGTTTTCTTAATTCCATCGGAGTTGATAGATCTACGAAATGCAACCTCATTGCAATCAAATTTTTCATACAGCGTCTTGGGTAGATTGAAAATTTCCTTGGGATCTGTTGTATTCCAATGGCCCCATGTACCAATAATTGCAGTTGGACTTTTTTTCTATTTTTTAGTTGCCATAAAACATCTGAAATCAAAAAGTTCTAATTTTACCTCTGCCAAGAATTATTCGTTGCTACTACTGACACTATCCCTATTTGTTGCATTTTTCTCTATTCTGGTTCAATCAAAGGGGTTTGGGTACCACTTGGCGTCAATGATTCCCTTTTCTTTTGCGGCCATACTCGTATACTTTAAGGAGAATGGGGGCCTTGGTGGAATTAGTAGCCGAATGAATTACATGATTTTTGCTTTAGTTCTTATTGTCACTTCCCCCACTCAGTCTGGTATTTGGGACCAATTATTGAATAATTATGCGTCTCAAATTACCTCAGACAATCGATCGTTTAAAATGAATTATGATTCGCGAAATCAGGCGCTTATGAATTTAGGAAAAAGTATTGATAAGACTTGCACAGGTGAAATTTTATTTCTTGATTTTGGCACCAACTATGCAGTTGACAATAAGTCTTGGTTGCGATTTGTAGTACCGATGCCTATTCAAAGAAACCTAAATTCGCTAAGGGGAACAACGCTACAAAGGGAGGCTGTCGAGAATGCATTGCGATTTAAGGGTGAATGCGTGACTCTTGAGCCAAGCAGAATGAACTCGGTATTGCAGCCATGGGCAGCGCCGCTTTACGATTACATTAATAGGAATTTCCTAACTGTGCGGGTGGAAACTTATCAGCTATATGGAGAAGATAAAACCACTTTGCTTTTGCGCCGCAAGATTTGACTGTTGGATTTAGAATCCGTCAATTCGATGACAGAAAAGTCTTAAATGGATTAAACTCCCAACTAAGTCAGGCTTCATTTGATGGCTAAGAACTTATAGATTTAAACTGGATCCGTTACCCTGCATTTCTATTTCGAAGGTATAATGGAAAGGTGTTTAAAGTATCCAAATGTGTTGATTCAGCCATAATCATAGGACTTGGCTCAATTGGCAAGGCCCATTTGGAAAGGGCATTAGGTTTGGCCGAAAAAGTTTTCGTAGTTGATCCAAGTATTGAAGTCAGAACATTTTTAGAAAAGCACCAGCAGGTCGAATTGATTAGGTATATCCCTTCGTTAGAGGATTTTCCAGCAGGCAATTTTTTGGACTTAGCGATTATCTCAAATTGGGGTCCAGATCATTTCAAGACATTCAATAAACTCACTGCACTAGGTGTAAAAAAATTCTTAATTGAGAAACCTTTGGTTACTAAAGTTAGCGATTTCCTTAGCATTAGAGAAGCCTTTGCAGATCCCGAGTTATTTGTCGGGGTGAACATGCCATGGCTTGAAGATAACTTAAAGAAGCAGATATTTGGACTGCGCGACAAGTATTTACTTGGTCCCATCACAAATATCTCTATTTCCGGTGGCGCCAAGTGTCTGTCTACAATCGGTATTCATTACATTGGCTTGGCGTGCCTCCTTTTTGAATGTGACCCAATAAAGGTCACCTCTTTAATTGAATCTCAGAAAATAAATCCAAGATCTCCTAGTCTGGATTATCTTGGGGGAACGGCAAGTTGGAACTTCGGAACTGAAAAATACCTGCAAATGTGTTTTTCAAACTCTTCCCATACTCAGGCTACAGCTATTGTCAACTTTAAATTTGGTAGGATACAGATTGATGGTTCAGACATTAGAATTCTAAGTTTAAGTCAGTCAGATAGAGAAAACATTGATAAGCCAACTAAGACTTTCTACCCGATTGAGGTACCCGTCGAATCGAATGGATTACTAGAAGCGACAACCATTCATGGAACAGATGTTCTAATTGCAAGCCTTATAGAAGAAGTTCACCTTCCTTCACTTTCAATTGCGGTTAAGAGTACCGAAGCGCTTCTAGCTATGCTAATTGCGGACAAAGAAGAAAAAACTATTGCAATTCCAATTAACGACGAAATGATTAGAAAGTATATGGATCATGAATGGAATGTATCTTGAAAAGACTCGGAATAATTGGGGCAGGATCGATCGCACGCGCCCACATAGATGCGGCGCGACAAGCGGGGTTTTTAGTAGACTCAATTTGTGGCAGCAAGGATTCTTTACGTGCAAGAGAAATAGCATCTGAGTTACAAGGGCTTGTATCTTTTTCCGATCTATCATCTTTGTTGGACACCAAGCCTGATGCGGTCGTGATAGCAGTGAACCCAACGCATTCTTTGGAAATTTTAATTAAGTGTTTGGATCTGGGTTTACCCGTGCTTATTGAAAAACCAGCCTCCACAAGCTCAAAGAGTTTTTCTAAACTCATGGCTATGGACACATCGGGAGTAATAGTTGGTTATAACAGACGACACTATAGTTCTGTCGAGCAATTTAAAGGGGAGCTAGAAAAGTACCGCTCGGGCCTTGTCAATATCCAGATACCTGAACTTTCATGGAGCAAGAACCCTAGCTATCCTCAAAGACGTGCCGCTTTGTTGGAAAATTCAGTTCATATTTTTGATCTGGCAAATTATTTATTTGGTGGCATCAGAATACGCGATATATCGAAGAATCACGACGAAAAGAGTTTAGGATTTTCAGTGGCAAGCTTTGAAACCGATTCGGGATTTAATGGTTCAGTTTCAATTGGGTTTGGAGTACCTGACAATTCATATATTAAGTTTTGGACAGACGGAACCTCGTTAGAGCTAAAGCCGATTGAACATTTCAACAAAGTAGGTGAATTGCGGCGAGAGGTTTCAAAAGACTTTATTCAATCAACTAGATATTTACCTATTTCTGAGTATAACTGGAATCAAAGTCAAAGTGATTTAATTGCAAAGCCAGGCTTTTTGCGTCAGTATGAGGAATTCTATTCTTTAGTCGCATTTAACATTAAGCCAAATCGCTCTGCAAATATCAATGACGCGAAATTAGCCTTAGAAATAGCGGAGAAATTCATTTCCTAGAAGGAACGTCGACATTACCCGGTTTAATTCCTAGATAAATAGATTTCAAACCACTTTCTAAGGGACTCTTGCCCCTGAACAAGCAAGACGTCTCGAAAGCAAACGTCCGAGGGACTTAGTAAACCCAAAGGATCATAGTAGATACTGTTCTTCCCAGCATTCTTAGCAATCATGGCAGTTGAAGTAACTGGAAGGGATATAACGCAATCTGCCATATCAATTAGTTGATTCGGAGATACTTCAGGACTAATCCTTACGTAGGACTTTGTTCCTTCCAAGCGAATTAAAGTATCCCTATATAACTGCGATCTTTTCTCTGGTGAGATATCCCTTTTAGGTTTGTGCACTATTGTTATATCGAATGAGAGAGAAATCTCCAGAATATCATTAAGGAATTTTATTTCTTTATCGCTCCCGCAGTAACCGACGTCATTCAAGGTGCTGAAAGTATAAAAACCGTCTATATTTTCATAATCAAAAATTACTACTAGTTTTTTAGACGACAGTTCAGTACTAATCTTCGTGTCTGTTCTCCAAGGGAAACCAACAACGCAAATTTCCGCCTTTCCCTTTCCAATCTTCGACTCTAGCAATTTGTGTTGGATTTCATCTACTACCCAAAAATCTCGCCAAGTGGAGCATTTATAGATTTCAAAGCTCGGACTCACCTCATCGAGCAACATAGGTGTATCACAGGCACTAAAAAAGACAACAACAACATGACTGCCTTTATCTTCCGCCACACTAGCCCATATAGGTTTGATAATACCGTCACTCTCAGTAAAAAAAATGTAATCAGGTAGGTGTTGTCGATCAGATGCGTGCACTCTCAAAGCGAGGGCAAGATCATATCCCACACTGAGAAATTCTGGTTTTCCTATGCTCGCCTTCAAAGTTCCTAGGAGCAATATAATTAACAAGTCTGAAAGATACTTTAATCTCAATCCTTTCAATATATGAATAGCATCTATTTGGAAAGATTGGTCTATTGGATTGAGAGAAGCTCTCACAGAAGAAGAATGATTGTGGTGTAAAGTGACAACTCTTTTCGAAATCGGTGATTTTATGTCAATCCAGTTCTTAAAATTATATAAATTGACGTCATCACTTTGAAAATAATTCTTATTAATTGTATTACTCCAAATTGATGTTTGAGAAACGTCCTTGAGCTGACCTATCTTTAAATTACAGGGTTCAAAAGTGAATAACTGTTTGAAAACCCCAATGAAGGAATTAGCTCCCTTTTTGTAAAGTGATAGTTTCCAGAGAAGCTTTGAAAAGGATTTATTTACTCTGAAACCACATGATTCTAAAACCTGGAGCCATTCTATGGGTATGGGATGTACCCCAGGCTTCCCATTTAACTTTGAAAGTGCAAAAATTTCGACAAATTTTGAATTAAAGACATATGAGACGCTACGTTGGACGAAGAAGTTTTCTAAATGTGATTCATAAGCTTTAAATCGTTTTGGCACATTAAGTAAATTTGATGCCAATCGTTTTTCTAAGCAAAGTGAATGAATTGTTCGAATATCTCTAGTTCCACCAGATTGGACAAAAACATTAAATTGGTGAGAATTTAATGGATGTTTTTTAATCCAAAAGAGAGAAAACATAGGAATGAATCTGGTCGATGATGCAAATTTCATATGTAAATCTTCTCACGACTTGAATTAAATTAGTTTGCAACCGATGAGTTTTACATTAATGTCTAATTGGTAGGGAGCTATTTTTGGAAGGAATGATAAACGTAGAGGGTTTCATGTCTAAGTTGATCGCTTTGCACCATGAAATTCAACTCGAAGAGCAACAACCAAAGAAAGATTCGATTTGACTACCTTCAAAATCCTTTCCGCAAATCAATTCTTTCAAAGCACGACCGTGGTAGAGATGGCCATGGGAGTGAAGCATCCTAATTATTGAGGTTCAAAATCTCATCACGGTAATTGCAAGTGCTAAGGTACGTTGGTATTCTCATGTGAGTGACCTGGTCCACAGATTTTACCGAAGGAGCGAAATGAAGTCTAAAGTAATGGAAGTTGGATACGGGAATGTAAAGAAGGTCTCGATTGGCGGCGGGGGAAAGCTGGTCCTAATCGGTGGTCCCTGTGCAATCGAAAATAGAGATCACGCATTCATGATGGCGGATCGGATTGGGAAGGTGTGTGAAGAGTTAGACGTCAACTGGATATACAAATCCTGTTACGACAAAGATTGCCGTTCGTCCCCTGATAGTTTTCATGGATGTGGAATTGATGAGGGCCTTCAAATTTTGTCTGATATTCGAGATAATTTTGGAATCCCGGTAACTTCAGACTTTTCGGACCCAGCCTGGGCTGCGGCAACTGGAGAAGTGTGTGATCTTGTACAAGTACCAGCTTATCTTTGCCGCCAAACTTCGATTTTGCGTGCGGCCGCTGAAACTGGGAGACCAATTCATCTGAAGAAAGGCCAGTTCATGAGCCCTTGGAACATGGCCAATTCAGTTAAGAAAATTGAAGCTGCCGGTGGTAACCAAATTCTGCTAGCAGATAGAGGAACTTTTTTCGGATATAACATGTTGGTTAACGATATGCGATGTTTACCTATTATGGCCAAAACGGGTTATCCAGTTTGTTATGACGCCACACATTCAATTCAAATGCCAACTTCAATGGGTGATATCTCTGGTGGTCAACGAGAATTCATACCTCACTTAGTTCGCGCAGCTGCAGCAGCCGGAATTGATGCACTTTTTGCCGAGATTCACAATGATCCAAAAAATGCCAAGTCTGACCCCAATACAGTATTAAACGTTAAGGATCTTAAGCATGTTTTGGGACAAGCAAAAGCAATTCATGAAATGCGCCTCGAATTATTGGAGAAGTACGGAGAAGACAATGTCGAATGAGATGCAGGTTTCTAAGCGCATGATTCCAATTGCAAAAGTACCGAATATAGCTCCTCAAGACAGTCTCAAGAAGGCCCTTGACTCCATGACCAAATTGTCATTGGGTATTTGCATTATTCGAAGCGAAGATGGAAAGCTCGAAGGTATTTTGACCGACGGCGATCTAAGAAGATTGATTCTTACAGTACAAAACCCACTACCAGCGTTACTTGTTTCAGAGGCCATGGCGTTCGGGACAAGGAATCCCAAATTTGTGTTTGCTGATTCACTGATAGGTGAGGCAATCACACTTATGGATGAAAAGCAGATCTGGGATCTACCTGTCCTAGACTCTGAGGGAAAAGTAACTGGGGTACTTAACAGACACAATTTGGACTAAAGTGCAAGAAAAAAACAAGATTGCTATTTTGATCCCAGCTCGACTCGACGGGGTGCGACTCCCAAACAAGGTCCTAATGGATTTTTATGGTGTCCCGATGGTGGAGCATGTACGGAGACGGGCAAAATTAAACTCATCAAACGCAAATGTATTTGTCGTCAGCGGAGATCAAAAAGTGCTCGAGGTAACACGTAACTTTAATGGTGAATCCATACAAACTTTTAAAGATCATGAAAACGGAACAAGTAGGTGCGCAGAGGCAGCTGCCGGATTAGACTATGAACACTTTATTGTTGCCCAAGGCGATGAGATATTACTTTTACCCAGACACTTAAATTCTTTACTTGATGCGTTGCAAACCAATCCAAATTTTGAAATGGTAAATACCGTCGCTCCCTTAAAAAGTAATGAAGAGCTGAGTGATGAAAGCATTGTAAAGTGCTTAGTCAGTAAAGACATGAAGATAATTATGATGTTCAGGACAATCCCCATGAAGCATCAAAGCGAAGAAGATTTCAAATTATTCTATAAAGTATTAGGGCTCTTTTCCTATAGTAAAGATTTATTGCAAAGAGTGTCACAACTTAACTTTTCACCTTTCGAGAAAGTTGAATCCATTGAGCAGATGCGATTAATTGAAAACGATGTTGACATTTACGCCTTGGTTGTTGATAAAAGTTATCCCTCTGTAAACGTCGAGAAAGATGTATCAGCAGTCCAAAGGGTGTTGGAGATTGATATGGAACAGGCAAAAACTCTAAAAGCAATCACCAATGAAGAAGTATAAGAATCCT
>Ga0315899_10005806_pt1 | contig 13314 bp, 7 predicted proteins | sample LakEriMetagenome_2_FD_203518 | JGI IMG/M metagenome (GOLD analysis project Ga0315899, IMG submission 203518) | Freshwater fungal communities from buoy surface, Lake Erie, Ohio, United States - Buoy 4 MA112 | ecosystem: Environmental > Aquatic > Freshwater > Lake | place: USA: Lake Erie, Ohio...
TCAACGCAGATGCGATTGCCTGTTCTCCGTCCTCTCCCAGCTGATTATCGCCAAGGTCAAGCTTAGTCAGCGTGGTATTCACGCTCAACGCAGATGCGATTGCCCGTCCTCCGTCCTCTCCCAGCTCATTTCCGCCAAGGTCAAGCACAGTCAGCGTGGTATTCACACTCAACGCAGATACGATTGCCTGTCCTCCGTCCTCTCCCAGCTGATTATGTTTAAGGTGAAGCTCAGTCAGCGTGGTATTCACGCTCAACGCAGATGCGATTGCCTGTCCTCCGTCCTCTCCTAGCTCATTTGCGCAAAGGTCAATCTCCGTCCTCTCCTAGCGCATCTACGAGAGAGATCCATCGTCCCCGCGTGCTATTCACATCAGATGCGATTACCCGTCCTGCGGCATCATAGCTAAGGTAAAGCTTAGTCAGCGTGGTATTCACGCTCAACGCAGATGCGATTGCCTGTCCTCCGTCCTCTCCCAGCTGATTACCGCCAAGGTGAAGCTCAGTCAGCGTGGTATTCACGCTCAACGCAGATGCGATTGCTTGTCCTGCTGCGCCCTCTCCCAGCTGATTATCGCCTTTGCCCTCTCCCAGCCGATTACAGGTAAGGTCAAGCTTAGTCAGCGTGGTATTCACGCTCAACGCAGATGCGATTGCCCGTCCTCCGTCCTCTCCCAGCTGATTACCGCCAAGGTCAAGCACAGTCAGCGTGGTATTCACGCTCAACGCAGATGCGATTGCCTGTCCTCCGTCCTCCCACAGCCGATTATAGGCAAGGTGAAGCTCAGTCAGCGTGGTATTCACGCTCAACGCAGATGCGATTGCTTGTCCTGCGCCCTCTCCCAGCTGATTATCGCCAAGGTCAAGCTTAGTCAGCGTGGTATTCACGCTCAATGCAGATGCAATTGCCTGTCCTTCGCCCTCTCCCAATTCGCAATTTTTGAGGCACAACGCAATCACTTTACACCACACGTTCAAGCCGTTCAACTTGTCCAGCAGTCCTGCGCCGTTGCGAAACACGGAACCACCAATCTTCGCGTTGACAACCGCATCCACATTTTTTACAACAGCGCGCATTGCCTTTGATGTACTGCTCAGCAGAAACAAGGTCCTTGTCGCGGGAACTATTTTGTTGAGCGACTCCACAGGGAGAAGTTCAAGTACATCTTTGAGACAAACCTGGTTCTCCTCCATCTTGCCTTTCTCTGCGCGGCAAGCGAAAATTGTTAGCAAAATATACAAAATGTCCGCACTGACCACGACGAAGAAAAACGACAGCATTACGAGGCAGGACACGACGGCACGACAGCACATTTTACGATGACCCCGCACGCACGCAGGACGCACACAGGACGCACGCAGGACGCACACAGGACCCACGCAGCACGCACGCAGCACGCACGCAGCACGCACGCACGCACGCAGCACGCACACACGCACGCAGGACAGGACGAACGCAGGACAGGACGCACGCAGGACAGGACGCACGCAGGACAGGACGCACGCAGGACAAGACGAACTGTCGCACGGACGCACGCAGGACAGGACGCACACGGACGTAGCCGAGATTACCGCCCTCTGTACGAGCTGCGAGCTGTGCCCTGAGTGCGGCAATTTCGGCATCCTTTGCCGCGAGCTGTGCCCTGAATGTGAGTGAGTGTGCCTTTGCCGCAAGCTGTGCCCTGAGTGTGGCAATCTCGGCATCCCTTGCCGCCAGTTGCTCGCTTGTGACTCCACCACCACCGCCACCGTCACCGCCTTTGCCCTTCCCACCCTTCCCAACACTCGCCATCGTGGAGAGTGCGCGGGTTGTGTGTGTTTCCAGGTCCTGAGCTGAATTGTTCAATAGTAATAATTGGGCACAAACAAACTCGATCTCAAGATCGAGTTTGTTTGTGCTCTTGGGTGGTGTTTCCATGGATTAGGGACACACTGCGAGAGGCCCGATCGACCGGAGTTCCCAAAGTGTTTCTGAGGCTCCCAGCAAAAGTAGACTTAATTTCAGCAGACACCTGTGGTAAAATGGATACATGGCGAAACCAGTCTGGGCCTCTTCCCTTCAAAAACAAATTTGATTAAGGCTTTACTTGAAAATCGTGGCTGTCGTTGGATTTCTGCCTGTACCTGGAATTTCGGAAGGTTTCTGGAACCATCAAATTCCACGGTTTCCAATCGACCGAAATTCGAGCTGTCGAGGCTCTGTGGGGTGTGTCAAAGTGTGACAATTTGGTCTGGGCTGCCCCCGCGCATGCAGATTATTCTGCATAACAGTGCGCTCCCAATTGTTGCCTCCACCCGCGCCCCGGCCATTCGTGTGCCCAGGAGCCAGCGCGGCTCTACATCCTTCGGCCGTACATCTGTGCTGCGTCGTCGAGAATGGGGGCCGGGTGCTTCAAGCCGAAAGACGAGTGGGACGGCGATCCGGTTTACCACGGCGGCGTCCGGTGTGGGGACAACGTACCAGCGCACACGACTGCCAACGGGGTACAATTTGGGCAGGCACCGTATGCAGACGAGTTTTTCAAGGATTTCCGGCAGGGCAGGCAGCTTTCAGCGTAACACAACATAATAGACCACTGGCGACAAGTCAGGAACAAAAACCTGAGGCACGCAGCGTGGGGACGGAGCAGGCGAATCGGGGAACGCACTGCAGAGGATGATCCACGCTGGGTCGAGGTTTGCGCGTGTAAACACGCCAGCGAGGTTGATCGCGATGACGGAGGTGCTTGCGCGTGTAAACACGCCAGCGACGATGTTGTCGGCTTGGGAAAGGCCCATTCCAGCTGCACTGGCCTTTTGAGGACATTGCCTGCTCATGCTCGGCTGTGATGACAGTCAACCAAAATACATATTTTCCCAAGCCGACAACATCGTCGCGGTCTTGGTATAATGCTGAAGATGGGCATGCTGTTTTCTCTCCCCTGGGCATGGCGTTGGCAGTGTCAACGAGCTCATGTCGAACGAGCTCATGTCGAACAACCTGGGCATGTCAGCCTCGGCAGTCTTGCAATCCCGAATGATAAAGGTTCTGCGAAACTGGTTCGAAAGAGATCAAGGCTGTGTGGCAGCACGCGTCCTGATTTTTACTCACTGCGCTGGAATACAGCGTATGACAAATGCTCATACGTGGCCGTCTCAAATTGACTGTTTGCCCAGATTATTCAAGATTATCCCAGTAAAGTACGCTTGGACGGCATTTTGATACCGGGAGACGTGTGCGTGTCAGTGGAGTAAGAAAAAAGTGCGAGACATGCGCGTAGCGTCGCGTGTAGCCTGTGCTCTCGCATCAGAGCGCCTTGGAAACAGCTTGCAAATGCTCTCGGGAACAGCTTGCAAATACTCTTGGAATCACTCACCATGCGCCAGCTCAATCAAGTCTGTGTGGCGCAGTAGAGTGAGGTTAGGAGCGGTGTCCTCATCCAACGTGGATCCATTCTCTCGTGCGCGCAATGCGAGAGAGGGTGCCGACTGGTGGAGAGAATTGTAGTATTCTGTTTAATTTTGGACAGTGCAGTAAGGTGTTTCGGGAGAGGCATGCGACACTGGAGACAGGCAAGAGACCAGTGGGCACCCGACAGGTATGCGACATCCGAGACAGGAGATAGGTGTGCGACATTGGAGACAGGCAAGAGAGCCCAGCGATGCACCTGCCTTCCCGCTTCCTGTTTCCTGCCCGCCGCCGCCCGCGCGGCTCACGGGTCCAAGACTTGGTCCGTCCTGAGACGCGCAAGCCTCTCCTGGAGAAGCACAAGCGCAAAGCCGTACGACAACAGGACAGTACAGGCGCGGCGCGTAGAGCCGTAAGACAACAAGTGCTGGGCGCGTAAGAGTCCCACTCGCACGAGAGTCTCACTCCGCTCGACCTCAGTTGCAAGCAAGGGTGTTTGGAGATGGACAACCGTAGGCGATACACATACTCTCAATATAATGAGGAGTGGAGAGCTTGCGGTGGTACATGGGGAGGCAGGCGGTGAAAGGGAGGCAGAGCAGAGGATATGCGGCAGAGCACATGAGGCACACGCAAGCAGAGCACATGAGGCACACGCAAGCACCTGCAGTCCACGAAGAGCGCAGGAGCCTTTGGGCGCGAGGGAGGAAAGGCGCCTTTCCTGCGCGCTTTGAAGACGCTCGGCCTGTGCCGCAGCCTGTGGGGGCGCGGGTGCCTCTAGGTTGGGCTCATGAGGGGTTTGCTGGGGCTGGGGCGGTTGGCTTTGCGCTTGCCCTTGCGCTGGTGTAGCAGGTTGCGCGCAAGCCTCGAGCAGATTAGAGACTCGAGAGACTTTGACGCTTGGCGCCGAGTCTGTGAGAATGCCGGCAGCTATGCTTTTCGCCATTGAGTGCAGCCTGGCCCCTTGCGCTCTTCTTGAAGGCTCGGTGGTGGCTGGCAGATCGAGCGACACGAGCGCTCGTGCTGTGATTAGCTTGGCGTCTGATTCAGCCTGCCGCCGACACTTATGTCACACTGCCTTCAAACTGCCATCACACCTGAAATCTGCACCCTTTGCCTTACACGCTCGCATCTCTCCCTCTTGCGCATGCTGTCCACATGCGTCTCTCGTGGGCAAACTGGCACGGTGTCGCCACAAAATAGTTTTAGAAGAGGAGGAGAGCACCTGGTGGCCAGGGGAAGGGACAGCTGCAGCCTTGGAGGAGTCGCGTGGCGACAGCAAACTTCTTTCAGCACGTTCAGCACGCCGCGGCGACCGTGCTGCCTCTAAGTCAAGCTGCATTCTGCAAGTACGCAGCAGCAAGCAGCCGCCCATACATTCCCACATACACACGCCAAGCCGGACCCACAGCAGGAGTGAGCAACTGACGGTTGGTGCATGCGCGCGCTGCACGCCAGGACACGTGCGCAAGCAGCGTGCCTCGAGACCTCAGGGCTTGATACTTGATGATGAGCGAATCCGTGCCTCCAGGCCCTTTCAGAGCCAACGCGCGCACGCCACTCACGGCACTCCTGTCCGGTGCATCCTCTCTCAAGTCTCCTGCTTCCTCTCTCAAGTCTCCTGCTTCCAGTCTTGTGCTGTCGGAGCCAGCTTTATCCAAACTCATTGTGCCACTCACTGTGCAACTTACAGTCGGTACCTGCCCATTCGCATGCCAGGATGGGCATGGTTGGGTGGTTTCTTGGAGGCGCACCGTTGCCTGATCGGGGCGGACAAAGCTCTGGGGGCTAGCTTCAGCTGCATCTGTGCAAGCTCCCTCAAGCCCACCCTCACCGGGCACCAGCGCGTGGTGGGCAGGCGTCGGATGCTGCTGGGCGCCTGGCACTGGCTCCTGATGTTTCAACACCAAGTCAAGGTAAGAGCACACGGTCGGGTTGGTATGGACAGGAACGAGAGTAAGGTGCTGGCGGATCTCTTGCCCACGCAGCTTCACGAGCTCGTTGATCATGGTTTTGAGCAAGCGCAACGGCTTGAACTCCTGCCCCCTGTACTGCGAGGGAGGATGGTGCGTGAGGAACTGGTGAATGTCGAGGAGAAGGAGGTCGATGTCAAGCTGCGCAAGGTAGGTACGCATGCGTCGAGCCATCTCGAGCAAGCACTTGAGGACTCCCTCCACGAACTCGGGTGTAAGCGGACCATAAGCGAGGGCAGTCTCGGAGGCAGTCGAGCTCTCGCCCTCCTTGGACCCCTCGGGTACCTGAGGCTGATAGAGGAAGCGAATGAGCTCCGACAGCACCCGATTTGCTTGAGCTTTCTTGAGCACGTTGATGAGGAGGGCGTTGATGGATACTTGCATCAGCTTGCGCGTCTCGTCCGCCTTAGACCCTGCCGTGCATCCATCCCCTTTCCCCCCAGCACCCTGAGAGGCGACGCGTGGATGGAGGAGGGAAGAGAGGAGGTTGAAGATGAGGGATTTGAGGCAGCGAGAGCTGAGCGCTTGCGCCACGGCGGGCATGTGCGCAACGAGCTGCGTCAAGGCGTGAAGCGCTCCTTGCATCAACCGGGACACGACAGGAGTCTGCCACTCGTCTCGGTCTCGCCCAGAGTCTCTGTCTCGCACAGTATGCCCCAGCACGCGCGCCAGTGCCTCAACCACCTGTAGGTTCCGTGCCCAGAATACCAGTCACGCCCATGAGAGACACTCACATGAAACACAGGAAGCATGCAATGCACACATTCGGCCTATCCCAGAGCGACGAGGGGGAAGCAGGGCGAAACGCAAGGTCCCTCAGGAGCAGGGCGACACGCAAGCGTTTGACGCGGGGCTGACGAGGGAAGAGCTCTTACCGGGTCAGCACAGACAGCAAAGAGGGCCACGTGTTTTGGCTCATGGTTGTGCATGTGGATGATGCCACAGAGCCTGCGTGCGTGCGTGCGTCCTTCCTCGCGTCAGCCCACGCAACCTGAAGTGCCGACCGTGCTTGCAAAGTGCATCACGGGCGCAATGCACTGGGGCGCAAAGGCAAGTAAAGAGCACAGGGGGCAAGCACCTGGTGACGGCATGCGCGAGATGATCGGCAGGCGCGGCATCAAAGAAGCTCAAGTCATGGACCACCTCCATCAATCCCAAATCCCCCACCTCGTCGTCGTATGCCGCCCTCGAGTGCACTTCCTTCTGCTCCGGTAGCATTTGAGACTCGGGAGACAGGGCTGCGCGATGCGGGCTGCTCGAGATGTATGAAGCAGCACCTGCTGATGCTGCTCCAGCGCCCATTACATTCTGAGTGGCAGGCGGCGATGCATGGTTGCAAGGGGACTTACTCCGTGCGCTGTTTCTAGGCGCAAGGCAGCTGGGCGGCGGAGATGATAGAGGTGAGCTGCTGGGGCGAGACATGCTAGTGGCAGCATACGCCAGACTTCTGCTCCTGCCTCCTCCTGCCATGCCCGGCTCTGAAGCACTCAATTGCGGCGCGCTGACAGTAGCGGTGTGCATGTGCGCATCTCTCACTTGGTCGCTTAGACTGCTGGTGGAGGCAGAGACCCGACGGCTGTTGGACGCACAGGCGAGGGTCAGCCTCCAGCATTCCAGTCGAGTGTGTGCCTCACAGCATCGGTTGCTTGTCTGTGTGCGACTGCAAGGTACCTTGCAGTCTCCACATGGCAAACTCATGTGCATCCTAACCTAATCATTTACATGCGTCATCGACGTGCGTCAACGCGCGCACGCGCAGTGAGGCACCTGCTAGAAAACGAAGAGGGCGGAGTACTTTGGCATGAAGAAGAGGGAGTACTTTGGCATGAGCTGAGGCGGACAGAGCGACCTGTCACGCCGCTGTTGCCACTTGCCACGCTGCTCTTCATGTGCTTGTCTATCAGCTCCTTGTGATTGTCGTCGAGGCGAACAAGCAACTTCCAAAACCTGTCTCCCACCGCAGCGTGCACAACGAGGAGGGAGTCGAGGGCGGCGGCACGGACAGCAGCATCGCGATCTTTGACGTACGGCGCCATTGCATTGGCAATCTTGCTTGCCGCGGCTGGCGTGCTTGGAAGGTTATCCAAGCCATGCTTCTGCAAGAGGGCAGCGGCCTCGAGAATGCACTCTGATCGCGCCTTGATGTTTCGGGTGGCGGCAGCGCGGTCGAGGAGCAGACCCAACACGCAGCCTGGCGGATAGATGCAAGGCAGCCCCTTGACCAGTTGGCGCGCCTCGTTTCTGACTGCCTCATTGTTAGACCCCATCTCTTCGACCACACATGGAACGCACACAACAGCCTCTTGTTCGCTCAATACGCCACCCTCGCACGCTGTGTCATGATTGGGGCGCGCCGCAAGTACATGGAACAAAGCTCTCAGTAACGTCAAGGCACCCAGTATGACGCATGGACCTCGTTGAGCTGCTGCAATCCTAAGCGAGCATAATCGCAGGACCAGGTCCGAATTTTCCACGATAGAATCCACCACTTCTCCTTTCACAAGGCCTGCTTTCTGGCGTTGCGCACCCTGGTCCACGACTGTGTCACAAGCCCCTGCTTGACAGGCATCCGACAGCTGACAGGCATCCGACAGCAGCCGCAGCCCTTCCACCTGCCGCTTCACATCTTTGGAAAACAAAGCACTGAGGAGTTGAGGATGGGCGACAGGAGCGAGGGAGTCTTGGAGCGACGTCAGCATCCCTTCGATCTCCCGAGCATCCTCGCCCACCACCTTGGCCTTTGCTCCCATGGCAACCAGGTACTTGCGCAGGCGCAACTCTTTTCCTCTGTTCCTCTTCAGCAGCCACTCCAACGTCTCTTGCAATCCTCCGGGCGTGCCTGGGATGACAGAGGGACAAGACGAGCGAACGAGGCTCGGACTTAATGCACGTCGTGCTATTCCCACAGGGCCGTGTGCGCAAGCGACGGGATCCGAGAGTCCCGTGCTGCGCCTTAGTGTGAGATGAGATCTTCGTTCTGCTGCGGGAGGTGTAGAATCAACGCTCACGCCCTGGTGACTGACATGCTGCATACCCTGATGCGTTGGTGTTGATGGTGTTGATGCCTCCTCCGTTGGCGTTGCAGTTGGCCAAGATGCTCCATTCACTGGAGGGTTCGTGGGCGTTAAGGCCGATTCTGCAACTTCTACCGCCCTGATTTCCTCTGGAATGCGCCGAGGCGCTCCAAGCGCATCCATCTCGGCTGTTTCGCAGATAGGCATCACACCCTTGAGTTGTGCGGGTTTCATGTCACGCAGCACTTTGTTGATGGCCTGCTTGCCCCCGGCCTGGTAGATTACAGAAAGACAACGCTCGGCACCGTTGCGAACCTCGGCGGTACGGAAGACCAAGCCGTCCATGACCGGCACCAAGATGGGAGATAAGTCCACAACTTCGCTCGTGTCCCGCGCCGCCAGATAGTCAGCAGCCCATTTGAAGGCATCCTCGCGCCCAGCCGGCGATTCCACGCTCAGGGCAATGGGCAGATACTTGATGACGCTTTCAGACGAGATGTGCCGAGCCCACGCGGCCAAGCACTGCAAGACGGCGTCCCGTACAGTCTTCTTGTTGTCAGAGATGAGAGCCAGCATGTTGGGCATGACGTGTTTGGAATACTTGTCAACAGACGGGCCTATTGCATCGGCAATCTTGCCAAGAAGTGCCAAGACCTGCGCCGCCAAATTCTTGTTGCTGTCCTTGAGACGAGCCTTGAGAGCAGCCCACAATTCACCACAGGAACCTTGCATATAGGGCCCCTGCCGACCCAACGGCTTGGCCTTGGTCACAAGTTCATCAATCGCCATGATTGCCGACTGCCGTTCCTTCCAGTTTGCGTCTCCCAGTGCCTTGATGTGCGAAGCGATGGGGGCAGTGAGATTCACGATTTCGTCGCCGTCAGCACCGGCAGCGGCGGCGGCGCTAGCAGCCTCGTCTGCGCACCGCACCTGGCGCTTTGACTGCATACCGGTGGGCTCTTGATGCGCTTCTTCAAGAGCAATCTTGCCAAAAGCTTCGTCAATGCTCGTCAGCAGAGCAGGCTTAACGTCGGAGAGCATATTGCGCAAATCCGGACCAAGCAAGCGGCGGAGGGTGACGAGCGCTTGAATGGCAGCTTTTTTTACGGCAGGATTGGCCACCTCTAGCATGCCCTTGAGAAAGCCCAGAACTGGGGTGGGCTTGATGAGCTTCATTCCGAATTCATTGCACATGGTGTTGATCCATCCCACGGCGTTTTCGAGCGTCTTGGGTGCCTTGGTCGTCTCAAGCACCCCCAGCGCCTGCAAAATAATGAAGTCGGGGGAACAGGCCTCGGCCAAGCTGATGAGGCACTCGGATGCCGCAGTCTTGACCTTGACATCGCCCAGCTTCTCCACCAGAGGGGTCACGAGCCAGAGCGCTGCGCGCTTTGAGATCTTGCCCGCTTTCTCAGCCATGAGCTTCACCACTTGAAAGCCCTTGGCGACCACCTGGAAGTTGGTCTCCTTCTTCGTCACCAGCAAACCCTGCACCATGCGGCAGGTGGCATCAGGCACAGGCTCCTCCAAAGCCCCACGCTCCACCAATGAGGCCAGCACCTCTTCCATGCCCACCAGACGTTCCTTCCAGTTGCCGCTCCCGAGCTTAGTTCGCGTGCCCTCAGAATACAGCGCCTCCATCTGCGCGTCCAAATCTTCCACAGACATGCCAGTGTGCTGGTGGACTATCTCGGTCTTGCCTTCCTGCTTCGCTATCTCGGTCTTGCCTTCCTGCTTCGCTCCTGGAGGCTTGGGCTTAGGCGCAGGAGTTGCTGGCTTCCTGACAGGAGTTGCTGCCTTCCTCACCGCACCGCCGCCCGCTGTCTGTTTGCCGCCCTGGCTGTCACTAGCGTTGACAGGGGCCTGATTCAACGCCACCGCCGCCTTGGCGGCAGCTGCGGGTTCAGGCGCTGCCGGTGCCTGGTGCGCGGGCTGGTGAGCAGCGTGGGCAGAGTTTGTGTGATGCGTTGCGTCGCCGGCAGCTGTGTGAGACGTTGTCTCTGAGATGTGAGACGCTGTGTGAGACGTTGTCTCGCGGCCAGCTGCAGTCCTTTGCAAGCCTGACCCCAAATTCTGGGCCGACGCGAGGACCTTGAGGGTCTTCTTTGCATCGAGCGACGAAAGCAGCTGCGAGATCTTGTGAGGGGGCGTGCCTGTCGAGACAGCCTGGAGCACGAGAAGCGAGAGGGCACGCGTGGCTGCGGTGCGCACTTGCTCAGCTGAGTCCTCGCAGCATGCAGCTAGCAGATCCGACAACACTTTCCACCTCCTCAACTCCGTCTTGTCCAACTCGTGCGCCGGCCCACCGCCACGTAAGGCCTGAGAAAGAGCAGCAAGAATCTCGACCTTGCCGCGCACAGGGCAGGTCTGTTCAGCAACCATGTAGCTGCCGCAAACGTCGACAAATTCGTGCACAGAGAGACAGGCCGGGATGAGAGCACCGAGGGCAGCATGCAGGGCCTGCAGCACGCGCTTGTCTTGATCTTTCAGCTGCTCCACGAGCGCCCTGGCACAGGCCTTGCCATGCACTACCAAGTCCTCAGCAAGCCCCAGGGCCAAGACGCACATGCACCGAGCGGCAGCAGAGCGCACCAGCACCATCGAGTCGCGCAACATGAGCACGAGTGTCTTGACCACGTCCTCGTAGTCGCCTGCTTTCAGGCGTCGGCCCTCGGGCTGGGCAAGCTTCTGGAGGAGTTGGAGGCTTGCCACCTTGTCTTGCCACTTGCCAAGCGTAGGCAGGGCTGAGCACCAATTCCAAGGCAGTCCCCCTAGCACGTCGGCTGGCTCCAACGCACCAGACTGCCCATCCCCGACGATTGCAGCATGCGCGGTACAAGCATCACGCGCGTCGCAACCTGCGCCGTGAAGCGCCCGTGAAGCGCCTTGACGCGCCCGCATCACGGGCGATGCGGCAGCGCTGGGAGTCTTGGGCCTCAGGCTTGCCGCGTCCTCAAGCGCGAGACCGCACGCCTCCCGCCCTGCTGCTTCGCCTTGTGTCCCTCCGTCATTTCCTTGCCTCCTGCCCAGCGGCACCGAAGAGGAGGAAGCAGCTGGCAAGGGAGGAGCACGGAGAGCGGGTGGCGGCGGAGTTGCGCCTTGTACTGCCGCTGTAGCTTGCACTTGCACTGCATCGGCAAGCGCCACTTGGAGTTCCTTTTGCTGGGCAGAGCGCACATTGTTATAGCAGCTGCGTTTCGCGAGGCCCAAGCGCAGGAGCTGCACAGCCAGTGCCACCGCGTTTGCTCGCACCCCCTCCACTGTGCTGTCGAAGACTGACACTGATACCTTGACCAGTGTGCTTTTTGCTTTTACAAACAAGGGTGCTTGGGCCAAGAGCGGAGGCCGAGGGTGCTGGAGCGCCTGCAGGAGGGTCTCGGCACTGCTAGTCGCCACTTTGGGCTGTCTGTGCTCACAGGCAGCGGCCAACAGGTCCAACACTGCGCCGCTGCACTCTGGGCGCGCCAGGAGCGCGACGAGCACGTTCTGCGCCTTTCGCTTGCACTTGCTTTGCCCAAACGCCTTTCCAATAACGACGCTCGCGAGATCGCGCCCCAGCTCCTCCATCACCCCCGGCGGCGCTGTTGGGCACAAAATGAGAGCGGCATCCAGTACGCGTTCCTGCACGGTGACGTTGCTGTCCCCAACTCCTGTCACTACCTGCCCCGCCTCTTCCCTGGAAAAGTCTGAGGCAGATGCTGCCTTCTCCACGAGCGATTCCGCCCCTTGCAGGCGCTCTTGCCACAATCTGCTGCCCAGCAAGGCACTCATGGGCTTGCCTCGCGTCTCTTCCCCCCCCGGCCCCTCGACCACGTTCTTGATTACCTCCTGCCCCTTCTCCTGCGCCTGCTCCTCGCAAGGCACCGGGAATCGAGGGGCGTTCGTTGCATACGAGGCAAGTGCGGTCTCGGTCTCGGCTCCTACTCCTCCCGTCGCCTCTCTCCCTGGTTCCTGTTTGTGCTCCGCGGCGGAGCCAGAGGCAGGCTCGTGTTCTTGCTCCAGCTGCACCCCGTGACCATTTTCTCCACTTGGTCCTCGTTCTGCAGCCCCGCTGCTATGCGATGTGGCAGCGGTTCCCCGCTCATCCCCACCCTCGTGCTCCTCCGCAGAGTCTTGCCCCCACTGGCTCCACCCCCCGGCTCCACTTGCCAGGATCGCTTGGTCCTGTTCCTGCCCTCCACTGCCAGCCGCAGACGCGGCACGCGATGGCGTGTGCTCCTCCACACGGTCGGGCTCTTCCGTTGGCACGATCACGAGGCAAGTGTGTGCAGACGTGGTTGCGTGCGGCAGTAGCTCCCCGGGCGCCGATGCATGCTGCTCGTGCTCCTGCTCCAGCAATCGCATCGAGGCCCGAAGGCGCTCCTGTTGCAAGTCCGTCTCTATCGCGCCCACCTCCCTGCAGTCGACACACTCACAGCCCTTTCGCCGGAGGCAGATGCCCTTCGAGTCGTCAGAGCAACCAGCTCCCCCGCCACCATCCTTGGCGGCTGCCTTTGCTCTCACTGGGAGCCCCCCCTTCTTGGGCATGCCCAGGTCCGTCTCTGCGGCTCGCGGCGATGAGCACTAAATTCAATATACGCCACGCCTAGGCCTCTTCCCAGTTTGATGTAACTTAATTAGCAGCCACGACCGCTGAGAGCGACCGCTGATATCGATAGTGCGCTGCATTCACCAGCTACTGTCTGGGTGCGTCATTTTCTACCGTGCTTCACCAACCACGAACCAATCTTGAAACTTCGGACTCCACCGAAACACACCAAATATGGAGTCGTGTCATGAGCAGACACCTCACAACGCTGGGCTCCGCATACGACGACGATGCTTATCTCATGGGCAAGATCCAGCCAACGTTGCAGGCCCTTGCAGATACGGTCCGATCATTCAGGCAGGATGCCGACCTCGAGGTTTGTATAGACAAATGCACAATATACATGCCAGGC
>Ga0315899_10005809_pt1 | contig 13311 bp, 11 predicted proteins | sample LakEriMetagenome_2_FD_203518 | JGI IMG/M metagenome (GOLD analysis project Ga0315899, IMG submission 203518) | Freshwater fungal communities from buoy surface, Lake Erie, Ohio, United States - Buoy 4 MA112 | ecosystem: Environmental > Aquatic > Freshwater > Lake | place: USA: Lake Erie, Ohio...
TGCCGCGCCGCCAGCGCACGACGCGCGCATCGGGCGTCGCGAGCAGCTCCTGCGCGCCGCGCCGGATCAGGAACTCGACGCGCGACGCGGCTCGCACCGCCGAGGTGGTGCCGGCCGACACACCCCAATCGCCGGCGAAGCTCACCCACGCGACCGCGTCGTCGCCGAGCCCGGCGCGCGGCGGCAACGCCACGAGGTCGGTCACGGTGTCCTCCGAGACCGCGAGGTCGGCGAGCACGCGTCCGCTCGCCGCGTCGAAGCGGCGCACGAAGCCCTCGGTACGGCCGGGCACGTCGAGCACGCCGCCGGTGACGAGCACGCGTCCGTCGTGCGACCACGCGACCGCCTGCGTCTTGGAGATCGGGTCGCTCGCGCCGGGCGAGCGCACGTCGCGCGGCGTCGCGAGTCGCGCGAGCCGCTCGCCGCCATCGGCGCGGTGGATCGTCGCGCCGGCGCCGGGCGTGAAGTAGCCGATCGCGATCCGCGCGCCGTCGGGCGAGAACTGCGCCGACAGCGGGTCGGCCTCGAGCCCGAAGCGGCCGGTGCGGGCCATCGCCACGCCGTCGATGCGGAAGGTGTGCGCGGCCGCGTCGCGCGTCGCGGCGACGACGCGCTCGCCGAGCGAGGACATCGCGAGGCAGTCGCCGCCGAGGGTCTCCTCGAAGCGCAGCGTGCCGTCGGCGTCGAACGCGCGGATCGCCCCGGGCTCGGCGTAGCAGGCGACGAGCATCCGGCCGTCCGCCGCCCACGCGAGCCGCCGCACGTGATCGCCGCGCGCGTCGAAGCGCCGCACGAAGCGGCCGGTGCTCGCCTCGAACAGCCAGATCGACGGCCCCGGCGGCTGCGCGGCGCTGCCGGTGCCGGCGATCGCGACGAGGTCCTGCGTCGGATGGATCGCGGCGCCGAACACGCGCCCGATGCGGCCCGGCCCGACCGGCGGGCGCAGCACCGCGAGCGGCTCGCCGTCGGACAGGCGCCAGACGCGCGCGGTCTTGTCGTCGGACGCGGTGACGACGAGGTCGCGCGCCGCATCGACCGCGAGCCGCATGATCGGCGCCGAGTGCGAGCGCGACTCGATCTGCAGCCACACCGCCGCGCGCGCGGGCAGCGCGGCGGCGAGCGCGGCCGCCGCGACGACGGCCGAGAGGAGGGCGAGGAGCGTGCGTCGGTGCATCGTGCGCGCTCCGTCGTCCCGTTGTCCTCGGCTCCGCCGCGCCGCGTCCGGGTCAGAACTGTGTCGCGCACTGCGCGGGCGTCAGCCCGTACGGCGCGTTCGGGAAGTCCGCGATCACGAAGTCCGGATAGACGTCGTTCTGCGCGCGGACCCCCCCGCAGAAGTTCGTCGCCTGGCCGCTCTGCGCGCCGCCCGCGATGAACTCGCCCGAATCGCGGCAGCCGGTGAAGCCCTGCACCAGGGGCGGCTGGCCCGCGGCCGGCGGCTGCGTGTTGCACGCGCGGATCCGGTAGTAGACGGTGCCCGAGGTCGGGATCGGCAACGCGACCTGGTAGGTCGAGTACACCGCCGGGATCGGATTGGCCCACGGCCGCAGGACCATGCCGGTGCGCGTCGGCGTGCCCGAGTTGCGGATCACCTGGTAATAGACGACGCCGCTCGCGTGCCTCGGCCACGCGAGCCGCAGGCTGCCGCCGCTCACGGTCGCGGTCACCGTGTACGGCTGCGGCGGGTTGCCCGGATTGCCACCGTCGCCCGACGCGCCGCCGCCGTCGGCACCGCCGCCGACGCCGATCCCGGCGCCGCCGAGGTCGACGACGTACGAGCCGGTGACCGGGACCGACAGCGTCACGTCGGCCGGATTCGCGTTGCCGGCCGTGTCGCGGACCGCGTTGCGGCGCACGGTGACGTTCGTGGCGAGGTTGTCGTACGGCATGTCGACGTCCATCCGGTACGCGTTCGGCTGGCCGGCGATCGCGTTCAGCGCGCCCTTGTTGCCGACCGGCACCTCGATGCTCGCGGCGGAGAACCCGACCACCGGCTCGCTCCACGTGAACCTGAAGGTGTGGCGCACCCCCTCGCGGACCGGGTAGGTGTTCGCGCCCGCGCTCGGCATCGTCGCCGCGTCGCGCTCGATCGTCAGTTGCGGGGGCACGTTGTCGCCGTAGGGCTGGGTGCCGCTGCCGGTCGCGGGGTTCGCGTTGCCCGCGAGATCGGCGACGGCGCCCGCCGGCACGCCGACGGTGACGGTGCCGACCGCGCCGGTCGGCGGCGTGACGACGAAGCGGTAGGTGGTCGACGACACCTGCGTGAACGCGCCGCGCGCGGCGTTCGGCGGATCGACCGCGACGTCGCCCGCGGTGAAGCCCGTGACCGGCTCGTTCCAGGTGAAGGTGAAGGTGATCGGCCCGGTCGCGGTGCCGCCCTGGTCGTCGGTGACCCCGGCGGTCGGCCCGGCGGTGTCGACCTGCACGGTCCGAGTCGCGACGCCGCTGATCGCGCCCGCGGTCGTCGTGAACGACGCGGAGAACTCGACGCTGCCCGAAGCCGGCAGCTCGGCCTGCGGGAAGCTCGCCTGCCACGAGGTGCCGCTCGAGGTGACGGTCCGCGTCGCGCCGCCCGCGCGCACGGTCACCGGCCGGTTGGCCTGAGACACGGTACCCGAGACGACGACGCCCGCGGCGCGCTCGGCGGCGTTGATGACGTTGTCGCCGGCGATGGTGCCGATCGTCGTGACGCCCGGCGCGGGCGCGCGCACGTCGAGCTCGGACTGCTCGGTGACCTGCGCGGCGTTGACGCCGTCGGCGCGCCAGCGCTGGCCGTCGACGCCGAGCATCCGCGCCTGGTACAGGCCCTGGAACGCGCCGGAGATGTCACGGATCGGCGGCAGGCCCTCGAGGCGGGTCGGCGCGACCACGCCCGCGGGCGATCCCGAAGCAGCCGCGGGCTGGCCCCAGAAGAACACCGCGCCGTCCCGGTCGAGCGCGAAGAAGCCGTTGTTCGACGCGACCACGCGCGCGATCCGCGCGAGGCCGGGCACCGGCTGCGCGAAGCCGCGCGACGGGCCGGCCGCGCCGAGGCCGCCGGTCGCGTTGTCGCCCCAGGTCCAGACGCTGCCGTCGCGGTGCAGCGCGGCGAGCGTCGCGTCGGGCGTGCCCGAGGTCCCGACGTACGCGGCGACCGCGATCGCGCCGCGCAGCGGCGTGTCGGCCGCGGCGAGCACGGGGCTCGGCAGCTGCTTGCTCGAGGCGCCGGTCGCGCCGGTGCCGAGCGAGCCCGCGCCGGAGCCCCACGACAGCACCGTGCCGTCCTGCAGCACCGCGAGCGACAGGTCCGCGATCGCGGCGACCGAGATCGCGTCGCGCACCTCGACGATGGGCTGCGGCACGCGCGTCGCGGCCGTGCCGGCGAGCTGTCGGCGCGCGTTGCCGCCCCAGCCGACGACCGAGCCGTCGGGCATCCGCGCGATCGCGTGTTCGATGCCGACGCCGATGCTGCCGGCGCCGCGCAGCGCGGCCACGTCGACCGGGCTCGTCGCCCCAGAGGTCGTGCCGGCGCCGAGCAGGCCGAACGGACCGTCGAAGCCCACCGCACGGACCGCGCCGTCGCCGCCCTTGACGAAGAGCGCGGTCGCCGGCTGCTGCGAAGCCGAGGTCAGGTCGGCCGCCTCGGTCGCGAGCTCGCGCGCGTCGGCGCCCGACGCGTCGAGCGTCGACAGCACGCCGCTCGAGCGCAGCCGCACCGCGGTGGCGACCGCGACGCCCTGCGGGTTCGGCAGGCCGACCGCACCGAGTCCGACGATCGCCGGCAGCCGCGCGAGCAGCGCCGGCTCGCCGTGTCGCCGCGCGACGACCGGCAGCGCGGCGAAGGTCGCCGGCCCGAGCCGCGCGGGCTCGAACGCGCGCGCCGCGGCGGCCGCGGTCGGCGCGCCGGCCGCGTCGAAGCCGTCGACGACGCCGTCGGTTGCGTCGAGCGCGAGCTGGCGGGCCGCGGCGAGCGCGGGCGCAGCGAGCGTCGGGTTGAACATCGTGGCCTGGCGGCCCAGCGCGCCGAGCACCAGCGCCCAGCGACCGGCCGGCGAGTCGGGCAGCAGCGCGCCGGCACCGGCGACCGCCGGCATCCGCGTCGGGTCGTCGACGAAGCCCTCGGGTGCGAGCGGCACGAGCGCGGCGCGCACGCGATCGTTCGCGGCGGTGATCGCGGCGGGCGCGGGCAGCGCCGCCGCACCGGCCGAAGGCGCGCCGGCGAGTGCGCGTGCCGCAGCCTCGCTGTACGGTGTCACGCCGACGTTGCGGACCAGCGCCGGCACATACGCGCGCAGCAGCTCGCCCTCGCCGAACGGCACGTCCTCGCCCGCGGCGCCGCGCGACTCGTCGAAGTAGGTGGCGCCCGCCTGGCCGGACACCTCGACCAGGAACGGGCCGGCGACGCCGCAGGACGTGAAGGTCGCGCGGCCGTCGGGCCCGGTCGCGGCGCTGCCGAGCACCGCACCGTCGGGACCGCGGACGACGACGCGCGCGCCTTTCGTCGCGCCGATGGACAGGCCGACCCCGATGGCGACGCCGCCCTTGCCGTCGGCGCCCGTGCCGAGCGTACCGTCGCTCGAGGCCCACTCGACGTCGCCGGTGAAGCCCGGCGCCACGCCGAGCGTGCACGCGGCGCCCGCGACCGCCGTCGTGCCGCTGCCGTCGGTGCCGCTGCTGCTGCCGCTGCTGCTGCTGCCGCCCCCGCCGCCCCCCGTGGCGACCAGGGTCGTGAACCCGGCCGCGATCAGCGCGAGGAGGCCGGCGAAGCGCAGACGGGACGGGGCGGGCGTGGCGAGCGGTGTCATGGCGGACTCGGAGCGACGGACGATGCGGATCGGGCGTCGCCGGCGCGCGGACGATGCGCGACGACAACGAGGAGGACGGCGGCCGCGGCGGCACCGGCGACGGTGGCGACGAGGTCCGCGGGATCGAAGGTGCCGCGCGCGAAGTACGCTGCGAGCGGCGAGGCGCCCGGCAGCGCGGCGAGCGACCCGCGCAGCGCGTCTGCGAGCGGAGCGGCGAGCCAGGGGTGCTGGCCGAGCTCGAACGCCGTGCCGATCGCGGCCCAGGTCGTGCAGCCCGCGGCGATCGCGTGCCGGCGCGGCGCGAGCAGCAGCGCGGTCGGCACCGCGAACGCGAACGCGTGCGCGAAGCTCGGCAGCCAGGCGCCGATCGCGCCGAACGCGGCGCCAGGCACACCGAGACCGGTCCACGACGCGGGCCAGACGCGGATGGATCCGGGGCCGCGGTCGAGCACGTAGACCGCGGTGCCGAGCAGCAGCGCCGCGGCGGCGAGCGCGACCAGGGTCGCGACGCGGCCGTGCGTCGCGACGGCGTCTCGGGCGGGGGCGGTGTCCACGGCGCGGCCGGTTCGGTCGGGGGTCGGGGTCGGCGCTCGCGCGTCGCGTCAGCCCGCGACGCGGAACTGCACGCGCCGGTTCATGCCGTCGTTGGGCGCCACGCCCGGCATCGGCTCGAGCGGCCCGCGCCCGATCGGCTGCAGCCGCGCGGGGTCGATCCCGTAGCGCTCGACGAGCAGCTTGAAGACCGAGTAGGCGCGCTCCCAGGACAGCATCATGTTGCGCTGGTACGCGCCGGTGACGTCGGTGTGGCCCTCGATCACCAGCCTGATCGACGGGTCGCGCGCCATCACCGAGGCGATCGCGTCGATGTAGCCCATCGACTGCGGCAGCACCTTCGCGCTGCCGACGTCGAAGTTGATCGGGAACGCGGCCGCGGGCCCCTGATCGCCCGCGGGGGCGTCGGCCGGCGCGGCACCGGCACGCGGCGGCTCCGCGGCGATCGCCGCCTGCTGCTGCTGGCCGGCCTGTCCGCCCGGCTGGTCCCAGACGATGCCGCGGCTGCGCGGCTGGCCCGGCGCCGGGCTCGCCGCCGGCGCGCGCTTGAGCGCGTCGCGCAGCTGATCGGGGCTCGGCGGCTTGTCGAAGAAGGTGACCTGCGCGGAGGCGCTCGCCGTGACACCGAGGCACAGCGCGGCGAGGCCGGACAACGCGAGGCGGCGGACGGACGACGGACGGTTCATGGCTCGGTGCTCCGGGATCGGGGTAGGTCGACGCGTCGCGCTCACTGGTTGCCGATGCGGATCTTCTGGTCGTTGAGCGCGCCGCCCTGGACCTGGGTGATGCCGCCGACCTGGACGTTGCTGGTGCCGCCGTTCTTCGCGTTGCCGATCTCGAGCGCCTGCGAGTTCAGCGCGCCGGCCTGCACCTGCGTGATCTTCCCGGCCTGCACGTTCGAGGTGCCGCCGTTCGAGGCGTTGCCGATCTTCAGGCGCTGCGAGTTCAGCGTGCCCGCCTGCACCTGCGTGACGCCGGCGACGTTGACGTTCGAGCGTCCGCCGCTCGACGCGTTGCCGAGCTCGGTGCGCTGCGAGTTGAGCGCGCCGGCCTGCACCTGCGTGACGTTGCCGGTGGTGACCTTCGACTGGCCGCCATCGGCGTTGCCGATCTTCAGGCCCTGGTCGTTGAGCGCGCCCGCCTGCACCTGGGTGACGCGACCGGTGCGCACGTCCGACTGGCCATTGCCCGACGCGTTGCCGATGTCGGTGCTCTGTCGATTCAGCGCGCCCGCCTGCACCTGCGTCGTGCCCTCGACGCGCACGTCGCTGCGGCCGCCGCCCTTCGAGTTGCCGACCGCGAGCGACTGGCTGTTGAGCGCGCCCGCCTGCACCTGCGTGGTGTTGCGCAGATCCACGCTGCTGCGGCCGTTGCCGTCGACGTTGCCGGCGGTGAGCGACTGCCGGTTCAGCGCGCCCGCCTGGATCTGCGTGGTGTTGGTCGCGTTGACCTTCGAGCGGCCGTCGCCCTTCACGTTGCCCAGGTCGACCTTCTGCTGCTGCAGCGGGCCGGCCTGCACCTGCGTCGCGTTCTTCACGGTGACCTCGGAGGCGCCCTGCGCGAACGCGCCGGTCGCGACCGACGCGCCGATCGCGAAGGACGCTCCGATCGCCATCACGCGCCCCCGCGCGGTCCGCGCGCCCTTCGATCCGATCCGGTCCGTCGTGTGCATCATGGCCTCCGTGTGCCCTCAGATCCGTTCCACCGATCCCACGCCGCCCACCGTCTGCTCGACCCGGGGGTTGCCCCGGTAGCGCACGGTGGACGTGCCGTCGACCCGCGCGACCAGCCGCTCGGCCGCGTCGACCGTGGCGTCGCTCGAGCCGTCCAGCTCGATCGCCACGCGCCGGCTCTTCAGCCGCCCGGCCTCGTAGGTCGCCGCACCCTTGACCCCGACCGTCTGCTCGGTCGCGGCGCCGTCGGCGGTGACCGTCGCGCTCCCCTCTATGTCGACGCGAAGCGCCGAAAGGTTCAATCCGGCGAGATGGACGTCGCCCGCGCCGCGCACGACGACCTCGAGCGCGCCGTCGCGCGGCCCGTCGATCGCGACGTCCGCCGCGCCCTCGACCCGCGCGCGGCGCAGCGTCCGGTAGCCGATCTCGATGCGGATCGGCTCGCGGGCGCGGAACGAGCGCGCCGCCTCGACGACCAGCTCGTCGCCGCGGCGGCGCGCGCGGATCGACGCGGCGACCTCGGGCTCGGCGGTGAGCCGCAGGTACGGGGTCGACGCGGGCCGGATCGCGTAGTCGCCGGGCACCTCGAGCCGCAGCGACGTGAACGGGCCGTCGAGCGGCAGGTCGACGGTGGAAGCGCGAGCCGGGGCCGCGACCGCGCGCGATGCGGCGGTCGCCGCGAGCGACGCGCCGAGCGCCGCGAGGAGCGCGCGCCGCGGTCCCACGTCAGCCCCCTGCCTGGTCGAGGATGCAGGTCGCGCTCTTCAGGTCGTAGAGCTGGACCGAGTTGCCGACCTGGATGCGCAGCGCGTTCTGCGACTTGTCCGCGCCGACCGGCGCCGGGCCTTCGTAGATCAGCTTGCCGTACTGCCAGCACTTGAAGACCGAGCGTCCGCGCGCACGGGGCGCGGCGTCATCGAGGCGGGCCTTCGAGGGCGGCGGCTCGGCGGAGCGGGCCGCCGCGGGCGGCTCCGCGCCCGAGGCCGCGGACCGGTCGGTCTGCGCGTGGGCCGACGCGACGCAGGCGGCCAGCAGCAGGCCGGCGACGAGCGCTTCACTGGACCTTGACATCGTACCTCCCCATGCCGACGCGGGGGCCGGCGAGCCGGCGGAACTGCGCGGCGAGATCGTCCGGATCCCTCGCCGTGCCGACGGCGGCGAGCGGCTGCGGCCCGAGCGCGACCGCGGATCCGAAGCAGGTGACCGTCTCGGTCATGCCCTTCGAGTTGGCGACGAAGCGGAACGGCAGGCTGCCCGGGAAGCTCATCTTCGCGCCGGCGCGCACCGCGGGATTCGACTGCGCCGGATTCGGGAAGAACTGGTTGACCTTGCGGTTCTCGTCGAGCAGGTAGCAGTACAGGAAGCCGTCGCGGTCGACGAGCACGTCGACCTGGAAGGGCTCGCCGCGCTTGTAGACGTAGGTGCCGCCGCGGGTGCTCTGCACCAGCACCATCGGCGCGCCGCCGGCGGCAACCGCCGCGGCAGCGGCCTGCCCGGGCGAGGCCGGTGCGGCGGACGCCTGCGGTGCCGGTGCCGGTGCCGGCGCCGATGCGGGCGCGGCGGGCTGCGGCGTCTTCGCCGACGGCGGCAGCGCCGCGTACATGGCCTGCGCCTTCTTCTGCACCTCGGCGTGGTTGGCCGCGAGGTAGCGCCGGAAGAACTCGAAGTCGAGCTCGGTGCTGTCCGGCATGCCGAGCGCCTTCTGGTACACGCCGATCGACTGCATCAGCGCGTCGTCGACGCGGCCGTTGACCTCGCCCTCGTAGACACCGCGGGTGCGCATCTGGTTCTGCAGGTAGGCGACGAGGTTCGTCGGGTCGGCCGCGAGCGTCTCCCACCAGTCGACGATCTCGGCGGCGACCGCCGGGTCCTTGTCGTCCGCGCCGAGGCAGGTCCAGTACGGCACCTTCGAGAGCTTGCCGAACAGCTCGATCGTCGCGAGCTCGGCGAGCGTGCGCAGCGCCTGCGCGGTGCCCTCCGAGCGCGCGAGCGAGAAGTTGAAGTTCACGCCGAACTTCTTCAGCTCGAGTCCCGCGTCGGTGCCGACGCCTTCGCGCGTGACCAGCACCGAGTTCTTCGAGGTGACGCCGGGGATCAGCACCAGCGACGGCACCGCGATCACGTTGAGGTCCAGCCCGAGCATCGAGGTGCCGGCCTGCGCCGCGGCGCCGCCGCTCAGCGGCCCGATCGCGATGCTGCCCTCGCCCTGCTTGCGCACGATCGACTCGTCGAACTGCGAGATCGAGCCGCGGATCGCGAAGTTCGGCAGCTCTTCGATCGTCTGCGCCTTCTTCTCGAGCAACACGCCGAGCGTCAGGTCGTTCGCGCTGTAGGCGATGAGCTTGATCGCGCGGCTGCGGCGGCTCATCTGCGAGACCGCGGACACGATCATGTCCTTGCCGCCCGCGTTCACCTTGCGGGTCGGGTCGGGCAGGTCCTCGACCAGCACCGACAGGTCGCGCACGCCGTAGGTGATGAACATCAGGTCCATGCAACGCAGCGCCGGCGCGAACGAGGTCTCGGTGAGGCGAGGCCGCTCGGCCGGGCCCTGGCGCATCGGCTCGGTCTTCGTCACCACGTCGTCGCGGTAGCGGTCCGAGACCTTCTGGTCGACGTTCGCGCAACCGGCGAGGATCGCCGTCGCCAGCGCGCCGGCCATCAGTCGTGTGGGGGTCTTCATGGCGTCAGCGGCAGCGGGCGGCGTTGATGACGGGGCCGGTCACGATGACCGTCCGGTTGCGCTCGATGACGCGGCTCGCGGCGCTGCGGTCCTTCGAGTTGTCGTTGCCGATGTCGACCTGGCCGCAGCCGCCCTTGTCGTTGCCGCCGGCGTCGCCGAGCTCGGCGCCGCGGCGGTTCTGCTTCGCGCGCTCGCGGGCCACCTTGGCGGCGAGCTCGGGGTCGAGGCCGCTCGGCTCGGCGGTCGCCGCGAGGGCGGTGCCGGCGACCGCGCCGAGCGTTGCGACGGCGAGCGCCGCACGTACGGTCGGGATCCATCGCTTCAGGTTCATCGTCGTCGCTCCGTGGGGAGAGTCTCGTCGCGGGCGGCGGGCAGGCCGGGCGTCGATCGCCGGGCCGGCCCCGCCCTGCCGCATCACTTGTCGGACACGTTGCCGACGTTCATCGACTGCTTGTTCAGCGCGCCGCCCGCCTGCACCTGCGTGAGCCGATCGACGTTGACGTCGGAGTGGCCGCTGCCCTTGACCTTGCCGAGCGTCATCGACTGCTGGTTGAGCGCGCCGCCCGCCTGCACCTGCGTCAGGTTCTTCGCGGCGACCTTCGACTTGCCGTCGCCGTCGACCGTGCCGACGTCCATCGACTGCTTGTTGAGCGCGCCGCCGGCCTGCACCTGCGTCGCCTTGTCGACGGTGACGTCCGAGCTGCCCTTGCCCTTCACGTTGCCGAAATTCGCCGACTGCTGGTTCAGCGCGCCGCCCGCCTGCACCTGCGTCGCGTTCTTCAGGTTGACCTTCGACTCCTGCGCGTGGGCCACGCCCATCGCCAGCATCGCCACCGAGATCGCCGCCATCGTGTGCTTGATCATGTCTTCTGCTCCTGGTCCGGTTGAGTGGGTCGACGGCTTCGGATTCGCCGTCTCGGATCGGCGCGTCGCGTCGTCCTTGCCACTGAGTCGCGGTGCGTGCGTATCCGGTTCAATCGATCGGCGAAAAATCTTTCGGTGCTTTCGGGTTGGGGACGGCGGGAACGCGACGGCCTCCGGGACCGGTTCGGCGGCCGACCGCGCGAACGGTCGATCCGCGAGCACGGCGGACGGCCGTTCGCCGGACGCCGGGCACGAGGCCCGGGGTCCGGCGAGGAGGGTGGGTCGTCGCCGTCCGGCGACCGGATCACTTGCTCGAGACGTTGCCGACGTTCATCGACTGCTTGTTGAGCGCGCCACCCGCCTGCACCTGGGTCACGCGATCGGCGTTGACGTCGGAGCTGCCGCTGCCCTTGACCTTGCCGAGCGTCATCGACTGCTGGTTCAGGGCACCACCGGCCTGCACCTGCGTCAGGTTCTTCGCGGCGACCTTCGACTTGCCGTCGCCGTCGACCGTGCCGACGTCCATGCCCTGCTTGTTGAGCGCGCCGCCGGCCTGGACCTGGGTCGCCTTGTCGACGGTGACGTCCGAGCTGCCCTTGCCCTTGACGTTGCCGATGTTGGCCGACTGCGAGTTCAGCGCGCCGCCCGCCTGGACCTGGGTCGCGTTCTTCAGGTTGACCTTCGACTCCTGCGCGTGGGCCACGCCCATCGCCAGCATCGCCACGGAAATCGCCGCCATCGTGTGCTTGATCATGTCCTCTGCTCCTTGACCGGTTGGGTGAATCGAGTGTTCGGGGTTCGCCGTCTCGGATCGGCGCATCGCACCGTCCTTGCTGCTGAGTCGCACCCCGAGCGGATCCGGTTCAATCGAAGACGGAGGGTGATCCGCAGGGCGCTTCGCGCGTCCCGTGAGGATCCTGTGCGGCCGGCGCGTCCAGGGCCATGCCGCGTTCGCGGCATGGCCCTGATCGGATCGCCCATTCGGGCCCCAACCGAAACGTCAAAGGCGTCGCAGGTCGAGCGACTGGCGCTGCGGGGGCGGTGCGGTCGGCGGCGCGCAACGGCCCTGCGGGTCCGGACGCAGGCACCAGTCGCCGACGAGGCTGCTCGTCTCCCATGGCATCTGGGCCTGGCGGGTCTCCTGCATCACCGCGGCCCGCACCCGCTTGAAGATCGACTCGACCGGCAGGCCGGGCACGCGCATCTGCTCGACGAGGTGCCGGGTGTAGGGACTGTTCTGGCCGGCCGCCCCGTCGAGCGCGACCGAGCCGGGCGAGGTCGAGTACGCGACCAGCGTGCCGCGGGGCGGATCGACCGGCGCGAGCCCGTCGCGGGCGGTGCCGTCGACCGAGCGCGCACGCGGGCCGGTCGCCACCAGCGTCTCCGGCAGGTTCCGGCACGCGTCGAGCACGACGAGGTTCACTCCGCGCTCGATGCGGGACAGGCGGGCGATCAGGTCGGTGGCGTCGACCGCGCGCGTGCGCAGGTCCGCCTCCGACTGGATCGTCGCGCCGACCGGCAGCAGGTAGTTGCGTCCGGCGGCCTGCATCCCGTGGCCCGCGTAGTAGAGGACGCGGCTCTCCGCGGCCGCGCCCTCGAGCACGAAGCGACGCAGCGCGTCGAGCATCCGGTCGAGGTCGGCGTTCTCCAGCATCGCGACCTGGTAGGCGAGCTCGCGCAGCGTGCCCGCGACCAGTCGTGAGTCGGCGACCGCGTTGCGCAGCGGCGCCGCCGGATAGGCGCCGTTGCCGATCACCAGCGCGACCCGCGCCCCCGCCGGGGCGCTCGCCCGCGCGCCGCGACCGACGCCGAGCGCGGCGAGGCCGCCGGCCGCGGCGGCGAGCCAGCGGCGGCGCCCCGGCCCGGCGACGTGCCTGGCGGTCATCGCAGCGGCGGCGGCCCGCCGGGATCGACCGACGCCGACTGCACGCCCGGCCGCTCGCGCAGCCGTGCCGCGAGCGCCTCGACGTCGCCCTCGATCGGGCGCACCCAGTACTCGCCGAGCTGGCTCGGACCGGCGACGAGCGTCGCGCCGGCTTCGATCAGCGCGCGCCGCACGATCGCCTCGCTCGCGTCGGCCGCGAACGCGACACGGACCGCCGGACGGACCTCGGCCGGGCCGGCCGAGCGGTATTCGACCGGCCCGCCGCCGGGCGTGCCGACCTGCGTCGCGATGATCCCGGCCTGCACGACGACGAGCGCGGCGAGCGCGAAACCGAGCTGCGGCCCGGCGAACCAGCGTCGCAGCCGCGCGCCCAGCCCCTCGGCGGGCGCCGCCGGCGCGACGCGGCGCGGCGCCTCGGCGGCCGTCTCGGCGGCGAGCCTCGCCATCAGCCGGTCGAGGCCGACGTCGGCGGGGATCTCGTCGACGCGACGCGCGATCGTCTGGGCGAGCGCGCGCTCGAAGGCGACGCGCTCGGCGCGCGTGCCCGGGTCGCGGGCCACCCAGGCCTCGACGGCGGCCGCGCGGTCGCGGTCCAGCCGTCCGGTCACGTAGTCCGGCAGCAGCGCCTCGAGGGCATCGTCGTCGTCCGGCCGGGTCGGTGCGTCGGTCACGTCCGCCACCCCTCGGTCTCGAGGCAGGTCTTCATCTGCCGCCGGCCGTGCATCAGCCGCGTCTTCACCGTGCCCTGCGGCACGCCCTGCAGCCCGGCGATCTCCTCGACCGTCAGCCCCTCGTGGAACATCAGGTGCAGGCACTCGCCCTGGACGCGGCTGAGCTTCTCCATGCACAGCCGCAGCTGCTCGCGCTGCTGCA
>Ga0315899_10005812_pt1 | contig 13304 bp, 12 predicted proteins | sample LakEriMetagenome_2_FD_203518 | JGI IMG/M metagenome (GOLD analysis project Ga0315899, IMG submission 203518) | Freshwater fungal communities from buoy surface, Lake Erie, Ohio, United States - Buoy 4 MA112 | ecosystem: Environmental > Aquatic > Freshwater > Lake | place: USA: Lake Erie, Ohio...
GATCTTCGCAACCCGGATCAAAGCCGGAAGGTCGTCGATGATCTTGAGAGCTTCTACGAAGCAGCGGCCAAGCTAATTGGGCATGCACGCGAACATGATGTGGTTCCCGAAAATGGTCGGCTGCTGCGGGCCCTCGGGTCGATGGGCCGCATCCTGCAGACGGATGGCAAGGTTGAGTTCCGGGGCGATGCTCATGCGGAGCGGTTTGCCGAGGAGCTGTGCCTGCGGTATGGCAAAGGGGTTGTCGCGGAACTCGCCAGCGGGCGGACGGATGTGCTGGCAGGGGATTTCGAAGATGCGGGCCAGCGCAAGTGGATCGCGCGGGCGGTTGTTTCGGCCGCCACGGCGCATGTGGCGTTCGGGATGTCCTTGAAGGCTGCCCGCGACGCTGAGCGTCGGCTGGCTTCTGAGCCGGAGAGATCAGAAAAGCGAGACTGGGAGCTGTGATCGACGAATTGGGCGGCGAGCGGTCTGACGGCACTGCAGCAAGGCGGTTGCAGCGAAGGAGCTCAATGTAATGATCTAGCGGACTCGGCGCAGGACAAGCTGCTTCGGCGAGGCTCAGACGCCGATCAGCCTACTTGGTGTCGGCATCCTTGTCGAAGGCTAACCAAAACTCCTGCCAAAACCCGCGAGCCCCTGCCAAAATCGGTGGATATGGTCAGGGACAGAAACACAGAAGTCTTCTCCAATGGAGAACGAGACGCAAACTATTGAGAGAGCGATTGTTGAGTTTTCCAGCAGGGTCGGGTAGTGTGAGTAATCCCAAAACGGGAACATTCTCTTGACAGCATTCCCCACTCCCTGTATTCTCAATTTGGGAACAAAGGGATGTTATGCGGATCATCGCAAAGCGAACGATTGTCGAGTTCGGGGCAAAGAACCCCGCCGCCCGTGCTTCTCTTGAGCACTGGCTACGGGTGGCGACCGCAGCCGTGTGGACTTCGACCGGTGATGTTCAGGCGGCCTTTTCCAAGGCCAAGGTTCTGAACGCCGAGCGTGTCCGCTTCGAGGTGGCCGGGGGCGACTTCCGCATGATCTGCGCCTTCGATTTCCGCCGTGAGGTGGCCTTCGTGAAGTTCATCGGCACGCACGCCGAGTATGACCGCATAGACGCTTTGACCGTCTCGAAATTCTGAGAGGACCGACGATATGAAAATCCGACCAATCCGCACGAACGACGATCTGACCGCAGCGCTCGCCCGTATCGACGCCCTCTGGGGCAAGGAACCGGGCACGCCTGAAGGCGATGAACTTGATATCCTCGTAGACCTCGTTGAGCACTACGAGAGCAAGCATTTTCCTGTCGAGCCGATGGAACCGATTGCCCTGCTCAAGGCGCATATGGAGACTACAGCGCGCACCCAAGCCGATCTGGCGGCATTGCTAGGATCGCGCCCCCGCGCTTCTGAGGTGTTGAACCGGAAACGCGCCCTGACGGTGGATATGATCCATAGGCTGAGCAGTGAGTGGCACATCCCGGCTGACTGTCTCGTGAAGCCCTACCACCTCGCTGCGGCAGAGTGATTCATCAGAAGAAGGGTCGCAATACTTTACGAAATCTTGGGTTCGAACGTGCTTCCAAGATCATCGCTCCGTCGTGCATTCCTCCCGGCCAATAGGGACAAGAATCTCTGGTCAGAATTAGCGTGCCAAATACGGTCGGTTCCGCCCCGGACAGAACCGCACAGGTTTTGTCCGGAGCGACCGTCGTGACGAGCCCATAGCCGCCCCTCGGACAAGACGCGCCACTGGTTGGCGATGCAAGTGCAGTGGAACGCGCTCGGCCCATAGCGGACGGACTTGCTCAAGGTCGTGTGTTAAAGTCCTTCGCTAGAGCAGACAGTCGAACAGCCGAGCCAGTTTACGTTGTAGTGCCCGCGACAAGGGCCCGTTTTCTGTTCGCTGTGCTACCGGCCAATGTCTGATTCCGTCCATGAGCGTAGTATATCTCACGGACGCGCGGGGACCTGCATTGTCATGCAGTGGATAGCCCCGCCCTGCCGGGGCCCGGCGCGCAACGGCACACTCACAACTTGCCGGTCAGGAAGTAGGCTGGCAAGAAATCCAAGTGCCTCTTGGTCTTTGTCCGGTTCTTCACCTGCGACAGGCACGATCACTCCGCCATTGCAGAAGTAGAAGTTCATGTAGGGGGCGATGATCCAGTTCCCCTCGTCCATGAAGCCGGACATGTAAGGGAAGTCGATGACATCAACTCCTGCCGCGTGCAGCGTGGCCCGAGATTTGGCGAGGTGGGGAGCGTTCGGGTCATCCTCGGGCGATTTCAGCATCAGCGCGCGGTTTTCGCCGATGAAGGCCAGGAATAGGTCGGCGTGACCATCGGTGCCGTAATACATTCGGGCAGGGTCGCGGATCGAGTCCTCGGCCAGACCCTGGCCCAGCCAGATGATGCGGTTCAGACCAAGTGCGGCCTTGATCTGCGCCTCCACCTTGTCGCGGGTCAGATACCAGTTACGGCTTTCATGCATGATGCAGCCCTCCGGGGCGACCATCGTGCCCGCCCCGTCAATTGTGACCGCGCCGCCTTCAAGCACCACGTCGACGAAATCGACCTCGTCGCCCAAGTCCTCGGCCAGGGTGCGCCCCAGCCGGGCATCGCGGTCGCGGTTGGCATGCCGCTCTCCCCAAGCGTTGAATCGGAAATGCCGGGCACGCCGGGCCTTGCCATCGGTCACGAACAAAGGCCCGTTGTCGCGCAGCCAGGACCCGTCGATGGGGCGCACCACCACTTGGACATTTGCCGCAAGCATCCCCCGTGCCTGCGTGGCCTGTTCGGCAGTCTTCGCAACCATCGTCACCGGCTCGAAGGCTGCAATCGCATTGGCGACGGACGCAAACTCCCGCCGTCCTTGCTCCAGCGTGTGACCCCAGGAGTATTCCCGGCAAGGCCAGCACATCAGCGTGCGTTCATGGCGGTCCCATTCTGCGGGCATGCGGAAAGTCATCAGTCGGTCCTATTGCTGCGGGGCCTGCGTGCCTTTCAGGATCAGGTCGCGTGTCGAAGACAGGTGACGAACGAGCGCCGCTGCCGCCTCATCGGCCTTGCGGGCGAGCGCAAGATCCACGATCTCGCGGTGTTCGGCCGAGACGTTGCGCTTGACCAACTCGAACGGTATCGACCACTGGCGATAGACCTCCGCCGCTGCCCGCAGGTTCGAGGCGATGGCCTGCATCCGCTGACTGCGCGCGCCTGACAGAAGCGCTTCGTGAAACTCCTGATGCGCCTGCGCCCAGGCCAGCGTTACGGGTGAGCCGTCGCCGTTCTCGAATTTCTGGGTCCGTTCCATCCGGTGATGCGCGGTCAGGACCCGCGTCTCCCAGTCCAGATCGCCGTTCGCAACGGCATCCTTCAGCACCATGCTTTCGATGGTGCAGCGCGTCGCCGTCAGGTCCGTCAGATCCTCGATGGATAGCGAGATGACCCGGAACCCGAACTGCGGCTGGTTCACGGTCAGCCCTTCTGCGGTCAGCCGCATCAGCGCCTCGCGCAGGACCCCCATCGAGGCGCCATAGTCGTCCTTGAGCCTTGCAAAAGGCAGCGTGGCCCCCGGTACGATCTGACCAGCCAGGATGTCGGCCTTGAGCCGCCGATAGACTTGTTCGGTCCGGGTACCGGTTTCGTCCAAGGCATCCTCCTCACCTTCGGGTCCCGCCTGTTTAGTGCGCGATTCCCCAGCTTACCACTGATAGTCACCCAAAAGTTCGACAAAGTCCACAATGTCGAAAAAACCAATAATATCGAAATTACGTTGACAAGACGAAAGGACGGGCCATGCTTGGGAGTGGAAAGAGAGCCAGAGGAATCGCCCATGCCCATCATCCCCACCCCGAGAATCTGGATGAACGGAGCGATGGTGGACTGGGACAAGGCGACCGTACACATCGGCACGCACACGCTGCACTACGGCACTGGCATCTTCGAAGGCGTCCGCGCCTATGAGACCGACCGCGGCCCCGGCCTGTTTCGCCTGACGCCGCATATCGAACGGCTTTATCGCTCGGGCCATATCCTTGGCATGCCGATGACCTTTTCGGTGGCCGAGATCGTCGCGGCGACAAAGGAGGTCGTGCGCTCAACCGGTCTTCCGGCCTGCTATGTGCGCCCGTTGGCCTATTACGGATATGGCGAGATGGGCCTGGATACCGGGCCCTGCACGGTGGACATCGCCATCATGGCCTGGGGCTGGCCCTCGGTTCGCGGTGCGGCCACTGATGCGCGGGGGCTGAGGCTGAAGGTCTCGTCCTGGCGCCGGCACGATCACAACATCATGCCCCCCGAGGCGAAGACGGTGGGCAACTACGTCAATTCCTCACTGGCAAAGGCTGAGGCGCGCAAGGCCGGCTACGATGATTGCGTCATGCTGAACCCGGCCGGGCTGGTGGCGGAATGCACGGCCGAGAACATCTTCGTCGTGCGCGATGGGATGGTGCATACGCCGCCCCTTTCAGCTGGAGGTTTGGAAGGGATCACCCACGACACTGTGCGGACCATCGCCCGCGATCTGGGCTATGAGGTGCGGGCGACCGAGTTGTCGCGGTCGGATCTCTACATCGCCGACGAGATCTTCGTCTGCGGCACGGCGTCCGAAGTGAACATGGTCGCCTCCGTCGATGATCGGACCGTAGGATATCCCGGCCCAATCGGCACCGCGGTCAAGGCCGCCTTCCAGAAGGCCGCCCGTGGGCAGGACCCGAAGTATTCCGCCTGGGTGGAGTTGGCGCAATGAAGCTGACCGACGCCCAGCAACAGGCCCTGGCCGACCGTCTTTATCAGGCGGTGCGGAATGGTCAGGGGATCGAGCCGCCGTCCAAGACGCTCGACTACGATTTCGACGACGCCTACCGAGTGCGCCGGAAGCTGGTCGATCACCTGATTGCTGCCGGGGGCAAGCCCAAGGGGCATAAGATCGGCTTCACCTCGGAAGCCATGCAGAAGATGTACGGCATGACCGGCCCGGACTTCGGCATCCTTCTGGACACCATGTTCGCGCCCGAAAACGCGCCTGTCCGCGTCAGCCACCTGTCGAACACGCGGGCCGAGCCGGAACTGGCCTTTGAGCTTTCCCGCCCGCTGGAGGGCCGCGTGACCATCGCCGAGGTGCTGGCCGCCACCGCCCGCATCTGGGCGGCGGTCGAGGTGATCGACAGCCGCGTCGGGGCCATGGCGGCGGGGGCGACGGATTCCCTTGCCGACAACGCCGGGGCGGGCTGGGTGATCCTTGGGTCCAAGCCCCTGACCCCAGCCGAACTGGATGTGACCGCGCTGACCCTCTCGATGGAGGTCGATGGCCTCAAGCAATCCGCCCCCGCCACGGATGTGATGGGCCACCCTGCGGCACCGCTCGCCTTCCTTGCTGGCAAGTTGAGGGACCTTCAGGGCCTCGGTGGGCATCTGAAAGCTGGGGACATCGTGATCACCGGCGCACCGGTGCGGTCGGTCGAGGTGAAGGCGGGTTCGAAACTGCACGCCGACTTCGGCCCCCTCGGCACCATCGACCTGAGCTTCGAGTGACACCATGCGCCTGATCACCTTCGGCACACCCGGCAACTGGACCGCCGCCTTCGACATCGAAGGGCGCGCTGTGACGCTGGATGCCGCTGCCCGCGCCACAGGCTGGGCCGAGACGGGTCTGACCAACCGTCGCCTCCTGGCTATGGGGCCGGAGCGAATGGCGGAACTGGCCAGAGCCGCCGCGACCCTGCCGGGAGAGCCCTTAGCGACCATGCGCCTAGGCCCACCAATCCCCGATCCGCAGAAGATCATCTGCATCGGCCTGAACTACCATGACCACGCCAAGGAGGTCGGCGCCACCCCGCCGCCCTCGCCCATCTTCTTTGCCAAATTTGCCAATTCACTGGTGGGGCCGCAGGACGACCTGATCCCCCCGCGCGATGAAAGCCACGTCGATTACGAGGCGGAACTGGCCGTCGTGATCGGCAAGCCGGGCCGCTACATTCCGCGGGCAGATGCCCTGTTTCATGTCGCGGGCGCAATGGCCTTCAACGACGTCTCGGCGCGGGATTTCCAGCTTGCGAACCAGCTCTGGACCTCGGGCAAGGCGGTGGACACATTCGGCCCCTGCGGTCCCGCACTCGTTACGGTCGATGAACTGGGCGACCTGCAGGACCTGTCGGTTCAGACCCGCGTGAACGGGGAAAGGGTGCAGAACGGCACCACCGCGCAGATGATCTTTCCCATTGCCGAACTGATCGAATTCCTGACCCGCGTCATGACGCTGGAACCCGGCGACATCATCGCCACCGGCACGCCGGCAGGCGTTGCAAAGGCACATACCCCGCCACGGTTCCTGAAGACCGGCGATGTTGTCGAGGTTGAAATTCAAGGGATCGGGACCCTGAAGAACCGGGTTCTGGAGGCCGAATAGATGAAGACGACAGCAGATGTAGTGATCATCGGCGGCGGCGTTACCGGCTGTTCCATCGCCTATCACCTGGCGAAAGCCGGGTTCAAGGATGTGGTCCTTCTGGAGCGGACCGAGCTGACGGCGGGATCGACCTGGCATGCGGCGGGCGGCACCGGGGCCTTCGGCGGCAGCGCCAATGCGACCTTCCTGCACAAGTATTCCTTCGAGATATACCCGAAGCTTGCGGCCGAAACCGGTCAGTCCTGCGGCTTCCACCATGTTGGCGAGATCACCCTTGGCCGCACCGAGGCGCGGGTGGAGCAGATGAAGCTGCACCACACTTTGGCTAAGCGGAACGGGATCGAGACGCATTGGCTGACGACCGAGGAACTGCTCGCCAAGGCCCCCGTGATGGACCCCACGACAATCAAGGCGGCGCTCTTTGAACCCTCGTACGGCCACGTTGACCCATCCGGCGTGACCTATGCCTTCGCCAAGGGCGCGCGGGACAATGGCGCGGTGATCTACCGCCAGACCCCGGTGCTGGAGACGAACCAGCGCCCCGACCTGACTTGGGATGTGGTGACGCCCGCAGGCACGATCCATGCGCAGCGCGTGGTCAATGCGGCGGGCCTTTGGGCGCGGGAAGTGGCAGCTTTGGCCGGCATTCGCCTGCCGCTGATGCCGGTCGAACACCACTACTTTGTCACCGAAACCATCTCCGAGATCGAGGCGATGGGCCATGAACTGCCTCTGATTGGCGATGCCGATGCCGAATACTACATGCGGCAAGAGGGCAAGGGCCTGCTGCTGGGCGTTTATGAGGATCACTGCGTCCATTGGGCGGAAAAGGGCACGCCGCTGAACTTCGGTCATGAACTACCGAATGCTTTGGAGCGGATCGAACGCAATCTGGCCCAAGCCTGCGAAGCAGTGCCTTGCCTTGGCACGGCGGGCCTCAAGCGCGTGATCAACGGCCCGATGATCTTTTCGCCCGATCTTGCGCCCTTGATTGGCCCCTATCCCGGCAAGGCCAATTACTGGACGGCCTGCGGCGTGATGACCGGCTTCAGCCAGTCGGCCGCCATCGGCATGGTCACAGCCGCCTGGATGTCCGAGGGCGAGCCGCCGATGGATGTTTTCATGTGGGACGTTGCCCGCTATGGGGCTTGGGCAGGCAAGGAATATGCCAAGGCGCGGACCGGCGACATGTATGCCACCCGGTTCAAGACACTTTATCCCTACGAAGAACGCCCCGCAGGCCGCCCGGTTCTGACCACCCCGGCCTATGCCGCCTATCGCGAGATGGGGGCGGTGTTCGGCGCCTCGGACGGCGTGGAGTATCCCCTTTGGTTCGCTCCCAAGGGGGTGGAGGCCAAAGACAGCCTGACTTTCCGCCGTCCGAACTGGTGGCCCCATGTGGGCGCTGAATGCAAAGCGCTGAGCGAGGGCGTCGGGATCATCGACATCTCGACCTATGGCAAGCACTTCGTCAAAGGCCCCAAGGCCCATGCCTGGCTTGAGCGGCTGATGGCCAACCGGATGCCCACGCGCGACGGGCAGATGGTGCTGACGCCGATGCTGTCACCCAAGGGGCGGCTGGTGGGGGAATTCTCGGTCTCGCAAATCTCGCCCGAGGAATTCCTGCTCGTCGGCTCTGGCATCGCCGACCGCTATCACCACCGTATCTGGGAGGCGCATTTGCCCAGCCTGGGCGTCAGTGTCGAAAGCATGACGACCAGGCTTTGCGGTTTCTCTGTCTCTGGCCCCAAGGCACGGGCGCTTCTGGAACGGCTTTGCGACACGGACATTTCCGCCGAGGCCTGGAGATATGGCCGCGTGGGCCGCGTGCAGTTGGGACCTGTGTCGGATGCGATCCTGAGTCGCGTCGCCTATACGGGCGAGTTGGGATATGAAGTCCTCGTGCCCTTCAACGCGCACCTCCCGCTTCTCGAGGCACTTCTTCGCGCCGGTGAAGGGCTGGGCGTGAAGCTCGCCGGTATCCGCGCGCTGAACTCGCTGCGCGTCGAGAAGGGCTATGGCGCCTGGGGCCTGGAGTATGCCCCCGACTACACGCCCTTCGAGGCGGGCATGGGCCGTCTGGTGAAATTCGACAAGGGCGATTTCTCCGGCCGAGAGGCAGCCCTCAAGGCCCGCGATGAAACCCCGCGCTGGACGTATCGCCAGTTCGACATTGCCTCTACCAACGCCGAACCCTGGGGCGGCGAGCCCGTGATGCAGGATGGTCAGGTGGTGGGCTACCTCACTTCGGCCGCCTTCGGCCACCGCGTCGGGCATTGCGTCGCCCTTGGCTACATGAAGGGCGAACACGCCGACACCACCGATGGCCTCTACGTCGCCATCCTCGGCGACCGCCACGAGGTGAAGGTCCGTACCAAGGCCGCGTTCGACCCCGAGGGCCAGCGCATGCGCTGCTGACCGACCCCATCCCACAGAAGACCGGGCCAACCGGTACCGCAACCCTCAACATGGAGACACAAATGCTGAACCGTCGTTCCCTTTTTGCCAGCGCCGCCGCGCTGTTCATGGCCTTCACCGCCCAGGCCCAGGCCGAGGGCGTCCTGCGCGTCGCCATCTCGACCGGCTATCCGCCCTTTGACGTACTGAACGCCGACGGCACCTATGGTGGCTTCGACGTCGAATTCGCCAACTTGGTCTGCGAGCGGATGAACCGCACCTGCGAATTCACCGATATCGAATGGGATGGCATCATCCCCGGCCTTCTGGCCAACAAGTATGACGTCATCATCGCCTCGATGGGGATCAACGAGGAACGGATGAAGCAGGTCGATTTCTCCGATCCCTACTACAAGGGTCCCTCGGCGCTGATCGCGAGGAAAGACGCGGGATTCGCCGCCGACGAGGCGGGGACCGAAGGCAAGGCCATCGGCGTCCAGCGCGCCACGGCGCATGAATGCTACATCGGCAAGTACATGGCGAAAGCCGACATGCGCCAGTACACCACCTCGGAAGAGGCCTATCTGGACCTGCAGGCCGGCAGGATCGACGCGGTTCTGGTCGATACGATCCCGGGCGAGGAATGGCTGAAGTCAGATCCGAAGAATGCCGAAGACTTTGCCCCCGTCTCGGCTGATCTTTACGATGCAGAGTGCTTCGGCGTCGGTCAAGGCATCGCGCTGCGCAAGGGCGAAGATGCCCTGAAAGCGGAACTCAATGCGGCGATCCAGAAGACCCGTGAGGACGGGTCTTACGTTGAGTTGTCGAACCGCTACTTCGGCCGCGACATCTTCGACTTCTGATCCCTGGCCGGAGGAGCGGATGCGCCCCTCCGGCCCCCAAGACGAAGGGCGTGGGTATGGCCGACCTCTGGGAGTTTCGCTGGCTTCTTCTGCAAGGCACCGGCATGACCTTGCTCCTGGGCCTGTCCGGTCTTGTCCTGTCGCTGCTGATCGGGCTCCTTGGCGCTTCGGCAAAGATCGGCGGCGGACCCATCGCCCGCCGCATCGCGGGCGGCTACACCACCTTCGTCCGGTCTGTTCCCGACCTGTGCATGATGCTTCTGCTGTTCTTCGGCGGCCAGACGCTGATGAACAAACTTGGCACTTGGACGGGCTGGTGGGAGTACATTGAGGTCAACGCCTTTGCCGCAGGCGTGATTACCATCGCCTTCATCTTCGGTGCCTACATGACCGAGACCTTCCGCGGCGCCTATGGTTCGATCCCCAAGAGCCAGTTCGAAGCCGCCGTGGCCATCGGCATGACACCGGGCCAGATGTTCCGGCGGATCACCTTCCCGCAGTTGATGGGCTATGCGCTGCCGTCGATCGGGGTGAACTGGATGGTGCTTCTGAAGACCACGGCCCTCGTCTCGGTCCTCGGGCTGCATGACCTAGTATTCTTCGGCATCTCGGCCGGGCGGTCCACGCGCAACCCCTTCGCCTTCCTGATCGCGATCATGGTGATCTACCTGATCCTGACCGCGCTTTCCGACCTTGTCCTGCGCGCGCTGGAACGCCGCTACACCAAGGGAAGGATGTTGCGCGCATGACACCGGCCCCAGACCCGCTTGCCGACCTCTTGGCCGCGATCAGGGCCTTCTCCGAAACCACTGCCCCCATCGACTTTTTCCTGATCCTGTCCCACTGGGACATCTTCCTGCAGGGCATGCTCAACACGGTGGCGCTGGTGACAATCGGCCTGGTCTTCGGCGCGTTGATCGCCCTGCCGATGGCCATCGCCCGCTGGCAAAGGATGCCTGCCGTGGCACCGGCGGTCGGGGTGTTCGTCTATGTTTTCCGCGGCACGCCGATGCTGGTTCAGGCCTATCTGATCTACTACGGCCTCGCCCAGTTCGAGGCCGTCCGCGACAGCATCTTCTGGACCGTGCTGCGCGAGCCGTGGTGGTGCGTGGCGATTGCCTTTGCCATCAACTCGGCCGCCTACCAGGTGGAAATCTATCGCGGTGGCCTCGATGCGGTGCCCAAGGGCGAGATCGAAGCCGCAGTCGCCATCGGCATGAGCCCTGCAAAGGCGCTGCGCCACATCATCCTGCCCTCGGCGCTGCGGCGCTGCCTGCCGATGATCGGCAATGAATCGCTCTTCCTGCTCCATGGGTCGGCCATCGCCTCGATGCTGACGGTGGTCGACATCCTCGGCGCGGGTCGCAAGCTGAACGCGCAGTACTACCTTGCCTATGAGGGCTTTCTCGCTGCCACGGTGATCTACATGCTGCTGGTCTGGGCCATTACCCGCATCTTGGCGCGAGTCGAACGCCGCACCATGCGCCACCTTCAGCCGCAGCCGACGTGATCAATGGCGCGAGTTGGACAGAAACTGCCGAAACTGCTCGGTTGCGCCCGACCCGAAGGCCTCGGTCGGGGGCAGGTCGAGATCGACCTTGCCCTTGTGCATGAACACGACCCTGGACGAGACGTCGCGGGCGAAGCCCATTTCATGCGTCACGACCAGCATCGTGCGTCCTTCTTCGGCAAGACCCCGCATGACCTTCAGCACCTCGCCCACCAGTTCGGGGTCCAGCGCGCTGGTCGGTTCGTCGAACAGCAGGACATCAGGGTCCATCGCGAGCGCCCGAGCAATCGCCACGCGCTGTTGCTGTCCGCCCGACAGCTGAGCGGGGTAGTAGTCCTTCCGCTCCAGCACGCCGACGCGATTCAAGAGCGCCTCCGCCCGCTCTCGCGCCTCGGCTTTGGTACGGCCAAGCACATGCACAGGGCCCTGCATCACATTTTCGATCACGGTCAGATGAGACCAGAGATTGAAACCTTGAAAGACAAACCCAGTATGCAAGCGCAAGGTGCGCTTCATCTCCTCGGTCACCGGCCCTGCGCCCAGAGTGACGCTGTCGGACTTGATCGTGATCGTTCCCGCATTGGCCGTTTCCAGGAAGTTCAGGCAGCGCAGAAAGGTCGACTTGCCCGAGCCCGAGGCACCGAGGATCGAAACGACATCCCCCAGGCCCGCGGCCAGCGAGATCCCGTCCAGAACCTTGTGCGCACCGAAGGATTTCTCAAGTCCGGTTGCAGAAAGGCGGGTCTCGTACTCAGCCATCGGGGTCTCCCTTTTCGGAAGGAGCGTAGCTAAACTCAAGAGGTGAGTCCATGAAAGATTAATGGAAACATACACTTGAACAGATTCGCAGCGTGGATCTGGTCGTTCTCGCAATTCTTGCCATAGCCGTTCGGTCAGTGCGCCGACCCAAGGCTGCTCGCGATGACGCGTGCGGCCAACACACCCTGTCGGTGCCATAGCTACCGAACGACCGCTTCCTCAAAAGCGAGCGGAGGATCGCCCCCTCTCTTGGAGGACCGCTTTCCGCCCTCCACGTCGGTCCTGCCGCGAAAGCGAACGAGAAACGCGCTCCCAAGGCAAACGACCGTTCCGTCCGCACAGCCGCCGGTCGGTTGGGACAATAACCTATCTTCATAACTGGGTGGTCAAGAACGGTCGTTTTGGTCCCCTCTCCCCAGGCTGCCACATATCAAGAACTTAGGCGGGACAGAACCCCATGACAAAACCTTTGCAGTTTTGGGAGGTTTTCCTCCGCGATGTGACCTTCCCAATGGCCACTTTGCCTGATTCGGATTGTGGTCCTTCGTCATGAGCATGATCGCAGCTATATCTCTTGTGCCTGAAGCTTGAGGGTGAACTTGTTCATGCCGGCTACCGAGATCGTCTTTGGCGGCTTCAGGAAGTCGAGATGAACTTGGGGTGCTACGGTGTGCGCAGCGTGTTCCGCGAGCCCAGGAGCTTGAATATCTTTTGCTGCCGGCTCGGCCTGCCGTACAGTCTCCTCCCAGGCCACAATCTCAGCCGCCAGTTTCGGCTCAGGCTCGACGGGTGCTCCTGCCTTCACTTTCTCCGGCCGCACGAAATCCACCACCATCCTTTCGGCCAGCCGACGCTCCAACGCCTCCATCCGTTGGGTCAGGACCTGTACGTCCGCAGCTTCCTTGGGCGGATAGGGCAGGGCACCCTTCTTGGCATCGAACAGCTTCTTGAACGTGGGGTCCTGGAAATACACGATCCGGTGGACCAAAAGCGGGTTCTGCCGTTCCGGGATGAGGATCGCCTGATCGGGATTCAACCGCCGCACCTCGTCGGGGGTCAGAAGTGGCCGCTCTTCCATTCGGCGGCTGACCGACCGCCGCTGCATGAAATCCCTGTCCCGCGACACACTGTCCGAGACCGAAAGCTTGGTGGTCTTGCCCAAGGCGTCTGAGATTTCCCCCGCCGTCTTCTTGTCGTTGGCTGCCAGGTAGAGCTTCATCCCAGCAGCGGACTCGAGCGACAGGCGGACATTCTCGCCATAGATGTTGTCGAGACCGGGGATCGACTGGGTGATGATCGACACCCGCGCGCCATGGCCTGCGAGCTGTTTCAGGGCCTGCTCGACAATCGGCATGGGTCCGAGCTGGT
>Ga0315899_10005813_pt1 | contig 13303 bp, 1 predicted proteins | sample LakEriMetagenome_2_FD_203518 | JGI IMG/M metagenome (GOLD analysis project Ga0315899, IMG submission 203518) | Freshwater fungal communities from buoy surface, Lake Erie, Ohio, United States - Buoy 4 MA112 | ecosystem: Environmental > Aquatic > Freshwater > Lake | place: USA: Lake Erie, Ohio...
ACCACAACCACCTAATACAGATGAAGAATAACCACTAGCTGTATTACAACAACCACCTAATATAGTTGCATAAGGACCACCACAAATCTTATTACCAAAACCACCTACTATAGTTGAATAACCACTACTAGTGCAGTTACAATAACCACCAAGGATAGATGTAGCATAGCCACCACCAAAAATCTTATTACAAAGACCTCCAACAATTGCCATTCCATCACCACCTGCTATAATTAAGTTGCATCTTCCTCCTGTAACAGATGAGTACCAACCTCCTATACCATTATCAGTTCCTCCTCCAATAAATGAATAAGCACCACTAGTGTAATTACAACCTCCACCTACAATTATTGAATAACCATTACCAGCATAGTTATGAGAACCACTACCAATAAAGTTAAGACCACCAGCTCCTGTACAATTACAAAAACCACCAACAATAGCTGACGAAGGACTGTTTTCACAAATTGTATTAAATTCACCACCACTAATAGATGAACTACAACTACAAATACTGTTACTTGTACCACCGCCTATAAATGACTGATTACTACAAATTGTATTATAACATCCACCACTAATTGTGCTAGCGTAACAGGAACTAACTGTATTACTATATCCACCACCTATAAATGAGTTTTGACCACAAGCTGTGTTGTTATAACCACCGCCTATAAATGAACCAAATCCATTACAATTAATTGTATTACTACTACCACCAACAATAGATGAATTATTAACATCACATATTCTATTACAATTACCACCCCCTATAAAAGATTCGCAAGCATTTCCTGCTGTACCAAGAATGTTGTTATTTACACCACCTCCAATAAATGAACCGTCAATTGAATCAGATGGGCCGCTACTAATAATATTACCAAACCCTCCAACTATCACAGGGTATGAAGGTTGGAATGCCGCATTACTACATATTGTATTGCAAAATCCATTACCAATAAATGAACCTCTAGTATTACATATTTTATTATTAAAACCACCACCAATAAACTGCTCACAACTAACACCATCTATAGTATTTTGGTCTCCATTAATAATTGTTGCCAAACATCCATCAATAATGCAGTTTCCGTAACCACCAATTATAGTTGAGCAATTTCCGCACATATAATTCAACTGACCACCAAGAATTGATGACATGTAACCACTTGAAATAATATTACAACATCCACTACCAATAATTGACAGCCCACCACCATTACTATTATTACTACCACCAACAATACTTGAAAGAATACCACCACTAATTGTGTTGTTATACCCTGCACCAATAAAACTTTGTGAGCCATTAACTGTATTACAATATCCACCACTAATTGTTGAATTAGGAGCAGACGCACAAATTGTATTACACTCACCACCACTAATTACACTACCGTAATCTGAACTAACTGTGTTACATTCGCCACCACCAACAAATGACTTAGACCCACTAGCTGTATTGCATTGACCACCACCTGCAAATGAATAATCTCCTGAAGCAGTATTACTAACTCCACATCTAACAGAAGAACATATACCACTACCATCAATAATAACAGCACCTAATCCTCCACTAGTTCCACTTGAACCACTTGCTCCTGTATTTCCACTAGTTCCAGAAGAACCAGTTGCACCAGAAACTCCTGATGTACCATTTGTACCAGCAAATCCTGATGTTCCAGAAGAACCTGACGTACCTGTTGCACCACTTGTTCCTGAAGAACCACTAGTGCCAGTTGTTCCTGAAGTTCCAGTTGTTCCACTCGTTCCATTCATACCACTTGTTCCGTTAACACCACTAGTTCCATTTACACCACTGGTTCCATCAATGCCACTTGTACCACTTGTTCCTGAAGGAGGATTAAATGTGGTTTGTCCGTATGAATAATTACTTATTCCTTCTGTATAGAAAGTTATTGTATTAGATGTAGTGCCATCATGTTGTGCATAGATTTGACAATATAGTCTGTCTGTAGCATTTAGTCCTAATTGACCTAAGAAAAGATCAGTGAAAAACTCTTTGATGACACCAGTGCTCATAGCCTCTGTGTCTAAATTTGTAACACCTAGAAGAGTTGATGTTCCTCCTGTTGTATATTTATACAGCTCTATATCAACTGCTACGTTTACATTTGCGTTGATAGAAAAGTGAGTGACCCAAGCCCAGTTTCCTGAAGGTATATTTGTAGCATTTGGTACACCTGAATCTGTAGCATATGTTGCTATTAATGTACGAACGTTCTGTGGAACACTTGGTGCTACAGTTTGTTCTCCTGTTATTGTACCAGTAGATGACCATTGTTTATAAGTAGGTGTACCAAAAGCACTGTTTGTATTTATAGACTCATTTAAGTAATATAAAAGACCTCCAGCAACACCACTCACACCACTAGTGCCAGCTGTTGCTGAAGTACCTGCAGTTCCTGACATACCACTTGTAGCTGAACTTCCTGATGTACCATTAGTTCCAGAGGTCCCAGAACTTCCATTAGTACCACTACTTCCATCAGTTCCAGAAGTGCCACTAGTACCATTTGTTCCAGATGTACCACTACTTCCTGATGATGCAGATGTACCACTAGAACCTGAAGTTCCACTAGACCCACTTGATCCATTAGTACCACTTGATCCACTTGTACCAGTAGATCCACTAGATGCTGAAGTGCCACTAGATGCTGAAGTTCCAGAAGTACCTGAAGTTCCAGTGCTTCCTGAAGTACCAGAAGTACCTGATGTTCCACTAGAACCACTGGTACCAGACGTTCCAGAAGAACCATACAAACCTGAACCACAGATGGCATCGTTAAGTTTTTCAACAATTGTTTCAAGATTATCGTTGGTATTAATACCAGAACATACTAGATTAGGACCTTCATAAAATACGCAGGTTGAATCTAATATTACTGGACAAGGGGTTGCTGAGCAAGTGACATTCATAATAATAATGTGTTATGTGTAATCTATTGATATACAAAATAGTGCAAGAACATTATACATTCTGCACTAATTATAGCAAAAATAGTGAATTTAATTTATTTTCAATGAGTTAGGAAAATTATTCCTACATAATATAGCAATAACTACCTATTTTGTTTCTGTATAGTAATGTCAAATTCTGTAGCAAAATCAGCACTGAATATTGATCCATAGGTTAACATAGACTTAGTTACAGGAGCTGCCTTCATTAAGTATTTAATAGGTCTTGCTTTCTTCCTAGCTTCTTCATCTGTTGTGCTTGGATCAAAGTCCATGCCTGTTGTTTCTATAAAGAAGTGTTTTGTAAACTTAGTTACATCATCTAACAGACCAATTGCTGGGAAGATACTACCACTAGCTAACTTTTGTACCTCAGCAGGGTTATAGAAGAATGAAAGCTCCCCTACAAACTTACTTATAACCTTTTGACTATATCTATGAAAGTTTCTAGAAGCTCTATCTCCTTCATCATCATCTGGAGCCATTACACCAAGAGCAAGCATTGCTCCAAATAAAGATAACAAGATAGCTAATTCCTTAAGCTGATTGCGTAAGTTGTTTCTAACCATATCTATAAAGTCATCTTTAGACATAGTCATTTCTTCTCCAGTTCTTTTCTTAAATTCTTGAGCATACTCATAGAACATTCTATCAAGTTCTGCAATACCTGCATCATTCATACTAAGAATGTCCTTGATATAATTACTACGTTCCATTATAGATCTTCCTAATACAGAACTTAGTAAACGAATTCTACCAATATCATAGCTTTCTCCCTGTATACCATCTTCTCCAAATTCTACAGAGAAGTCATTAGCCACCTTTCTAAACTCAGAGAAACGTGTATCAGCAAGTTTAGGAATCCATCTTTTAAAGACCATCATACTAGCTGTCCAAATAGACATACCCATTCTGTTCATGTTCTCCTTACTAGTATTACCAGTTGCAGCTTCAGAGATACGTCTGCTTAGAAGTCCTAATCTTTGTATTTCTTTTCTATTGTTCAAATCAAGACCAGGAATAACTAGTTTACCATCTTCCATCTTTGATGTTACAGCAATAGATTGTTCTTTTTTTAACTGCTCTATTTCTTTTTCTATCAAAGTTTTAGTTTCTCTATATCTAGCTCCACTAGAGTTTCTGTCTTTATATTTAGCTTTTACATACTTAGTTATATTTTGAATCTTACCATCTACAACTATTGAGTTTTCTAATAGAGTGAAGAAGGTTGTTTTCTCTGCATGTTGTTCAGGATTTCTCATAAAGACCATTAACATATCACCTAAGTTTAGTTGTGTTAATGTAGTTAAACCAGCTTTCTTAAACATCTCATAAGAAGGATCTTCTGAAATAGGTAAGAATGTATTAAGTAATTGAACAAACTTTTCTTTATCACCAACATCTTGTAACAAAAGTTTTGCTTCATTCCTAGCAAAGTCTCTAGCCTTAAAGTATTCTCCTGCTTGGGCAGCCATTTGAATATTTGTACCAAATGCGTTGACAGCTCCTGATAAAAACTCAAGACCAAGAGTCTTTATTTGAAATCCTTTATTCATAGCATCCATAGTCTTTATCATAGATGTTGCTGATACTCCTTCATTTGGTTTAAACACTTCCTTTCCAGCTATAGAATTAACTACACCTTTCATACCATTAACCACCTTTCCAAAATATAAAGGAGTGTCTGTATCAGATAGTACATACTTTTGTTCATAGAAGACAGCTCTTGTAAACTCATCTAGCATCTTCATGTTTTCAGCATTACCTGTCATCACCTTAGGATTACCATCATCATCCATTACAATATTACTCACTCTATCCACTGCAAGATGAGCATTCTTAAACTCTTCAATTGTACTTAAAAACTTAACTTGTTCTTCTACCTCTGTTAGGTATTTGTATTTATTAATCTGTTGGATGTACAAAATCATGTTCTTAAATAAGTCTTCACTCACCTCAGAATAATCATTTACACCATCTGTATTTGTAAAGTCATACGTATAATACTTAGGGATGGAGTTTTCCATCTTACCTGTAATCTCATCAAACTTACCATATCCTACATCATCAGGATTAATCTTTAAGCTTTGATAGAAATTATCCATTACAGATAACTTACCATCCCAAACAAGACTTTCTGCCATTGTCTTTCTAACAAATGGTAGGAAGAAAGATGATACAGAGTTTTGAATAAACCCTTCCTCATTAGCTTTCTTATTAATCTTACTTATGAAATTATATAATGCAAACAGCTCTGGGTCACTCTTAATTTTCTTGTAATCAGCTGATTCCCATTTACTTGCAGGATGTCTTTTAATAACATAGTTATTCCAACCATTAAAATCTTTTCTAGTTATATCATACTTACGACTCTCTTGAGAAATTGCTTTCTCTTTCTTTTCTATAATCTCTATATCATCACCAGGAAACTGATCATTTATACGTTTGATGTTTCTTTCTAATATAGCATCTGCTTCTTTTTTATAAGCATCCATATCAATATTAGACCTAAGCCATGTTATGTCTCCACCTGCATCAGCTTTAGCATCAACTTCTTCAAAGAACTTCTTATCGTATTGGTAAACAAGTTTGTTTATCCATTCTCCTTTGTCATCCTTTTGATATACTTGCTTGATAGTTTTTCTAATGTCTCCACCTTTTTTAACAAACATTTCTCTAATATCCATTAGTTCTTTAATCTCTTCTAGAGAATCAGCGTTAGCATTAGTTCTAGCTTGTCTATTTAATTTAGCAAGTATATTCAAAGACCTTTGTCCAAGATCTTCCAATCCTCTAAAGTTAGAAGCTACTCCTTTTGTAACAGCTTCAGGTTTTGTTAAACCTGTTGTTAAATTTCTTTGACCTATATGTTTGTCAGCAAACTTAAATGCAATATCTATAAGTTCTTGCTTAGACTTGTAAATATTTTTAGCTTCTTTTTCGAGGTTAGTTCTTAATTCTTTTAACTCATTAAGTAATTTTTTATCTTCATCAGTTTTTACATCTATCTCCATTTCAGGAGTGTATATAAGGTCACCAATTTGTACATCCACTCTATCAAAGATTTCAGCAGTCTCTATATAGTTTCTTAATTCTCCTGCAAATTCAGACAACTCTTCATTAGTAGAATCTTCAGAAGAAGCATTCCTATCTTTGAACAATGTGTCATAAGTGTTAATTAGTTGTTCTCCCTTAGCTCTAGTTGTTAAAATTACATTGATTAATTCAGAAATATTACCTGTTCCTTGTGCAATACGAATGGCTCTTTTAAGTTCCATCATACGAGCATACTTGAACTGACGTTCTTCTTCATCAACATCTTGACCTGCTATACGCTCATATAATGTATTTAACTTTGCTAAATACTTATCAAGTTTTTCAAAACCAGTTGATTCTGTTTTCTCAGATACAGGAAGTAATCTTAAGTCTGTAATCTCTTTGGGATTTACAGAGCCAATTGATATACCTTTAATGATTTGCTCAGATGACCCATCTGATTTATTCTCTGTCTTAATATTAAGCATTATAGGAATAGCTCTAGTCATACCAAAGCTTTTAACCCCATAATAATTACGTAAGATATCTTTGTAAGTTCCTAGTTGTATATCATATGCTCCTTGTTTAAACCAAGCTACATCGTCTGAGTCATCTGCAAATTGTAAGAACTTCCAGTCTAATATATGTGCTTTACCACTTGGTTCAATAGCTAAGAAGTCAATTGTACCAGCCTCCTTATCTTTAGGATTATATATAATAACCTCAGCTCTAATAATTGTACCCTCTGGAAAACTGTCAATTAGTTTTACATAATACTTTTCAAGAAGTTGATACATCTGTTTAGACTCTAAGTTATAAGTGGTTGGAGCATCTATAGGTTTTACTCTTCTAGTTCCATCTTCATTAAAGAATCTATGATGAATATCCTCAAGATCCTGATGTCCTTTAACACCAAACTTTCTTTTTAATTCATTAAAAGCCTTCTCCTGTTCAGTGAATACTTTACCAGGGAATCTCTTTTTATACCAAGCTTTCACTCTATCAGTAACTCTCTTAGGCACTGTTTCATTGGTACCATCAGGTTTCTGAGCCTCATAATAGTTACTTGCTTCTTCTGAGTCTAATAAAATAGGATCTACTTCAGACTGATCTTTATAAACTTTAGTTACAATACCTTTAGTTTGATCTAAGCTATCTGTAATTTTTTTCTGAGCATCAGACAGTTGAAAGAATATACCCCCTTGTTTGATGTCAGCTATGTCACCACTGATATCTCCTGATCCTATTTGAGAAGCCACCTCTGTAAATATATCAATATTTGCTTTGGTATAAATACCATTAATGAAATCAAGAATGGCATTCCATAAACCTCTTACAAAAGACTGGTTAACTTCTTCTCTTAGTTCAGGAAATTGATCTGTGTTCTCCATTTGGTTAACAATCAATTCAGTAATTAACTTATCTACAGCTTCCTTCTTTATCTTACGAATATCAGGTTTACCATTAGGAAGTGTGTAAGTGTCTTTATATGTATCATATGTTTCTTTATAGATTTTAAATCTATCTATCTTGGAAATCATCTGAGTGATTAAAGCAGGATTGGTTTGCTCTATCATAGCTGTAGCTATATGTACCATCTCCTCTGTCAATGCTTGTCCTTCTTGTTGATTAGCAATAGCTATGACACCTCTAGTAAGATCAGCTAATCCTGTCTTACCTTTTACATCAAGTCCTACACTCTTTGCATAGGTGTACAAGTCTTCTATACTAACTCCCATCTTAGCAAGCACTTCTTTTATCTTAGTTACAGTCTGTGGAGAAGCAATAGAACTTGCCATGTTCTTATCTTGGAAGTAAACACTTGTTGGATCAAAGCTGTATTTAATACCACCCTCAATAAACTGTACATTGAATGCACCAAGTTCTTCAAGTTCTTGTTTTCTTTTTACTATACGCTCTACCCTTCCTTCTCCTCCAGCAATAGCTTCTGTTCTCACTTGTGTATTATCATAACCACCTTTGTCAATAGCAAATGACCCTTCATTAAGTACAGACTTAATCTGATTAGGTCCAGGTGTTACTATATCTGATTGAAACTTATCACCATATACTATTAATGGTTCACCATTCTCATCTATCACTTTAGAACCTTTTCCTCTTTCCCAATCACCAAACCAATTCTTAAATGAACCTGTATATACCTGTGCCCATAGACGTAATGCTTGCTCCTTGTCTTTTACAAGATCTTGCAGAGTTTTGTACAGAGTAGAAGGCTGCCCATTAGGAGCTTCTACTCTTTCAATTACACCATTATCATCATTTCTAAATACTTGACATTCAGCCATTTGGATTAATTTTATGATTTTTTACAGCCTTTATCTTTTTTATGTAACACGTCATCTATCTCTGATGCTTCTACAGGAGGATTTTTTTGAGTGCTCATGAATGCTGACCTAATTGCATCATCACTAGCTTCTTTCACCTTCATAAAGCCATTATCAATTTTAGATTTATTAGCTCCATCATAGAACTCATTAGCTCTGAAACTATCACCCCAAGCATTGATTGCTTTATAAACGATGAACTCATATCCTTTTCTATTATATGTAATCAAAGGATCAACACCATCTTCTGTCACCTTCTTAAACAATCCTTTCTTAATAAAAGAAAAGTCTGATGCTTTGACCATCTCTGCTCTTGTCTTTCCTTTAGGTATTTCTTCCCAACTATATACAATAATATCCTTAGTGCTCTCTCTAGACAGTGTTGATATTTTTATAAGTTGAGGTATGGTACCAGCTTTCATAGCAATGTTTGCACCAGTGTTTAATATCTTTATTGCTCCATTATCATATCTAGTTTTTAATTTACCATCATCTTGTTTCTCTGTTTTCCATTGTGCTTTCTTATGTGGAACAATCTCATCATCATTCCAGTTGTTTCTTTCAAAAACATTCAATGTAGCAAAGTCCTCTAAGTTAGGTAAAGTTTCTAACCTAGACAAAATTTCATTGTATTCTTCTACAAAATCATCATATGGAATAAGAGATGTAAAAGAAATAGGAGATGTAGATAAACCAGATTGTAATATAGCAAGCTTTACTAACTTCTTGTACAAAGGAAGATCACCTGTAGAATCCATGTAGTTTCTTAATTCCTCAAAGCCATATATAACTTTGTTCTGATCATACACTTTATTGTCCTTACCTGTCATATACAAGTTGTTAGGACGTTCTTCTTCTGCCCCTGAAAATTTAGGAGCTAAAGAATTTATAATAACATTATTATGTAAAACATGGTCAGGATCATTCTTGATCTTATTAAAGTAATCTGTAATCTTTTTAGCTGTACCATTCTTAGACAATAGGTCTTTTTCCATATTGATCTTAAATGTTGGGTCAATTTGTAAAGCCCAATCAAAAAGATCATTAACTGCCTTTCTAGCCACCTTAACAAATTGTCTATCAGCCATATTAACATATGGTCTTAGTACACGTTGAAGTACAGCTCTCACTCTTCTTGTATCAGAAGTTAAAACTGTATTACCAATAGCATTTCTACTATCACGCAAACCTATTCTAACTCTACCTACAAAAGAGTTATTTAGTAAGTTGTCTACAGAAGATATCATTGTTTCTCTAGCTTGAGATAACTGCTCTTCTTTCTTAAAGATTAACATTGGGTCATTGAATGATGTAGTATCAAAGTTAGATCCTTGCACCACCTTAAATAATTGATTAGCCATCATGCCATACTTCAAGAACTCGTTTAATATGAATTGTTGTTCAGCTTTTCCAGCAACATCAAAAGACTTCTTACCTATGTTCTTCTCAAGATTAGTAAGATTAGGAATACTATTTAACCCTTGCAACTTGCTTTGGTCCACTTTATATTTCTCAGATTCTTTAATGGTAGTTACAGTGGAGTCATTAAATAACCAAGTGTATCCACTGTTTTCTAGTTCACGTACGTAATCACGAATGATTGGCTGATTCATAAAGTAGGCAACCTCTTTAATTGGAACACCAATCTTAACTAAGAACAACCACGTAGGAGCTACATTAGGGTTTGCACCTAATTCCATAATCCAAGGTCCCTTAGCAATATCCACATATCCATCAATGAACATACCAATGATATCAGATATGTCATTCTTGTTGTTAGCATCTTTAATACCAGATAGACTAGGAACTGTTCTACCACCAACCTTCACTGTATTGTATTTACCAAACTTAACAATGCCATCTCCTAACCACTTTCTGTCAGACTTACTTAATTTAGACATTAATGATCTATCAACATACATATTAGAACGTTGATTCTGAGCATGATTAGTTTGAGCTACAGCAGCAAGACCAATAGCATATTTACCACGTACAAATGCTTGTCTAAGTCTAGACATAAATATCTGGTTCAACATATTGTCAGTAGAAGAATAATCAAATGAACCAAGACCTAACTTGTCTGTGATATCAATTGACATGTCTTTTAATAACTTAGCATTATTTGGTGTAACTAATCTAGTATAGTTAGCTTCACTTCCAATGATGTTTTCAAGAGATTGAACATATTGGTTTTCAATAGACTTCTTGTATAACAGATTGATTATCTGATCTTTAGCTTTGATGCCTTTAGTAAATTCTTCTGTGATTTCAGTTTCATTAACAAGGCCATTTAAGTTTCCAATCATTGCTGTAATTAACTTACTTGCATTAGACTTCTCTTGAATCAGGTCTTCTAATAAAACTCTTTCCTCTGCTATATATCTATCAAGCTCTTGTAATTGCTCTGGGCTTAAGAACTCTCCTTTATCAAACATTTCTTCAAACTTCTTGATAGCATCCTTTCCTATTCCAAAGTATGGAATTAATTTAGGTTTACCATCTTTCCCTTTGTAGATGTTCTTAAAATACATAGATAACTTATCTATATCAAAGTCAGATCCAACCTTCTGAACCAATGCAGCTGGTACAACAACAGAGTCACCAAACTCTTTAGGAAGGAACTTAGCTATCTTGATTACATCCACAGAGTTTTGCTTCTGTGTAGGAATACGAAACGCAACACCCTTTAATAAAGCTTGACCTTCTGGAGTATCATTTAAATATGTTAATAGTTCTTCATCAGACATGTCACTATCAAACCATCTTCCTACCATCACTTCAGCTACACGCTCTCCACCTTTCTCATAAAACTTTAATACATCTGATTCATATAATCCATTCTTTCCTACAGGTCTTACTGATTCAAATAGTGTAGAAGGAATCTGTACTTTCAATCCACCATTAATCTTAGGACGTACAATGTTCTTATCCACTATAGAGTAGAGAATGTTTCTCACTTGACTGTACATAGGACTAGCTTCAATTAACACCTGACCTTTTTCAAAGCCTACAAGTGCAGCCACTATGTTACGATTTACTTCTCTTTTGAATAACTCAGAACGTAATGTCTTAGCTATCTTTTCAGGATCTAAAATTTCAAATCCTTTTTTAGTTTCTTTGATACCTAACTTATCAAGAAGGTTTTGATAACCTATACTAGCCATTTCTTCTAGCAAGTCTTGGTTTTCCAAGATCTGTTTGAATAATGGAGATGCATCAGACATAGCTGTTTCATCTTTAAGTGCTTCCCAAGCTTCTAAACGCTTGTTAAAATCTTTCTCAGTGGGCATAAAGTCAATAGGTACACCAGCTTGTAAAAAGTCTAATGTCACTAACTTAGTAATCTGAGAACCTCTTGTTACAATAGCTTCATCTTTAGAAGGCACCTCAGATTGTACACTTATAATACTAAATGGTACATTAATCTTATCTGCCTTTTTAATAGCACTATCATTAAAATTACCTTGTTCATCATATAACTTAATCAACTTATCAGCACCCACCTTTCTACCACTATCAAATACAGCATAATCAATGTCAGCTTCTTGCATCTTATTATATAACTTGATAGCATTTGAATCTTTATTGATTTCATGTAACACTCTGTAACTCAATGGATAAAGGGCAAACTTATCTAATACAACATTATTGTAAGATTGTTTACTCATCTTAGCTCCAGCCACAATTGGCTTCAATGGAGTGTAGGCACTCTTCACTTGTGGATTACCTTCTTCTAATAAGTTTAATTCATCATCAGATATATCTTTTTTCTTCTCTCTTTTTTCAAAGGCAACATCATATCTGTATTGTTTTTCTTCATTAGAGTTCCAGTTTGCAGCACGTATTCTGAAGTTACGATAGGCTTTCATAGTAATCATACCACCACCATCTGTCTCAGTGAAAGATGAATACTCTTTACTAAATCCTTCTACATCTGCTATACCTTTGACATCATCTAATGTGATTGTTTTGAAATAGTCATCTGTGAATTTAGTAAATCCAATATCTTCAATATCAGTGTAGCCTTCATTATATACATTGTTCATTGCAGCATTTAAACCTGCTGAACCATATATAATAGCTTGACGTGGAGATAGGAAACTCTTAATACGTTTTAATTCATCCTTATAGAAATATGGATCTGAGTATACAAGCTTATGTAACTCTATGTTATTAATCATGTAGTTAACAGCTAAGTATTTGATGTTTACATCAACATCATTCTCACTTAAAGCTGTTTTCTTTTCAAACTCTATACCATTAAAGTTAAATCCTGCATCATCTTCAGAAAGAATATTATAATTAGAATAAACAGCTTTTCTTCTTTCAACATCTCTCTTAACAAATGCATCTATAGCATTGTTTATTCTTGGTTCAAATTGTGCATAAACCTCTTCAAGAGACTTGTCTTTCTTTGGATCATATGATACAACATCATCATGTAACTTTTGTCCTAATATGTTCTTGAAGAAACGTAAGTCTGTAGTCTTTCTAGTCTTATTCTCATCTTGTACAATCTTACGACCTTCTCTAGAAACAGCTAACTCTGATAGGAAATATCCTTTGAATATTCTATGTATTGGACTATTGTCTTTCTTCAAGCTATTCAAAGTGATACTGTTACCTACATAGTTTGCCCAATCCAAAGAGGCATCTCCTGGAACAAGGTTCATATAGTATCCTGCTAGGTTAAGATTTAACTCTTCCTTTAAACGCTCACTAGGTGTAAGACTAGATGGGTCTTTTCTTTTGCCAAGACCATCATCAATCATACCACCTGCATATGCTGTGGTCAAGATGTCATTACCTTTAGGTAGTTTATTTCCTGAATCCTTATCAAATATCTTATCCATGAATACAGAACTAGTAGTAAAGTTATCTGTAAGTAGGTATTCATATCTAGAACCAACTAGTTGTTTCTTATTAGTTAGCTTAGTTAAGAA
>Ga0315899_10005814_pt1 | contig 13301 bp, 18 predicted proteins | sample LakEriMetagenome_2_FD_203518 | JGI IMG/M metagenome (GOLD analysis project Ga0315899, IMG submission 203518) | Freshwater fungal communities from buoy surface, Lake Erie, Ohio, United States - Buoy 4 MA112 | ecosystem: Environmental > Aquatic > Freshwater > Lake | place: USA: Lake Erie, Ohio...
ATCGTATGCCCCTGTACTCTGCGCCTTGCTCCTGTCGCACCCCCTCTGCTTTCCCGCGTCCTTGCTCCTGCTCCTGCTCCTGCTCCTGCTCCTGCTCGCTTGCTTGCTTTCCTGCGCAGGCTGCTCTTTTTCTCTTTTGCGCGGGTCTTCGTCTCTCTTTTGAGCCACTTGTCTCTCTGATGCAAGGGTGCTGACGCACACAGGATCTGTTGAAAATGGATCACAAATGGGAAGAAAAACTCGCGGGCGACGCGGGCTTCGCTTCCGGAGAGCGCTCCTTGCGCGACATCGAACGATTTGACTACTAAGCACGGGGTGTGAGTGTGTCTTAAAAATAAATAAAGACGGCCCGGTGAGGCGCCCTATGTGTTATCATAGGATCATAGGAGGCTTAGCGCGCAGTGTGTGTGTTGTTGGACGCTTCTTTGTGTTGTTTAGGAAGTTTCTTTATGTTTCCGATCAACTATAAATACTCTCTGCGCATCGCAACCTCAAGCACATCACCAGCACTCGATCTGTAGGCTCGAGCTGCGCGCAGCTGAAGCAACCACTCCTCCACTTGCTCCTCCTCCAGCCCTCCATGCTCCCGCGCGACGGCGCCGCCGCCACATCGTCCTGGGGCATGCGCACCAGCACTGTATACAATGCCTCCATCCTGCAAAAGCCGACACACAGTCATGCTCTTCCGCGCAATACATGTTTGCACATACTCCTTGCCTTGCGCGTCACCAGCGCACCCCACAACGCCAGCACCGGAGCCGTCGCGAGAAAAGACCGTGTAAGTCGAGAGCCCTCCAGACACCGCCGGCCACTGTGAAGGCCCTACCGCGTGGGAGGAGGACGAGGACGAGGAGGACGGCCAATTTGAATTCCCTCGCGCCGGTGCTTCTGGATCCATGAGGCGCAGTTGTGCCAAACAAGCGGCGGGGATGAGGATGACTATCTCTCCCAATCGTACAAGGACTCCGCTAGAGAACTAGAGAGCGCGCTTGAGTTCGCGCGTTGCGCGCTTGAGTTCAGTTTGTAGTTACGTTCTGCAATGAAATTTTTATCTCAACACTGTGGCGCCATGGACATGAGAGGGTAAGGGGTTTTGAGTTCGCGCGGAATGGGTGGATGGGTGGGTTTAAGAAATGGGTGGTGGGTTGGTGGTGACGGGGAGTGAGGGCAAGGGGGGAGTATAGGTTTTGTACAGTCAAAGACTCTATAGATCCAGATACTCTCCGCGACTTTGACTTTGAACGCGCGGGTGGGGGGAGTATAGGTTTATGAAGCTTACGAAGTAAAAAAAAAAGAGAAAAATACGCTGTCTTTACTTCTCCAGATTTTTTTTTAAATCTGTTATATGGATTGTGAAAAGAAAAAAGAGTCCAGACTATAACTAACTAATGACGCAAAACTTCAGGATGGGAATTTCATCCCAGTTGGTGCAATATATTTTCCATGAAAATATATTTCCAGACCGTTTTGTTTATTGAACCGCTGCGCCTCGTGGCAGCGTTTACTCCGCCAAAACCATGTATCCGCCCCCGACTGAATCTCCCTGAACGCAAGGATGCGATTTTGCTGGTACTAATTTGTACCGGCCGTCACCACGCCAAAATCCCGGATAGTACAGATTTGTAGGAGACCAAAATGTCACCCTGAAGGAAAGGCGCGGCGCGCCTAAATTTTTGGCGCTCGCTAAGCGCCCAGAAACGTCTCTGCGGGCATGGCGTCGAGCGCCGCGCGCACGTCGTCCAATCCGGAGTCGTGGAGACTCTTGACGTAGATATTACTTTGTTTGTCTACAGCCACGCCCATGGGCCTGCGCAGTTGGCCGAAATCGCCGCCCGAACACCCCACGAAATTCACAATCCTCCATTTTTCTATGTAACGCCGTTCCTCTTGGTATACGTGGATGAAGTTTGTATTCCAGTCTGCGACATAGACGTCGTCGTCTCGGTCTACTGTAACGGATAGTACGGGGTGGATGTGGTATCTACCCACCCAGTGGAAAGTTTACATCTTCTATTGACAGTTTATTCGCTCCCGTCCTCGTGTTGCTCCGCTCTCCCGTGGTAATCGCCCAAGTCCCGTTCTCCGATTTTTTATATACCTGCACACTCAAACCATCGTTTTCAAGACTATTTAGGAAAACTTGGATGCGTCTGTTCTTCGAGTCTGCGACGTAGATATTACTTTCTTCGTCTACAGCCACGCCCATGGGCCTGCGCAGTTGGCCAAAATCGCCGCCCCAACACCCCACGATTTTTACAATGCTCCATTTTTCTGGGTGAAGCGGTTCCTCTTTGTATACGTGGATGCAGTTTGTATTCCAGTCTGCGACATAGACGTTGTTGTATATGTCTACTGCTACGTCTGTGGGACTACAAATCATCTCATCTACGTCGCCGCAGCCAGTACCGAATCTTGTGCTCCAAATACGCTCCATATTGTCTCCGTTAAAGCCTGCTATACCAGAAGCCATGGCAACAAAGACTCTGTTTTTACTATCCACGGCCAAGCCCATGAGCCAGTGCAGGTTGTTGCCGAACTTGCCAAGATAGCACCATTCAGAGTTGAAGGTGTGAATGCACCCATTGTCGAAGTCCGAGACAAAAATTTGATTTTGCACATCCGTTTTCCGACCGAACGCCACACCGACTGGTTTCATATCACGGTTTGGAGAGTATAACTCGTGTATTCGCTTGCCATCTGCGGAGAATATTGAGACACAGCCTTTTTCATACTCGGGGACAAAGACTCTCCCTTGCTTGTCCACCCTCGTGCGGTTTGCCGAACGCACTTTTATATCCCCAAGAATAGCAAATGGGTTTGAGTAGGCTTTAGGAACATTCCACACGGCGTCCTTTGACGGGTCTAAGACCTCTACGTGGTCTGAAAATGTGACGAAGATTCGGCGTTGGCTGTCCACAGCCACGCCATACAGCACATTTGGTACTGCCATGCAATGCGCGTCCTAATATACTAGTTTCAACGCCGTCGTCCTTGCGACGAGTTGGCCAAGGCTATGATCCTTTTATTGTTCTTAAAGAAACAAAATTTAGAAAATGAACACACACGTCACCCGCGAGCCCGCGCAGGGCTCTCGCTAAGCGACAAGAAACGTCTCTGTGGGCATGGCATCGAGCACCGCGCGCACGTCGTCCAATCCGGAGTCGTAGAGACTCTTGTACAACGCCTCTTGAGGTGTGCTCTTCTTCCTCTCTTTGACAGCGTTGCCCGTGGAGTCAACACCCACGATCATCTCCTCGGTCATTTCACCGGACAGAACGAACTTCATGAAAGCAGGAGAGTATCCACTCAACATCACCACGCCCTTGCTATCCGACGGAGCCGGGAACCCGACAGTGTTTGCGCGCACGTTCCAAAATATGATGTGCGGCGGGTCCAGAGGCTTTCCGAACAACTCCAACCCCAAGGCCCCGAACATATCGCGGATGTTGTCCTGCACGAGGTTCCAAGAAGCGCCCTGCGGCCCTGCACCTCCGACCCATCTTACCTCCCCAGCCGCTGCTTCGTTGAACTGCATGTCAGATATCACGAGAAGATCAGGGATCTTATCGGCACCGAGCTTCTTCTCTCGCACGACGTCGCAGATGAGCTTTGCCGCAGCGTAGAAGTTGGTAGAGTAACCCCATAAAGCGTTTTTGAGACACTCGGTCTTTTTCACGAAGGACTTTTCACCGCTGAGGTCGAACCAGAGGGGTACTTCGGAAAACGTCAAAACCCTGTTGCGGAACGACTCGTGCGTGATCTCGCTGGCCAATATTCCCAGAGCAATAGCCACCGACATGGGCGTGCCGTGCATCGAGCCGGAAACGTCTACCATGGGAACAACGCACGAGAGGCCCACGGGTTTCACGGCGCGACTTGACACAGCGGCGTCGATGAGCACGTCCTTGCAGATGGACAACGCGGCAAGCCGCGGGCCTTCGGCGTCGAGCCCGTCCGCGTCCAGCGCGTCTGCGAGGTCGATGGGGGCGGCGGCGAGCGCCAGCTCTTTTTTCCGAGCCTCGACTTGCTCAAGAACCCCGTTGCGCAAGGCCGCCCACTGAGCATTGAGCACGGCGCTTATGCCGGACGACAAATCACCTTTTCTGTCGAGCACCTGAGTCGGCAAGAACAGTCAGCAAGAACAGCAGACACAAGCAAAAACAGCGGACATCAACAGGAGCAGCGGGGCGCGCGGGGTGCGCGGCCAACACACCTGCACCACGAGCTCGTGCGGCAACACCTGCTGGCCTTTGAGATTCGCTCCACTGACGAGCAGCGCCATGAACTTCTCGCGACATGCCTGGCGCACGGGGTCGTCGGGATGCATGAAGTACCCCCTCGATTCTTTTTTTTGCCGAGGAACGCGTGCTTCTGGCGATCCATGCACAGCGAGGGAACCTTGGCGAAGTCGATCTCCGTCCAGCGCTGTGCACACATGTGCGTCTCAGTGATGTCGAGCTGCTTCCGGAGGCGCGAGAGCATCCGGCGGTACTCGGCGGCATTCTGCGAGCCCCGGAACAAGAGCTTGCTAATCTCCTTGTCGGCCTGCAGGGCCTTGCTGTGTTTCCCACCCTCAGACGGGGCATACTTCGCACAAAGCGAGATCGTGGGGGCTCGGTCCTCTTTGATCGCCGCTTCCAGCTCAAGCAGGTCACGGTCGAGCTGCTCCGCAAAGAGCGACCAGACCTTCGCGTGCAGTGGGCTGTCCGGCTCCGAGCATTGGAGCAGCAGCGAGAGTAGGTCCTTCCAATACCCGTATTTCGGGATGAGGTGCACGAGGTCCAGGACCACGTTGGGAAGGCGCTTGTACAGGAGGACGATACTGAACCTGGATCATCGGAATGAACGATACTTTTCGAGACTGATAAAATTTCAAATCCTGAACATCATAAAACGAATAACACCTTAAGAAAAGTTCAACATAGTCGGGACATTAGCATTACACCTCCCTCAATACGAGTCGATCACCCCCACCACGAGTGCACAGTATTCAGCATCTACAGAATACAGAATCTTTGTGCTGGGAGCTGAACACAAAAGTGGACATTAAGGGTGAGAAGGGTTTCTTTGGAAACCCTGATTGAGAACCCGCTCACTTCGATGACATTGGTTTCCACCTCCGCCAAATGTCCTCGGCCCGAAGTACGAGTGACGGCGGGGGCCCCGTAACTCACAAGAGTTCCGGAAAGGGAAGAGCAGGGGAAACCTGGCAAGGACGCCCAACGTGGCCGTTGTCATCTCCTTGAAGCTGGTCTATACCCCTGTGGATGACACCGTTACCGCGCCCCTATGCAGCACAAGCACAAGCACATAGTCACCAACGATCGCAAGACCTAAACACTAAAAATTGCAATCATACAGAGTCACATCATCACCTAGATCCCCGGGCACGACCCCAACGACATGAGACCATGAAGGAGGGGGAGACGAGGGAAGACAAGGGGCAAAAAACGGCAGATCTGGGGATAACGATGACGGTAATGGCCGAGGACGCCCATCTACTAAAGATGACGGAGAGGGAGACATGGGAGACCCTGTAGCAGGATACGTCAAGCTTGCCATGGCCATCGGTAGACCCGCAAGTGACAGGAAGACAAAGAATAGACAGATTGGCTGAGCTCAATTTCAGAATTGAAGAACAACTTGAAACTCCGACGTATACTGATCCTGCACCGACGGACTCAACAATAGCACTGGTGGCCAATAAACTAGCAAATATTGCGACTACCAATCCAGTCACACTAGCACCGCTGGCCAACAAACTATCAAATACTGCGACCACCAACCCGGTCGAAGTAGCAAACACCTGGCGTCGACTGAACCCACTAGCAGACCCACTGGGATCCCTTAAAATCGACTGCTACCAGCCAATCACTAACGCAAATGCAACCAATATCACAGTAGGCAATAAGGACTCCCCAGGAATGGAATCCATCTTTGCCCTGCAACCCACTAAATGGCTGCATGATGCAAACATCACTTGGTGGTGCGGATACTGGTGGAACAGAACAGGGGGCATTTCGAATTACTCCGTCACAAGACAAAACAAACGAAATCAAAACAAAATTGACGGTGAGAGGAAAACTTTTTTCGCTACACCATTCTTCTGGAAATATCTAATGGACGGAAAAATACAAGGGGCTAATGAAACCAAATACGTCGATATCTTTAGATGCTCTAAAATTCTCATCCCAGTCAATATCAAACTTAAACATTGGGTCCTTGCATGCATCAATTTTGACCATAAACGGATCTCATGGTACGACTCAAACAGAGAGACCCACCTACAGAGATCTCATGTCCTATTTACATGGCTAAAAAGGGAACACTCGTTCAACCGGACCACCAAATTCGAACCGGAAAAATGGAGCATCGATTCTGGACCTCCACCTGACACGCGGATCCCTCAACAAACCAACAACTACGACTGCGGAGTCTTTGTATGCCTTTATGCAGCCTTCATTGACATTCAGCATCCGCTCTTTTTCTCGCAACATGATATCAATAAAGTACGTGTATGGATGGCCCACGAGATGATAGAAGAAGGCAAACTCTGGAATATGATATGCAGTGCCCTCCCGTACAGCAATCTGGCGACGAAAACCAGTAACACTACAAAGAGACCTGGGGATTTGACGACGACCGCAATAATCGCTACAGCAACTCATGACGATGCGGAGAGACAGGAGGATACTAAGATCCAGGCGCCAACAATCCAACCCGTCGATATCGCGAATCAAGCTGGTCGATCCGTGCAACACATATCAACGGGTTTAAATGCGACAAGCGGCCGACGACAACCTAAACGCCAACCGGATACCGTGCTCGAGAGGGAACCCAAAAGAATTAGAAGATCTTACGTCGAGTACGAGGAGCCGTCTAGAACAGCCAAACCCCAAGGAGACCTCGGCACATCGACCCAATACCTCGGATTAGCCGGAGTAGCACATGACAAAGACGAGGCCCAACCACCCGTGGAAAGACGGGAGAGAAAGAAAAAGAAATCTGGTCATACAAAAAGAACACAAAAACAAAATAATAGAGCGACCTGTAGACATGACACATATCCATAGCAATCATGTATTTTTACACAGTTTTCTTATCAAAACGTCGAGCGGCCCCCTTAAGGCCACCTCGCGAAATTTAGTCCGGTGTTGGTGTCAAAAACACAACATAATCACTGCATGCAGCGTACACATTTCCTCAAAAACTTCATCCATTCATCCATCCGAGTCCTGCCCTGCCTGCATTGTAGGAGTGAGAAGGGGAAACCCTGATTAAGAACTCCGACAGAAGTTTCGAATGACAAATCCGTCATACTGGATAAGCGAAAATCTCGGCTAAAGGTCCCCGGTTCGAAACACGAGCGAGGTTCCCGGTTCGAAAGAAACCGGGTAGGGGTGAGCAGGGGAAACCATGATGATGACCTCCGACCTGGCCGGCGCGCATATTTGCCTGTATGCGTCTCTGGGCCTTGCGGATGCCCACGTTACTAGGAAATAAAACTACCAAAGTACCAAAGCCTCGACAATCAGAACATTCACAAAGAGGCGCTGGGGCGAGCACGGCGCTTGGATCTCGGCGAGAGTTAGGCAGGTGAGACGCCACTGCACGGCAATGCTGTTGATGCGAAAGGTATGAGTCTGCCCCGACCGCGAGAGATATGAGGAGAGAAACATCTCTCTCGACAAAACATCAGCGCAGGTTTCATCCAGCCCCTGTGCTCTTTGAAAATTTGAGTATACGTTAATCGCATACACATATACAGGAAATATATACATGTACCTCAGAAGGCTCGCCCTCGCCTCGGCAGCAGCAGCGACAGCAGCGAGATCTATTTGGAGTACCGAGCGCGACCTCCAGGTAGCCGGCTACTCCTGGCATATCCATAAAGGGCCTTGCAAAGTTTCCAGACATCGCTTGCAGCAGTACCTTACTCACCTCCCATTTCCTTTTGCAGTATATATACCTTGCAAAGTTTCCAGACATCGCTTGCAGTAGTACCTTACTCACCTCCCATTTCCTTTTGCAGTATGCTCACCAGCCCTTTTGTTGGCCTTGCATACAATGGCTTTTTGAGTTCCGAATCGGGGAGAAAAGAATGTGAACGCGCAATTCAGACATGAAAAGACTGGGTTGTTTGGAGCCGAGCACGACCAACAAAAGAGGACAAGGAGCCGAGAGGGTTTGAGAGTGCAGACAAAACCGTCTTCTGTGGAAAAGCAAAACGAAGTAAAAAGGAGCAAGGAAAGCCCGAAGCAGAAGATGAGCTGGATGATGATGCACCAATGGACCAAGTCGACGTGAGCGGGCGCGCTAGCAGACGAAGAGGGTTGTGGAAACGAAGCGTCATAGAAACCAAAGTCAATATTATTAACCTGACTGCGTGGGTGCACAAAGAGTGTGAAGTAATGAATGAGGATGCCCTTACCAGGCTTCAAGAAGCATGGGTGAACTCAGAACAGAAGGACAATGCACAGTGCATATGGATGATCTGGAGCAAGATTACTGAATGGGCACTGACGTTGGACAGCCGGGAGGATATGGGTTTCAAGGAGCAATATTCGGTGTTGATAGATCGAGCAAAGACGGGCAGATGGGATCAGGGTGCTGTAAATTCCTAGATGAAAAAGCAAACAGATGTGCGCGAGCCGGCAGAGAAGAGGAAGGCACGAGCTCGAACAGGCAAACAGCACGTAGTGAGTATGGAGAGTTACTGACGCAATACAGCCCTCTGCGGGAAGTCGGAGTCAACACGCTGCCATCACGTGTTCACGGTCCCCATCCTGGCGAGCGTATGCATCCTCTGAGCGTCTTTCCCCTCTGCGGCAACACTCATTGATGTAGCAAGTAGCATCATGCTGTGTATACAGTATCGCTTTCTACTTCTGCGCCATTGCTGTCACTATAAGCAAGGTAATGAGAAAGGATCAGGGACAGCCCGACAGCGTAGTAAGAGAATGCAGCTTAGCGCAACCAGAACAGTACAGAAAACAGCTTCAGGCTTTAATGAATTTAAGCACTTACAGTCTTCTCATGAATGTAGACCTAGCCACGAGTGCCCAGAGGCGGTGTCACCCGCAAGAGGCGTTGTACTTACCGACCTTCAGTCATCTATTGATTGTCAATAAACTTCTCTCTCTCTCTCTCTCTCCCTCTCTCTCTCTAATGGATTTTTTTTAAATTTGAGTGCTCAGTCTCGATTCTGGTCTGAGCTCTCATTTCAGAGCACTCTTGTTTACTCTGAGGGATCAGTGATGCCAGCTGCAGTAAGCTGGAACGTTGCCTCAGCTTCTGCTTGCGTAGGAGAGTCGATGACCTGGAGTGGAAACGAAAGAACATCACGGGTGTTAGAAGGCAATGGCAACAGACAGTATTCGTATCCCACGCTCTCGTCGCAAATCACAGCAATCAGGGATGCAAGCAGAACAAAGCCCGAGCATGCGGAAACAGGTCACATGAGCATCACCTTGCAAATTCTCTGGTCTCCACGTCCCTGCAGAACGATAGGGAACACAATCTTGGGGTGTCAGTCGATTACGGAATGCGTGCAAGGGCGTTTCTTCCTCCTGCAGCGGCGGGAGCAGGAGCCGGGGGAGCAGAAAGAAGCAATGGATGCAGTAGGCCCAGGAGCAAAGGCCAGAGCAAGAGGAGGAGACAGGTAGCAGCAGTTGCAGGAGTAGATGCACAAGTAGGAGGAGAGCAGAAAGAGGAGGCAACAGAAGACCTTTTTCAGCTCGAGGCGAGTGGTTGAGGCATGAGCAAGCACATGCCCTCCAACGGGCTTCTTGGGGTCCGAGACAAAGCTCATGCCTCCGTCGGGGTTGGACATGACTTGATTTGTGTAGAGGACGGCCACGTTGAATTCCTCTGCGAGCTTCATGAGCTTCGAAAGCATCTGCCCGAGGTTTTGCTGCCTCACTGACAGCTCGCCGCGCCCCACGTAGTCCACTCGAAAGAGAGAAGTCACTGCCAAATGAGTGCAGGTACGTCAGGATTAGGAGATCAGATCTTGTGCGAACATCAGCAGAAAAGTTAGCAGCACTGTGTGAGCACTCTTCACTGCTGCAGCGCATGACTAGCCGAGTCAGAGTCGAGAGACTGCCAAGGTTCGAGTCGCCTGCAGCTTCAGGCGAAGCAGAAGCATGCTCACCAGAGTCAATGATGACCATGGCAAAGGGGCCATCTTCAATCATGAAGGCAGCCAGCTTCTGGATAGTAGAGATCTGGTGGTCGCTGTTGAAGCACCTGCACACAATAAGATTCTCCAGCACATCCTGGGGTGCGGGCAGAAGTAAAGAAAAGAAGCAGTCAAAAGGCTCAAAAAGTGCAAGCACATTGTTTGTTGGAGCGCACAAGGGCAAGCAATACGAGACCTCTGCCTTGACGCCGAAGCGCTCTGCGATGGGGCCGATTTTCTCAGGCCGAAAGCCGCCCTCGGTATCAATGACAGCCACCTTTCCGCTGCCGCCGCCCAGATTCGTTGGAAGCATGGAAGTGACGCACAGGGTGTGGACCCACTGCCAAAGTCAGGAACCCGAGGCGTCAGCACAGCATAATTACAGAATGCGCGGGCGGCAGCGAGGTCAACACGGTAACAATGAGCTCGGTGCTGAGCGGAAACATCGTGTACTCAAGTCTCGGGAGAGGTGCCAAGCACCATGGAGACTTTGGATCGCCTCAGGCAAATACAAACACAAAGCAGAGCACGCTTACCTGCGTCTTGCCGGTGCGGAATTCGCCATAGATCTCAGTCAAGCTTGCCGATTCAATGCCGCCGCCCAGCAGAGTATCAAGACCTTTGCAGCCAGTCGTGATCTGCAGACGGCAAAGCTAAAACTGGTTAAAGGGTGAGCGAAGGTTGACAGGATTTGGGCGGCAGACTAACACAGTGAGTGATGTCTACACGATCAGAGCATGGAAGAATGCAGCCGATGAGGTGGGGAGAGGAGAGATATCTCTGAACAAGGCAGCACTGATGGCGACGGACCTTCTTGATGCGCTGCCGGTTGCGCAGGACCTGGCTGCCGGTCACAAAGGAAAAGACCTTCTCTTTGTTGATGGCCTCGAGCACCTTGTCAACCTTGGCTTCCGAGATGCCCTGCAGGGGGCGGAGAACAATGCGCAAACGTTTTGCGAACGTGAGTCGAGAGTGAAATAGGACAAGTAGACTGCTCGGGCTAGCGGGAGTTCGACACACCTTGATCGCGGTGAGATGCTTCTTGACAGTCATGGCAACGGAGTCGATGGTGCAGTAGCCAGCTTCCTGAAAGAAAGAAGAAATGGAGTCAGCGAACTTGATGATGATTGCAGTGGCGGCAAAAGGAGCGATTCAATCACGATGAGCGCAGAGTCGGCACCTTGAACTTGTTGATGTCGGTCTTGGTGATGCCATACTTGCAAATGATTTCAAGGTCCTGCTCGTGGCGCGAGGGGAGCTTGTGAGTCGACTCATGCCTTCAATCTGTCCCCTCTCTCGCTAGCGCAGCTTTGCAAAAGAGACACGACTCCCACACAGCATGAGGGCTTTGACCCAGGCTCGCAGTTGAGCGGGCACGGCGGCTCGAAACGTGGGCAAAATGAAATGGAAAGAATTCGAGCGCAAAGGGCCAACGTGCGCACGGGGCAGGCACAGGTGCTGCAAGGCAACAGGGAAAAAGCGGGGCGAAGAGCAGGAGGAATTCACCTGGTACCCGGACTGCTGCTCGTCCTGCTGCGCGGCCGCAGCGGGCTGCTCAATGTCTTTGTCAAGCTGCGCGGCAGCCATGGGCGTGGTGATGATCTTTCTTCTCTTTTCAAACTGCCTCGTTTTAAATAGCTTTGGCCCCCCGAGGGGTTTGATTGACGGATATTTCCAGGTACTCCTCTCAGGGGGCCGACGCTGGCAAAAAGCTTGGGAAGGCTGGTGGCATTGCTCAGCGCTCACAAAAGGTTCGCCATAAAGAGAGAACTGCCAGTGGTGAAGCACCTGCATCGTGGAGCGCAAGTAGTACCTCAAGCAAGGCCTCATCAAGCTCTGGAAAGGCTACGGCTATTCGGAGGGCACCGGAAAGGAGTACGATGAAGAGAGGGACATGTACACAATTGTCTACGTGGATGACGACGAGGAGGAAAAATGACGCACGATTCGATGAAGGCACTGGTGCTCAACAGAGCACAGCTCTGCAATGGCCTTATCACGGTGATAGTGTGGAATCATGGCGTCCGTTGCCCAATGCAAAGACTTTCCTGCATAAGGGCTGTGCCGTGCTCCTGACCAAGTCAGAAAGAGGTGCAAAGCTCAGAGGCTATGCCTGTCAAAATAAACAGCGTTTATTTGGTGAGAAATTTGTGAGCAGGCTTGAAGCTCAGTGGCAATTTGGGCATTGAAAAGCCAGAAGAGGCCCCCTTGCAGGTGCTGATCATTGCATCACTTGCAAGCTGAAAATGTTGTAGGCCTTAAATTGTGCAACTGTGCAAATCATCATTAGATTCAATACACCTCAATGCAATGACAGGATACCTCTCTACGTCCAAGAATCTTGGTCCGGAGAAATGGAACAGGCCAGCATTTTCTATTTGTGGCGAGGCAGAAGAAATCTCAACCGAGCTACGCATGGAACTCACGCAGCAGATAGACAGCCTGGCAGTACCGAAAGGCGAAGCCTGTGCTATAGTGACTCAGTTTTTGCGTCAGCACGAATTAGCACAGGGAAAGATGATGCTTGAGGGAGGAGGAAAGGGAAGAAAAGCACGAGGACGAGGGGATAGGCAGACAACTCTGAGTTGATGCAAGAAAGGTAGGCAGAATGCTCGAGGGGCGGCTGACGGAATTTCACTTTTGACTTCAAACTCTAAATCCTAAAGTTAAACTGTTCTGAACTAGACCCTAACTCTTTAGGCTAAACCCTGGAGCCTGCACCCTGCACCCTGAACCCTACCTAAACCCTAACCCCGACAACCTAAGCCCTACACAGGCACCTTCTTCGAACTAAACCCAAACTGAACTAAACTAACCCCCGACAACCTAATCCCCACCCAGGTACTATCTTCCTACTATACCCAAACTAAACTAAACTGAACCTAAAACCTACGCAGACACATTCTTCCTGCCTCCCAAAACTAAGTTCGAGTACAAGTACGCTGTCCTCAAGGTGCGTCTGGTTACATAAAACTGTTTAACGTATATACATACATGCATATGTACACACACTCTCTCACACACACACGCGCACACACACAACTAAGTTCGAGTACAAGTACGCCATATATATATATATATATATATATATATATATATATATATATATGTCGCTCGTGTG
>Ga0315899_10005816_pt1 | contig 13295 bp, 12 predicted proteins | sample LakEriMetagenome_2_FD_203518 | JGI IMG/M metagenome (GOLD analysis project Ga0315899, IMG submission 203518) | Freshwater fungal communities from buoy surface, Lake Erie, Ohio, United States - Buoy 4 MA112 | ecosystem: Environmental > Aquatic > Freshwater > Lake | place: USA: Lake Erie, Ohio...
CGCGTCACCTTTTCGCCATTCACGGTCAGCGAAATCGGAATCATGCCGCTTGTACCTTTTCGCGCAGGAAACCTTGTAAAACGCGTTCTGTCAGCACGCGCGCTAAGTGGCGCTTCATTTCAGGCGGACCATGCAGATCCTGCGGTGGATCAAGATCCTCTGCCAAGGCGGCTTGGGCTGCGCTGATGCTCGCTGTGTCTAAACTGCGGCCTTCAAGTGCCTTTGCCGCTGCGGCAGCCAGCACGGGGATTTTGCCGACGCCAAAATACACAAGGCGAGGCTTGATCACGCGGCCAGCTTCAAGATGCAGCGTGGCCGCAAGCCCCGCCATGGCGTAATCACCGGACCGCCGCGCGATTTCCTCGATCGCGCCAAGGCGCTTGGTCAGCGGAATTTCCACAGCGGCGATGATTTCCTCTGGTTCAAGCGCGGTTTGCAGCAGATCGGTGAAGAAGGCGGCCGCCGGGATGCGGCGTTCGCCCTTGGCCGATACCGTGATCACCGTGGCGTCAAGCGCGATGATGCAGGCGGGCAATTCCGCGGCCGGATCAGCATAGGCAAGGCTGCCACCAATAGTGCCGCGATTACGAATGGCTGGGTGTGCAATCAACGGTGCCGCCGCTGTCAGTAAGGGCGCATGCAGCTTTACAAGTGGATCACGACAAAGATCGGCATGGAATGTCAGCGCCCCAAGCCGCAGCGCCTGGCCCTGCACAGAAATACCGCGCAATTCGGGAATGCCGGTAATGTCTATCAGCGTGCTTGGTTCAGAAAGACGGAACGCAAGCGTCGCCAAAAGGGTCTGACCGCCAGCAATGATCTGGGCGGAGCTTCCATGCGCCTGCAGGGCGGTCCAAAGCTGGCTAAGGCTGCCGGCGCGGTCATAACCCATGGCAGGCCACTTCATGCAGGAACTCCCCGGAGTTGTTTTTAAGACTTTCATCATCCCAGGGGGCCGCTTGTCAAGCTAACCTTTTGCTTTCTTTCCCGACAAAAAGGCGCTCTTGTCGAAATTACAAACATCAAGCGGGACGATTAGGCGTTTTGAATAAGCCATTATCCCTTATCGCACACACTCTCCGCCTGCCTGCCCCTGAGAAGTGTTCCTTTTTATTCTTCATCGAAATGTCCGTACACGGATAGATTATCTTAGGGATAAATGCAGATCACCTGTTATTACATATGCTGGACTGCCAACACGGCCGCGTGTCACGCCCTGTAAAAGAATGATGCAAACCTACGCGAACCGCGTTGTGGATCGGTCTTCAATGCAATCTTCTCATTATAAAATCTACTCTTGTCATGTCTCAAATCAACCTGCTCCGCAGGCGCGTGACAATAACCTCCGCTACAATGACGATGACCAAAATGGCGAGCAAAATCGTCGCCACCCGGTCCCATTGAAAGAAATTGATCGCATCATCCAGCACAACGCCAATGCCACCAGCGCCCACCAGCCCAAGCACGGCGCTTTCGCGGATATTGATATCCCAGCGAAATAGCGCTACCCCCCAAAAGGCCGGGGCAATTTGTGGCCAGGCGCCCTTCAGCAGCACATGGCTGGCGGGCGCGCCTGTAGCATTCAGTGCCTCCAGCGGGCCAGGGGAGATTTCTTCAAGCGCTTCCGCCAAAAGCTTGCCGACAAAACCAATGCTACGAAAGGCGATGGCGAAGGTGCCAGCGGCGGCACCGGGGCCGAAAATCGCCACGAAAATCAGTGCCCAGACCAGAGAATTCACCGATCGAGATGTCACTAGCAGCAATTGCGCCAGGCTATTCAACCCGCGATAGGGGCAGATATTGCGTGCGGCCAACAAAGCCAACGGTATGGCGAAGATGAAGGAAAACAGTGTGCCCAAGGAGGCGATATGCAACGTCTCCACCAGCGCGAGATGCACTGCCGGATGATAATGCCCAAGATCAGGCGGCCACATGCGCGCCAGAAGATCCAGCATCTGTTCTGGTGCATCAATCAGGAATTCCGGGATGATTTCAACGCTGCGCACCGCCCAGACCAGGGCCATCACCAGGACGAAATAGACCACCCATCGCGTGATGCGTTCAGCTGGCGTGAAGCGCTGCCATTCGCGCATCAGGGCATTCATCTGAGCAGCGACCGAATGCGCGCAGAGACAAGCTCAGCAATGAAGATCAGGGCGATGATGGAAAGCAGAATGGCGGCGACGAAATCATAATCAAATCGCTTGAAGGCAGCGAAAAGCGTGCCGCCAATACCGCCAGCACCGACTATGCCAACGAGCGTGGAATTACGTAAATTGGAATCGAGTTGATAGAGCGAAAAGCCGATGAAGCGCGACGCCACTTGCGGCAGAACACCATAGATCAATACCGCGCCGAAGCTGCCGCCAGTCGCGCGAATGGCTTCCACCTGCTTCATCGAGATTTCCTCGATCGCTTCGGCAAACAGCTTGGCGATGAACCCCATGGATGCAATGGTCAATGCTGCGACCCCAGCCAAGACGCCAAAGCCGATGGCTTTCACGAAAAGGATCGCGACAATCACATAATGCAGACTGCGGCAAAAGGCGATGAAACCGCGTGTCGCCACCGCAAGCGGCCAGGGTGCTAGGTTGCGCGCGGCCATGAGCCCAAGCGGCAGCGCCAACAGGATACCAAGCGCCGAGGAAATAAACGCGATTTGCAGGCTTTCCAAAAGCCCTTCAATCAGCAGTTCGGCGCGGCTGAAATTGGGTGGCCACATGCGGGCGAGGAAACGCCCTGCCTCTCCGAAGCCAATCAAAAGCCTTGCCCAGGTAATGTCTAATTGGCCAAGCGCGTAAATCGCATAGATCGCCACAGCAAGCGCCGTGGCACGCGCGCCCCAATTTGGGGGAAAGGCGCGGCGACGCAGAGTGCTTGCGCTCACAGCCAATCCTCACCGCCATAAATCTGCCGGAGGTGGCCCGCTTCCAAAGCCTCGGGCGGGCCATCAAACACAATCTCTCCATCCGCCATGCCAATCACGCGCTGCGCGAAGCGCCGCGCCAGATCCACATTATGGATATTCACCACGAGCGGTACACCCGCCGAGGTGGAAAGCCCTGTCATCAACTCCATGATCTCAACCGCCGTGCGCGGGTCGAGCGAGGATGTGGGTTCATCCGCCAGCAGCATTTCCGGCTGCTGCATCAAGGCGCGCGCAATGCCAACGCGCTGACGTTGCCCGCCGGAAAGCGCATCGGCGCGGCGCGTTGCCTGTTCTGGCAGACCAACAGCGTCCAATAGCGAAAAGGCACGTGCAATATCCGCTTCCGGATAGCGCCGCATCCATGCTTGCCAGAGTGAAACATAGCCAAGCCGGCCGGAAAGCACATTTTCCATGACGGTGAGGCGTTCAACCAAATTGTATTCCTGAAACACCATGCCGATGCGCCGGCGCGCCATGCGCAAACCGCGCCCGCGCAAGGGCACCAGATCCTGCCCATTGAGCAGAATCTCACCGGCAGTCGGCTCCACCAGCCGATTGATGCAGCGAAGCAGCGTGGACTTGCCCGTGCCGGAAGGCCCAATAACAGCCGTGATGCCCTGCGGCGCGATGGCAAGGTTGATCCCGCGCAAAACAGGCTTGCCCGGGACATATTCCTTGACCAGGCCCTTGATAATCAGGCCCTGCATCGCGCCTGGTTGCATCACTGCGGCCGCGCTGGCACTTGCTGCTGTTGTTGCTGTTGTTGCTGCTGGCGCTGCTGATTGCGGCGCTGTTCGGCTTCCAATTCGCGCCGGCTTTCCGCGTCAAACGCTGCGCGGTTATAGGGCGCGTTTACCGCATCCGCGACGGCGCGCACAGGAGCCCAATGTTCGGAATAGGTCGCGGGCCAGAAGCGATCATTGCCGCCGAGGTCACGACGCAGCGATTCAGGGAAGCGATAATCAAAGAAACATTTGCGAATGCGTTCCGCCAATTCCGGCTTCAGATCATGCGAAAGCGCGAAGGAGGATGTCGGGAACGGATCGGATTCCCAGATGATGCGGAAGTTATCGCGCCGCACCTGGCCGCGTGCCACCATGCGGTTGAATACATCCGATGCCACCGGCGCGGCATCATAATCCCCGGCATTCACGCCCATGACGCTGCGGTCATGGCCGCCAGAATAGACCACGCGGTAATCCGTTTCTGGCGTCAGCCCTAGCCCGGGAAAGAAGGCGCGCGGTGCCAGATTGCCGGAATTGGACGTAGCCGAAGTATGTGCAACGCGCTTACCCTTCAAATCAGCCAACGACTGAAACGGGCTATCGGCGCGAACCAAGGTCACAACACGGTAGCTTTCAAAAGCATCCGGATTGCCCTTGATCGCGAAGGGTACGGCGCCGGCCAGGTTAACAGCAAAGGCTGTCGGCCCCGTGGAAAACCCAGCAATATGTAGCCGCCCAGAACGCATGGCTTCCACCTGAGCGGCATTGCTAGTGACCTGGAAATAAACCACACGCCGCCCGACACATTGGCCAAGATATTCCAGCAGCGGGCGGAATTGCGTGGCATAGAGTGCCGGGTCTTCCACCGGCGTATAGGCGAAAACCAGTGTGGATGGATCACGCTGGCGCGCCGCATCGGTAGGCGCATCGGCCACCATGTCACGATTGGCATCGCAAAAGGCGTCATCCAAGGAACCACGGAACGCGCAGGCGGTTTGCGCTAAAGCATCCCCCGTAAATGAGGTGACAAGCGCTGCGGCAAGGCCGATGGCGCCAAGGCTTCTGCGGAACATGGTGCTCTCCCTATGCTGGTGATTTGTATTGGTTTCCGATTTGGCGGCTTTGCATGCGCGCCGCAAGGTTTTGATCATGGCCGGACCAGAACCACCCCTTCCGGGTCCAGCGTGACCATAACCGCGCTACCGGCGCGACGACGATAAAGCCGGTCAGGATGGATGGCGAAAAGCTCCCCAAGGGGGGTGGTGATAAGGTATTCCGTATGCGCGCCCATATAGGTTGCACGCGCGATCTGACCCGTGATGCCGGGGCCGCTATCCGAAAGCCGGATCGCCTCAGGCCGGATCACCATATCACATGGCCCAGTCCCCAAGCCGCGATGGGGCAAGGTAAGCGTCAGCGCATCAAGCGCCACCTGCGCCGCGTTACCGGTGATTGTTTCGATACTGCCACGTACGTGGTTCGCTTCCCCCATGAAGGTCGCGACAAAGACATTCTCGGGGCTCGCGTAAAGCGCCTCCGGCGTGCCGCTTTGCGCAATTTCGGCGTTGCGCATAACAACGATCTTGTCTGACACCGCCAGTGCTTCCGCTTGGTCATGCGTGACATAGACAACAGTCAGACCCAGGCGTTGTTGCAGGGCACGGATTTCCTCGCGCATGCTGCGCCGGAGCCGGGTGTCCAGATTGGAAAGCGGTTCATCAAACAGCAGCACCGCCGGCTCCAATACCAGCGCGCGCGCCACCGCCACTCGTTGCTGCTGCCCACCAGACATTTCCGAAGGCAGCCTTGCGCCATAACCACGCAGGCCCACGGTTTCCAAGGCGGCTTCGGCCCGCGCGGCTGCGTCACGCTTGCCAAAGCCCGAGGAAATCAGGCCATAGGATACATTCTCCAGCACATTCATATGCGGAAACAACGCATAGCTTTGAAACACCATGGAGACATTGCGTTCGCCAGCGGAAAGCAGCGTCACATCTCGCCCGCCGATGAAAAGTCGCCCAGCACTTGGCTGTTCTAACCCCGCGATCATGCGCAGCAGCGTAGTCTTCCCGCAACCCGAGGGACCTAGCAAGGTCACCAGCGTGCCGCCTTCAATGACAAGATCAAGCGGCTTCACCGCCTCGATCTTGCCGTAGCGCTTGCCAATGCCTTCAAGCCGGACTTCGGCGGCCTTATTGGTCATTATGCGCGCCCTCCTATCGGTGCGGCGGCTTGACGCCGGCCCAGGCGCCTGCTGCCGACCAGCAGATTGATCAAGCCGATCGCCGCCATCATCAGCACAATGAGCGCGCTGGAATAGGCAATGGCAAGCCCGTAATCGCCATTGATGACACGGTTGATAATGAAGACCGTCGCCATTTCATATTGCGCCGATACCAGGAAGATCACGGCGGAAACTGTCGTCATGGCACGCACAAAGGCATAGACCAGCGCGGTGACAATGGCGGGCTTCAACAGCGGAAGCACTACAGTACGCAAGCTGCGGAAAGTTGAAGCGCGCAGCGTCACCGCAGCCTCATCCAGGGATTTGTCCAATTGGCTCATGGCGGCAACACCGGAACGCACGCCCACCGGCAGGTTGCGGAAGACAAAGCAGGCCACCAGGATCATCGCCGTGCCGGTGATTTCAAGCGGCGGCAGATTGTAGGTGAGGATATAGGCGACACCAATCACGGTGCCCGGCACGGCGAAGGTCAGCATCAACGCGAATTCCAAGGCAGTACGCCCGAAAAAACGCTGGCGTGAAAGTACCCAAGCCGCAAGCAAGCCAAGCGCTGCCGTGATAGGGGCGGCAATGGCAGCAAGCTTGATGGTGGTAAAGAGCGAATGCCAGGCACCGCCTGACATGATCAGCGCGCCGCTGGCGCTCCATTCCAAGGCAAAGGCGCGCTTGAAATGGGAGAGTGTGGGCGTCCAATCCCGCCCCCATACCCGCACGAAACCACCAGCCAGCGCCATGGTATAGACAGTGATCGTCAGCAGCGCCCAGGGCAGCGCAATGGCGTAGGCTAGGCGGCGCACTTGGGCCGGCAGTGGTGTTGGCAGCCCGACATCGCCCTTGCCGGTGAGCGAGACATAAGACCGCCCACCAATGACCACGCGTTGGATGATGAATGCGCAAAGCGCGATCACCAGCATGATCCCGGCCAGCACCGCAGCGCGGCCAAAATCCTGCTGCGCGCCAACAACGGCGAAGAATATCTCAGTGGAAAGCACACCGAAGGATCCGCCCAGCACAATTGGATTGCCAAAATCCGCTAGGCTTTCAATGAAAACGACTAACCAGGCATTGGCAATACCCGGCAGCATCAAGGGTAAGGAAACAGCGCGGAAGGTCCGCATGCGACTGGCGCGCAGTGTGGAGGATGCTTCCTCCATGGCTGGCGAAATGCCTTCCACCACGCCAATCAGCACCAGAAAGGCGGTCGGCGTGAAGGAGAAAACCTGCGCCAGCCAAACGCCATTGAAGCCATAAATCCAGCGGCCAAGTTGCAACCCGAACAGGCTATCGGCCAATTGGTTCACCACGCCGGAGCGACCAAAAATCAAGATCAGCCCGAGACCTATCACGAAGGGCGGCGTGATGATGGGCAGCACCGTCAACAGGCGCAGGGCGCGGCGCGCAGGAAAGCTGGTGCGCGTGACGATCAGCGCGAAGCAAAGCCCGAGCAGCGTTGCCGCCGTGGCGGTAGATGTTGCAAGCACGAGCGTATTCCAAAAGACGCCGCAATTTGCCCTGGAGGTAACGCAAGCAAGCCCCCAGATCTTTCGATCAAACAGCCGCGCCGCCATGGCATCCGCCACGCCAAGATCACCTTGCGGCGTGAAGATTTGCGCGAGGATGGTGGTGACCGGCCAGGCAGTGAAGATCACGATGCAGGCGATCAACACGCCCACCGCGCCGGCGATGAAGCGATCGCCCTTGAAATAGCCACGCAGCGCCAGGCCATCGGTCAGCAGTATCAGAAAGCAGATGAAGCTAAGCGCGCCACCAAGCCCCATGCCGAATTGCCGATCTTGCAGTTCGCCAAAGGTCGCTTCAAGAAAGGGATAATTCCAACCCTGAATGCCGATAGCGAAGCCTTGGGCGATGATGGCGCATAGCCCAAAGCTGCCGGCCAGGACCAGCAAACGCCCACGCGTCATGGCGCTTGCGAAGGGTAGCGCTCCAGGCAGTGCCAAGGCCAAGGCAGCAATGATTGGCCAGAACCAGAAGCGGCCGAAATGCAGCGCCTGCCAAAGGGCAGATGCGGCTTCCGCGTCTTCAGCGCCAAGGCCCATTAGTGTGGCAAGGCTGATGCCATCCTGCTGCATATGCCATGGCAGGATCAGCGTGCCCAAAGCAGCGATTAGCCAGAAAAAGAAGCTACTGCCAAAGAACATGGGGCGGGTCTTAGCGCGGCAGTGAACCGATTTCTCTCTCCCAGCGTTGCAGAATATGCCGGCGCCGATTGCTTTCCCCGTAAGCCGCGAAATCATAATCAATCAGCTTAACCTGGCTGAGGTCCGGGATCCGGGGATCAGGTGCGGCGCCCTTGTGCGCGGGCACATGCCATTGATTGGCCTTCGGTCCGATATCCATCGCCGCCGGTGTCAGATACCAATCATAAAAGCGCCGCGCCTGGGGAAGGTTTCGCGCGCCGCGAATGATAGACATGCAGGCCACTTCGTAAGATGTGCCTTCCGACGGATAGACAAGATCAATCGGAAAGCCCGCCTGTTGCATGGAAGTGACTTCCATATTGAAGCTGACAGCAAGCGCGGTTTCCCCGCGCGATACCGCCTGCATCGGTGCCGCGCCGGAACGCGTATAGGCATTCACATTGGGATGCAGCCGGCGCAAATAATCGAAAGCGCGGTCCTCATCCCAAAGCTGGATCAACCCGGCAATGATCGTATAGGCAGTGCCGGAAGAATTCGGATTGGGCAATTGGATTTCACCGCGATAGGCCGGGTTAAGCATATCCGCCCAGCTTCGCGGCAGTGGCAGATTCTTGCGCGCCATTAATTCGCGGTTCCAGGCAAGGCCAATGGCGCCGGATGAAACACCAACGCAGCGCTCACCGGCCATGGCATGCACACGCTTCGCCCAATCATGCAGCCCTGCCATATTGGGCGAGGTATAGGGCTGCAGCAGATTGCCCTCAGCGGCAGAAAAATGCGCCTCAGCCGATGCACCAAACCAGATATCGGTGCGCGGGTTTTGTGCCTCGGCGCGGATTTGTGCCAGGATTTCGCCGGTGGATTTGCGCGCCATGGCCACGCGAATGCCGGTATCGCGCTGAAAGGCGGCAGCAATTGCCTCACACCAATCAGCCGCCGGCGCGCACAGCATATTGAGGCTGCCCTGCGCTGCGGCAGGCAGGGCAGACAAGGCCAGGGCCGCAAGGCCGGCCAGCAGGCAAAGGGGCTTTTTCATGGCGCAGGGTTCCCGTTGCTTCAGCGCGGCAGGGCGCCAATGTCGCGATCCCAGCGCGCAATCAGCCGGCGCCGTTCAGCGGCCTGACCAAACTTCGCGAAATCATAGTCAATCAGGCGAATTTTCGAAAGATCTGGCGCATTGGGCGGCAGCGGTGCGGCGCGGTTCGATGGGGTTTGCAATTGCCCGCCCGCGTCAAAGCCAAGCTGCTGCGCCGGTGCCGTCAGGGCCCAATCATAAAAGCGCCGCGCCTGTGGCAGGTTGCGCGCGCCACGAATGATGGACATGGACCCGATTTCATAGCCCGTGCCCTCGCAGGGGGTGGCATAGGCAACGGGGAAGCCGGCATTACGTTCCGTCACCGCGTCATGCACGAAGGAAAGCGACACACCGGTTTCGCCGCGCGCCACCGCCTTGATAGGGGCAGTGCCGGAACGAGTATAGGCATTCACATTGGGATGCAGGCGGCGCAGGTAATCAAAGGCGGGCTCTTCACCCATGATCTGCACGAGTGTGGCAATCACCACATAAGCGGTGCCAGATGAATTCGGATTTGCCATCTGGATTTCGCCACGGAAGCGCGCATCCAGCAAATCCGCCCAGCAGGCAGGCGGCGCGATATTCTTGCGCGCCAGCAATTCCGTATTGATGCCAAAGCCGATCGCACCCGCATACACACCTATGGCGCGCTGCTGGGATTGGCGCCATTGCGTCAGCGCCCAGGGCTGCAATTGGGCATTATTCGGGCTTTCATAGGCTTGGGTAAGGTTCTCTTCGCCCGCCGCCAGATGCGGGTCCCCCGTGCCGCCAAACCAGACATCGGCGCGCGGGTTCTGCGCCTCAGCCCGGATGGCTGCCAGGCTCTCGCCCGAACCACGCTGCGTCATATTCACTCGAATGCCCGTATCGCGCTGGAAATTGGTGACAATCGCCTGGCACCATTCATTCTGGACCGAGCAATAGAGATTTAGCGCGCCCTGCGCCTGCGCGGATTGCCCAAAGCCGAGCACCCCCAGCGCCATCGCCGCCAAAGCCAGTTTTTTGATGAACATGTGAAGCTCCCTCAGCTTATGTGACGCTTTTATGACAGTCTTTTGGCAAGACGTAGAGCGCTTGGCAATCTATGTCATGATGGTCCGGCAGGTCTCACGCCACAAAAATTTGTGATTCAAACGGCCTTGAGCCTCAGGCTGCTACCTTGGCCTGGGTGGCGCTGGGCAGGCGCAGAGAAAAATCCAACAGCGCCGCGCCGATGAAGATCGGTATATACGCGGAGAACTGTGGTTCAACATGACCCTGCGCGTTTTGGTTATTTTCGGTATAGTTTGCCCTCAGCGACCAGCAGCAGTTCGGCCTCGCCAGGCACATAAATGTCGATATCGGCACCATTGCCGCGAGAGCGCGTGGCGCCCGAATGCGGCGCGCGCCTGGCTGGGAAGCAGCTTTGGTGATGGATCTCAACCAGGGCAGATTCGGACCAGATGCCCCGACAGTAGGAGTTTTAGCCCACAAAATGGCCTTCTCCGTCTAAACTGGTATTCGATTTCCTAGCAGCGGGAAGTTGATGGGCGAGAGTGTGGCGGCGTACGGGCTGATCATGCAGAGCGCCTGTCCGGCAACAGCACTTTTGGGACTAAACTGGCGACTTGAATAACGAAGGGTTTCTGGCGCATCCTAACTCTACCGAGAGTGAAGATGAGTTATCATGCTCAATCTTGGTGCTTTAGGCAGGCCTTGGCGCCAATCTGGTATCGATAGGCTGTGGCATTCTCAGCATAGCCAAAGTGGCTCGGTCATTTCCAGCCACGGCTCCGCTGCCCGCCGTCGGCATACATTGGGCTGTCCGTCGTCAAATCATTTGAGACTGCTTGGCGCGCTGGCTAACGGAGTATCTGGCCCATCTGTGGTTAAGGTTAAGCTGCCTTTTGGTGATGCATCAAGCGGCGCTGCTGGATGGTCCTGCGCTTGATGCGCTCGCGCTCCAGCAGAATGGTCTGCCCCCTGCCGAAATAGACATCCGCCGGGGTCAGGTTGTTCAGGCTCTCGTGATAGCGCCGGTGGTTATATTGCTCGACAAACTCCTCGATCTCGGCCTGCAGCGCGCCCGGCAGGTAGTAATTCTCCAGCAGGATGCGGTTCTTCATGGTCTGATGCCAGCGTTCGATCTTGCCCTGTGTCTGCGGATGTGCGGGCGCACCGCGGACATTTTGGATGCCGTGCTGCGCCAACCATTGGGCGAAGGCGTCCGAGATGAACCCAGGCCCGTTATCCGAGAGCAATCGCGGGCGCTGGCGCAACGGCACATCGCGGCAGCCTGAGGCCGTCATGGCCAGTTCCAGCGTCTCACTGACATCGCTCGCGGTCATGCCGGTGCAAAGCCGCCAGGCGATGACGTAGCGCGAGAAATCATCCAGTACGGTGCAAAGATAAAACCACCCCCAGCCGATGACCTTCAGATAGGTGAAATCCGTCTGCCAGAGCTGGTTGGGCGCCGTGGTCTTGGTGTGGAATTCCTCAGCGGCCTTGATCTGGATGAAAGCCGGACTTGGGATCAGATCGCGGGATTTGAGTAGGCGATAGACCGAAGCCTCTGAAACGAAATAGCTTTCCTGGTCAGTAAAGCGCACTGCCAATTCACGCGGTGAGAGTTCCGGTACCTCCAGCGCCAGATCAATAATGCGCGCTTGCACCGCATCGGGGATGCGGTTCCAGACGCGGTCAGGCCGGGATGGCTTGTCGGCCAGCGCCTCTGGCCCACCGGTAAGGTAACGGTCATACCAGCGATAGAAGGTCTGGCGCGGGATGCCGAGGCTGGCGAGGCAGCGGCGTTGGGGCAGGTTGGCTTGCTCGACCAGTTGGATGATTTCGAGCTTTTCGGCGGCGGAGTACCTCATGCGCGGTCGTCCCCATCCGCGATCATGTTTTTTTTGAGCAGGCGGAGTTCGAGCGTCTGCTCGGCCACGACCTCCTTCAGCGCGCGGGCTTCCTGGCGCAGTGCCTTGACCTCTTCGCTGGTGGCCGCACGGGCCGTGTCACCGGCCAGGCGGCGCTTACCGGCTTCTAGGAACTCCTTCGACCAGGCGTAATACAAGCTCTCAGCGATGGCTTCGCGGCGACAAAGGGCGGCTATACTTTCCTCGCCGCGGAGCCCTTCCAGGACGATGCGGATCTTGTCCTCGGCGGAATGGTGCTTGCGCGTGGCGCGGCGAATATCGCGGACCAGTTTTTCGGCTGGTACCCGCGTGGGTGGGACGGAGGATTTCTGGCTCATCTTCACTCTCCTTGGGGTTACGATGAGCCAGAAATCCTCCGTTACTCAAATCGCCAATTTGGTCCCATAGGCGCTGACGCTGGACAGCGGGCGGCTATGTCTGCGTTGCTTTGATGGCGCGGGCATTGTGCGCGAGAATATCGCTGGCGATGCGCTCGCGTCCGGCACGACGCTGCAATGGGCGCCGACCTCCAAAACCTGGCAGGCGGGCGCAGTGATGCAGGAGAGCGACCTCAATCGCCGCCAGACGGTGCGCTTTGGGCCGGAGGTTGCCTTTGCGCAAATCGGGATCATTGGCTTTGACGGGCAGATTGAGCTCGAGGCGCTGCGCCTTTACGGCTTGCCCGAGGATGCGCCGGCGGTGCTTTCCGGCTGCCCTGCGCTGCCCGCGGGCGGGAGGACGCTGATGTTCTCGGCTAGCTGGGACCTGCCGAGCATGCCGCCCGGGGCGACGACGAATGCGGATGTGACCGTGCCCGGCGCGCGGCGGGGGGATTTCGCGGATGCATCGCTCGATACCAGCAGCATTGCCTTTGTGCTGGATTGCCATGTCTGGTCCAATGACAAGGTGCGCGTCACGGCGCGGAATGTGAGCCTGTCTACCGTGGATTTGCCTGCGGCCGCGCTGCATGTGCAGGTGGTGAAGAGGCGGGTGGGGTGAGGTTGGCGAGGCGCCATGAATGCCCCCGGCGAAGACGCGCCATCAGCCGGGATAGCCTGCCGCTGGCGTCGCGCGGATTCAGGGTGGTGGAGAGGGTGTGAGGGGGGCGGTTCGATGGCACCGCCGCCGGATGCATAACCAAACCGCAGTTTAACCTTAACCGCAGATGGCACAGATACTCCGTTACACAGCACGCCAATTGGTCTCAAATCATTTGACGACGGACAATTGTCCGGCGTCAGCGCCTATGGGACCAAATTGGCGATTTG
>Ga0315899_10005818_pt1 | contig 13294 bp, 11 predicted proteins | sample LakEriMetagenome_2_FD_203518 | JGI IMG/M metagenome (GOLD analysis project Ga0315899, IMG submission 203518) | Freshwater fungal communities from buoy surface, Lake Erie, Ohio, United States - Buoy 4 MA112 | ecosystem: Environmental > Aquatic > Freshwater > Lake | place: USA: Lake Erie, Ohio...
GAGAGGCCCGCTGTTCGGCTTCGGAGAGTGCTGCACCGTTCAAGCACCATAGCACGGCTCCACGATGCGCATTGAGGCCGTATTCGGGATCATTTGCCGGGATACGGTCTACCATTTGAAGAGCTTGTTCGAGTCGGCTCCTACGATGGAGGATTTGTGAGGCGACGTAGAGGGCTCGCGTATCGTTGGGGTTTGAAAGAAGGACGTTTTGGCACTCCTTCCAGGCTTCGTCGAACTTTTCACCTTCAAGGAGTTTTAAGGAGCGAAATGATGAGGCGCGTTTTTCGGACGACTCGGATTTGCGATCGGTTTCTCCGCCGTTAGGCGCGAGGGCCTTTTTGCCGTCTTGAGTGGGCTGGCTTTTATCGCCGCATCCCAGACAGCACAGAATCAGCAGGATGCAAAGGGCTGTTGGCTGGTTGGGGGATGGCATAGGAGGCGGATTATGCAAGTTGGCAACGAAAGATTCGAATTTGGCGTTCTCCGTCGTTGAGATCGATCAAGGATGGCTGGCATTTCCATCCAGCTGCCCGGATCCATTTTTCAAAACGGTCGCCGGTATGCCGCTGAGGCTCGCTGAGAAGCACAACTCCATTGTCGCTGAGAACATGCCGCAAGCAAGGTTCAAGGATGGGGTAAAGAGACGGGTTGTACACGATATCTGACCCGATAATGATCGGGAATCTTCGTCGCAGATCCGAGGGCTTGGCCCAATCAAGTCTACGTACACGAACTTTATCGGCAACGAAACGAGCGTTGTAGCGGCACATGAGCAACGCCATGTTGGAGGCGTCGGTGATGCAGACATTGGCGCCACGTAGGGCTGCTGCAATCCCAGCCCGCCCACTGCCTCCCCCCAATTCTAGAACTTCGATTCCACGGAGGTCGGGAAGCGTTCCGATGTATCGATCGAGACCGATGGCTGCTCGCCAAGTCGCCGCCCAAAACGGATCGGTCTCCACATTTCCGTCTTCATTATTTTGAAGGGCGTGTTCGAGCAGTTTGTCCGGATCGATCACGCGGGTCCATGGATAGGTAACCCCAGCGATGGAGGTTGAAACATGTTCGATGGGAACTTTTCGCTGAAGCCGCGCGAGAAGTAGATTGGATTGATGGCGCGAGAGTTTGGACTGCAACGGAGTGTTGGCGTCCTCGGAGCTGGCGATCATATCACGGTCGCTCTTCCATTTCACGGATGTACGCGCGAAGGCGTTCGAGTTCGTCTTCGGTTCCTTTCAGTTTCAGCATGTTGCTAACGCGACGTTGGAACTCGAGGCTATTGACTGGCTTTGAGAGAAAGTCATCCGTTCCCGCTTCGACGGCTCGTTCGATATCCCCAAGTTCGCTGAGGGCAGTAACCATGAGGATCATGATTTTGGATGTCTTCGGGTCGCTCTTCAGCTTTCGGCAGACCTCGAAGCCGCTAAGTTTCGGCATCATGACATCGAGTAAGATCAGGTCCGGTCCGAATTTTTCGACTTGATCGAGGGTGTCTTTACCATCGACTGCGATCGCGGTATCGCAGTCGAATTTCGCGAGAAGTGCTTCGAGCAACTCGCGGTTGGCTGCGTTGTCATCAGCGATGAGTATCTTTGGAATAGACACCGGAAGTCTCCTCGATGTTGGTTCAAACTGTGGTTATGAGACTGGTTCTGACTCGGGATTCGAGAGAGGTTTAGCTTTCGGATCCTACGGTTGCTAAGCTCGCTGCTGGGACAGGGAAGTGGTTCGTGAGTTCCCTTACTTCATTTCGTATTCTGGATAGCGTTGAAGCGTCATCATGCGATTTTAGCGCGGTAGCGATCCATTGCCCGATACGTCGGAACTCCTCGGTTCCCATTCCTCGCGTCGTCAGTGCAGGGCTTCCAATACGAATTCCGCTTGGATCCATGGGCTTGCGAGTGTCAAAAGGGATCATGTTCATGTTGACGGTCACGCCGCAATGTTCAAGGGCTTTCTCGGCGATTTTACCACCGATCCCGAAACTGGTGACATCGACCAAAACCAGATGGTTGTCGGTTCCTCCGCTGATCAATCTCAAACCATGGCTGAGGAGGACATCTGCGAGGGCGCGGGAGTTTGCAACGACTTGTTTGCCGTACTCCTTGAAGCTGGGTTGGAGTGCTTCGCCAAAGCAGACCGCTTTGCCGGCCACAACGTGCATCAACGGTCCTCCTTGGATGCCGGGGAAGACGGCGCTGTTGATCGGTTTCGCGTACTCGGCTTTGCACAGGATCAATCCACTTCGTGGACCTCGAAGGGTTTTGTGCGTTGTGGTTGTCACGAAATCGGCATATGGGACTGGAGAATTATGGATGCCGGCAGCGACGAGTCCTGCATAGTGCGCCATGTCAACGAGTAGCTTTGCGCCGACCCCCTTGGCGATCTCGGCGAAGCGGTCATGAAAAATCTCCCGAGGGTAAGCGCTCGCGCCTGCAACAATCAGCTTGGGGCGATGTTCTTTCGCCAAGGCTGCAACTTGATCAAAGTCGATTCGATGGTTTACAGGGTCGACTCCGTACGAATGGAATTTGTACAGCTTCCCGCTGATGTTCAGCGACATGCCGTGGGTCAAATGACCACCTTGGGCCAAATCCAGCCCGAGTACGGTGTCTCCGGGTTGGAGCTGCGATAGGTAGACCGCTGTGTTGGCTTGCGAACCCGAGTGAGGTTGCACATTGGCATGTTCGGCGCCAAAGAGTTCTTTGGCGCGTTCAATGGCAAGATTCTCGACAACATCGACGAACTCGCATCCACCGTAGTAACGACGGCCCGGATAGCCTTCGGCGTACTTGTTCGTAAGGACGCTCCCGACAGCTTCCATCACGGCTACGCTCGTGTAGTTCTCGCTGGCGATCATCTCCAGGCCATCTTGTTGCCGGAGGGCTTCCGATTGGATTGCGGCCCAAACAGCGGGGTCTTGACGCTGCAGAGTTGTCATATGGGATTCGGGGGCTGAGGGTGATCAGGAATCGCGAGCTGCGTAACAGTCTTGGTACGCAGCATTGTTCACGATGCCTCGGATTGCGTCAATCGACGTGTCAAGGCTGCCGTTTTTGCAGGTTTTTTCAGCTTTTCCGGCTGGGGGATTTGGGGTGTTGCTGACCGGGAGGGCAAGCCGACATTACCTGCGGAGTATTGAATAAGCCGAGAAAGGACCGCATCGGTACTGCTGATCGGGATGCGGCGATTCCGAGGTGCAGCGTCCTTCGAAAAGTCGAGACAGAGAAGAGGCTAATAATGAAAAGCAGAATTGCAGCACACCTAGCTCGATTTTTTCGAGACGAAGAGGGTCCGGCGGCGGTTGAGTATGCATTTTTCCTTTCCATGCTGGTTGTGGTAGTAATGGCAACCCTTCAGGTTTTTGCCTAACGGAACCAGTTCCGTTTGTAGGCCTACTCACCCGAATAATCGTTACCAGCGGTCGGAAAGAACCCTCAAAATAGAACGTCTATGGGAAGTCTGGCGGTTGAGTTGGCTTTTTTGTTCGCCTGCGTTTGCATGACGTTAATTCTGTCCTAGTCTTCGGGTGAGTGCTCGATCGCGTGTGTTGCGAGCGAGCGGTACGTCACATTGTCTGCTATCAGGCCGAGTTTTAGCGTCCAGCGGTCGGATTGACAGAAATTCAGATTTGTTTGGAAGGGTATCATGAAGAGTTTTGCACAAAAGATTCAGCGTTTTTTGAAGAGTGAAGATGGTCCAACAGCTGTTGAGTACGCAGTTATGTTGTCATTGATCATCGTCGTCTGCATCACTGCCGTGACCAGCATCGGTTCAAAAGCCAAGACGACATTCACGAACGTTGCGGCCCAGCTTGGAACTTCAAGCTAGTTGCGAGCGAGATTCGTCGATCGAGTCTAAACTACTCCGGCCTTTGGTCGGAGTTTTTTTTGCCCTGATCGAATGCGTTCAGTTAAATCCCTGGAACGCGATTTCGGAGATTGGGTACGCACCGTCGATGAGGCTCGTTATTGGAGATGAAACTCAATATCTGGGTTTCGGCAAGTGTTCCAATCGACAGGTCCCTTATCCACAGGCGTCTGCGGATACCTCATGCAGGTCACCAGCGGTAGCGCATCGGGGATCCTTAAGGGTGCATGCAACGTGTAGTCGGTAAATCCCTTGCGTTCGCACCTGTTTGTGTAGAACTCCAGATGGGTGGACGTTAATGATTCAAGTTTCCTAATCGGAATTTTTTGACTCTGGTTAATCTTGTCGTAAGTTTGCTTCGGCGTGAACTGTAGAACGCTGATTTGCTTTCAGACTCGTCTGAAGCAGATTGTACTCTTGCTGCGGATCCTAGGCGGTGGCGACTGCTTTGAGATTCTGTTGTGAGATTTTTGATACTGTTAGCTCGTAAATTCGAGCGACCTGCCGGAGGGTAACATGAAGAATTTCGCCATGAAGTTGAAGCGTTTCTTGAAGAGCGAAGACGGTCCAACCGCAGTTGAATACGCGGTTATGTTGTCGCTCATCATCGTTGTATGTATCACCGCTGTTACCAGCATTGGTAAGAACGCTGCAACAACGTTCACCAACGTCGCAAACCAGCTTGGAACATCAAGCTAGTTTGATACGTAGAACAGGCCGTCACGCGTACGTCGCGAATGGCACTGTTGGGAACGCGAGGTCAAGGCAATGTCTTAGGCCTCGGTAATTGACCACGAGAAACCGGTAGCCGGCGACAGACTGTCTCGGCGAACCGGTCTCGTGATTGGATCACAGGACAGATTACTTGGAGTCACCGATGTTTCTTACAAACTATCCAGTCGAAGCGCTCGGAAGCCTGTGGGAAATTATGTGCTGTTGCGGAACGCTCTTCTTCGCAGCATTTGCTTGGGTTCTCGCTCCCCGGTAGTTTCAAAAAGATTTTTTTCGGTAGCTGAAGCTTGCCAAAAGCCGCTTGTCCTCGGTCTTGGGTAATGCCGGTCAGCGATTGCAGCGAGACGTCTCGCAAATTCACAGTTTTTTACTCATAAGCCACAAGGATTATCGGAAATGGAATCCACCAATTTGGTAAACGGTATTATTGCACATTGGCATATTTGGGTGGTTTCGATCGTTCTCGTGGTAGCCGCAGTGATCGATGGTTGGAAGCTTAAGGTCCCGAATTGGATCACGTTTCCGATGATCGCAACGGGATGGATTTACAGCGTAGCTACCGGTGGCATGGAAGGGCTCGGCTGGAGCCTGCTCGGGACCTTTTTCGGACTAGGTCTTCTCTATGGAATTTACATGGTCGGTGGTATGGGCGCGGGCGACGTAAAGTTGCTGGCTGGCATCGGCGCGTGGGTTCATGCTCAACATACATGGAATATATTCGCCACGACAGCAATCGTTGGAGGGATTATGGCTCTTCTCATGGTCGCGTACTCCGGGCGATGGAAGAAGCACTTTCAGCAATTCAACATGCTCATCGGTGAGTTTTTTGAAGTGAAGGATCCTGAAACACTGTTCCAAAGAGCGGCGGAACGAAAGCCCCGAATGTATTTGCTTCCTTACGGTATCCCAATGACCATAGCAGCCCTTGGCTACTTTGCTTTCCAAGGCATGTATTTCTAAATCGAAACACGAATCCTGGAATACGAAATTGAGCAGCGTTGGTGACCGAGTGGCACCAACGCTGTTTCGCATTGATGCACGAAACTTACTGCCGACATTGGTGGTGGGAAAATCGTCGCTTCTGCAATGCTTCGAGGGCCTACGACCTGGGGGTACCCTTGCTCCGCTGAGCTGCTTGCTCTCCCCGATGATTGCAGGACTTAGTTTGTTTCGTCGGATTTGGCGAGCGCGGCATTCTCCGATTGGATCTGCTCCCACTTCTCCGCAAGTTTCTCAACGATCTCAGGACGAATAGCGGCTTGGTCATTCGATTCAATACGATCGTTTTTCAGGTCGTACAACTCCCAGGGTGCATTCTTTCCTGCTGCAACCAATTTCCAATTCCCCCAACGCAAGGCTCTGTTACCTTCGTGTTGCCACCAGAGGACTCGTTCGGTGGCTGAGGATGCGACTGGTGTTGCATTGTCTCGTCCTGATTTTGGGTTGTTGGTTAGTTCCGCGACAAAACTCTGTCCAGCGGGGAGCGGGCCTGACCAATCGAATTTCGTATCACCCGTTCGACCCTTGCCAGCTGCGCCTTCAGCGAGTTCGAGCAAGGTTGGGGCAATGTCGATAACGTGATGAGGGGTTGCAATGGCCGCGGGATTTGGGGTGATCGATGCGGGCCAATGCGCGATCATTGGGGTGCTGATTCCACCCTCGTGAACCCATGTTTTGTGACGGCGAAAAGGGGTGTTGCTGACGGTGGACCAACCTGGTCCGAGGCTTAAGAATGTGGCAGGGGAGCCCGCGGGCGCCTGAGGGTTATGTCCATCGCCACGAACCATGATTTCGGCGCTAGCACCATTGTCGGACAGGAACAGAATCAATGTGTCGTCCAGTTTCCTCTGATTGCTCAGCCAATCGATGATTCGTCCAATCTCTTGATCCATACAATCGATCATCGCGGCATGTACCGCCATTTTGTCGATTTGAAATCTCTTTTGCTCTTCGTTCAATTCGTTCCAAGGTTTCGGGAGGTTGAGTTCTCCGGGTCCGAGTTTCTTGATTGCGTCAGGGAACGGGTACGGGGGACCAACACTTCGCTCGACCGAAGATGGCTGTGAAGCGATTCCAAAGTCTTTCATCGATTCCCACCGGCGTTGACGAACCGCTTCCCATCCGTCTTGATACTTTGAACGATACCGATCGACGATGGGTTGCGGTGCATGGAGTGGGAAGTGAGGGGCTGTGAATGCGATGAAGGAAAAGAATGGCTTATCAGGAAAGGATTGTTGATGATCGTTCAGTTGGTCGATGGCGTACTGAGCTATCGCAGTGCTGGAATAGTAGTACTCACCTCCCTCTTTAACAGGAGGCAATGGCTTATCGTCGAGCGTATGATTCTTAGGATTGAAATGACGGTCATGGTCTTGGAGGCTGTAGGAATGATCGAACCCGCCTGCGAGTGGTGAACCGTCGACATGCCATTTTCCTGAATGGTACGAGCGATAACCGTACTTTTTCAAACGTTCCGGCAAGAGCTTTGCCCAACTAGGCCGTTTTGCTTGCGCGCCGCTTGGGATACCCTCCACCGTATCGCGTCGTACTTGTTGGGCGTAATATCCCGTTAGAAGCGCTGCTCGCGTCGGCCAGCATCGAGCGGTGTTGTAGAACTGGTGAAATCGCGCGCCATTTTTGGCCAAACGGTCTAAATTGGGCGTATTGATCTCGCTTCCGTATACGCCGATGTCTGAGAAACCTAAGTCATCGCAAAGTATCACCATGAAGTTTGGTGGCGATGGATCGCGTTGAGTCGAAGAGACGGGTTTAGCCGTTTTATGCGGGGGGAGGCTCCGTGGGGATAAACTCTGCTGGTGGAGATCCGTGGTGTTGCTTTGAGCGGGAGTGAATGTTGCGAGGAGCACCGTCCAAAATAAGCAGCAAGTGATCCAGATGCGTGTCGTCATGAGAAAGTAATACTTCGTGTAGGGTTAAGCGATTATCGAGGTGGCGCGAGTGAAGTGAAGTAGTTGTTCGATCACTGGCAATGATAACGAGTTGCCGAGCAGTTGCCACATTCGGGTGTTTTTCAGATTCGCCGCAAGTTGAAAGTTTGAGCTGAAACCTAGCAGATTTGCGACTTCGCGTGGAGAAAAGCGGCGATAGGAGCCCTCGGCAAGGAGGTAGGAGCCCGCCCGATTGAAAACCTTGCCATACGACGATGCGAAGCAGGATGCGATGGCGTCCGGATCTGTGGGGTCGATGCGATGAAGGGATTGCAAGTAACGCGAAACGGTGCAGTCGTCGAGCCAGAGCTCTGGCATGCTCGTTCGCGTGATGCTGGAATCGAGATATGCATGGAGCGGGAGTTTTGGCGAATTTGTGAATCGGAAGCTTGGTAGGTTCGATCGTGATGCCACCACGTAAATTCGTGGGCGACGCATTGGCCAGCCCAATTCGGTTGGGCATTTCGTCAGTGTTTCGATCCTGTACCCCGCTTGTTCCCATTTGTCCTTGAGAAATCCATGGGTCCGGGACGATTCAAAACCGACCACGTTCTCGACGACCACCCACGGCGGTTGGACGTGTTGGACGCAATCGATCAGATGCAGAAAGGATTGAGCGCGAGGATCGTTCGAATCGTTCTGATTTCCTCGCCTAGTGTAGGGCGTGCAAGGGGGGCTCATCCACCACAGGTCCGCTCGTTGCTCTTCCAGCCATTTCGCTGGAACCGATTGCAACTCGCGTAGGGCGTAGGGGGTATCGAAATTGAGTTGGTACCAATCGCGACTATCGGCGTTGATATCGACGGCGTGAACGATTTCGAGCCAAGGGCACGCGGCCGACAGTCCGCCTATGCCAGCGTATAGCTCAAGCGTTTTCACGAGATTTAGCTTGATGTTCGAGAATGGAGGCAACTAACGCGGTCCACCCAGTTTGGTGATTCGCCCCCAACCCTTTTCCATTGTCGCCATGGAAGTATTCGTAAAAGAGAATCAAGTCTTTCCAATGTGGGTCGGACGCGTAACGTGCGTTGTCCCCGTGGCAAGGACGGCGTCCATCGGAGTTGGCTTTGAACAAATGTACGAGTCGTCGTTCGATCTCATCGGCGATTTGCATGAGATTGAGGTGGTTTCCAGAGCCGGTTGGACACTCCACCGTGAACTCGTCACCGTAGTACTCATGATAATGCCGCAACGATTCCACGATTAAGTAGTTAAGGGGAAACCAGACCGGCCCTCGCCAATTGCTGTTGCCACCGAACATTCCCGAATTGCTTTCACCCGGAACGTAACTCACGGAACTGGTGCCCCCATCGTAGTCGAATACAAATGGATTCGTGAGATGGGCAGCCGAGAGGGAGCGAATCCCGAAAGGGGAGAGAAACTCCTTTTCATCGAGCATGTATGCTAGCAATCGTTTGAGTCGCTCTGTCGATGGGATCGCTAGGAGACGCATGCCAGAATCGCTTCCTTCTGGGCATTTGCGTTCTAGATAGGTCATGTAAGCCGACATATGAGGTTTGTACTTTAAGAACCAGTTCATCCGCCGGACGAAGCTTGGTAGTTTATTGAGCGTCGATTCATGAAGGATAACGCTGGTGCATAGCGGGATCAGGCCAACGAGCGAACGCACCTTGAGAGCGGTGCTTTGCCCATCGCGATAGAGGTGGTCGTAATAGAACCCATCGTCTTCTTCCCAGAGTCCGGTCCCGTGCAACGAGTTCATCGCCTCCGATATCTCGACATAGTGCTCGAAGAACTTGCTCGCCATATCGGAGTATGCTTGGCTCTCATCGGCCAATTCGAGCGCCATTTGCAGCATGCAACCGCAATAGAAAGCCATCCACGCCGTCGCGTCCGCTTGATCCAAGCTTCCGCCACCCGGCATCGGTTTGCTTCGGTCGAAAACGCCGATGTTGTCCAAACCCAAGAATCCGCCACTAAATACGTGTTGTCCGCGGGTGTCCTTGCGGTTTACCCACCAAGTGAAGTTCAGCAAGAGTTTCTGAAACGTACGAGCGAGAAAGTCGCGGTCGCCACACTGTTTGTAAATATGCCAGCACGCCCACGCGTGAACAGGTGGATTAACGTCGCTCAATGCCCATTCGTATGCGGGTATTTGGCCATTGGGGTGCATGTACCATTCGCGAAGAAACAGAATTAATTGACTCTTGGCAAATTCGATATCGACGCTAGCCATAGGGATCATGTGGAATGCGAGATCCCAAGCTGCGTACCATGGATACTCCCATTTATCGGGCATCGAAATAACATCGCGGTTAAAAAGATGTTGCCAGTCGCTGTTTCGCCCTTGGAGCCTCGAGTTGGGAAGTGGCCGTCCGTTGGGATCTCCGGACATCCAAGCATCTACGACGTAATAATAAAACTGCTTCGTCCAAAGAAGTCCTGCGTAGGCTTGTCTCGAGATCCTTCGTTCGTCGTCGGAGAGATGGGTTGGGATAACTGCGTCGTAGAACTGGTTGGCGTCATCGATCCTTTGGTCGATGATCCCATCGAAGTCATTTCCGATGGTTGCGAGAGGACGGTAGTTTTTTGCATCGTTACTACCTTCGAGCACAGGGACTTGCTGCGCTGCGGGATCCCCTGTCAATCGGCATCGTAAAACGACAGGCTTGTCGGGGTGAACGATCACGGTGTAGTGAGCGGCGCACTTGGTTCCGAAGTTGCGGGGGTTGATTTTGGCCGATTCGCCGCGGACCACATAGTCATGGAATGCATCTTTGAAGTATTTGCCGGTCGACATCGCGCCGGGATGGCGTTCTGAGTTCGTTTCATTCTCGGTAAAGATCCAAGTCGGTGATTCGCCATCGATATCCCCTTCGACGCGAAATTCGAAATGTCCTAGTGTTTCATGATCACACAGAACAACTCCATTGGGTTCCTGAGGTGGTTTGAAGAGTCGCATCCTGGGCTTCGCATTGCATCCATCGTGGGTGCACCCCCAAATCCAAGTATTATGGAACCAAAGTTGCGGCAGGATATGGAGCACCGCGGGGCGGTCTCCTCGGTTGTGAACGGTCAGACGTATCAAAAGATCGTTAGGAGTCGATTTAGCGTATTCGATCTGGCAATCGAAGTAATCGTTACTCGTGAACGCATCTGTATCGTCGAGTTCGAACTCGGGTTCGAAACGGGAGCGTGCTCGGTTGATTTCGCTTAACGAGTCGTAAGGAAACCTCGCCTGAGGGTACTTGTATAAAGCTTTGGCATACGAGTGCGTTGGAGTTGCGTCGAGGTAGTAGTAACATTCTTTGACGTCTTCGCCGTGGTTGCCCTCAGGCCCAGCTAAGCCGTACAGTCGTTCCTTCAGGATGGGGTCGCGGGTATTCCAGAACGCGAATGAGAAACACAAGCGGCCTTGACGGTCGCAGATACCGAGCAGTCCGTCTTCACCCCAGCGGTAAGCACGGGATCGCGCGTGGTCATGAGGGAGAAAAAACCAAGCTTCCTGATTGTCCGAATAATCCTCTCGAACAGTGCCCCACTGACGCTCCGAAAGATAGGTCCCCCAGCGTTGCCAGTTTTGAGTCCTGGCCCTGGATTGCTTGAGTCTCTCCCCTTCCCGTGTGAGCGGTCCGGAACTCACTTGAGGATCGGTTGGATTGCTGGACATCGTGAATAGCCTGTCAAATTCGGTCTCAAGCAATTTCCGCGTCGAACGATCCCACAGAATCGTATCGAAGCGGTACCTCTACGTATCGACTTAGGAATCTCGAGAGGTTAGACCCTGAATCAATGAACTTCCCTAACAGTTTACTCGATTTCGAATCCTGTCTACGCGGTTGCGTTGGAATTATAGGGAGCGAATATGTGACAGACATAGCACCTAGCAAGCCGTTCTGCGCGTTTTGAGAAAGCTTGAAGGTCGCCTGTTTAACTTTGGCCCCTTGTTTCACTTTGTCCACCCTTTTCACTTGGGCCACCCATTTCACTTGAGCCAGTGGGTGAGGACAGCGGCGGTACGGTGCTCGCTGCTTATTGGGCTAGCTCGATTCGTTTGCGATTGGCTTCGGACTCGAGGTAATACTCGCGCTGAGTCAAATCCTTGGCCGCTTCCTCGTCGATCATTACCGTAACGTCGTCATGAAATTGGAGAACAGACGCAGGTACCATGGCGGTGACGGGGCCTTCGACTGTGTCTCGAATCGCTTTTGCCTTTCCGGGACCAGTTGCCAGCAGCAAAATGGAACGCGCGCTCATGATGGTGCCGATTCCCATGGTGATTGCCATCGATGGCACCGCTTCGAACGAATCAAAGTAACGTGCGTTGTCCAATCGCGTCTTCTTGGTCAACGTTTTCACTCGTGTTTTGGACGCGAGCGACGAGCCCATTTCGTTAAATCCGATATGACCGTCCGAGCCGATGCCGAGGATTTGGTAATCGATACCTCCGGCTTGTTCGATTTTCCACTCGTAATCGGCGGCGCTCTCGTCGAGATCGTTGACGTCGGTCTTTGGAATGAACGAGCGGCCATTGGGAATATCGATGTGACGAAATAGATTTTCGTGCATGTAGGCGTGGTAGCTTCTCGGGTCCTCTGGTGGAAGACCAACGTATTCGTCCAGGTTGAAGGACATGGTGTTGGCGAAAGAGATTTGTCCCGATCGATATGCTTGGATCCACTCGCGGTAGAGTCCCAATGGGGTACCGCCTGTAGCTAAGCCGATGACAACGGGTTTATCCAGCGGTGCTGCGGACGTGTCGAGATCCGCTAAACCAATCCGGTGTATCGATTCCTCCGCGGCAGCCTTGGCGACAGCATCTGCATTTTTCAAAATGACAACGCGCACAATTCCCTCGTCAAATCTTCGTTTATCGTCCAAATATCCAAGGGCCTCATAAAAAAACGGGCCTCGCAGGATCTAAACCGGTATCTCTGAATGTCCCCAGACCAAGATCGAAATCACCGGTCCTTTTTGGAACACGAAACCGATCTTTTGGCAAGCCTATTTGCCTTGTCGGCGTTGTCTATGGTGGTTTTCAAAAGGATTTCGAGTTACCTTGTGTACGATAGTTTCCGGCGGTACCGCCCCAGTTCGAGTACCCTTGCACGCTAGTTTTCATCGATTTTCGCCAAGGTGTTTTGCATGTCGATTCGATTTCGATCCTCTCCTCATTGGTTCGCCTCAACCGTGTTCATGAATCGTGTATTTGCAGCAAATGCAGCGCTATCGTTGGCCATGCCATTTTCGATGGGAGCTATTGCCTACGCCCAAGACAAATCGCCTCCGAAGGTATACTCCCAAGGTGTCGAAGTTGCATCGGCTCAGGATGCAACTGCCGGGGATACCAAGTCTTCTCTGCGCAGCAAAGCATTGCAGGAAGGCCCCAGGGCGAGTTGGGTATGGGGAGAAAATCCGAACGCTCGGTATGTTATCAGCAAAAAATTCAGGAACGAAGGTGCGGTTGCCGCCTGGATCGCCGCTTCCTGCGACAACGAAATGGTGGTTTCACTCAACGGCAAGTCGCTCGGCCGAAGTGATTCCTGGGAGGAAGGGCTCACGCTCGACGTTTCCAAAGGATTGGTCGCTGGCGAGAATGAGTTGAGCTTTGAAGTGTGGAATCATGGGGGCGTCGCTGCACTTGTGGCCAAACTCGCCATGGTAGATTCCAAGGGAGCGGTCAAAACCCTAGAGACCGACGCTTCCTGGTCGGTGGCGCCTAAGGATAAGCCTGCGGAGGGTAAGCCGGTCAAGATTATCGCCAAGTATGGCTCAGCGCCGTG
>Ga0315899_10005820_pt1 | contig 13290 bp, 9 predicted proteins | sample LakEriMetagenome_2_FD_203518 | JGI IMG/M metagenome (GOLD analysis project Ga0315899, IMG submission 203518) | Freshwater fungal communities from buoy surface, Lake Erie, Ohio, United States - Buoy 4 MA112 | ecosystem: Environmental > Aquatic > Freshwater > Lake | place: USA: Lake Erie, Ohio...
AGAGAATTCAACCCCTCCATAAAGCCAAGAAGGGATATAAAAAAAGCCACACTAAAGGCCACACCGACAGCCGCAACCAGGGTTTGTTTGGCTCTGGCCATCAACAGAGCACGCGCTATTTCCAGGATATGCCTCGCTTTCATGGAGCAGGCTTTCGGATTTTGGTCTTTGAATCGAGCCCGCTAAGAACCTCGACGATGGAATAATCCTTCAAGCCAATTCGCAACGGTTGGACCGTTCCGTTTTCAAGCAAAACACAGGAATCATTCAATAAATATGAGGTTGGTATCGTTAGAACGCCTTTTTTGGTGCGGATGATGATATTCGCCTCAAAGGTTAGATTCGGGTACAATTTGCGGGGAAATCGGTCCATTACGGCCTCCACCTTAAAGGACCTGGTCCTGTCATTCATCATGGGGTACACAAAGCGGATGGTGGCGCTAAAAACCTCGTTCTTGTAACTATCCATCCGTACCACAACCTTTTGGCCTTCCTTGATTTTGACAATATCCAATTCATCCACATTCATTTCCAATACAAAATCGGATTCTCCTAAAACCGCTAGCGGGATCGTGGAGGTCGCTAACTCTCCTCGTTGAGCATTTAATTGATAAACAAAACCATCCACTTCACTTTTGATAACAAAATCATCTTCTGAATTTTGGGCCATTTTTAGATTATTTCTGCTTTGTTCAGAAATTAGTTTAAGTTGGCGATTCAAATCATCGTAGGCGACTTGCGATTTCTTCAGGTTGATTTTGGCATATTGATAACTGAGCTCCCTCTGTTCCAGTTCTACCTTGGTACCTATATTCTGACGCCACAAGGACCTTTGACGGATATACAAGAGGGAATCGTTGGATAATTTGTTTTGCGCAAATCCTATATTCAACGCAGCTTCGGCTAATTTCTCTTTGTTCCGGCTCAGATCATTGGCCAAGGCCGTCAGCCGAGCGTTTTCCGTTGTTAAAGAAGACGATCGATTCTCGATTTGAAAAAGGGGATCACCTTTCTTGATGGAATCCCCTTCATGCACCAAAACCGTCTTGACAACACCCACCGTCCTGCTGTAAACCTCGTATTGATTTTGGCTTTTTAGGACCCCGGAGGCATAAACACTCTCAACGATATCCGTTCGTTGAGGGGTGGTGGTTTCTACTTCATTCCCGCACCCAATCAAGACAAAAAAAAAGAAGCACGCAGAGAAGCGAAGAACGAGAGGGGCCATGGTATCGGGTTTGAAATGAATGGAACGGGCCCGTATTGTAGGCAAATTCCCTGTTAAGTTAGGAATCGAAACTATAAATCGATGAGCATGGGTTTGGATTTCTGCTGAGTTCTCCAGTAGTTTTTTCGATGGATTCCATACAAGAAAAACTTACTGAAACGGTAGTGAAATTTAAAGTGACCGTCGTAATCAGGCCCTAATTCCCTGTATTGGATAGAATTGAAGCCGTTCAAACATTCGTTGATTGCTGTGGTAAAAGCCGCAGGCCCTGTCATGCTATGAATGTCATTGGGATATCGATTGGATTGGAGGTTGTCCAAAACAACTTCCAGGGTCTTCTCCAGAAAAGGGTGGCCCGCCTCAAAAACAAGGGCCCATTGAACATAGAATTTTTTGTGTGTTTCGAGCGAAATAAGAGCTGAATCACTTGGCAAAATAAACTCATCCAACTTGGTTATGTTAAGACTGTCAATGTCCAGGTAAATACCACCCTTCTTGAACAGAATTGCGTACCGAAAAAAATCTGCTTTGGCTGCCCCAATATTGATACGACTGTAAAGATTGAATGTCTCGGTTCCAAACTCGGCGCGAATGAATTCCGTGATTCGTTCATCGTTGTAAAACTGATAATCGTACTCGGGATTTCTTTTTTGGAGCTTATGGATATGCCATTTCGTTAGGAAAGGAAGACGATTAGTCTTGTAGGTTTGATAAATCGTCTTGGGGATGGCCATGTAAATCGTTTCCGTTAATTATTTTGTGATGACCCCCATTTCCAAACAGGTTCTAAGTGCTAAGTTAAAGGAAATGATCTGCTTTCAGAAGTTTGCATGATAGGGGTCCTTACCCAACGGCGACCCGTTGGTCCCCGGTGGTTTTAAAGATAAATCGTTTCAATGCCAATACAGCAAAGACCGAAATAAGCAATTTTTGACAAGATAAAATCCACCCCCATCGGCATATTTGCTTCATCATTCTTCGAAAACAGCCCTAGCCATTCAATAAATGGAGGAGCAACGGCCCATTTGACTGACGTTAAATACCTAAACAAGAACAATCAACCCCATTTGAACATGGAACTAATCATTCGCAACCTCTCCAAAACCTATTCCAACGGCGTGAAGGCGCTGGACGATGTCAGCCTCACCATTCCTCGCGGCATGTTTGGTCTGCTGGGCCCCAACGGCGCCGGCAAATCGACCTTGATGCGTTCCATCGCCACCCTTCAGGAGGCCGACAGCGGCCGCATCGAGTTGGGTGAACTGGACGTGCTGCAGAATCCCATGGAAGTCCGAAAGCAACTGGGTTATTTGCCTCAGGAATTTGGGGTCTACCCCAAAATCAGTGCTTACGATATGTTAGACCATATCGCCATCCTCAAGGGCATACGTCAAGACCGCAAGGCGATGGTAGAAGAGCTCCTCCAACGAGTCAACCTTTGGGATGTTCGCAAAAAGGCATTGGGAGGTTTTTCGGGAGGTATGAAGCAACGATTCGGTATTGCACAGGCATTAATTGGAGATCCACAGTTAATCATTGTCGATGAGCCAACGGCTGGACTTGATCCAGGCGAACGAAATCGGTTCTACAATCTCCTATCAGAAATAGGGGAGCAAGTGATTGTGATTCTCAGCACCCATATTGTGGAGGACGTCCAAGAGTTATGCAGCCAAATGGCCATAATTGACCGAGGCCGTGTTTTGTTTGCCGGTAGTCCAGCTGAAGCGTTGGCCGGTGTTCACCAAAGGATTTGGACCAGCGCCGTGCCAAAGAACCGCCTACAAGAAGTAGCCCATCAATGGCCTGTCATCTCGACCCGTATGGTGGCAGGACAACCGGTCGTGCATGTTTTCAGTGATCAACATCCCGGGGACGGGTTTAAGTCCGCCGAAGCAGACTTGGAGGACGTGTTTTTTACCTATATCAAAGGATTTAACAAGCCTGTTGAGGCCTAAAGGTAGACCTATGTTTTTTTCCATCTTCCGATTCGAATTGCGATACTGGCTGCGCCAGCCCATCGCCTATATTTTCCTTTTGATTAACGCCCTGCTCGTATTTGGGGCAACCAGCAGCGACGACATTACCATTGGCGGTGGGGTAGGTAATGTGTTCAAGAATTCTCCTTATGTCGTGGAGAACTATTATGCCCTTTTTTCGCTTTTGAGCCTCTTGATGATCACAACATTTTTCAATAGTGCCGCCGCCCGCGATTTTAACGAGAAAACCAACCAAATCCTCTTTGCTACACCAATACGCAAAAGGGATTTCCTCCCTGGACGATTCTTCGGGGCCTTGGTTGTAAGTATCATCCCCTTCTTGGGCGTTTCTATTGGTTCGCTGGTCGGAAGCAAAATGCCTTGGATGGATGCCGAACAAATTGGCCCCACCGTTTGGTCGGCCCACTTTCATGGCCTCTTGGTTTTCGTGATCCCTAATTTGGTATTCTCGGGGGCCATCATCTTTGGTATCGCCGCCCTCACCCGGAACACCATCCTTTCCTTCATCGGTAGCATCGCCTTGCTGGTGGGATACAGTATTTCACAAAGCCTGATCAGCGATATTGAAAACGAAGTCTGGGGGGCCCTGCTGGATCCTTTCGGTCTTCGCACCTTTGCGGTCGCCACCAAATATTGGACCGTGGACGACCGTAATACCCTCTCATTGGGCTTTGAGGGCCTGGTCCTCTTGAACCGCGCGGTATGGGTCGCCGTTGGATTCCTTGTCTTTGCCTTGGTCTGGCACCGTTTCAGTTTCTCCGAAAAGGCCCAACCCGGAAAACGAAAGGCGATGAATGAGGCCCTTGCGGCACCCAAAATCTGGGGCGCCCTAAAACCCAAGCAGCCTGAATTCAGTCCCTCTTGGACGCTCCGTCAATGGATGAGTCAAATTCGTATCGAAAGCATTTCCATCATGAAAAATGTGGCTTTTGTTATCATTATGATCTTTGGCGCTCTCAATCTCATCGTGGGTATGTCCTTTGCAACATCGCAGGGCTATGGATTAACCACCTTTCCGGTTACCTATGCCCTGGTGGATATCATCCAAGGTTCGTTGTACATCTTTATCATAGCGGTCATTACCTTCTATTCGGGGGCCATCGTTTGGAAAGAACGCGAATCAAAAGTCCATGATATTTACGACGCCCTCCCTTACCCTGACTGGCTGCCGCTCCTGTCCAAAACATGCGCCTTGTACTTGGCGGTGCTGCTTCTGCTCCTTGTTGGGGGACTCATTGGCATCACCACGCAGCTGTTGAATGGATTCACCGATTTGCGCCCGGAAGTATATGGGATCCAATTGCTTGGTTCGGATAGCCTCCTGTTTTTGGGCCTCCTTGTTTTGAGTATTTTCATCCATTCGGTGGTGAATAATCGGTATATCGGATATTTTTTGTTCATCGTCGTCCTGATTACCAATGCATTTGTTTGGCCAGCCCTTGACATCAACAGCAATTTGGTCATTTATGGTTCAACACCTACCCTTACTTACTCCGATATGAATGCCTTTGGCCCTTTCCTTGCTGCCAAATTCGCATTCAAAGCGTACTGGTTTTTGGCCGGCTTGGTCCTTTTATGCTTGGCCCTTCTTTATTGGGTGCGTGGCCGTGAAACCGGGTTCAAGATCCGTACCCAGATCGCTCGCAGGAGATTTTTAAAAATCCGGCCGATTTTTGGGGTCCTAGTTTCCATCTGGTTTCTATGCGGAGGCTGGTTGTTTTACAATACCAAACGATTGAACTCGTACAAGACCAACGATGAAAGTGACCAAGCGACCGTGGCGTATGAAAAACGTTACAAAAAGTACGAGGGAAGGCCACAGCCTCGAATTATCGCGCTCGATTACCGGATTGAACTTGACCCCCAGAATCGCAAACTGGATGTCACCTGCAACCAATGGATAAAAAACAAAGGATTGACAGCCATCGATACCCTGTACTTCACCCTGCCATCAACCTTCAAGAGCAAAATCCATCTACCAGGATCCACGGTTCTGCTCAGGGATACCCTTCACAACTTTGCGATGTATCGTCTGAACAAGGCCCTGCTCCCAGGCGATTCCATGGAAATGATTATGTCGGTCCAATATGCCGCCCAAGGACTCGAAAACGAAGTTCAAGTCACCTCCATTGTCGACAATGGGAGCTTCTTTAATTCGGATATCCTCCCATCCATTGGCTACCAGCCCGGCTTTGAAATGAACGATAAGAACGACCGCAGAAAGTACGGTCTTCCGAAACGGGCCCGAATGCCAAGGCTCGACAACGAACCTGCCAGAAGGATGAACACCTACCTCAACAACAACGCCGACTGGGTTCGAGTTCGGAGCATTTTCGGCACATCCGGAGACCAAATCGCCATTGCACCGGGGTCCTTGCGCAAACAATGGAAGGCCAAGGGACGGAATTATTTTCACTACGAGCTTGATCACCCATCGTTGAATTTTTATTCCTTCATGTCGGCCAGATACCAAGTAAAAAAGAAAAATTACAAAGGAATCAGCCTGGAGGTTTATTACGACGCAAGGCATGCCTACAATGTTCCCAAAATGTTAATGTCCATGGAGAAGTCCATTGATTATTATTCCAATCATTTTGGACCTTACCGCCATAAACAAGCCCGAATTATCGAATTCCCTCGCTATGCCAGCTTTGCACAGGCATTTCCTGGAACCATGCCTTATTCGGAGTCCATTGGGTTTATTGCCAATCTCGAAGACCCGGAAGATATTGATATGGTCACGTACGTTGTAGCGCATGAGATGGGGCACCAATGGTGGGCTCACCAAGTGGTCGGTCCTGAAATGCAAGGCTCAACCTTGTTAAGCGAGTCGATGTCGCAGTACTCGGCCCTGATGGTCATGGAAAAGATGTACGGCAAGGAGTCCATGCACAAATTTCTACGGTATGAAATGGATCGTTATTTAGGTTCACGTGGTTCTGAATCAGACAAGGAAACCCCACTTTTGGAGGTCGAGGACCAAGGCTACATTCATTACAACAAAGCCAGCACGGTCATGTACTACCTCAAAGAAATGATCGGGGAACAAAAAGTGAATGCCGCGTTGAAAAACTTGGTGGACAGTTTTGCATATCGCCAACCACCCTACCCCAATGCCAACGAACTAATCAATCGCCTCGAAGCCCAAACACCCGACAGCCTCCGTTACCTTATTCGGGATCTTTTCAAAAAAATAACCCTGTTTGATAACCGTCTTGTGAAAGCAACAACACGCAAGACCAAGAAGGGTTATGAAACCACCGTCATCGTTCAGGCCGCAAAAATGTATGCCGATTCGTTGGGACGGGAAAGACCGGCCCCCCTCAACGATTGGATCGAGGTCGGTTTGTTTTCAGAACCAGCGGCTGGGAAAAAACATGGTAAGTCCCTTGAAATCCGACGATTCCAAATCCGGAACAAAAAAAATACCTACCAATTCATCACCCAGGAAAAACCCTGGCAGGCAGGCATCGATCCATATTGCTATTTGGTTGACCGCGTGCCTGCTGACAACCTCAAAAAGGTCAGTGAAAACTAAAGAAGTTTTAGGGCTTTTTAAACCAACCATACCAGATTAAAAAAAGAGAAACTGTCCCCGGTATAATTGTTTGAATTGAGTTAATTGTATTGGTAATGTTGAATTTACACCAGGTAAAGGGCAACATATCACAGGCTGCTAATGAAGAATGAACAACAGCCTCCCATGCGGTCAGTCCTGCGAAAAATTTGGCTATCTCTTTTTTCCACATTTTATAATGGTTTTTAATTAGTTATTCTTTCTTGTCATTTAGAAATTCGTCTGTAAAGTGTCCTCTCTGTTTTGGTTTTGAAAACTTATCTCTGTTATACGATTGTGAATTTCCCTTTGGAATTGATAGCGAGTTCCAGCCATTTTCTACAAGCATCTTGCCCAAAAATACAATTTGTCCTATGTGATAAGGATAATGTGCAAGTTGTCGATTAATTGCTTCTGTTACCGTGTGTCCCTGATTACGTATAAAAATAATTTTGTCTAGGTCGTCCTTTGTCAAAGAGTTGATTGCATTAAAAAGACAATTCCAACCTTCTTCCCACTTGTCTAAAAGTTCTTCTCTACTGTTAATGTCGTTTTCAAATTCAGCGTCTCTGTTACGATATTCTTTTTCCCCGTCTGAGGTTAAAAAATCGGTCCAACGTGAAATCATATTTCCCCAAAGGTGTTTTACAATGGTCGCAATACTGTTGCTGTCGTCATTGTATTGCCAAAACAATTTGTCATCCTGTAATTGCGAAAACGTTTTGTCGCCAATCATTTTGTAGTACTCCAATTGTTTTTTTACACTGGATAAATAGTCGTTTGTCATAATTTCATATCTCTTTGGTGTGACGTCCTAAAATGACCGCTAAAGTGCCGCAGCTTAGCGAAATGGCGAATTTAGAAGCAATTACTTTCAATTTAGTACTAAACGTCATTTGAAAACCAAATGTTCAATTTAACACTGAACCCGCCATTTTGACAAACTGCTGTTGTGTGCTGTTTTTATTAAAGTCCCTTAAAAAAGTTCCAAACTTCTTCTGCAAATTCAATATCTCTGTTTTGTACGCCTTGTGCAGGAGACGAATTGGAAAATACTGTTTTGCTTGGAGCTTGATGTCCTGCATTATTTAATATGTAATAAACTAATGGTTTTGCGCCATTATATATTCTTTTTTCTACGTTTCCTGCATCGCTAGTATTAAGGTCAAATGTTGAAGTTGTTGGTATGACATTTTGCAAACCGTTTCTTTGTAACCAATAACTTAAAGTCGCTGGCTGCGAAATTACTTTTCCACGATTACAATTTCCACCTACATTAGCAACGCATCCTCCATTTGCTGGCATTGCTGGGTCATTTGTTCCGTGTGTTAGCAAAATTGGGATGGGAAGTATGGAGCCATTTGTGCAAATTCCACTTTCCGGAAACTCAGGTAAATTGCCACTACCCACTGCTATGGCCTTAATTGTTTCTGGAAATTGAAAAGCGTAAGAAAAAGTCATTAAAGCTCCATTACTTCCACCTGTCAAATACATTTTTGTTGAGTTGATATTCAACTCAGCCATTAGTTTTGCATTTAATTGCTTCAAAAACGTAATATCGTCACCTTGACTGCCTGAAATATCATCACTTCTACAATCATTCCAACCAGGATTTCCAAGGTTATCAGGCGAACCTTCAGGATATACTACTAAGAATTTATCAATGTCTGCAAGTGTTCTGAAAACAGAAAACGGATGCTCGCCAAGGTTTGAAACTCCTAACCCTGTGCCACCACCTCCGTGCAAAACTGTTACAACAGCATTTACAGTTGTCATTCCTGTTGGTCTATAAACTAGATATTTCCGTGTTATATTGTTTACCGTTATGTAATTCGTTGTCAAGCCTTCTTGGTATGGAATAGCATTAGGATTTGAAGGATTTGGATTGTCGTCATCCTTGTTACAACCAAGGGCAAAAATCACGACAAATAATAAAAATGTTCTAATCATATTTTATTTATTGGGATAGTTATACTTGGTTAGATATTGTTTTCCTGGAAAGGTTTAATCTTGGTACGTTTTTTTTTAAAATAGCACACAACGTTTTGCAGCTACAAAAAGTTGGCGATTATTACCACAAATGTTTACACGAAGAACTAATGTGTGTACCACCACAAAACTGTCATACGAAGCACTGAATCGCCAATTTCTTGTAGGTGCTGTTGTAGGCTGTGCTTTGTCATTTTTTTACAAATCTTACTACTCCTTTTTCTGTCACAAGCAAATACAATCCTGGGGTTAAATTCGTAACATCAATATGGTTGGAGGTTTCAACCTGTTTATACATCAATCGTCCGTTTGAGGAATAAATAGAGAATCTCAATTTCTCATTAAAGTATAATACGTGGTCAACTGGGTTCGGATAAATGTTGATTAAACTATTTTCAATCGTTGGAGAGCTAATCCCGGTAGTGGTAAGTGAGTCTTTTATAACCGTTAAATTGTAAGTTAGCCTGTTGGCAGTATAAACTCTTTCATTTATTGGATTATAACATAAATCAACTGGCTGAACTTGTCCAGTTCCCAAAGAAATCGTCATTATTACACTGTCTGCTGCAGCATCAGCTACAGAAACCCGATGACTCCACTCATCAACCCAATAGATTTTATTGTTATTAGGACTATAGCAAAATGCAGTGGGTTCATCACCGGCAGTTATAGTTTTAACTACCGTGTTACTTGCGGCATCTATAACGGATATGGTACAGGCCGCAGGTGTATTTGGACCGGGGGCACCTACGTTGGAACAATATATTTTATTACCGGATGGATTGTGAAACATAGCGGTTGGCCCATCCCCGACAGTGATAGTTGAAACAACCGCATCGGTGACACCATCCACAACCTTCACATTATCTGAACTATAATTGGAAACATAAACCCGATTACTTTGAGGATTGAATACAATTCCTCTTGGTAAATTACCCATTTGCAGGGTGGCTATGACAGCATTTGAGCTTCCGCTGATGACAGACAAATTCTGACTACCTGCATTTGGTACATAGATTTTATTGCTTACGTTATTGTAGCAAAGTACTCTTGGCGTTGAACCAACCGGAATTGTAGTTATGATTGTATTAGAGGCACCGTCAATCACAGTAACATTCCCACTGAATTCATTGGCACAATAAATTTTATTGTTTGTGGAGTTGTAGCACAAAGCCCTTGGCCCGTCACCGGCAGGCAGCAAAGCAATGATCTGGTCGGTCTGCCCGTCAATTACAGTAATACTGTCAGCAAAATAATTTGCAACGTATATTTTATTATTCTGGGTATTGTGGCAAAAATCTCTCGGACCTTCAGGCACTTGTATTGTAGTTAAGATTGAATTTGAGCCTCCGTCAATGATGGTCACACTTTTTTGTGCAGGCATACCGACATCAGGAACATTTGCCGTATAGATTTTATTGCTGTTTGGATTGTAAATTAAATCTCTTGCTGATGCTTGTGGAGGCATAGTGATTGTTGTTTCAATCCATTGGGCTGTGGCTTTGTTTATCAAACCTACGAAGGCAAATGCTGTAAGAAGCATTGTTAAGAAATTATTTTTCATTTGTATTAATAAAATTATTTGTTAATGACTATTTTTTTTGCATACCTGTTCCCTTTGGTATCAAAGATAATAAGCGTATAAAATCCTGTCGGCAAATCCTTGACTGAGATAGATTTATTTGAAGTTTCTCTATCTTGAAGCAATTGACCGTTGTAATTAAAAATCCGGTAATCAAAAGATTCCCCATCAAGTCCTTGAATGAAAACTATATCATTTGCAGGGTTAGGATAAACAATAACTTTGTTAGTGTTGCCGTAATTTTGATTAGGCACACCAACAACAGATGCATTTTCGAATATAAGCCTTCTCCGGATGGGGTCTTTTGTAAACGTTAGATCGTTCACCCGAACAACATCGTTGGAGTCAGGATATGTTGTGCCATTTTGTAAAACCTGATTGTTAGATAAATCTATCAGTGCCCAATTAAGTTGCGTTGTTGATTGCGGCAGAAAAAGCTGGGGTTTCCTTATAGTCACGTCACATTTAGCGGAATCACCGTTATAATTATCAACTGAAACGGCTGATTGTCCTACTAAATATATTGTACATTCCCATCTGTCACTGGAATCAACAATCGTATTTACATCCCAGTCATAATATCCACTCCAGGTACCCCAAGCATCACCGTCTGTAGGACTCCCATTGCCTAATTCGGGTTGTCTCCCGGTTTGTGCAAAATTTTGGTCATCATTTACAATTCCCGGGTAACTCTGATTGCTCTTAAATTTGGATTGATGATATGCCTCACTTCGTTCGGTTCTCACTGGAGCCACCCATTGTCCTATATCAGTGCATGGCGTTTGTGGATCATTATCATCCCAATCAGATGCAGTATGGTCTCTATTATCCCAATATAGATGTACACCAAGACCTTTATTATTTAAATCATTGAATAGCTGAAGATGCTCGCTTCCCCATTCTGCGGCTTCATCGCAACGGCCCCTGTAAATACGTGTCAGACAGTAATCACGACTTACCGTTGAGATACGTTTACCGGCATCAAAAAAATCATTGATACGTAGCGTGTCGCCATCGGGACCGATTTCAGTAGTTTTTAGGTTTGTTTGCGAGGTGCCAAATAAACGCCCTGCTGTTTCAGGGGTATAATGGGGTGGAACAAAAGCTGTGGCGGCCGAAAAATTTTCAGGCTTCCACCTTGAAAGCAGTAAAGTACCGGTGCCCCCCATCGAGTTGCCCATAACGGCAATACGGTTTTGTGAAATATTGTAGGTAGAGTTGGTTTTTAACCAATCGATAGTCCAATCTAGACGCCTTAAAGTGTAGGGCACGGCAAGTCCGTTAACAGGAGCGTTTGAAGCTGTTGTGGAATTTAACTGTGTATGCCAACCAAACCAATTAGTAGGTCTGTCATAATTAACAACACCGTTACTTGAAAGGTAAATACGGTCGTCAAATGCAATCGTTATCCCGTTGTTTGGTGCGTTACCGGTATTACCATAATGAAAGGAATTTGGGGAATATGACCAATAACTTCCTTGCTGTCCACCACCATGCAAACACACTACAGCGGGGTAAGGTCCGGTAGGCAAGCCGTTCTGCGGCTCAAAAACAGCAAATACATGGGGTGCTCCGTTCTTAGCAGCGTTTGCCATTACAGGTAAGTCGGGTCTCGAGTCATTCGGATCATCACGACCATCCACCCACATGGCAAAAACACTGTATGGAAATCCCTGACCAGTAGCTGCGGAAAATTGAAGATGACATTTTACAGGATCTGCCTGTGGATTGTAAGTGATGAAAAGAGCTTGAGTTGTCCTATTTGCAGGGCTTAGCTGGGTGTTATTGTTCCTTGTTACATAAATATAGCGGGTAAGCGTGTCATGTGGAGTATAGACAAACAAACCTTCATTTGCTGTTAATTGATAAGTGCCTCCATTGCCATTAGGAATACGCCATCTGGCATTAGGATTGGCTAGGGTAATTCTCTCTCCTTTCCATTCCGGCTCAAATACAGAACCTACCTTCACCGCATTGGTGATTGAGGTAACGTGATTGGCACTGATAAATACATTGTAAAGTAATGTGGTGGCCGTATCTAATTCCCAAACCACAAAGACCTGTCCATTTGCATTCCATGCTCTTACATTGGTTTGTGCACGGACATTCATGCAAATTATTGCTATGATAACAACGCTGAGTAAGTTTTTTTTCATTTTATGTGTTTTTGATTTACTTAGTTAGACTCAAAAAGTATTCAAAGGTTTCATCGTCAAACTAGTATTGCCTACAACGTTTTTGGGCTTGGCGAAGGTGGCGATTTTCACCACAAATGTTGATGCAGAGAAACAAACTTTGATAAACCACAAATGTGTCAGCGGAGAACTGAACCGCCACTTTTGCCAAACCCGTGTTATGGGATGGGCTTATCAATAAATTTCAATTATCTTTTGATTATTTTAGAAGCGCTCAAACTAGATGATGGGAAACTTAGAAAATACATTCCACTTGGAAGTTCAATAATTGATACAGTCATATCTTCTGAAAGAATTCTACCTCTGAGCAATTGTCTCCCAGTAAAGTCGCTAATAACATACTCTTTGCCTATCATCAGTTTATCTGAGTTTATTGTTATGTACTCATCGGCAGGATTTGGATAAACATTAAATGTAGGAATCAGACTTTCATTTATATTGACCGTACTTAAATCTGTGACGCATCGGATGCAAGCGCCATACCCGGAAAAGTAGGCGTTGCGCACAGCCCAGTCTTGGGGATAGGCCAGTTCAAGGAAGAAGCCCATGCCCGGGCCCACTTCCGTGGATAACCAGTAGCTGGCCGCTGCATTGTAGCTCAAGGAGAATTGTCCCTGAGGGTTCCGGCCGCCATTGGGGATTGCAGAGAAACCACTGCTGTTCGTGGCACCTGCATTGGGGGGCTGATAATATGATAACCCCGCGCTCTTCAACCTGCCACCGGCCGTGTTGGGCTGGTTGCC
>Ga0315899_10005823_pt1 | contig 13285 bp, 15 predicted proteins | sample LakEriMetagenome_2_FD_203518 | JGI IMG/M metagenome (GOLD analysis project Ga0315899, IMG submission 203518) | Freshwater fungal communities from buoy surface, Lake Erie, Ohio, United States - Buoy 4 MA112 | ecosystem: Environmental > Aquatic > Freshwater > Lake | place: USA: Lake Erie, Ohio...
GCCGCTTGTAGAACAGCACCATCCCGTCCTCCACCGCCTGCAGGATCTTCACCCGGTCCCGCCGCCGGTTGAAGAACAGGAACAGGCTGCCGGCCTCCAGCCGGCGGCCCATGCCCAGTTCCACCACCCCGCACAGGCCGTCGAAGCTCTTCCGCATGTCGGTCGGTTCCAGGCAGGCGTACACCCGGACCGGGCCGGTCCAGGTGATCATGCCCCTGGCTCCCGTGCATGCAGGCGGACCGCATCCACCGCCGTGGAGAGGTCCGGCACCCGCAGCCGGATGCCGTTGGGAAGCTCGACGCTGATGGGATGATCGGAAAGCCCGGCGGGAGGCAACACGCGGACAGGCACAAGTTTCACCGAGCGGGAGAGGCTTCCCGGGTGGCGACCATGGCTGAATCTGGGAAGACCCAGGCGGTTCCGCCACTGGAAGAAGCAGGCCTCAGAAACACCCACCCGACGGCAGTACGCCACGATGCTCAGGCCACTGCCAAGATGCCCGCTGATGATCCCGCGCCAGTACGCCTCCCAATTCCTTTTCGATGACACCATCGCCATACCTCCGGCTTTTTCAAAATACAGAGGTTATTACATGAACCCGGCTAGAACAGACTTGGTTTAACGGACACCAATCTTGGACGTTATCCATTTCGCCGGCTTTCAATTACCCACAAACCTGCCAATCTTCAGGGAGGTGAAATGATCTTTACGGCGGGTTGTCAGTTTGTCCAGATTGACGGTTGACCTAGAATCGACGGATGATCCCGCAAGTTCATCGCCAAGGCGGGCGATGCGTTTCCGCGGACGGAGCCGGGTCATGGAACCATAGATTGAACAGGAATAAGCGGGTTGCGCATTCCCCGACGAACGGTTAGGTAGGCGGTTCCAACGACTCCTGGAACAGATGGCCGCGGGGATGGGCCGGCCGCTACCGCTGGCATGTGGTGACTGGGCGGTTACTAAGGCAGCCTACCGTTTCCTCGACAACACCTGGTGGGCGAAGAGGAGATCTTGGCGGGGCATTTCCAGGCCACGCACGAGCGGTTCGCCGCAGCCCCGGGTCCGATCCTGGTGCTACACGACACGACCGAGTTCTCGTTCCGGCGTGAGGATGCTCAGGCGATCGATATCACGCGAAAGATTGCCAAGGGACGGTCCGACCAACGCGGACGGCCGCGGATGCACACGGTCTGCGGCATCCTCATGCACTCCAGTCTGGCTATTACCCCCGGCGGCCTGCCCCTAAGGCTGGCCGGGATCAAGCTCTGGACCCGCAAGAAGTTCAAGGGGACCAATGCTCTCAAGGGTCGCGGCCCCGACGCCAGCAAGCACTCGGTCAACTCGACCCGCATTCCGATCGAGGAAAAGGAGAGCGTCCGCTGGCTGGAGAATGTCCGGAAGTCAGCCGCCCATATGGGCGAGGCGTCACGCTGTGTCCACATCGGCGACCGGGAGAGCGACACTTACGAACTGTTCTGCGAATGCGAGTCACTAGGGTCGAAGTTCGTCTTTCGCACTTGCGTCAACCGCCGCGCAGGCGACGGCGCGCAGACGGTGGCCGGTGTGATGGATGGGCAGCGGACGAAGGCGGTGCATCGGCTTGAAGTCTGCGATGTCGCTGGAACGCCGTCGACTGCGGTACTGGACATCAAGAACCATCGGATGACGGTCTGCCCGCCGATCGGCAAGGACCAGCGCTACGGGCCTCTGGAACTGACAGTGATCCACGCAACCGAGCGGGGCACGCCTGACGGCCGCGAGCCGATCCGGTGGAAACTGGTCACCAATCTTCCGGTCGCATGTAAGGCGGACGTGATCGAGAAACTGAACTGGTATGCGCTGCAGTGGAAGATCGAGATGTTCCACAAGGTGATGAAGTCCGGGTGGCGGGCGGAGGACTTCCGGCTGCGGACCGCCGCAAGGCTTGCGAACGTGATCGCGATGATGTGCATTGTGGCGTGGCGAGTACTGTGGATCACGATGCTGAACCGCACGGATCCGAAACTCCCCGCGACCCTGACACTCACCGAAGTGGAGATCTTGGTGCTGGACCGGCTGGTGCCGCCGGTGGACGATTCGAACCGGGGAACCGTGGGCGATGTCCTCAACCGACTCGCCCGGCTCGGCGGCTATCTCAACCGACACCATGACGGCCCGCCAGGCCATACTGGGCTGTGGCGCGGCCTGACAAGACTCGCGGACATCCAACTCAGGTATGAACTGGAGTACAGTTGTGGGTAATTGGAAGTATCGCCGGACGGACACGAAAATCCTATGAAAGAAGAAAGCCCAGACTGTATAAGTCTGGGCTTTTCAATTGTTAATGGAAATTTTGAAAGAATATCCTGTTCTTAATGTTAAAAATCAAATACTCATAGTTTTAACGAATGTAGATTAATCCATTTTCGATTTTTTCCTAATCGCATTTGCTTTTACGGCTGCCTTTTTCAAACTCGAAAAGTCAGGTTCTTCATCTTCATCTGTTTCATAATCGCTTTTTCCTTTTTTGGAAGCAGACTTGGTTACTACAACCCTGTCTAATTTTAGAAGATCCTTACTGGGATATATAAAAAATTCGCCATCTTCATCAACAAAAGTACTAAGCTTAGAGATTTTAGTGCCATTACGATCATAGCAAGTTACTTTCCCGCCGTTTATACTGGAATCGACTTGTCCTCGGATGCCTGAGTTACTTATTTCCAATCTCACATTTGTAAATTCTTTGTCGGCAGACACAGCATAAAACCACCTGTAGTTTTCAATTACATTTTTCAAATTTTCTTTAGCAAGATCCCTTTTTTCCATATATTCTTCGAATGCAGGGGTTCCATACCTTGGCTGAGGTGATGAATTAACTTGTTCAATATCCTTAAAAGCCACATCAGCTTTACTAATTTTATAAAAACGATAGAGCATATTTGTCATATAAACATGACGTTCCGAACTGGCCATTGACCAGATATTAAATGCACTTGGTATTCCATAAAAAAACAAAAATAATACACCCAGCCATGTAAGGGCTAGCGGGACAATTCTAAAATCTGGCTTTTTTAAACTCTCCAAATCCTTTAAAGCCTTCTGAGATTGATCTTTCAGGCTCTGACTATCAGGAGCAAATTTACATTTAACATCTATAAGAGCCTTTTTTGCAAGAAAAGCGGTTTTTTTTGCATAAAAGCTTGTGCCGACAACAATGTTTTCCATGGGTGAAAGTTTGGCATATTCCGATTCCTTTTCAAATTCAATTTTACTTACTTCCTTACTTTTTTTTACCTCCTTGCCCGTTTTGCTAGCACCTAGGACTGCGACTGCACTGTTTCCGATATTAATTTTTGATTCCTCATTTCTTGGGAATGACCATTCTAACCCTTTGATAACCTCAGCCTTTAATATTTTTCCTGAAAGACCGTTCTTAACCAATGATGAACGAATCAATCTTCCCTCCATCGCCATGGTCTTCAACTGATTTCCAGAAAAAGGTCCGAATTCTTCGTCCTTATCCACTACAAACCAATTACTGTTCATTGTTAATTCTCCGGTTTATAAATTGTCAATGAAAAGTGAACGACGAGCCCATTTCTCATCAACAACGTTCCATCAAGTTGACAAAAGCAGAATCAAAAAATAATCCGTTTCAAGACATAAAAAATTTCGTAACCCTGAGGATAGTCATTAATATGGCTTGGGTTTGGGACCCTTTCTCGCTGCCATTGGCGTAGCTGTTCTTCCGGATCAGGACGGCGGGGCGGATCCCCCGCTCCCCGGCATTGTTGTCCGTCGGCACCTCCTCGTGGTCCAGGAAGGTGAGCAGTTCCTCCCGGTGGCGCCGCAGTCTCTTCTCCAGCCGCCGGGCATGTTTTTCCTTCCACCCCTTCGATGAACTCGTCCAGGCGTTTTCGGATTCTGACTTTTCGCCGCTCGTAGACTTCCTGCCCCAGATCCTGCTTCTCTTTCTTCAACCGCATGCCGTCCCGGATCAGGCGGCGAAGCCGCCGGTAAAACTCCGGCCAGTCCCCGCCGGGATTGTGGTAGTGCCGGGTCCGACTCAGGTCGCGCAGCAAGTGAGGCAGGCATTTCTGTTTGGCAAGGCAGATGACGGAGTTGTAGGCACCCCAGAAGTCGGTCACCAAAACCCCGTTGAAGCAGGCGCGGAACAGCTTCTTCAGAACACCTCTGGCTCGTCTGGGATCGGGTAGTGTCCGTCAAGTTGCGCACATTTGTTTTGTGACCCCGTGAAGTCAGGGTCGTTCTGAATGATCAGGGCCTATCCAGCCCCGACCACCTCAAGAGCCTCCTTTCTTGGGTTTTGGTTTTGAAGTTTGTCCATGTCCAGGTAACGCCTCGATCTCCTCCCCACTAGGTTCCCGCGACATGCCTCAGTCTGGCGGATACCAGCATTAAGGCGGACCGACCGTCAGGGAAGTTGCCAACCACCCGGGTTCGCTTCCTGATTTCCCGTTTTATTCATTCCAGGGCATTGTTTGACCCAATCCGTTTCCAATGATTCCTCGGAAATGCCATATAGGTCAACGATTCGTCGATGCCTTCCTTCAAGGTTTGGGCCGCCGCCCGCAATCGCATGTCCACCAGCTTGGCTATCACCTTCTCGGTTTTTTCCTTGGCGGGTTCCTTGTTCTCCTGGGCCTAGATGACCTTGAGAATTGGGCAAGTACGCGACCAGTTCCCAGAGGAACCCAGGCCAGGATATTGCGTTTGATTATTAAAATTCAGCAGGCTATTCCATTTGGAACACACCTAGCCATTTTGAATCATCCATTATTCAATCTGAATTCAGTGTTTTCACAAATTCCTAATTAGCTAAAACTATTTGTCTTTTTTCTTCTGGTCCAGGATTTTTCTTATATTTTCACCTGTAAAATCATATGGGTCTAGACATACATGCAAGCCCAGGCCTAGTTTTGTTTTTTGGGCACGGTTCAAATAGAGGAGAAAACACATTTCCTTTCCAAATCAAAATGCGGTCGTTCTCCTTCTTTTCAGCAACTAAATATTCTTGGCAGGCAAAACTTTTCGGTAAGGCTGATTATTCTAATTGTTTTGCGGTGCACATCCCTTGTTCTGGCGAGATGTTCCATTTTTTTGTCGGTGATGATAATTCCATTCCTTTCGGACTGGATGAGATTTTGCCTTTTGGGCCTAACCCTATGCCGGGTGATCCTCCCTGAATCAGAAAAGGCCATCAAAGCTTTACCTCCCAGAGATATCGTTTCAGAAGGCACTTTTTTGTTTGCGGCTAACAGGGTCACAAGAAAGGAGAATCAGAATCTTTCCTTTGCATTACGCTGGCAAGTCGGTCCCGTTTCAAGCCACCTTCCATGGTCGGTGCCGAGCTTTTGGTGAAAATGATTTTGCTAAAGGCCTTTCCGCGGATATACCCTTTTCTAACCTGCTGTTTTTCGGTTTGACCGGCGGTGAAAATGCCCTGCCCTTTGGAAGCGACGGGGTGGTCTCTTCGTTTGCTGGGAATGACTATCGTGGTGGTTCCAGTTCCGCCCTGGTTTGCGCCCACCTGTACCGTTTGACCCCGCGGCACCTTACCGTCATCATCGTGCATGCCATGCATTACCATGCGATGCAGGCTTTTGGTCACTTGGGTATTTTCTGATAGTTCAGCAAAAGATGGAAAGTGCCCCTGCGCCCAAAAGGCCAATAATTTCCCTCGGTGTGGATTCAATCAAGACTGCTTTTATCTCAATCAGCATCAATCCAAAGCGCTGAACAGACTATTGTTCACCACCTCCAAGTTGGGAAACTGCGCAAGGATTCCTGGAAGAAATTCTTCCGTGGGCAGCGGTCTCAAATCGAGCCGGCGTAAAACCGGCCAACGGTCGCCAGTGATCCACCCGGTTCCCATACCACCTGTGGCGGTCACCCCCAGGTGCAATTCGCGAATCACGGGCCCTCCATATTGCAGCATGGCATCCAGTTCTCCGGATTGGTAGGCGCAGTGCTCAACCTTTAGGGCTTCCAGGGATGGCAGGATCATTCGGCCTAAAAGGGTGCCTGACCCTGCAGGAAACCTGCACAGCTTGAATCCCAGTCTTTTCAGTTTTCCAGAATTAACGGCGGCGGCCAGCGCAAATTGCATCGCCGGACTGATATGGAATCCATTCAACTCGAAACTTTCCAGCCGGTTCAGAACACCGGAATGATCCAAGGCGCGGAGGGGATCCCTACCACCCGCCGGACCGGCAGTCAGGGCCAATGAGTTGAGGTTTTGGCACAACCCTAGCAGGCCTGTCAGCCAACTCCCCGGTCCGGTGCGATCCACAACAAGACCTAGATGGCGCAGCGAGGCCAAGGGTCTCCAACACGCCAGTTCAGCCAGACCAGTTTCCCGGCTGCCATGACCAAACATCAAATCCAATTCTGATATTCCCGGGGTGGCCAGGTTGCGGCGCCAGCCACGCGCCATCCGGCGATCCAGTTCCCCGTGTGTGCAACGAATACGGACTCGATGGAGATGCTCGCCCTGGAAAAGCGCGGACTGAAACAGTTCTTCAGGCACCGCCTGGGATGTGGGTGGAATCTCCAGTTCCAGTTCCTCCAGGCGGGGAAGTGATGGCAGGTCCGCCAAATCGGTCATGGCTGGGAATATTCCGCAATCCCCCAGCCTAAGAACCCGTAAGTTGCTGCAAACCCGGCTGGAGGCCAATTTTCCAAGGGTTGCGGTGTCCAGGTCGGGAGACCCAGTGGATAACAGGCAAAGATTTTCCAGGGAATCCATCGATGCCAACTTGAGGTAATCCCGCGATTGCCACCAGAGTCTGAAAAACCTGGCATCGGTGCCACCATTCGGTTCCGTGAGGATGGCGCCCACCAACCGGTCGCGATGGCTTCCCCATTTTTTGTGGAAGAGTGTTACGGGATCACCAAATGGCACAAGAAGACCCCGATGCACCAGGACCAGGCCATCCAGCCAGAACGGTTTATCGGGAGGCAAGGGGAGGGTCAGGTCTGGGTATTCGTGGGTAAGTTGGATCGACCTGGCGATCTTGTAAAAACCCCGCTCAACACACCAATCAGCCAATATGACCGGGCCCTCGCACAGCCTTTCAGAGGAACGGGCATGGCCATGAACGAGGCTGGAAAATTCATCCCGTTCGTGTTCGTCACTCATGTCCTATCTCACCGCCTTGGACCGATTTTTGTTCGAATTGATGGGGATGGACTCACCCCAGGGAGGCACCTTGGGGTTGGCACCAACCAGTACCCAGACAACCGGGATAGCGGGTGGGGTTTGCGGGATTGGCCCGTGGCCATCGGTGAAATAGACCACCAGTCTAGGTTTTATCCGCGCCAGAAACTGGGGCTCCAGCGGCGGCCTGAGGTCGGTTCCACCCCGACCCTGCAAGGCCAATGAATGCTTGAGAGATCTGGCCGTCAATTTGCCGACACTGGTGATCTTCGTGTCGCAACAGACCAGGGAGATTTCACAAAGGTCCACCAGGGAGGCAAGTTCCCTTCCAATAAGGCTGAAATCAGCGGATGTGACCGATCCGCTGGTGTCGATAGCCGCCAGAACCCGGGGTTTGTGGGGTTGGCCCCCCTTGCCGGGCACCAGACCGGTGAGATGCGGGAGCCTTCGGGGTTGTCGCAACAAGGATGGAACCGGCTTCCCAAGTATCCCGGCCAATTGGCGGATTCGCCTCTCCCAGGAAATTTGGGAAACACCATCCGCGATTTTCGCCAATTCTTCCAGACATCCTGTTGCATTGCCCCGTTTGGCCAGGGCCTTGGCAATCTGCGCTTGCTGCGGGCCCAGTAGTCCCTTGGTGATACCCTTGGGTCCAAGTTCACCCACGGCATTCTTGAAAATCCTTTCAAGGTCTCCCGGTTCCATAACGCCGGCGGGATGATGTTTCTTCATCCCGTCCCAGTCGATCTGGTTGGTCCTGGGATCGTTATCCAGGGGCATGGCGGCTAGAATCTGGTACCGTTCCTGCCAGGACGATTCCTCCGGTAACTCAGGCCAGTCCTCGAGAAGGACAGGCTTGCCGGGAAGTTTGCCCTTGTCGCAAAACTGGTTGACCGCCGTTTCATGGGCGATGGTGAGGGCCCGTTTGTCCGGATAAAGTTCCCGGCGCACAGCCAGGTGTCCGAAAGCGATATGATTCGCCTCATGCTGCAGGACGGCCGTTGTCTGCTCGACAGTGAGTGCGGCAACCCACCCGGGATTCCATTCTAGTTGGATGGGCTGGCCAGGCGAACAGCTCACACACATGGTGGTGATCGCCGTATTGGCCCGAATCTTCAACCCCGAGAGGATGTGGGCGAGGTAGGGTTGGGCCCAGAACAGCCTTTCTATCGCGCTGTTGAAGCGGGCAGTGACGATCTCACTGATGGTATCGTTGGGGGTGTTCATGCCGCCAGCACCTGTACAAGGTTCGCGGGCATGCTGGCGACCAATTGGCTGCGGAGGTCCGGAGGCAGCGCGCGGTGGAAAGTTTTGATGGCGGCGCAACCTTCACGGTTGCCGGCAATCGCCTGAATTGTTTTGCGGTCCGTTAGCGCCTTGGTGATGTTTCTCACGCTGATCTGGAACAGGTCTACCCGCTTTTTCCGCTTCCACATGGCCAGGATTTGTTGGGTACCTTCCGGATCCAAAAGCATGTCTTCAAGAGTGATTGGCCGCATTTCCCCTCCGGCGAAGGTGGCGAAAGCCCTGGCCATCTTCTCTCCGATCAGGCCTTCCGCTGCCAGCTCCAATTCGGCTGTCTTAACAGCGTCCGGGTGCGCTGTCAGAAACCGCGAAAGGTATTCGTAGGAGCGCGGGTTGGAATCACCATCAAATGAGGAAAGCGAACCGTTGACGAAATCAATGACCATGGGATGAAGCCCCTTGCCCTTGGCCCAGGCCACCCATTCGCTGACATCAGCTTCCATTCGGATCACCATGAACCTTGAACGGAGAGCTGGGTCCAATTCTTCAACATGGTACCCGCCTTCATCGTGGGGATTGCAGGCAGCCGCTATTTGCCATTCCTCGGGGATTTTGTAGCCACTGATTGGAATTCGACCCGTTGTGATCAAGGTGAGAAGGGGATTCAGCACAGCATTTGAGGCACGGTTAATTTCGTCGAAAAACAGGATGCCACACCCCCTTTTTGGAAGGAAATCAGGGGCCAGATATTGGGTTGTCCCCTTGGAGGTCACTGGTAAACCAAGCAGGTCAATAGGCTCCGCAACACTAAGATCAATCATCAGGAACTCCAACCCATTTTCTTGGGCGATAGACTCAATTAGCTGGCTTTTTCCAAAACCCCTATTGCCCTCTATCAAAACGGGTAATCTTGCCACCAGGCATTGCTCTACCAGGTTGCGGACACGCGACACCTTTGCCATGATTCTTTTCCTCGACCGGTTGAAACGAAACGGGCACGATCCCGATCGTGGCACACAACATGTGATCCACGGCAACAGGTGCCTAAAATAGTGGGCTCAACCATCCCGCCGAATCGTAGTTTCATGCGCGGGCCCCATCAAGCGACACCATCCCTGAATGTTCTGGTTCCGGCCTGGAACTTTGAACCCGCCTGTCATTCATTGCTCAAATAATGGATTACCCGATTACTAAACAAGCGATTACAGCAGGTTCCGCCCTGAAGTCCCTTGCGACATGGTGATTGTTCAGTATGGATTCCTGAAACTTTTCAAGCCCTTTGGAAATGTTCGGTTTAAGAAGCGGAACTTTCAATGATGGTCTTGCTTGATAATCGATATTGGGGATGCCTAGGATTCCGACTGTTGGAAGTTCGAGGGTCGGGTTCTTTTCCTGGCTGGGCTTCCAGATGTCCAAGAGACTTCATCATGTTCGACCTGAACCAAGATACTTCATTCAACACCCCCGCAAACGCGCCGCTGGATAACAGCCAATGCACTGCGACACCGGTGAATACCACGCCGCCGGAAAACAAGGACCTAGTGCCGGGCCCGTGTGGTTCCCACTCGGGAATAGGAATCCCCGCCAGAAACCCGGCTTTCGGCCAAATAATTGGTCAGGAGCGGGCGAAGGTACGCTTGGAAGCCCTCGTCAATGGCTCCCAACTTGCAAATGCCGTATTTCCTAGCCTTCTCCTTTTGGGCCCTTCGGGCCACGGGAAAACTGAGTTATGCAAGGCGACGGCTTTGGCCATGGGCGCCGGACATGTGATCATTCGCTGCAGTAAAGACCTCACCATTTCTGACCTCATCAGGAATTTGCAGGATTTACGGCCGTTTGATGTTGTCATCCTGGATGAAATCCACAGTCTGAAAACCTCAGTGCAGGTGTTTTTGCTCGCGGTTCTGGATGGCGGTCCGATTCAGAACCCTGAAGCTTCGGGTGACCCTGAATCCCGGGTTTTGATTTTGCCTCCTCTGTCATTCCTGGCGACAACCACCAGGTGCGCTGGGATTTATTCCGATTTGAGGAACCGGTTTTCGCGTCTCGAGCTTGAGTCGTATTCTCTTGATGAGATGGCGCAAATGGCGGAGGCTTTTTGCATGGGAAGGGCGGTCCAAATTCAAAGGGATGCAGCCATATACCTGGCCGGGGCGGCTTTTGGCACCCCGCGCAACATCAATCTGTTCCTTTCCGAACTGGTTTTGGTGAACCCAAATCGCTTTGCGATCAGTATGGATGATTGCAAAAAATTCCTGCTGGAACGGGGCCTGCATGGCGATGGGTGGGATGCGTCGCATTACAAATATCTGGCAAGCCTTCGATTGCGTAGCCTCAGCCGTAGTGTTCTGCTCAGCGTTTTGAAGGTTGACGATGGTACGCTCGAGGATATGGAGGCATGTTTGCTTCAATCTGAGTTAATAATTATCGAAAAACCGAACGGGCGAACACTCACCCACAAAGGCCATAGGCTTTTGGCTGAACTGGAGACAATGTTTAATCGCAGATTAACCTGACCACCTTAATCCACCCCAAAAACACGTCATAATCCTATGACCACCCCGATACCCATCGGACGGTCACTTTTCCAAGCCCCGGGCCCAAACAGCCCGGGGCTTTTTCGTTTTCCCAACAACACTAGGAGCCTCGCTATGTCTCACACGGTATCCATCAAGGCCCAAGTCAAATGCCAAACGGCCTTGGCCGCAACCTGCCTGCGCCTCGGCCTGCCCGCCCCCACCCACGGCCAGGTCCGCCTCTTCGACCAGATCGCCACCGGCACCGGCGTGCAATTACCCGGCTGGCGATTCCCCCTCTGCATCACTTCCGATGGTTCCGTCCTCCACGACCACTTCCAGGGCCTCTGGGGTGAACCGAAGGAACTCTCCCGCTTCCTCCAGGCTTATGCAACCGAAGCGGCCAAGCTGCAGGCGCGTCGCCAGGGCCACTCGGTCACCGAGACCCAGCTCGCCGATGGCACCATCCAGCTCACCGTCGAACTGGGGGCCTGATTCCATGCGACGGATACTCATCGCCATCTCGCCCGAGGGGGAAGTTTCCCTGCAGACCACCGGCTTCGCCGATGCCACCTGCAAGGACGCCTCCCGCGCCATGGAAAAAGCCCTCGGAGTCACTGTGTCGGATCGGCCTACATCCGACTCCACCACCACCCACCAGAACCAGACCGGCATCCAGTAACCGCTGGTTTGGTTTTCCTAATGCCCAGCCCGCCGGGATGTTCCCGGCGGGCTTTTTTGTTGTTCCCACGGAGTTTCAAGCATGCGTTCGGAATTGAAGGAATTGATCGATGCCGCCTTTTCCGGGATCCTCCTCCAAACCCTGCAGCCCGATGCCGCCGAGGAGGAAATCCGCGCCCTGGCCAACCAGGAAGGCTGGGACCTGCTGGTCTGGGACCTGGAGCGCGGCACCCGCCACGCCTCTATCCCAGCCAACACCCACGCAGGTGACCCCCTCGGTGCCATCCGCGCCTTGCCCTCCTTGGGCAAGCCCGGCGGCACCACGGTGCTGGTGATGCACCACCTGCACCGGTTCTGGCAATCCGCCGACATCCAGCAGGCCCTGCTGCTGGCCCTCAGCCACGGCAAAGGGACTCGCCACTTCATCCTCGCCCTCAGCCCGGTGGTGAACCTGCCGGTGGAACTGGAGCGCCAGTTCCTCATCCTGGATCACCCCTTGCCCAAACCGGAGCAACTGGCCGAACTGGCCAGAAGCCTCTTGGCCGAGGGTGAGGAGATCCCGGAAGACAAACTCCAGCAGGTGGTGGCGGCGGCCGGCGGCTTGACCCTTGCCGAGGCTGAGAATGCCTTCGCCCTTTCCCTGACCCGTACCGGACACCTCGACCCGGCGACGGTGTTCGAGGTAAAGGCTCAGCAGCTCCGCAAATCGGGTCTGCTGACCCTGCACCGGGGGAGCGAATCGTTCGACCAGCTCGGCGGGCTCTCCTGCCTCAAACACTTCTGCCTGCAGGCCCTCAGTCCAGGACCGGTCCGCGCCAAGGGGGTGCTGCTGCTGGGCCCTCCAGGTACTGGCAAGAGTGCCTTCGCCAAGTCGCTGGGTCGGGAGACCAACCGCCCGGTGCTGGAACTCGACATCGGCGCCCTCTACGGCTCTCTCGTCGGCCAGACCGAGGCGAATATCCGCAACGCTCTGCGCGTGGCGGAGGCCATGGCGCCCTGCGTGCTTTTGGCTGATGAGATTGAGAAGGCCTTGGCCGGCATCGGCGGTAACGGTGATTCCGGCACCGCCACGCGGCTGTTCGGGGCCTTGCTGACCTGGCTCAATGATCATGAGAGCCAAGTCTTCTTTGTCTGCACCGCGAATGATGTGTCGAAGCTGCCGCCCGAGTTCACGCGAGCGGGGCGTTTTGATGCCACCTTCTACCTCGATTTCCCCACCATCGCTGACCGCGAGCGGATCTGGCAGATCTGCCTGCGCCAGCATGATATCCAGCCGCAGCCCCGGCCGGATGACCACCAGTGGACCGGCAGCGAGATCGCCTCCTGCTGCCGGCTGTCGGTGTTGCTCGGCCTCCCCCTCGTGGAGGCCGGCAAGTTGATCCTGCCGGTGGCCAACACCGCCCGGGAGAAGCTCGAGGCCCTGGCCCAGTGGGCCAGCGGCCGCACCCTGTCCGCCTCGCTGCCCGGCCCCCAGGGCGGGGCAGCCCCTGTACCCACCCCATCACGCCGCGTGCGGAACGCCCGCCCCGGCCTGAACTGAACATCTTAATGCTGATGGTTATCCAGCCGCGGGAGGGACAGGCGCGTCGCCTGTCCCTCCCGCGGCTTCTGTTTTTGCAAGGAGTGTGTGCACTATGACCGAGACCCTGACCATGGAATTGCCGGAGCGAACGATCGATGCCTC
>Ga0315899_10005824_pt1 | contig 13282 bp, 13 predicted proteins | sample LakEriMetagenome_2_FD_203518 | JGI IMG/M metagenome (GOLD analysis project Ga0315899, IMG submission 203518) | Freshwater fungal communities from buoy surface, Lake Erie, Ohio, United States - Buoy 4 MA112 | ecosystem: Environmental > Aquatic > Freshwater > Lake | place: USA: Lake Erie, Ohio...
GCATAAACCACGCCAAATTGACGTTGATCGACCACGAACAACATGGAGCTGGCCAAAGCCAGCAACAGCAGCAGGGATGAAACCCATATTCCAATACGATTCATTTTGCTGCTTCCTTAACGATTTTCACGGTCACGAGATCGGAGACTGTCGCGCGATCTGGGATCAGGGGGGGCGCTGCTAGGGGCAGTGCTTGTGGCTGCGTTGTTCGCAGGTGCATCGACAGGGGCTGCCACTGTCGAAGGTGTGCCGGTCATTTGAATCAATTTATCGAGCGGCAAATACATCAGGTTAGAGCCCTGCTTACTGTCGATCACCACTTTGGTGACGTTGGAGTAAATTTGCTGCATGGCATCTAAATACATGCGGTCACGCGTCACTTGAGGGGCATTTTGATACTCGGGAAGGATGGCCTTGAAACGTTGCGCATCACCTTCTGCTTGCGCCACAATTCGCTCACGATAGGCCTGAGACTCTTCCTTCAAGCGGGATGCGGCACCCACTGCACGAGGCACAACATCGTTGGCATAAGCTTGCGCTTCATTTTTGGCACGCTCGCGTTCTTGGCCCGCCTTGAGCACATCATCAAACGCAGCCTGAACTTGTTCGGGAGGGCGAACGCCACCTTGTTGCAAGTTGATGCCAACCACTTCAATGCCCACCTTGTAACGATCCAAAATGTTTTGCATCAGGGTTCGAACTTTAGGCGCAATCTGATCGCGTTCTTCTGACAAAGCAGAATCCATTTTCATTTTGCCCACCACCTCGCGCACGGCTGTTTCAGCAGCCTGCACAACGGCTTCTGTGGGGTTTTTGCTTTCAAATAAATAGGCACGTGCATCGTTTAAGCGGTATTGCACTGCGAATTTAATTTCGACAATGTTTTCATCTTCCGTGAGCATGGCTGACTCGCGAAGACCGGTGGCCTTGATGACGTTGTCGCGGCCAATGTCAACTGAACGAATTTGCGTCACAAACACCAACTCGTTCTTTTGAATGGGGTAAGGAAAGCGCCAATTGAAACCAGCACCGACCGTGGACTTGTATTTGCCAAATTGGGTGATCACGGCTTGTTGTCCCTCTTGGACAATGAAGAAGCCTGTACCCAACCAGATCAGGAGCAAAGCTCCCAAAATGGCGCCAATGCCTAAATTGCGAAACACGGGAGGCAATCCATTGAAGGGAGAGCCATTGGGCTGACCTTTGTTGGGTGGCCCGCCATTTTTACCACCCAAGAACTGCGAAAGCTTGCGATTGAGGTCACGCCACAGCTCATCCAAATCTGGAGGGCCAGAAGATTGACCAGGTCGGTTGGACGAGTTGCCTGGATTTGAAGGTTGAGGATTTGGAGGTTGCTGTTGAGAACCATTGGCGCCTGGTGGATTGCCAGGGGCATTGGTGCCGTCTTGACCTTCAGAAGCAGGTTTGTCGTCGCCACGGCCCCAGCGTTGATCGTTCAAATTGAACATGCCACGAAGGCGCTGCGGCAAGACTGACCAGCTAAATGCACGGTATTTGGAATTCATTCGCTTTTCTACGTTTTTATATGACTGCTCTCATTGTGCACAATCAGAGCGACAATTATGAAAAATCATCTTCATTTTCCCCGAAATTATCAAGGTCAAAGCGCGGGTCAGATTCACTTTGGGGGTTTGAAACTGTTCGAATCACTTCTTCTGCCAGCATTTGACGCAACATTGGCACGCCTTGTCCAGATTGAGCACTGAGAAATAGGCGCTTCAAAGGAACGCCATCGACTTCGTAGAGGTCGAACATTTCAAGCGGTTGACGCTCGGGCGGGATCGTGTCTATTTTGTTAAAAATTAGCCATTGCGGCACATCTTCTGCCCCAATTTCCCGAAGTACCCTTTTGACCTCGTTCATTTGCTCCGGATAGTTTGGGTTGGAAGCATCCACCACATGCAGCAACAAGTCTGCGTCGGCAGCCTCCTGCAAGGTGGCCTGAAAGGCATCAATCAGGCCATGCGGCAAATCTCGAATAAATCCAACCGTATCGGAGACCGAAGCGCTGCGGCCAGCCTGCCCCAAATACAGTTGACGTGTGGTGGTGTCTAAGGTGGCAAACAACTGATCGGCGGCATAGGCACGCGCTTTAACCAAGGTGTTGAACAACGTAGATTTGCCGGCATTGGTGTAACCCACCAAGGAAACATTGAAAGAGTTGCGGCGATCGCGCTGTCTTCTTTGGGTAGAACGTTGCTTTTTAACTTTAGACAAGCGATCCTTGGTGCGCTTGATGGCGTCATTGATCATGCGGCGGTCAAGTTCAATTTGAGTTTCTCCAGGACCGCCTCGCGTGCCAATGCCACCTCGCTGGCGTTCAAGGTGTGACCACCGGCGAACCAAACGGGTACTCAGGTATTGAAGGCGCGCCAACTCAACTTGCAATTTGCCATCATGACTGCGCGCTCGTTGTCCGAAGATTTCAAGAATGAGCAGTGTGCGGTCATTGACGGGCAGGCCCAAATGGCGTTCAAGGTTGCGCTGCTGAGCGGGGCTCAAAGACTGATCAAACAGAACCTCTTTGGCGCCCATTTGTTCTGCCATGAATTTAATTTCATCGGCTTTGCCAGAGCCCACAAACAAGGCGGCATCTGGGGCCTTGCGTTTGCAAGTCATTTTGGCCACAGGCTTGAGGCCTGCCGTCAAGGCCAGTTGACTGAGTTCATCCAGCTCTGCATCAAAATGAGGCAAGCCAAAATCAACACCCACCAACAAGGCCGGCGTTGTGTCAACCAATTCGCTGATCAAAACAGCGAGTTAAGCAGTGGGTTCGTCGACGGCTTCGTCTGAACCTGAAAGGTTGACTGCTCGGCCGGGGACAATGGTGGAAATGGCGTGTTTGTAAACCATTTGAGTGACCGTGTTACGAAGCAGTACCACGTATTGGTCGAATGACTCAATTTGGCCTTGGAGTTTGATGCCGTTGACCAAATAAATGGAAACTGGCACATGCTCACGACGCAATGCGTTGAGGAAGGGATCTTGCAAAAGTTGCCCTTTGTTGTTCACGATATTCTCCGTGTTTTGAATTAATTTAAGGGTTTCACCTTAACACATCAAAAGAGGCGTTTTGCAGCGACCCCTTTTAAAACCCTTACAAATTACCCCGCATCTTTGTCAGCAAAGGGATTTTGAGACGTTTTCATTTCAATCCGCAGTGGCGTACCTGACAAATCAAAGGCTTTGCGGAAGCGGCCTTCCAAATAACGTTTGTAGGTTTCAGTGACGTGCTCTAAAGAATTGCCATGAATCACAATGACCGGAGGGTTCATACCGCCCTGGTGGGCATAACGCAATTTTGGACGGAACATGCCGCCGCGCTGCGGACTTTGAAACTGAACCGACTCAAGCAACAAGCGCGTTAAAACGGGTGTGGTCATTTTGACCATGGCCGATTTGTGGGCCTGTGTGATGGATTTCCAAACAGGCCCTAGGCCTTGGCGTTTCTTAGCTGAAATGGTGTGCAAGTTGGCAAACTTCAAAAACGGCAGTCGACTTTCTATCGATCGGTTCACCAATTCGCGTTGGTACGAATCGACTGCATCCCACTTGTTGACGGCCAACACCACAGCACGGCCACTGTCCAAAATAAAGCCCGCAATGTGGGCATCTTGCTCTGTGACGCCCTGAGTGGCATCCAACAGCAATAAAACGACATTGGCCGATTCGATGGCTTGCAAGGTTTTAACCACTGAGAATTTTTCAATGGCTTCAAAAACTTTGCCCTTGCGGCGCAAACCCGCCGTGTCAATGAGTTCGAACTTTTGTCCGTCCCGTTCAAAGGGAACCGTGATGGCGTCGCGGGTGGTACCTGGCATGTCAAAGGCCACCAAGCGTTCTTCACCTAGCCAAGTATTGATCAGGGTTGACTTGCCCACATTGGGGCGCCCGGCTACCGCCAGCTTGACCACACTCAGGTCTGGTTCGGCGTCAGCATCTTCTTCAGGTAAGAGCAACGGGTCTAGAGCCAATTCGACCAAGCTTCGAATGCCTTGGCCATGCGCTGCCGAAACGGGAATGACATCGCCTAGTCCCAGTTCGTAAAACTCGCTAATTTGAACGCCCTCGCGCATGCCCTCGGCCTTGTTGGCAACCAACAAGCAAGGCTTGCCTATGCGACGCAAATACTTGGCAATGTCATGGTCTTGTGCAGAAACGCCAGCGCGGGCATCGACCACAAAGACCACCACATCGGCCTCGGCGACTGCTTGCTGAGTTTGTTTGGCCATTTCTTTGTAGATGCCATCATGGGCATCGGGTTCAAAGCCGCCCGTATCTATGACAATGTATTCGTAACGACCTTGCCGACCTTGCCCATAGTGGCGATCGCGCGTGAGACCCGCAAAGTCAGCGACGATGGCATCGCGGCTTTTGGTGAGTCGATTGAATAAAGTGGACTTCCCCACATTGGGGCGTCCGACCAAGGCCAGAACGGGTTTCAAATCTATCTTTCAGCTGGGTGTTATTCGGCTCGAAGTGCTTGCACCAAGCCACTTTGAGTCACGATCACCCAATTTTTACCAACACGCACAGGTGTCATTGCAATGCCAGATGCATCGACTTGAATACGGCCAATGGTTTGGCCATTGCTGACATCGATCCAATGGGCCATGCCCAAACTGTCACCTACAACAAGTTGGCCAGCGGCCCAATGAGGCGCAGAGAGCCCTCTAAAACGAAACGCGTCTGATTGCCATGCAACTTGACCCGTACTGCGTTGCCAAGCCACCAATTTACCGTCAGACTCCGCGCCGAAGAGCAGCGAGTCGGAACCACTTAAGCCGACATGTCCTTGTGCTGAACGCGTCCATAAGTTGCTGCCCTTGAGTGCGTCGACACAGGTGACAGCAGTTTGAAATGCCCTGGCACAAATGACATTGTTAACACGCGAGACACCCGCGACCAAGTCAACCAAACGCTCGACTTCGTTGGTGCCGCGCGAGGCACCAATGCTGAGTTCAGACAGCGCAACGCCGTTGGCAGGATTCATGGCCACCAAGCGACCAGAAAGACCGACCATCAGCCTGTCTTGGAAAGAAGTCAGGATACCGGCTTGCTTCAAAACCAAGGGATCGCCAGCGCGTTGTTGGCTCCACAACCTTTGACCAGATGCGCCATCGAAGGCCATCACCGTTCGATCGGCCGTTAGAACAAAAACCCGTCCACCGGCAACCAACGGTGATGTGAAAGCAGATGCTGGCAACTTGACCCGCCAGATGACTTTGGCATTTGAGATGGCAATTAATTCGTTAGCTTGAGAAATAACGGCAAAACGCTGACCATCGCCCCCAATGCCAGCGGAGACAGGTGTGTTCAAGGCAAGACGCCACGATTCAGCACCCGTTTCGGCATCTAACAAAACAACAAGGCCACTGCCCGTGACCAAGGCCATGCGACCCTCTGTGATGTTGTGGCTTAAGGGTGCATTGGAATTTGGGCTGATGGGGCCAATTTGGAGTGACCAGACTTTGCTGATGCTCAATTGGGATTTGAAGTCGCTTAGGACTGTGGGGCTGGGTTTAGTGGGGGCGCTTGAACAAGCGACCAAGCCCATTAGCAAAAAACCAAGCGTTGCAAAGGACAGCCAATTCATGCATTTTGCCCTCATCCCAACAGAGAAGGACAGAAATTTCATTTCGAAGCACCTTTTGCAGCTTCAGGGTCCTGGCCCAGAGCGTTTAGTTTGGCTGCAACCAAACGGCGGTATTCTGAATTTTCTTCCAAGAGTCGCCATGCATCGGCGTAAGCCTTGATAGCTTCTGGCGGCTTGTTTTGGGCGGCATAAATATCGCCTTTAACGTCAGCGGCCAGTCCGGCAAATGCAGGGTCAAAAGGTTTTGACAAGGTTTTCAAAGCCTCGTCAAAGGCTTTTTCTTGTGCTTGTAAGTTGGCCAAGCGCAAACGCGCCAATTGCGCACTGCCTTGATCGGATGCGCTTTCGCTGGCCCACTGAAGGGCTGCTTTTGCTGCATCAGGCTTGTCGGTCATTTGAAAAGATTTGGCAGCCAGCAAGGCAGATTGGGCTGCGAAGGTGGTGCTTGGAAAGCGCTCTTTCATATCGGCCAAAGCACGCTCAAGCTTGACCATGTCGCCAGATGCGACTGATTTTTCAAGCTCATCAAAGAGTGCCGATGCCTTGCCAGACTGCTGACTTTGCCAATATTGATAGCCATTCCAGCCCGCGTAGGAGCCCATCACGACAATCAAAAGCCAGGTGATGGCATTGCCGTATTTTTTCCAAAAGTGCTTGAGTTCATCAAGTTGCTCTTGTTCTTCTAGATCGAGATGTGATGCCATATTCAACTTTAATTTAAGAGATGGATTGTAGGCTGAGAGCCCAGACATCCAACTTTTCAAGAGATTCTGTCCTTTGAGCCCCACCGCCATCTCGCAAAGACTTGACTGAAACGGTATTTTGAGCGAGCTCATCTGCCCCAAAAATGAGGGCATAAGCCGCACCACTGCTGTCGGCTTTTTTAAATTGAGTCTTCATGCTGCCAACGCCCTCTCCTGAGCCCGCGTGCATTTGAACATTGACACCCAGAGCGCGAAGTTGCCTGAGGTGTTTCAAAACCAAGGGCAAACTGTTTGCGTCTGGCACGATGGCATAGGCGTGGGGCGTAGCTTCGGGCAATTGCACGCCCTGCTCTTCTAGCAAGGCCAAAACTCGCTCGAGTCCTAGGGCCCAACCCACAGCAGGGGCGGGCTTGCCACCCACTTGCTCGATCAGGTAGTCGTAACGACCGCCGCCGCACACTGTGCCTTGAGAACCCAACTGATCGGTGATGAATTCGAACACGGTCAGGTTGTAATAGTCCATGCCGCGAACCAAGCGAGGATTTAACGAATACTGAACACCATTGGCATCAAGAATTTGTCGCAAAGCATTGAAATGGGCAAGCGAAGCTTCTCCCAAAAAATTCATCAGTTGAGGTGCTGACTCAACCACTTCTTTCATGGCTGGATTTTTGGTATCCAAAATTCGCAGCGGGTTGGTATACAAACGGCGCTTAGCGTCCTCATCAAGCACAGCTTGGTGTTTTTCAAAGTGCGTGATCAAGGCCGCGCGATGTGCCAAGCGCTCTGGTGGTTGACCCAAACTATTGAGCTCTAGGCGCACGTTTTTGAGGCCAATGGCTTGCCATAAATCATGGGCCAACAAAATTACTTCTGCGTCAATTTCGGGGCCCTGAAAACCCAAGACCTCAGCGCCAATTTGATGGAATTGTCGGTAGCGTCCACGCTGAGGGCGCTCGTGTCGGAACATCGGTCCCATGTAATACAAACGCTTACCGCCCTCGTAAAGCATGTTGTGTTCAACGACTGCGCGCACAACGCCTGCTGTGCTTTCAGGACGCAGCGTTAGGGCTTCACCATTTAAGCGATCTTCGAAGGAATACATTTCCTTCTCAACAATGTCGGTTACTTCGCCAAGGCCGCGAACAAAAAGTGCCGTAGGCTCGACGATGGGTGTGCGAATGTTTCGATAGGCATAACGAGCCATCAAACTTCTCACAATGCCTTCGAGCCATTCCCATTTAGCGGACTCTCCGGGCAATACATCGTTCATGCCTTTGACAGCAGTCAGTTTTTTAAACGCGCTCACTTTGGACGGAAGTTCTTTGGATTGAATGTCTGACATAAAAAATTACATGACAGCTTTGGAGCTGCCGCCAAAGCGGTTGTCGATGTATTGCTCGACCAGCGTTTGAAACTCTTTGGCAATGTTGTCGCCACGCAAGGTCAGTTTTTTCTCACCATCGATGAACACCGGCGCAGCGGGGGCTTCGCCGGTACCAGGCAAACTGATGCCGATGTCGGCATGTTTGCTTTCGCCAGGCCCATTGACGATGCAGCCCATGACGGCCAACTTCAAGTGCTCAACACCGGGATAACGGCTGCGCCAAACAGGCATTTGAGCTCGCAAGAAATCGTCAATTTGTTTGGCCAACTCTTGGAATGTGCTGCTGGTAGTGCGGCCACAACCTGGGCATGCCGTGACACTGGGTACAAAGATTCGCAAACCCAAAGATTGCAAAATTTCTGAAGCAATGACCACTTCTTGGGTGCGCGCCTCACCCGGCTGAGGCGTGAGCGAAACGCGGATGGTGTCGCCAATTCCTTCTTGAAGCAAGATGGCCAGAGCAGTGCTTGAGGCAACGGTGCCCTTGGTACCCATGCCTGCTTCGGTGAGCCCCAAATGCAAAGGGTAATCCGTGCGTCGGCCCAGTTCTCGGTAGACGGCAATCAGGTCTTGCACGCCCGATACCTTGCACGAAAGCATAATTTGTGCGCGAGCCATGCCCATCTCGTGTGCCTTGTCGGCCGAAGTGATGGCCGACGTAATGAGCGCCTCGTACATCACTTGTCTAGATTCCCAAGGCACTTTTCTTTGACTGTTTTGATCCATCAATTCAGCCAGCAACTCTTGATCTAAGCTTCCCCAGTTGACACCAATGCGAACAGGTTTGTTCCATCGCATGGCAGCTTCAATCATTTGTCCAAATTGCAGATCGTGCTTGTCACCTTTTCCAACATTGCCGGGATTGATTCGGTATTTGGAAAGCGCCTCGGCACAAGCAGGATGATCACTTAACAGTCGGTGTCCGTTGTAATGAAAGTCACCAATCAGGGGGACATCAATGCCCATTTTGTCGAGCTGATCTCGGATGTGGGGTACAGCCTCTGCAGCCTCGGGCGTGTTGACTGTGATCCTCACCAATTCAGAACCTGCTAAGGCCAATTCTTTGACCTGAATGGCCGTTCCAATGACGTCCACGGTATCGGTGTTGGTCATTGACTGAACGCGGACGGGCGCTTGCCCCCCCACAGTCACAATGCGTTGGCCCCAAACCACCTGGCCTTGAAGGCTACGCCTTTGAAGGGGAATGGCGGCAGGAATGGCTTCGGCCGTGGTCGTAGGAATGACAATAGGTTGCATCATTTTTTGACCTCTAAAGTTGGAGGATTTGAGTCGTTGGGGGTGTTACGGCGATTGGTTTCGGGGGTGGAACTGTCAAACACCATGGCCTTTGGCAGATCGGCTTGCGTTGAATCAGGGGCTGCTTGTTCTTGAACCGGAGGCATGGTGGGAACCACGTCAACCACCTCAGGTTTTGTATTTGGATTTAAAAAAGTGACGTGCAAGTCGGCGTAATAAGCCCAAGCCAAAATGCAAATGACTGCAAAAAAGATCCAAGGCTTGCGTCCTTTGGGATGGGTGCCGCTGGGTAGATCCATTCGATGCAGTCTGTTAGAAGGCCTGTTGTCAGACTCAATGAGCTGCAAGGGTTTTAAGCCATTGGTCATTCTAGGCATCAGAGCCAAAACGGGTTCGGAATCAATTCTCAAAAAACGACAAACCTTGGCAGCCAATGCACGTGCAAAAACCGGCTCAGGCCAATGCTGAAATTGATCTGCCTCTAGGGCTTCCAGTTGTTTGATACTGACTTTGAGGTTCACAGACAATACGCCCAAATGCACGCCAGCTTTTTCACGAGCAGAGCGCATGATGCCGCCGGGCGAACGGGGCATCGAAGCCTCATCAAGGGTTTCAGTCATGTGAGGCGCCTTCCTGATAAGCGCGCCATTGCACTGAATTTGAAAAATGAAGTCCTAACATCTTGCCCCAATGGTTCTTTTTATCTGCTTGATTCTGGCGCTCTGCAAGCTGCAAAGCAAACCACACCGATTGTGCACTCACAGAGGGAGAATCATTCAAATATTCAAGAATTTTCTCAGCTTCTATGTACTTTCCCAACTGAATTTTGAGCTCTACCAGTTCAAGTGCCTCAGAAATCAGGCCTGGCTGCTGTGCGAAGGCGTAGGACATCCTTTCATTGGCAGCCTCAAATTGCTTATTTCGCCTGAGACACTGGCCCCAAATCCAGTTCGTCCTGACTTGCAGAGGGCCTAAGGAAAGGCCCAATGCCCGCTTGAATTGTTCAAATGCCGCTTCAAAATGGTCATTTTGGCAATCAAAAATTCCTCTTTGAAGGGCAACTTGAGGATCTTGGGGTGCTACAGCCATGGCCTGTTGAAAGTATTTTCGAGACAAATCCGCCTTGTTTTGTTGTTGAAAAAGAAGCGCTTTGAGCACCAATGCGGGTGCATGCTGAGGCGTCAAAATCAATGCTTGATCGACCTCCTCCAATGCAAAGACAAACATGCCCGCTTGAAAATAGGCAGAAGCCAAGGCTGTTCTGGCCTTGGCACGCGCTAAACCCTGAGACGACTCGGAGGCATTGGGAAACCATGCGCCGGCCAGCGGCAAATGAAAGATGATTGAAACAAAAAGTAAGCCCATCAGCAGCCTTGCCCCAACATTAGGGGCAAGCGCAAAGGATCTTGACATCAAACTTGAGGCGCTTGAGTGATAGATGCAGCATCGTGCCATTGGATGGGCACTGCACGTTGCTGTGCAATTCGATCGGCAACACCCGTTCGGTCTTTGACGTCGCCTGCCAGTTGTCCGCAGGCTGCATCAATGTCATCACCCCGAGTTTTACGGACTGTGGTTACAAACCCAGCGTCTAAAAGGACTGCTGCAAATTGTTGAACTGTTGCGTCATCGGATCTCAACAAGCCAGACTCTTTGAATGGGTTGAAGGGGATGAGATTGAATTTGCACCGAAGACCCTGGCTGGCATGCCGTCGAATGAGTTGAACCAGCTCTTTGGCATGCGTCACTTGGTCGTTCACCCCCTGCAGCATGCAATATTCAAAGGTGATGAAATCACGCGGTGCTTTTTCCAAATATTGCGTGCATTCAGACAGCAATTCATCCAAAGGGTATTTTCGATTCAATGGCACCAAATTGTCGCGCAATGCATCGTTGGGTGCATGCAAGGAGACCGCCAATGCAACAGGGCAATCGGCTGATAAACGGGTCATCATGGGCACCACACCCGACGTAGAAACTGTCACCCTTCGACGCGACAGACCATAGCCATGATCGTCTAGCATGGCTTTTAAAGCAGGCACCAAAGCACCGTAATTTTGTAGCGGCTCGCCCATGCCCATCATGACCACATTGGAGATCACGCGGTCAGTTTGGTTCAGGTGGCTCCGTAAAAAATGCTCAGCAAACCAGAGCTGGGACAAAATTTCGGCAGTACTTAAGTTGCGACTGAAGCCTTGGTGCCCCGTAGAGCAAAAGCGACAACCCACAGCGCAACCGGCTTGGGAGGAAACGCACAAAGTGCCGCGATCGTCTTCAGGAATAAACACGGCTTCAACAGCATCGCCTGCGCCAACATCGAACAACCATTTGATCGTGCCGTCTTTTGAAAATTGTTGGGACAGGATGGGCAAAGCCGCAACGTGGGCATGTACTTTTAATTTCTCGCGCAGTGATTTGGCAAGGTCTGACATGTCATCAAAGTTGGACATGCCGCGCTGATGAATCCAGCGAAAAAGCTGAGTGGCGCGAAAACGTTTTTCGCCCAAACCCTCACAAAAAACGGCCAAACCTTCAAGGTCAAAATCAAGAAGGTTGGCCGTCATAGCGGATAAAAGAAAGTTCTTGTCCGCGAGCTAATTGCAAAAGCGAATTAGCAGGAATTAACGTGAGTAAACGTTCATGCCAGCGAAAAAGAAGCTGATTTCAACAGCTGCTGTTTCTGCAGCGTCAGATCCGTGAACCGCGTTGGCGTCAATGCTTTCTGCAAAGTCGGCGCGAATGGTGCCGGGTGCCGCTTTCTTAGGATCCGTTGCGCCCATCAAATCGCGATTTTTCAAAATAGCGCCTTCGCCTTCAAGGGCTTGGATCATGACAGGGCCAGAGATCATGAAATCAACCAGGTCTTTGAAGAAAGGACGCTCTTTGTGAACAGCGTAAAAAGCTTCTGCTTCGCCGCGTGAGAGGTGTGCCAACTTGGCTGCGACCACTTTGAGGCCAGCAGCTTCAAAACGAGCGTAGATTTGACCGATGACGTTTTTTGCAACAGCGTCGGGCTTGATGATGGAAAGAGTGCGTTCGATTGCCATGGTGAGATTCCTCAGTATTTTTTTAAAAAAGCCCATCATTCTAACCCGAGCTAAGGGTTTCCCCATGGTCTGAAAGGAATTGCAAGCTCCTAAAAGGCTTGGGCCAAACGAGCTAAGTCAGCGACTTCTGCCACCATTTCGGCGTGGCCCACCTGATCTTCCGCCAGGGCCTTGCTCTTTGCGTTGGCGACTGAAACTGTCAGCGCCAATGTAACCCACAGAGGTTTTCATGGGATCGGGTTGGCTGTTGGCAGATTTATCACTGCGCTGTCGAGATGGGCCAGGTCCTGTTTTTTTGGCTCCAAAGGCTCTGTTTTTTGGATTGCGGGGATTTTGATTTCTTGGATCTTGCGTTCTTTGTACGCCAACAACTCCGGGCTCATCACGTTGCTCAGCAGCTTGGGCTTTGTTGGCCGCATGTGTGAGGGCTCGAATATCTGCTTCGTCCAATTCCATGTAGGTACTGCGGCGCAAACCATGCGGCAACACCATGGCGCCGTAGCGAATGCGAATGAGACGGCTGACCGCATGGCCCACAGCTTCCATCATGCGCCGCACTTCGCGATTACGGCCCTCTGAAATGGTCACGCGGTACCAACAGTTTGAACCCTCTCCACCGCCATTTTCAATCGATCCAAATTGAGCCATGCCATCTTCAAGCATGACGCCGTCCAATAACTTCTGCTTTTCTTCATTGCTCAGCGCGCCCAAAACGCGAACCGCGTATTCACGCTCTAGCCCAAATCGAGGATGCATCAATCGATTGGCCAATTCGCCTGAACTGGTAAACAGCAGCAAGCCCTCAGTGTTGAGATCTAGGCGGCCAACAGACTGCCATTTGCCATGTTGTAAACGAGGCAATTTGCGAAAAACAGTGGGCCTGTTTTTGGGATCATCATGGCTGACAATTTCACCGGCAGGCTTGTGATAAGCAATGACGCGGGGCGGCGGCGGGTCGATTCGAATTCTGAGAGGCCGCCCATTGACCTTGACTTGATCGCCGTACTGAATTCGTTGGCCAATGTGGGCGGGCTCGTTATTGACAGAGATACGCCCTTCCAAAATGAGCTGCTCCATTTCCAAACGGGAGCCTAAGCCCGCCTGAGCTAAGACTTTGTGAAGCTTGGGGGATTCAGCTTGGGGGGGCAAAACGCGCTTGGTCAGAAGTGGCGAAATGATGCCTTCAGCTTCTTGGTCGAACTCTCCAGAAACGACGTCCTCGATGGCAATGGGCCGCAAAGGATCTTGAGACGGCGTCTCTGGTGTCTCA
>Ga0315899_10005825_pt1 | contig 13282 bp, 20 predicted proteins | sample LakEriMetagenome_2_FD_203518 | JGI IMG/M metagenome (GOLD analysis project Ga0315899, IMG submission 203518) | Freshwater fungal communities from buoy surface, Lake Erie, Ohio, United States - Buoy 4 MA112 | ecosystem: Environmental > Aquatic > Freshwater > Lake | place: USA: Lake Erie, Ohio...
CTTGCCTGGTTTGAGGCGCACGAACACAGGCAGGACCCAGGCGAAAACGGGAGGAGAATCGAACATTTCATTGGCGAGAACGAGCATTTGTATTAAATAATCGGTCCGCGACCCGTTTATTGTCAAAAACTAATTAACGGCCCGGGCCGGGGAAAAGATAGTTGGAGGTATGTCCCATATATGGCATATGTCCCATCTAAAGGAGTGTCGAGCGTAGCTCTTTCTCCATTCAACACGCAACATTGAATGCATATGTCCCATGTATGGCTGTATGGCATATGTATCATCTAAAGATGCGTCGAGCTTCGCTCTTGCTTGATTTCCCCATTCAACACGACATTGAATGCTTTCAAGGTAGCTCAATGCACGAGCCTAGATCCTAAGCAATTGCAATCAGGAGGAAGAGGAGGGAAGAGGAGGGAGGCGGAGGTGGTTTTTTCATCATGCGCTTGATTCCAGCTCGGGAGACGGCAGTCAAGCGCAGAACGCGCCTGCTGCAAGCGTTCTTGGACCCGAGCAAGTTGTGGGCGGTGGAGGATTTTTCTTCAAAGCCATAGCCCGGAGGAGGTTGGGTGCTAATGTACCTCAGAATAATGTGCGATACGGGGCTGGTGTCGAGGAGGCTCTCTCTCTCTCTCTTTCGCATTGTCTCTTTCTCAAGGCAAGACTTCTCCTCTCATTGACACTCCGCTGCTGGTCACCATCTGTCAAAATTGGGTATTTTAAATCTGAGCTGGCTGCGCCAAAACGTTTCGGCTCCGTCGCCAAACTAAGCTTCACTAAAGGTATATAGATGAGTCATATGGATGAACCAAGCTGCATCCTCAAGACAAATTAACCCCATTCCTCAAGGCAACTTACCCCAATTCAATCCTCTACTGAGACGGGGGTCACACGACGAGATGACTGAGCCGAGGGTCACACGACGAGACGATGCTCATACTGCTCTCCTGCGCCCTCTCTCGCTCCTCCTGCTCCATACGCGCCCTCTCGCGCTCCTCCTGCTCCATGCGCTCCCCCGTCTCAAGCCACTGCAGCACGCGCATGCACGCAACCGAGTTGCGCCACGCGGGAGAGGTGCCGGCGGACTCGCTGGCAAGCTGTGCCTTCTCACGCTCGTCACGATCTGCGGAAGGCGCCGACTTGAGCAACTTTGCCCGCAAGGTGCGTTGCATCTGTCCCACCAAAATACACAAACACACACGCATCAGCTTAACTTGAGACAACGCGACGACAGACGCACGAGGCAAGGGCGCCGCGGCGCGCGGGTTCGAGGCCAAGACCTGCAGCTCCTCCTCGTGGTGCCGCTTGCTTGCCTCCTGGCTCGAGAGGGTGGGAAGTTCGACGATGGCCTGCTGCTTGCCATCCATAACATCCGCGGCACGACTCTCCCGTTTCTGCCCACGTCCTCTGGGTTTCCTGCTCGGCGCCGCAGGCTGGGGCTGGGGCTGCTGGCGCAGGTTTGACCCTTGTCCCTGGGGGTGCGCTTGATGATGCGCTTGATGATGCAGCGCGTGTTCTTGCGCGTGCGGGTGCTGCTCCGCGTCCCTGTGCTGGCCTTGCGCGTGCTCATGGTGCTGCGCGTGCTCAGGGTGCATCTGGCAAGTCAGCGCCCTAATATATCTACAGTATAAAACCACTATAGAGAGCACTCTTGGGAATTTGTGCCTTGAGCTGCTCATGGGGCTGGTGCTGCTGCGGCTGCTTACGATGCTCCTTTGCCGACCAGGCGCCCTCCAGCCTCTGGTGCAGGGGCTGCAGCGACATTTCGCCGTGCGCGCCCAGTGGGCTGCCACAGTCTCAAAAGTCAGTGCCCAAGGGGATTCACTACGTAGAGGCACTATAGAGAGCGCTTTTCAGAATGTGTGCCTGGTGCCACCGGGACGCTTGGCGTGCTTGCGGGACGCGTCGTGGTGCTGGCCCTGGTGAGCATCCACGCCCCCTAGCTCGCGAGTGCGCTTGCCACTGCTGGCATTCCCTCCCAGCATTTCCACCGCCACCACTGCAGCCGCCGCGCCGCCACCACCGCTCGCGGGACGTGAAATGCCTGACAGTCCCCCACCAGCTCTCAACGGGTTCTGAGTCACGGCCACGAGGCGATCGATGCAGGACTCTTCGTTTGCCCTGAGCGGGTTCTGGGTTGCGGCAACCAGGCGTTCGATGCAGGATTCTTCCTTTGTTAAGGGCGACGCCGGTGGCAGCACGTGGTACGAACCTCCCACGCCATGCTGCAGCATTTGCTGCTGCTGCTGCTGCCTCTGCTCCTGCTCCTGCCTCTGCTGCTGCTCATGCCTTTGCTGCTTGTGCTCCTGCCTTTGCTGCTGTTGCTCATGCTGGTGCTGCTGGTGCTGCTGTTGATGCTCCTGCCTTTGCTGCTGCTGCTGCTGCTGCTGCTGCAGTAAGCCCACGCCGCGTCAGTGCACCTCTCTCTCAACACTCACACTCTCTCCGCCCCACACCAGTCAGAGAGAGAGAGAGAGAGAGAGAGAGAGAGAGAGAGAGAGAGAGAGAGAGAGAGAGAGAGAGAGAGAGAGATTTCTGTCACTCCCAAATTCAACTCTGAAGTGGCTTCATCACCTCTGCTTGCTCTCTCGCTCTCTCCCCCTCCCTCCCTCCCTCTCCCCCTGTTCGCTCCTCCCTCCATGTAGCACGCTGGTGGTGGAAGAGAGGCACACCTGCTCGAATTGCTCGAAATTGAGCAGCTGCTGCTCCTGCTGGTGCTGCTGGTGCTGCTGTTGCTGTTCATGCTCGTCCGGAAGCATCCACTGCTCGCACTGCTGTTGGTGGTGCTCTTCATGCAAACCCCGCACACCTGGAAAAATAGAATTTAAGACTATTTAATCAATCTACTGTAGGATTGCGTACATAATTTTTTTTAATAATAGTAACATGATCTTTACCTTCATGCAACACCCGCTGCTGCTGTTGGGCCTGCTGTGCCTGTTGGCAGTGCTCGAGCATCTGCTGGTTGTACATGTGCTGCTGCTCTTGCTGCAGGTGCATCTGCTCGTCGTCTGCCATGATCCACTGCTGCTGCTGAGCGCTCGGAACACGCGTGCAGCCTTTTTTTTTTGGCGCATTGAGAGCATCTGGCAAGTCAGCGCTCTAGTATATCGAGCAGCATTGAGAGCATGTCAGCGCTCTAGTATATCGAGACTTGCTCAAGTCAGCGCTCTAGTATATCTACTGTATAAAACCACTATAGAGGAAATCACATTTCAGAATTTTTACCTCGAGCTGCCTTGGGCACATGGGAGCCTTTGACATGCGAGCCTTTGATCGCGATGGCGCGCTCGCCATCCAACACCTGCGAGTTTCGGGTTTCGGGTTTCGGGATCAGGCTCGCCATCCATCCGATCACACAATGTTTTTAATCATCCCCAAATTCCCAAAGTCACCATGCCCACAGTTAAGGCAGTACCTGCGTTTAGGGTTAAGGGTTTAGGCAATAGTTGCCTGCGTTTAGGGTTTAGGGTTTAGGCCATAGTTGTGGCAGTACCTGCTGCAGGGTGGCGGTGATTGAAAAAAGCCATGCCACGGAGATGCACCGGTGTCTTGCGGTTTAGGGTTTAGGGTTTGGGGTTTAGGGTCTGGGGTTCACCTGCTGCAGGGTGGCGGTGATGCGGAGAGTCATGCCGCAGAGATGCACAGGTGTCTTGCGATCCCACGTACAGCCATCCACGCATCCCCCAATTTCACTGCACCAACCGCTAACTGTCTTTCCCTGCCAAAGGAAAAAAAAAAATCAAATTTCGCGCCAATTCCGCGGCGTGAGTGCGGGGAGCGTGCGTGCGAGTGAGCGTGCGCGCCGCCAAAGAGTCTTCAATATTTCTATCCAATTTCTATATCATATAGCGAATAGCATCACCATTTTTTTTTCTCCTATTTTTGTTTTGTGAATGTTTGCTTTTGGTGAGCGTGTGCGCCGCAAAAGAGTCCACCACGGTGTACACGTTTCACCCATACCCCACAACCTTGAGCGTGCGCGCCGCAAAAGAGTCTACCAGGGTCTAAAACTGGGGGGGTTCAGGGGGGGGAGTGTTCCGTTGGCCGTTGGGCCGCCAGGCAGATGCGCCTAATGCATTCGTACACCAGTTTACTCGCGTGTGTATATACGCGTGTATATATATGTACATATATACATCACCCACACACGCATCTATATATACTATATATATATATAATATGAACGCCCATGCCCCTGATATTATATATATATATATAGAAGCATGGTGCTTGTGGGGGAGGGAGTTTGCCGGGTTTAGGCTTTAGGTTGTGGGGTATCGGGTTTAGGATTTAGGCTTTGGGGGTGGGTGAAACGTGTACACTGAGGTCACGACAACTGAGTTGAAAATGGAAAAGGAAAAAAGTAAATGTGTACATTGAGGTCAAGACAGCTGCGTTGACAACTGGCCACTGGGGTCCTTCCCCATCCTTTGCCCCCGCAAACATACAAGAGCTCGTAGATGATACGGCCCTCATCTTTGGCGTCCTGCATCAGCAAGTCTCCGTTGCTAGCAATTGCCACGAGCAAATCGCTCGGTCTGTGCCGGTGGCGTTTCTCAACCACGTTGCCGTTGCTGCCCAGCGTCATGCCATTCAGCCCACCTCTTGCCTCTCACACGTCGCGCGCACGCAGCGCGTCGAGCAGGTGTCTCCCACCGAGGGCACGCACAGCGTCGAGCAGGCGCCTTGTGCGAGGCCGGGAGAGTCAGGAAAAAGACCTGGGATGGTGTCTGCATTGCAGACACGGATCAATCTTGGATTTGTGGAGGCGCCATGTTGTCTGCGTGACCTCCGGGGGGCCGAATTTCTCCAACCACAATCGCACGTCATCCTGCACCCACAAACAGACGCAAACATGCGTTAGGCCACCGACGCAGGGGCAGGGCGTTGACAACGTCCGGGGCGCTGCGCGCGGCCAGGGCTGCGCACAGCCGCGCGCATGAGCCGCGCGCAGTCGGTCTCTGCAATACAGGGCGTCTGGCGAGGTCCTCGTCGGTGCCCCTTGCGAACCCTTCTCGGGGCTGATCGTGCAAGCACACAACACACGAGCACGCACAGGCCGCGCCCGCGAAGCCTGTCGCGCGCCTCCATGCGAGATTTCATCCGCGCGCGCGCGCGTGCGCAGGCGAGACGCGGCCGTGCTCGCCACATGCGCCCACCCGCACTCACCCCCTGCTTGACGATGTATTGTCCGCTGGAGCAGTCCAGCGCCTTGATAACCCGCACACTGCACGCGGGCACGGCCGCCTCTGCCGTCGACGTATGCCCGTCCCAAGCCGTGACCATCCGCCCGTGCGCAGCCTCGCCGCCGGCACGCGCGCTCCCGTCCATCTGGCGCCCTGCAGGCCTCTCGAGGCTGATGAGCTGCAGCTGCTGCAGGGAATGGAGAAACGGGGGGGGGTTCCGTCAAACCTACCAGAATTATAAAACTATTGTACGAGGCATGGCGACGCAGTGACCCGGGCGGCCCTATGGGCGGGGCGGGTCCCAAGCGTTGCGAGGGAAAACCGATGAACTGGTGCCGAGTGCTGTCTCCGGGTCTGTTGCTGCTGCAAATGCTGCTCGCACTCTGCCGCGTCGGGGTCGCAGCGCCGTCCTTTGCGTCCTTTGTGGGCGGTGCCAGCCGCATGGTGCAAAGTGGAAGTGCGGGGCGATGCGGGCGCGCGGTGTCGCGGCAGGCGGGCGCAACGAACTTGGTGCCGCCGCGCAGGCCACCGCCGGCCCGCGCGCTGCAGGGCATATCGTGCCACCTGCCGACATGCTTTCCGAACGGGCTGCTGGCCTCCGTTCCTGGCGGGGCGGGACCGCAGCTGACCAAGGTGGATAGCGAGGGGGGAGAAGAGTGCGTGCTGGACGAGAACACAGTGCACATCTGGATGGTCCAGATGGCGACCATTGAAGGCCGCGGGGAGGCATTCCTAGAAAGGCTGCGAGAGACGTTGAGCGACGACGAGCGGCAGCGGTATCAGCGAAGCATGTCGACGCCAAAGGCCCGCGAGCAGGCCCTCTCTTTCCTGGTGGCCCGCTCGCTGCTGCGATGCACACTCTCCCGGTACTACCCGCAGGTGGCGCCGAGCTGCTGGCGCTTCGAAGTAAACGCTTACGGGCGCCCTGCGCTGTGTTCGCGGCTTATGAAAGAGCTGTTGCGAGACCGGAGCAATGCGGCCCTGCGCGGCATGTTAGAGCGTCTCGCCAAGCTGCGCTTCAATCTTTCGCACTGCGCTGGCATGGTGGTGTGTGCCTTTGCATACGGTCGTGAGGTGGGCATCGACTCCGAAGACGTATACGCCAGACGGCGCATCACCTCGATTGCCAAGCGATTCTTTACCCCTGCCGAGACTGCGGCTCTGCTGTCTCTCCCCGAGGAGGCGCACGCGCTCACCTTCTCACGTCTGTGGACCCTGAAAGAGGCCTATGTAAAGGCAAGAGGCCTTGGCATCTCAGCGATCGGTCTGGACAATTTCGAGTTTCAGCACGTGGAGTCCTTGAGCCACGAGCGGCCAACGCGCAGGCTCGCGGCGGATTTGTCAAAGGCCGGCGATGCCGCTTCAAGCTGGCAGTTTGTCATACTAGAACCGCCGCGGGTTTGCGTGCCGGCCGCTGGAGGGAGTGGTGGGCATGAGGAAGCGGCTGAGAGCATGGTGGCGGAGAAGGGAAGGGGTGGTGGAGGAGCTGGGGACAGCGAGGGCGGCCGCCGTGGAGGGAGTGGAGGCGGCGGTGCGCGGCATGCGATAGCCCTGGCCACAAGCTGTGCTGGCATGCGGCCTGCTGAGGTACGCTGCTGACTGCTGCATGCGCCATGTTTGTGCATGCGAGGAGAGAGAGGTGCAAACAAGGGAGTGGGAGGGAGAGAAGTTTTCTTGACAATCAAGAAGTGACTGAGTGGGGGAAAGAGACAGGCACTCGGCGGCTCGCCATGTGCGGCGCCGCTGGGCAGAGAGAGCGAGAGGCTCAACACAGTAACACACCATCAGTGTCCGAAGCCTGACTGTTCCTGCCCTCTATTTTCAGGTGTCAATCTTCACGACGATTCCGCTTGGGCTAGAAGCGGATGAAATCGTAGACCTCTCACGCTGCCTCGTCGTGTCTTCCCATGCAATCGCAGCCCAAACGTCAGGAGACCGTGACACAGAGGGGTCAACGGGAGGCGAAAGGGGAACGCTCGAGCATGTGAGACCGGATCCAGCGACCACACACGCTGCGGCGAAGGCCAGACCTCCATCCCGGTGCTCTCTGCGCCCGCATTTTGAGCTTTGAACTTGAATGCCAGAATATGGGGCTATACGGCGCTGATGAAGCTGATACGGGGCTATACGGCGCTGATGAACTCAGGATTGACGGATGACGCAGGGTTGTGCAACAGAGAGAACGCGTATGAAGAGTGAGGCGCTCGCTCCCGCCAAAGCCAAGTGTGTAACAATCGAATGTGTGTGCGACCATATGGGCTACATCGCAGAGTGAATACCCTCGGGAGGCGTGAGTGTCGGGGACTGTCTATAGTAAGCTGGAGATTCGAGAGGTAGGCATCTCAAAACCCGATGGAGCTTCGAGCAGGTAGCAATCTCGAGCCGACAAAGGTCAACGTGCGTCAACTCAAGCCTGAGCAATCAAAGTGTGACGGGTGTCGGCGTGTTTGCGGGAGGGCACAAGGCCTCGCTTGTCATCCAAAGGCATCCAACATATGTGCCCAAATAGAAGGCCAGAAGGGTCTTTTTAATTTTTTTTTAAAGAAAAAAGTGTGGCAGGTAAAGGTTTCTGCGGGGAAGAGCTTGCCCGCAGACACCTTTACCTGCCACGGCAACGCTGGCAACGAGCCGCCGGCCGCCCTCGTCTAGCGCGTGTGGATGAGGTGAGGAGTGCGACTGGTAGCGACATGGGGAAGAGAGGGAGAGCGGTTTATTGACAATCAAGTAGATAACTGAAGGTCGGTAGGTACAACGACTCTCGCGGGCGACACCGCCTCTGGGCGCTCGTGGCCCAGCATATGGCGGCGAGTACTATAAGCCCACTCTCCGTTTGGCCTTGTGGCACGCCTTTCGGCAAACACAGGAGGGCGGCGGGAGAACGCCAGGGAGAGATCGAAATTTTTATATCTGAAGCAATGATCTTGAGCAAATGTGTTTCCTGCAAGCCTGCGAGGACGGCACTTTGTTGTGTGAGTGCTGTTTTTAGAGACAGAGCAACTTGGGGACACGATGCGAGAATAGGCTGGGCTAAGCTATTATTGTTAACAACTAGTACTCGAACAAGACATGCGTCGAGAATATATAATACCTAGGAACATATAATATCTAGGTACTAAAGCCGCGGCCAGCATGTCCTTGTGTGCCATCCACGCACGAAGTGGAGTGAGGGAGGGACCGTGGTGGGAGAGGAGGTTGGAGGGGAGTATGGGGGCATGAGAGGAGCACTGGAGGAGAACTGCGCGGCGGAAGGCAAGCTGGCAGCCATCTACATTTAGGTCTACGCGCAGGACAGCAGCCGTGGCGCCTTAAGTCCTGAGACTCATACTTTGCTCTTGATACTGTTGTGGCCCTTAAATGCCACGCGACGAAAGCGCAACTTGTAACTAAACCCTGTAACTAAACCCTAAGCCCCTTGAATGCCGCGCGACGAAAGCGCAAAGTGTCCTGGTCAAGGGCAAACCACCAGGCAGGGAGGGTTTAGGGTTCAGGGTTTAGGGTTTAGGTTTTAGGGTTTAGGGTTTAGGGCACTAAAACAGCGCCGGCGGCGCGATGTCCGCGATCCCCACCGCGACCACCGATTCCGTCCTCGTCCAGTCGGTGGAGATGCCCGCGGGAAACATCGAGATCGAGCGATATGACTTTAGGCTGTGGACCACAACGCGCTGTTCGACAGTTTCATCGCAAGCGGCTTCCAGGCGAGCAACTACCACCAGGCAGGGAGGGGTCGAACGCCATGCCACCCTGCGAGGCTTCCTCCCACTTGTTCTTGCCAGCGACCCTGCGCAGATTGCGTTGCTCCATTCGCTCGCGGAGCACAACTTCTTGGCGCTGGCGTTCTTTGGCGTGGCTGCGGAGGAGGAAGGATCTCTGTTCTTCAGCCTCGTCTAACAGCTCCTCCTTATTCTTTCCGGGCGACACGTCGATGGAGTCGTCTGAGATGTCGAGGCACATAAGCCGCTTTTTTTTCTGCCGCTCAAACTCCTCCTGTTCGGCAGCGCGGTGCTGCTGCTCCTTGGTGAGCGCATCGAGAGCTTGCTGCAGGCGGTCTCGCTCCGCCTGTGCTTGCTCCCGCTCCCTCTGCAGCACACGCATCTTCTCCTCATCCTCCAACCTGGCCTCACGCATCTGGTCTAATGCCCTCTCCTTGTCGAGCATCATTTGCGCGATTTTCTTTTTAGCCTTTGATTTTGCCTTCTCCGCCTCCTTGAGGGACGTTCTCAAAAGTCAGTGTCCTGGGGCATTCACTGGATAAAAGCACTACAGAGAGTACTTTTCAGAAAGTGTGCCTTGAGAGCAGACTCCTTGGCAGCTAACGCCTCTTCTAACTTCTCACGGGGCGGTGCTGCCAAGTCACGGTCCACGTCACGGGACGCTGCCGCTTTCTCCTGCAGTTGCCGCACCTCATTCTGGAGCCTAATAAAAAACCAATTCTCAAACGTCAGTGTCCAAGTAAATTTGCTAAATAAACCCACTATATCTTATATTTGGAGTACTTTTGAGAATTATTGCCGTTGCTGCTCTTGCTCACTCGCGGCGACTTCGGCTCGCAGCTTGCTCTCAACCTCGCGCTGCACTTCGAGTTCGTGCGACATTCTGCGCACGTTTTCGAGTGCGGCCGCCGCATCCTCTGACGCCGCTTTCTGCTGCTGCTCCAGACATGCTTGAAATTCTAGTTCGTGGGCCTTGCGACGGGCAGCCTCATCGCGCTGGGCTTCTGCAAGTTTGCGCTCAAGCTCGGAGATAGAGGCGTCCCGCGCAGCCAACAGTGCTTGCTGCTCTGTCATCTCCCGCTGCAGTGTCTCGTGCTGTGCATCGAACTGAGCGCGTCGCTCACGCTCGCTCCGCTCCTGCTGAGCTATTTTGAGCTCCAGCGCATTTGCCTGCGAGCGTGCTTCTTCCGTTGATGCCGCTGCATGCCGCAGGGTCTGCAAGTCTGCCTCCATTTGTTTCACCTTACTCTCGTACTCAGCCTTCTTGGCATCTTCGGCCGCTTGACGCCGCTGCATCTCTTCCTTGATTCCCTCCAGTTCCCGCATCTTAGCAGCCTCGGCGGCCTCACGCTCTTGCTCGAGCAAAGCAAGGCGCTGGACAACATGCTGGTCATGCGCATTGCGCCGCTCGCGCTCGGCCGCCGCCGCCGCCTCCATTTCCGCAACCGCTCGCTGATACCCAGCGCGCTCGCGCTCCTCTGCCGACGCCTGTTCCGCGAGCGCATTTGTGCGGCGCGCCTCCTCCTCCTCCGCTCGCCTCTCCCCTGCCAGCCGCCGCTCCTCCTGTAATGACTGCGCCAGTGCTTCCTTTTGTTGCTGTAGCTCCTCAATGGCCTTTACGCTCTCTTTCTCCTTGGCGGCAGCGAAGTCTAGGCGTGCCTGGAGATCGCTCAGACGCTCCTGCTCACGAACTTGCGCCTCGCGCTCGCGCTCCAGACGTTGGTCCTCGAGCTTCTGCCGAAGCTCCTCCAGTTCGCGCGCCATTGCCTCCATCGCGCCCTGGTCTTGTGCCTTGGGCGTGCCCGCCGCCGAAGTTCGTGCCTCCTCAACCTTGCGCGCGTGCCTGGCTAGCAACGCGCTAAAGAGCGCTCGGTCATCCATGGCGTCTATTCTCTCGCGCTGGCATGCCAGCACAGGGTCAGACGGAGCGGCAGCGCTGCGCCTCGTCAAGGACGTTACAGCCGCCGCCATCATTTCCACCGGCGCCGCAAACGCCTCCCGCACCTCGTCAACCACCGTCAGCATCAGGTCGCAGTACTCCCCGTGCAATGCCTCGCTCGCCACCTCGTCCCTGTCCACCAGGTGCGCATCCAGAAAATCCTCTATCCTGCTCTCTGACGCCAAGTGCTCGAGGAGCGCGTCAACCAGCCACTCATCCACCTTGACCCCCCCCCCCCCTCCCCCCTGCCCTTCTGCATGTCTGCCTTGCCCTCCATACCCGCCGCCAACGCCGCGGGGGCCGCAGGGCGGGACGAGGCGGCTTGGCGCGCGATGCCAGAGGGAGTGGAGCAGGAGGAGGATGCCTGGGCCCACGAACTCGGGGGCTCAAATATGCGCAGTGCTCCACCACTGACACCCACGGCCACCCCCCCCGCAGCACTCATTGCCACCGCGAGCCCGCGCGAACTGGATAAGCGCTGTTGGCTGGCGCGCGCGGCGGAGGCAGCGTTGGGCGCCCTGGTGTGCTGCAGTGGGAGGAATTTGGGAGGAGATTGGGAGGAATTTGGGAGGAATTTAGTGCCCTAGTATATCTAGTGTATTTACCATGTGAGGTCTATAAATGGGACTTATCATTTAGTGCCCTAGTATATATTTACTATGTGAGGCCTATAAATGGGACTTTTCAGAATTTGTGCCTGCAATGGGAGGACAAACAGGGGCTTCTGCATGCGCACGCTCCACACACAGCACACGGCACAATCTCAAAAGTCAGAGCCCTAGTATACTTACTATACAAAACTCACTATATAGAGGACTTTTGAGAATAGAGGCCTGCATGCGCACGCTCCACACGCGGCACGTGCCGTCCCAGCCCACTGTGGCGACGACGTGACCATCGGACGAGACTGCGAGCCCGTAGATGCCCGCCACGTGCCCTGTCAGCTGCCAAAATTCTCAAAAGTCTCAAAAGTCAGTGAAAAGTCAGTGTCCCAGGATACTTACTGTACCAAGGTAGTAAACCCTAAACCTAAACCCTAAAACCTAAACCCTTGATCCTAAACCCCAAACCGAAACCCTAAGGATGATTAATGTACCAAGGCACTATAGAGCTGACTTTGGAGAATTATGTGCCTGGGCAACCTCCATCCCGCTGTTCTGGTCCCCCACTCTAAACCTACACCCTAAACCATAACCCTCTCACCACTAACTTAACCCTAAACCCTAACCCTTAACCCTTAACCCTAAACCCTAAACATGGGCAACCTCCATCCCGCTGTTCTGTTCTCACTGTCGCGCCACTTTGTCGTGTAGGGTGTGGGGTTTAGGGTTCAGGCCTAATACCTGGGCAACCTCCATCCCGCTGTTCTGGTCCCACTGTCGAACAACTTTGTCGTGCCCGCCAGAAAACACCTGCGACGCCACGCTGCTGCACCCGCCACCAAAGGCGCAGCACGTGGCAAAGGACTCGTGCCCCCACAGCTCGAGGACTTGGTCGCACGTATTGACATCCCAGATGCGGACGCTGCGGTCCTTAGACGCCGACGCAAGCGTGCTGCCGTGACCATTAAACCTGGCGTCGAGGACCCAGTTGGCGTGCCCGTGCAGCGTGCCCACTCGGGCAGCGCGCCTCCAGTCCCACAGCGCGATGCTGCGGTCCGACGACGCGCTCGCGACGTGCTCGCCGCTCGGGCTGAAGGCGCTGCTCCAGACAGGGCCCGAGTGCGCGCGCAGCACCGCGGGCGCTGCGACAGCCGACCGCACATTCAGCACCCGCACGTTGGAGTCCGCACACGCAGTGCACAGGTACTCTCCGCTCGGGTGGAAGTTGACGCCGCTCACAGCATCTGGGTGCTTTACGTCAGCCAGCGGCGTCGGGCATCGCCGCTGCTCCACGCGCCATAGGCGCGCCGTGGCGTCGGCGGAGCCCGACGCGACCACATCGCCGCCCGGCGAGAAGGCAACGCCGCACCTGCGCGTGCCGACAGCGTGCGCCCGCCCGCCGGTCAGCATCGCGCCCCGCCTGCCTCACTGCCACACAAGTCTTGTGTCCTAGAGTGTTTCCAGCTCCGACCAAGGGGCCAGGCGGCCCGCTTGGGCAGCGGCACTTGGGCGTGCCGCCCGCACGCATGTGCTCACACCGTGCTAACGCGGGCGGGGAAGGGAGGGCGGCCTGGAAAGGATACGTACACATCGTCGGTGTGGTCCAGTGCTTCGTTCATTTCATTGCAAACAAATTCTGAAAATAAAAAAAATTCGGGAATTTTTTTAAAAAAAAAACTATTACAAATTCCAGCACTATAGTGTGATGAGCACAGCACTATGAGTCTCGCCGCTCCGCCGGCGCCTTACAAAGAGAAGGTGGCAGCCGCCTGCCTCTGTCGAATGGCGGCGGGTCAATGGGCGGCGACGGCGGCGGCGGCTGCTGCGATGCGCCACCTG
>Ga0315899_10005826_pt1 | contig 13281 bp, 21 predicted proteins | sample LakEriMetagenome_2_FD_203518 | JGI IMG/M metagenome (GOLD analysis project Ga0315899, IMG submission 203518) | Freshwater fungal communities from buoy surface, Lake Erie, Ohio, United States - Buoy 4 MA112 | ecosystem: Environmental > Aquatic > Freshwater > Lake | place: USA: Lake Erie, Ohio...
GGATATGAGGGACAGTAGGCGGGACGGAGAGGGACTTGTCTTTGCACGAATCTTGGTGTTGGTGGATGCAAGGATGCATCCACCAAAAAAAAAAATTCAAGAACAAATAAAGTTATTTCAAGAACAAATGACCAAGAAAGGCTGCTTTGTGCGGAATGCTTATCACTGCAGTGCACACGCAAGCAACGCACGAAAGCGTGGCATCTTTCATTAGATGCCATGATCGCGCCAGACTGCTACTGTGACAGCACTAACGACATGGCCTCGCACCGTGACACGGGAGAGGGGTCCGGGTAGGCCGCCCTTTTGGCGCACGCCGGTGAGTCCCGTAAGGGGCTTGGCTCGGTGACCTTAAAAACAAACACTGAACATACGCATTTGGCCACAGCAGACTCCTGGGTACAGTAGACTCTCTCAGTTCATGAGCACCAGTGCAGCCGAGCTGCTGCGATGATGGAGACGATGAGCAACCACCACCGATCACGATCGCAGCCTCGGGGCACCCAGAGCTCCAAGATCTAGATCTCAAGGAGAAAGTGCGTCAAAAGCACGCCGGCGGCGACACAGATGCAATTCAGCACTGGCCCTAGTCGCCCTGCGCGCATATTGCCCACATGCCCTATAAAGTAGTGCGTCCAGGTACAGTCCTGCGTCGTTACGAGCCTCGTGAGGGACACACAAAAAAGGGCTGGGCTTGCAGCCGGTGAGGCTCAGCGCAGGAGAACAGTTGTGTTGAATGCGTGGCACCAGCAGAAGTATCAAAACGCAGATGGGCACCGATGCAGAGCTCAAGGAAAATGACAAAAGCACGCCAGCGAGCAGTTTCCGCATATACTTTGGCGGATGCAATGACAGCGCAGCCAGAAAGGAGTTGTGCGGACATGCGCGTTCCCACCAGCCACAGAAAGAGCCAAAACAGGGGGACGAGCAAGCATGCCGCGACTGGATCCGCACTCGGAACGTTCTCCAGAGAGAGCAGATCGGAGCCCGCATGCCGCTTGCCAGCTGCGAATAGGATTGAGAGAAGCATGCTCGCGGCTCGGAACCCTACGGCAGCCCACCACGCTGGCCGAAAAAGCTGTCGCACAGGTGAACATAGGCAATATGGTCAATAGGAAGGGGCAATGGACTGTCAGAGTGCAAGCGTGTCAGATGTGCAGTTCCTCTCTGGTGTGTGGACCCCTGCATGCTAATGTGCCGGTTGTGACACAGCCCCATGCAAACGTGTTGATGTGTGGATCCGAGCATGACACCAACGCCAGCGCGCAGATGCGTGCCACACACACCTGCACGCACAGCTTTTGCGCGTCAAGAGACGGCAGGATGCAGGGACGATTGGCACCAAGATACCACAATGCCATAGGGTAGTGCAAGCTCTGCATGAGCACTGTTAGGTCGGCGTAATGACGCTGCCACTGCACAGCACTGAATGTTAGCGGGTCGAAGAGCAGAAGCGCAGGCAGCAGGCGACAAAAGTTCACCGCCTACCTTGACATTCCAGGAGATAAGCACAACAACAAGGAGGAATGCGCTGTGGTGAAGGAAGCCTGCCGAAGGTGCCACAGCATTGGTGAGAATGACACCTCGAAAGTATTTGACCGCGCCCTCTCTGGCCTCGCGAATACTCCAAAACGACCCATCCTGCTGCTTGGAATCCTCCCCAACGACATCTTACTACAGTTTTGGTCGCTCCACACCTCAATGGCATACACGCGTTCCCATGCGTGGTACACGCCCGGGCCAATGACTGAAAATCGGACACGCCCGTTTGTGATGTCTGTGTCAATTACACGCTGAAAATGCGCTCTCACCGGTCATGTCGAGTTTGTCGTGCAGCTTTTCATTCACTCCTCTACAAACAAGCAACAGGACCTCGATCCACAACGCGAGCATGGTTCCTCTTCTTCCTCCCCCTACTTCCTCGCTCTCCTCTTCGCGAAACGGTGGGCATTGCAGCAAGTATGTCAATAGGGACACGCAGCTGAGGCAGAACGCTGCCCCCTGAATGCGGCTGTAGCGCATTTTGGACGCGGGCCCAGGAAGCTGACCGCCCTTCCCTGGTTCCCCGCACTGGTGCCTTACCGCGCCCTCCATTTTCTTTGCCAGTTAATCGCGCCCTCTCTCTCGTCAGCAGCACAAAACCGGGGAGGCACTTCGGCCTTAGCAGGGCTCCTGTCCAGACAGTGAAGTCTGACGTCGCAGATAAGTCGGCCGAATCGGATCCGACAGCGACAACGACATGCACCGTTGCGCTCGGGAGACCCGGGCGGCCCCGTAGTCACGAACGCTTAGTGTTGGAACACCTGTTGAATGCTGCCCGCTCTTGGGCCGCCGCTGAGCCGAGTAAGTTGCTTGTGCCCGCCGATGGCGATGTCTGCTTGCAGCTTTCAGCTGGGCACTTCAAGCGGGGCGGGCGTGGTTCACCGCGAACAAACAGCTCACAGTGATGTTACATCACTGGCGGCGCCTTACACTGCTGGGGGTGCCAGCATCCACTCATTAGGTCTCGTCATCCGCAGCGGCGCGACTGTGCTATACTGATCGGTTATACATATTGTCGCCGTCGCCCAGCTTACCCGGTCTTTGACCACGGATTTTCCGGGGCAGGCCAGCGCCTTGCAGGGTTCGCGTGCGGTCCCACAAGCAGCAAAGTGCATGAGGAGGATGAGGTGGGCGCGCCTGAAGCTGGGTGGGTGGGCCTTATTTTTCAGCTGTCTCAATCTCTCAGTCTACTCCTCACTCTCTTCCTCCAGATGCAAGTCTGTATTGACACCGCACGCATGCATGTGCGCTGCGCATCTGCACAGACCAGCAGCCACTTACTGCAAGCACGTATGCTGACCTTGCCTTTGACCAGGCCGCCGGTATGGTTCACCTATCAAGGTCGCCGCAAGGCGTTGCATTTGGAGGTGCGCGTGCAGCGTGCGTGCCGGACGACTGATTGCTCTCTCTCTCTCTCTCTCTATCTCTCTCGCTCACATACACACACACACACACAAACACACACACACAAATACACACGCATGCACCTCTTCTTCGTCCCTCTTGTGTCTTTCTATCTCTCTCCCTCTCTCACGCACTCTTGCGCGCACATGGCCTAACAGGGTTCACGTCGAATGTTCGGCGAGCGAGTGCTTCAGAGACTTTCCCAAATGTACGGCATAGGTGTGCACTTTTGAGCCTGTTTTCCGCTAAATCGTATCGCTATAGCGACAGCGCTGCATTAGACACGTCCAGTGAGCATTACAATTGTCATCGCGGGGGGAATCTTGCGGGAGTGCCTGTTTGTGTGTGGGGGAGGACTCGCACCCATATCCTCTCTTTCTTCAAGCGCCCGCGCCCGTGCGCGCATACACACAGACATGAGAGGCCCGGACAACCCCTACGGCAAAATCATTTTCCTGGTCCACTCCCGCACTCGAGAGGTGTCCATCTCTGCATCTGCCCAGCCCCCCAGCCCCCACTCCTGCTTGTCCTCCTGCTCTCTGTAACGACTGGATGTGTTGTATCGCCTGATTCAAGGCAGGTGAGAGAGAGAGTGTGTGTGCAGTGTGTGTGCCGTTGACACTGAGCCGCATCTCACGCTCAGTGACATGCAGCCTGTATCTGCAGATTGTAGATATAGACAGAGATGTGTGGGAGGCAGATATCGAATACGAGGTCAACACTGAGCCAAAAGAGGTGATGCTTTCTCCTTCCGATTTTATCCATCGCACGTTCAGTGACTAAGATCTGACTGTTTTGGGCGCTGGTGAGCCGTGCTACAGGAGTATCAAGGCGATGTCACCACCTACGGCGGAATCTCACACTTTATTTCGCGGCTTTTTGCCTTTGAGTAGTCTCGCTCAACAAAGTCGTACTTCGTTCTCTTGTCGTAGCTGATCAACATCCCTCCTCCTCCCCTCCCTCCTCCTCCTCTCCTCCCCTCTCCTCCCCTCTCCTCCCCTCTCCTCCTCCTCCTCTCCTCCTCCTCCTCCCCCCGCCACCTCATTCCTCTTAATTGCTCTTTTTCTCCCTGCCGAGCGCCCTAGCACATTCATCTGTTTCTGATCTTTCACTCCACTGTCCGAGGGGCAAAGGAAAGAGAAGTAAGAGAAGAAACTTTCCGTGACAACCATGGAATATATGAATCTGCTACACAACCGTGTGGTACAAGCGGAGCAAGGTCGCAGAGTTGGTTCGAAGCAGGACCGACCGATCCCTGAGCCTTGCGAGCACCCTTCACCTCCTTCCATCCCTTCCCCTACACAAATACAACTCCTGTATCCCCTGGCCCTGGTGCATTTTGCACGGACCCAGCCTACACATCTCTCCCACCTCCGCCCTCACTACTCGACATCTTTGTCTCTATGACTGACACACACGTGGAGCGCACGTAGACTCACATAGACTGCTCATGCCCGCACGCCGCGAGCAATGGTGATGTTGTAGCCCGTGCCTGACGTCACCACCGCGTCGTCATCTACCAGTTGCCGGATGGCCGCCTGCAGCTCCTGTGTCGTCACCTCTTGCTGTTCTTGCTGCACAAGCTCCATCAGGTTCTGGAAGGTGATTGAACCAGACTGCAGGCGCCCATCCAACTTGTCCTTGAGCAGGTTGACCAGCTGCGCAGTGCGGAGGCGTGAAGAGGCACTCCTGCCGGTGTTGATCAGATCCATGTCGATTTTACCCGTGCGCGGATCAGTTGCAGCGCTCTGCGTTGCCACGCGCAGCAGCCTCATCGCCTCCTCCACGTCCATCACCTCCACCGTGTCTGACAGGCGCATCTTGGCGTTGGCCTCGGAGAGGCGCACAATCGACTCGAGCTGCCGCGGTGTTGCAGAGATTGTGTTTTTGCTGGTGCTCATCCTTCGCATATTGACATATCCCTCGATGAGGGCACTCTTGGCATCGTCGTTCAGCTTCGGGTGGCACTCGCTGCGCGCAAAAGACACGTACTCGGCAAACTCATCAATGCTCAGGACCGTTGAGGTCGCTTGCGGCGGATGCTCGTAGTATAGTGACACTATGTGTTTTGCAAGACGCCGGTCGGCCACGGGGTTGGGCTGGTCAAGGACAAGGTAGATGAGATCGAAGCGCGAGAGCAGAGTAGGAGGCAGATTCATGTTTTCGACCACCGAGAGCGTCGGGTTGTAACGTGAGTTGATGGGGTTGGCCGCAGCCAGGATCGAGGTGCGAGCGTTGAGCGAGCAGATGATGCCGGCCTTCGCCACCGAGATGGTTTGCTGTTCCATGGCTTCGTGCAGGATTGCGCGCGTGGAATCGGACATCTTGTCAAACTCGTCAATACAGCAGATTCCCCGGTCGGAAAGGACGAGAGCACCAGACTCGAGCACGATGTCCTTGGTCTCGGGATCCTTGGTGACGTAGGCGGTAAGGCCCACCGCAGACGAGCCCTTGCCCGATGTGTAGATACCACGAGGCGCGATTTTGTGTACGTATTGGAGGAGCTGGGATTTCGACACACCGGGGTCGCCCACGAGCAGGACGTTGAGATCGCCGCGGAATCTACCCGAGCCCGCGCCCTGGCTAGAACCGCCGCTGTTGCTGCCTCCGAACAGTTGACATAGCAGTCCCTTCTTGACGTCATCCATCTCGTAAATGCTGGGTGCGAAGGACTCGACCAGCTTGTGGTAGATGTTGGGATCCTTTGCCAGCTTCGATACACGCTCAACAACCTGCTCGCGATCCTTTTTGAGCGTGCTGTCCTCGCCTGTCCAACCGGCGCCCATGGTTGTCAGCGAGCACATCTGGGTCAAGCGTTCTGGATAAGGGGGAGGCAATGGCGGCAGCCAGCTCGCACCAATGGGGTCATTGATCTCGGCCAGACGCAAATCTGGGATGTGTCGCTTACGCTGAGCGACACGCATGACTAAGGCACTTCAACAAAGAGCGCGCAGGGTGCGGAGTGGGCGGGAAAAGGCAAGCAAGGGAGGCAGACAAACGGGTGTGGGTTCACGGTGTGGGTTGGAGAGCCAGAGCCCCATATGGGGCACAGAGAGCCCCATATGGGGCACACACACACACACACACACACACCCAGCTCAGCGTCGTTGCTGCCAGAGCCCAGGCGTCCCTTCTCGGTGCGTTTGAAGTGGATCACGTCAATGTAGGTGCGGTAGACTGACTTGAGAGTCTTTTGCGTCGGTTTCATGCGCATCGCCTGCGCCCTGTAAATGCCCGTCACCTCCACGCGGTCTCCGGGCTTGGCAACGTCGACAAGGTCTTCGAAGGCGCACAGGCTCACCGTCATTGGCGTCTCTCCCTGCGCCCGCACCAAACCGTAAGAAGAAGCAAAAGGGTTTGCGACACAACAGCAGCGGGGTCAGTGATGGGAAAAGGGGCACACGCAGGGGGGGAGCATGAACGCGCGGCGTGGTGAGGGAGGTGCATGCATTAGCGGCATGCACCGCATGCCGCACCGCAAAACCGCTAACTTGTGGGCGAGTGAGAACCTGCGGGATGTCTTCGGGATTTTCCTGCAGTCGCACCATTTGCTTGTCTTTGAACAGACAACGGTTGTGCTTCAGATCGATCGCCATGCCCTGGCATTTCTTGCACTGGTGCAGGTGCAAGAGCATGAGACCGACCGTCGGCAGCAGGTACAAGAGCAAGAGACTCGACCCCGGCCGGGGCGCAAGCGGGGCATGAGTATCACACCAAAGTGCTGCGCAAGCAGCGCGCGAAAGCATATGTTCAAGATACGACATGGTATCATGATGGTGACGAAATACGGCGAGTCGAGGTGCTCATGCAACCAACCCGACGTAACACGAAAAGAGGAGGCAACGCGATAAGGCACGATGCGTGTGCAGACACTGCGCGGCGCGCTTTCACACGTGTCCTCGCACAGGCCTGCCACAAGACATGATGCACCACAAACACACCAAGGCACTCGCGGTCCCCATGCACTCTCTCTCGCGACGTAGACACAGAGAGACAGGTGACCTTGGTCGGCTCGGCAATTCGGCCGTTGACGATGTCAACTTCCTCCGGCGCTAGGCATGTCATGCACTCGAAATATGCGCGCTGGATGTCGGGCACAATGGACGAGCTGGTTGAGCAAGATTGCACGCGCGCAGACATTCACGTCATGAAGACCTCTGGCAGCGTGTGACTTTGCTGCCGCTCGCACATGCAACACATCCGACACGAAAATGCCTCCAAACAAGGCACGCCCTGCGCACCACAAGCACGCGTCCCTTGCACTTGCTGACGCCCGGTGCCGTGCAATCTTACTCCCCGAAAATAGGGCAATTTCGCGCAGACGGGGGCGATTATGCACGGCATACACGTACCTGCGGATGACCATGCCCTTGATGGACACGAGCTTGTCGACGTCCGACGGGTTCAGGTTGCGCATAACCACCGAATCTTCGAGGTTGAAAGGACGAGACACAATCGACACTTCCTGGAAGTCGGAGCGGTTTTGAAACATTTCGGTGTAGAGTTCTGTCAACACCACGTCCAGGATGGTGATGGCCTCGGTCGGGAAGCGGATGAGCTTCTGATAAAGCGACGAGTCGAAGGAGCGCAGGTGCCCACAGTCGAGGTTGATCCAGTACTGCGAGTTCGCGTACGCCTGGTGCAGCAGCTGCTCGTACAAGGGCTCATCCCTGCCCTCCGGGGTGAATTCCAAGAAGAATCGCTTCACGGCCGCCTGGGTCTCGCTGACGTGAATGTCTGTTCCCCAGATCTGCGTGTTGGCATGGTTGCCCGACCCCGCTTCCTCCCCCTGCGACCCAACAGCCGCGCGCACTTGCGAGGAGCCGCGCCCAAGGTCCGAGCGGTTGGGACTGGGCTGCACCGACTGGCTCCTTCGCCCGCCCGGGCCGCTCCGCGCAGCGCTGCCCGGTGTTCTCGACACCCCGCTTGCCGGCGTGCGTGGCAGGCTGCGCGCCCCCGAGTGCGGCGTGCCGGGGATCGGCGGCGAGTCGGTCGGATTGACAACGCCCGGCGAACTGAACATGCGAGCACGCGCGCGCGCGCGTACGCCAGCGTCGCGCCGTCAGCGTGGCGGCGAATGCGCGCTGCGCAGCATGCCAATAGCATGTCGGGTATATATGTGGTGTATCAACGCAGTATGCATATGCACATATGAGATATGTGGAGGAGCATACACGTAAGGGATGTGTGGAGGATCAATATTAGTGCGCAGCATGCCAACGAGTGCGCAGCATGCTATTTGCATTCTGCGCACTGCGCGCGCGCTGTATCGATCCGCTGCCGTCCACTGTACCTGCCCGAGGCCGCGCCAGCGGGCGAGCCGCGCGAGCTCGCGCCCTGCACAGGGCTGCTTAGCGCAGGCGATGACATCGTAAGCTTGTCTGCGAAGTTGACCACCTTCCTTTTTGGGTATGTACGGGGAGCTGTTAAAACGAATGGCTTTTCGTGCACCCCCCCGTGGTAAGTTCGTGGTTTATGCTGGTTTACGAACTTCTCTAACGACGTCCCCCCACGCCCACCTTCGAACCTGTGCCGTGAAGGGTGCGCGATGGCCGGACGCGGGCGGTCTCAATCCATGCTCGCGTTCCATCGTGATGCACTTGGCGGCGAGGGACGGGAGGGCGACATGGGCGCCGCTGGCGAGCGGAGCTTCTGGAAGGACCAGGTGCTCGGCAAGGGCGTGCGGGCGGCGTCGTCAAACGTCGAGCGCGCCCTAGAGCCTGCCGCGAGCTTCAGCTACGAGAGCCGCAAGAAGAACCTCGAACCCGGCCGCAAGAAGGACATGATGGCGCCGCCGCGGGCACCGCCGCCCATGACCAAGTCCGTGGTGGCGACAAAGCCGGCCTACAAGCTCCGGCAGATGGAGCGCGAGGAGCGCGCCAAGAACCGCTACAAGGTGCCTGAGATTGTCGAGAAGATTGTGGCCGAGAAACAGATTGCCATGAACCCCCTGCTGCATCCGGAGAACAGTGCGGGCGACGATGCAGGGACCGCCAAGAGCCTGACCTCGCTCTCCCTGCACGACATCTGCCGCCTGCGCATCGCCTTCGAGCAAGCTGACATCGACGGAAGCGGCGCCCTCGACCAGAATGAGTTTGTCGACGCGTTCCTGCCTGTGCTTGGCGCGGACGCTGGCGACGTGCACCTCCTGTTCATGAGGATCGACGCAGACAGCGACGGGACAGTGACCTGGGAGGAATTTTTGTCGTACGTGCTCTCGCAGGACGAGGGCAGGCTGCAGATTGCAACAGAAAGCTCACGACAGCTCTTCGATTACCCAGGGTTCACTGACAGCGCTATGCAGATCCACGGGCACAAGGACTCAGCCGGGGGGCTGGTGCATCTTGAGGACATAGACCGCTATGTTTCCTTCAGCCGCAAGGGCGAGGTGATGCTGTGGCGGCCCGACTGTCTGGACTCCGTAACCAAAATCATCCACCCTCGCGAATTTCAGACCAAACTGCCCTTCATCACACAGCTCAAGTACGTCAAGCGAATGTCGCACAGCGACCGCGTAGCCTTATGCTCCGCCGACAAGCAACTCATATTCATCGACCTCATGCGCGAAAGCACCAAGAAGACGGGGCAGATTAAGGTATGCTGGAGTGGGTAAGTATGCATGGGTGCAGGTATCACAGGAGTGCGGCACATTAGGTCACGGCTCACCTTTGTCGTGTCAGCGCTGTGCTTTGCCTCTGACGGCATGGGATGCGCCAGCTGGATTTTTCGCCGCTGGCCATGTGCGCAGCCGTTGTGATGGACGAGGTTGGCGACGTCCTGGATGAAGTCTTGTGTTTCGGAGATGATCAAGGCATGCTGCATGCCTACGATCTGGCCACTATGAATACGCTGGCAGAGCGCAACATGTGAGATTGCGCGTGCCCAACTGTCTTAGCCAACCTGTAGGTCCGGGATATTAGAAAACGTATCATCATCGCATCTCACCGTGATCAAACTGACATGCGATATTTCGCTCGCCAGGATGCTTGCAAACCCAAATAATACTGAAGTGTTGGGCCCCACGGAGGCACATTTAAAGTCGTGGAGAGCGCACGAGCCCCATGCGTGGATTTCCAAGGTGGAGTACTACGACGATTCACGCATGTTGGTTTCTTGTGCGTCAGACGGCCAGCTCGTCATTAGTGACCTTGCGAAAGGCGAGGTCAAAGTTGATGGATTCCGCCATCGCGGTGAGCTCTGATTTGTTCCGGGATGTGAGATATAGGGCGGAAAATGATTATGTTTCCTGGAGTCGCGAGAGCACAGATGTTTGTTGTTACCCCAAACACCGCCGCAAAGGTATTACCGCCTGTGTCCTCGCTGCTGCAATAACTTGAAACGCCTTTTTCTGTGATTGATAGGGGACATTTCCGACTTCTTGTGGATTAAAAAGATCCAGCTTCTGGCTTCATGTGGCCTTGAAAGAAACATCAACATGTGGCAAATCCCCATCAAGACGCCCGCCTACAAGCTCGAGGGACACCAGGGGTCAATATCTCAGCTTGCGTATGGTGCTCAGCAGCTGATCAGTATCGACATGAGCAAGACTTTAATCATCTGGGATCTCCGAGAGATGGCTCCCATCCAGCGTCTCGAAGGTATGAAAATGCATCAGGAGTTTCCTGTCGGACGCATGATATACGACCACAAGAGGCAAGGCATCGTCAGCATGGCAAGGAGGCCTCTACTCTGGCGCATCAAGGAAAAGAAAGTACCCAGTGGGCACACGACGCCTGTTTCTGCTGCGGTGTACAATCCTATGTTTCAGACCCTAGTGAGTGCGGATGAGTCCTCAGTAATACGAGTGTGGAATCTCAACACGGGCAAGGCTATTATCCGATTCACCGACGCACACGTCAGCGCAAAAGGTGAGGTGCATGTAATGCGAGCGCGCATGTCTGCATGCTTTTTTGTAATGAAAGGTGTTGTAGATGATCGATTGACAGAGGCTGGCCACAGGCGAGCCTGTCAAAATCACTTCGACTCTTTTTGACAGCACGCAAAGACGCCTCATAACAGGCGCGCATGACGGGACAATAAAAATGTGGAATTTTAGCACTGGACAACCACTCAAAGAATTCGTAGACTTCGGCGAGGGAGAAGTGACTGGAATCGCCTGCATGCACATGACGCCGTATGACTACGTGCTAGCAACGGGTTGGAACCGAAAAGTGACCTTTTGGCTAGACCCGCATTCCCTGCCTGCGGACAAGGCTGCCGCCATGCCCACACTGCAGCCGCAGCATCACATGGAAGGCGCAGCCGAGGATATTCTGTGCATGGCGTGTTACCCTGAAATTCATCTACTTGTTACTGGGGCTTACGACGGCGATATTATCATTTGGAACCTTGACTCAGGGCACCCTAGAGTTCATCTGGTGCTTCCGGGCATCGCGTCATTGAAGACGCAACAGAAACCCATTGAGGCTATGCAATTAGTGGGCATCAGATCCGACTTCCACCATAAATTCGAGAAAAAGAAAAAGGTGGACAATGTCGTGGTACTTCTCATCACTGCAAGTGGCGATGGAGTGATTCGCATTTGGAGCACTGACTCCACTGCCGAGCTTCTACTAGGTACGTTGCTCATCTGCAGTAAGTTTTCTTTACAGTCTTGATAACGCTTTGCTGACTAGTGCTACTGCCTCAGATGTTCTTGGTGTTACCTTGGTATCACGTTCTGACATGACCGTACATACAGAGCTTCCCCTGAAAAAGGACACCGTCGATGCAGGCATTTGTGCCTTGACAGCGTGCGAGCGAAGCAAAATCTTTGTGGCTGCAGACAACTGGGGCGAGGTGTACGTATACGATATCAGCGGCACGTTAGATTCAGCAAAAAATGCGCTGCCCCCGACAAGAGAGCAATTGAAAAGTCCTGTACAGCGCGCCAATTTCAAGGCTCACGACGAAACGATCTCGTTTCTTATATACGTCACCACGCGCCACCTCATCGTCACTGGATGCACTGATTGCACTATTTGTCTGTGGACAATCATGGGAGAGAAGATGGGCACATTTGGCGAAGAACTCAACTGGAAACTCACGGCAACTATGCACGACTACACAAAACAAGCTGACCAGGCGGTGTTTGGGAAATTGGTCATAGATAACGATGTGGACAGCAACAAAAAGGTGCGATGCTGACAGATTAGGATCAGATTACATCACTTTGGTGTCTCTAACGACTGACGTCATAATGTGCACAATTGCGCAGGACAAAAGACGCTACGGCCGTGGCTCAATGAAAAGGATGGAGACACTGGCAGGTTTGAAGTTAGGGGGTTCAACGCGCAACCTTCTGGATTTGGCAGAATCGGGAGCAGAACCTGCTCAACAGCGACCGGACGTCCCTGCCATGCAGTTGGAGAAGGGAGATTCGCATTCTGTGTCCGCTTTCATGACGCAGCTGGAGGACGCCATTGCAACGGCAAGACAAGATGGCGAGGGCAACACATTTAATGAACAGGTAGAAGAGGAGCTTGAGTCAAATTGGAGAGACTATTACTCGTCCGGCTCGAATTCGGACTCAGAGATCGAAGATGAGACTATTCACTCTCCCGCAGTCTCCGCAGTCGTCAACAAAGGCCTCTTGCTCAAGGTGCATGCAGATTGTATCTTTTCCTGCCTGTGATCCACTTGCTATTTGCTGACTCGCGTTGCTCCAACAAAACCTCAACGGTCGGTCAGGAGGACATCAACACAATCATATTGCGTGGCAACGCAATGAAGGATCGCGGGGAAAAGTTTTTTGAGGCTGGAAGCCGCGAGATGGGAACGTATGGCAAAATGATTGTGCGCGATCTCAGCTGCACGCACATACCGGTAATGTCTCCAAAGCCACGGGCCTCTGCTTGCACCTTGATGCTTATTGTACGGTGTCCGGTGGTGACGGCAATCCCGGCGATGTTTGCAGGACAAAATTCAGCGAAGGATACACAAAGCGAGCGGCAAAAAGGGGCACGCAGTCCATGGACATAAAGGGCCGGCAACGCAGCGCGAACGGGGGGAGGGGGAGGACCCCGGAAGCGATGAAAATGAAGATTCATTGAAGGACCCAAGTGCTGAAGGCGGAATGATGTTCGGATAGGGTCATAGTGGCCGTTTGTAACGGTTTTACGAAATTGTGAAAAAGTGCCCTTTTCACCTCCTTCCCTCCATCCCCCCTCCCCCCTTTCCCTCCCTCCCCTCTCCCTCTCTCTCCCTCCCTCCTCTTTCTTTCCTTCTTTCTCCTTGTCTCTCCCCTCCCCTCCCTCTTCTTCTCTCCCCTTCTTGTCGCCTTTCTCTCCCTTGCCCCTTCTCATTTGACAACAGAAGCGAACGTCATCACCGTTA
>Ga0315899_10005827_pt1 | contig 13277 bp, 13 predicted proteins | sample LakEriMetagenome_2_FD_203518 | JGI IMG/M metagenome (GOLD analysis project Ga0315899, IMG submission 203518) | Freshwater fungal communities from buoy surface, Lake Erie, Ohio, United States - Buoy 4 MA112 | ecosystem: Environmental > Aquatic > Freshwater > Lake | place: USA: Lake Erie, Ohio...
CACCCAGAATCGCCAAGACGCAGTCAAGCTCATGAGTGGTCAGGTGGATGTCGTGCTCGTGGTAGGTAGCCGCACAAGCTCAAACAGTAACCGCCTCCGGGAGGTGGCGGAGCGTCACGGGGTACCGGCCTACCTGCTGGACGGTGCCGAAGATCTGCAGCCGAATTGGCTCGCAGGGAAGTCACGGGTGGGGATCACCGCGGGTGCCTCGGCCCCCGAGGCGCTGGTGCAGGGGCTTGTCTCGGCCGTCAAGGCCATGGGGGCTGTTGCGGTACGCAGGCTGCCCGGCGCAGAGGAACATATTCGATTCCCGCTGCCCAAGGGCCTCAACACCCAAGAACCCCGGTAGAGGCCCATCCTGATCTACGCGCTGGCTATTGGGCTGTCGAGCTTTCTGCTTTTCCTCGTTCAGCCCATCATTGCCAAACAGATCGTGCCTTGGTTTGGCGGCTCTGCCGGCGTCTGGGCAGTCTGCCTCACCTTTTTTCAGCTGGTACTTCTTGCAGGATACGGCTACGCCGACCTGGTGCAGAGACTCTCTACCCGCCTGCAGGTTCGACTCCACGGACTCCTCCTGCTTGTGAGCCTGCTCTGGCTGCCCATTCTCGCTACTGAGGGCCTCAAGCCCACAGGTAGCGAGGATCCGTCACTACACATTATTTTCCTGCTTGCGGTCACCATCGGCCTGCCCTATTTCATGCTCTCCACCACCGGCCCCCTCGTACAGGCATGGTTTGCGCGTGCGCAGCCAAGCCCCGAAGCGGCCCAAAAGGCCTACCGGCTTTTTGCACTCTCTAACCTGGGGTCGCTCCTTGCGCTTGTCAGTTATCCCTTTGGAATCGAACGCGTTCTGGCCGTACCGGAACAGGCCTGGGTCTGGAGCATTGGATTTTTCCTCTTTGTGGTCACCATGCTCGCCCTGGCATGGCACATCGCTCGGCAGTCACCGGGTCCCTTGGTTGGAGACGGCGATAACACGAACGGTAGCGGGCCCACGATCGCGACCCCCCTCGTGGCCTCCCCGTCACCCCTGACCGAGCATGTCGCACCTGCAGTCTCCACTCTGATTTTCTGGTTTGCCCTCTCTGCCCTGGCCAGTGCCCTCTTGTTATCGGCCTCAAGTCATATCTCACAGAACATCGCCTCGGTGCCATTTCTCTGGGTACTGCCGTTGTCGCTCTATCTATTGAGCTTTGTGGTGGCCTTCGAGGGCCGGGCTGGAAAGGGGTTCTACCTTCGCGACAGCATGATGCTGCCGAGCATGGCTGCCGCAGGCATCATGGCCTGGGGGCTGACCGCCCAAGACGGCATTCTTGATATCGACATTGCAGTTCCGCTCTACAGCGTCGGGCTCTTCCTCATCTGCCTCTTCTGCCACGGTGAGCTTGCGCAGTCCAAACCACCCACCCGATATCTCACCCGGTTCTATCTGCTGATTGCCCTGGGTGGCGCCGCAGGCGGCGGCTTTGTCTCGCTTCTGGCACCCCGCCTCTTTAGCGGCTACTGGGAGATGCCGCTGTCGCTGCTACTGATCGGCCTACTCGGCATCTGGGTCGGCCTGCGGCAGAGGGCGCCGGTTCTGCGCGGTGTTCTTGCGCTGGGGGGCTTTGCAGCGGCCGTAGCCGTCGGCCATTTCTCCGTGCTGTATTGGGATGACTATCAAGACAGAAGCATCTATGCAGGGCGCAACTTCTACGGCCCTTTGCGCGTACAAGAGGTTGCGCGATCAGACGATATGCCCTATCGACGCCTTGTGCATGGGGTGATTCTCCACGGCCTTCAGTACCGTGACCCCGAGATGCAACGACTGGCAACCACCTACTACAGCCCCAACTCGGGTGTCGGGCGCGCACTGCATGTGCTGCATTCCCGCAAGACGGTGCATGTGGGTGTGGTGGGACTCGGCGTGGGTACCCTGGTGGGCTACGCCCGTCCGGAAGACCGCTACCGCATCTACGAGATCAACCCCCTGGTCATCGAGGTGGCCAGAGACTACTTTTCATACCTCGATCAGGCCAAGCAGCAGACCACAATGGTGCTTGGCGATGCCAGGCTTCGGCTTGAGCAGGAACGCGACCAAGGCTTCGACTTATTAGCCATAGACGCCTTCTCAAGTGACGCCATCCCCGTGCACCTGCTCACACGAGAAGCGATGGCGGTCTATGTGCGGCATCTTGCGCCTAACGGAGTGTTGGCAATCCACATCACCAACCGCTACCTGGCCCTTGCACCAGTCGTAAAGCAGCTGGCCGACGAACTCGGATACGGCTCCGCTCTGATAGCCCATGAGCCCTCCGACACGGAGCCTTGGTCCACAGCACGAAGCGAATGGGTTTTGGTCACCCGTGACATCGCGTTCCTGAATACGCCGGAGATTGCGGACCATCGGGTTGCGATCCAGGCTCGACCCGAACTGCGGGTCTGGACAGACGACTTTCACAACCTCTTTGAGGTCCTAAAATAACGGCGGGGCATGCTGTATGCCCGTTTTCTAAAGGAATAACGATGATTCAACTCGCCGCAAACATCGACTGGCTCTGGAAAGCACTTCCCCTGGAGGAACGGCTTGCGGCTGCACACCGGGCAGGCTTTAAGGCTGTCGAAGCACTCGACCCATATGTGGCCTCCATCGACGACTGGAAGAAATGGCTGACGACCTACCAGCTAAAGCTCGTACTCATAAATGCCCCCTCAGGGTCCAGTGCGAGCATGGCAGTGCGCGGCCTTGCCGCATGGCCCGGAAAGGAGGACGAGTTCCAGGCGGCCTTTGGCAAGGCAATGACTTATGCCCAGGCCCTAGGGGTTCCGTTGATTCACGCCACTGCAGGGCCAACCGGGCCCAATGGTGCCGGCGATACGCAGCAGACACAGCAGGCCTCTTACGAGAAAAATCTTGCCTGGGCCTGCCATAGGGCCCAGCCCCACGGCATTGGGGTGACCATTGAACCGCTGAGCCCACGCGATGCGCGAGGCGCGTTTATGGCGAGCCTTCATCATGCGATGGCCACCATTACGGCAGTAGGACATCCCGGGCTGAAACTACAGTTCGATCTCTACCACCAGCAGATTCTGCATGGCGACATAATTTTTAACCTGCGATCGACCTTTCAAAGCATTGGCCACATCCAGGTCGCGGGCGTGCCCGACCGCACGGAACCCGATCTCGGCGAGCTTGATTTCGGGCGTCTTGGGCGGGAGCTTATTGCTCTGGGGTACACCGGGTATATCGGCTGCGAATACCGTCCGGCAAGAAGTCCCGAGGAGGGCCTGCACTGGGCTCGGCCCTACCTCTGAGCGTTCGGGGGAAGAAGATCTGAGGCAAGGAAAAAGGCTCGCTACTTCGTTGCGTCGCCAGATTCCACGATAACGTTCTCAACCACCCCCGCACCGGCACGGCGATAGGCCGCTGCGGCCACATACTCTGGTGACTGAAAGCAGGCCTTCCCCGTCTCAAGATCAGGAAACTCGATCACCACGAACCGATGGAAGTCTTCAGGGCCTTCCATTATTTCGTATCTACCCCCACGGGCGAGAACCTTCCCACCGTACTGTTTAACGATTGCGGGGACAAGGTCGGTGTACTTCTTGTACTCCACAGGATCGTGTATTCGGGAACGGGCAAGCCAGTATGCGGCCATAAAAGAGTCCTTTCTTGGTTATTTTTGTTTGGCTTTCGGTGTCTGTACCTTCTTCTTCTGATCGGCGAACTCTTTACACCGTGCCATAGCCAGCGGAGTGAACTCTGCCCGCGGCGCGTTCCCCCCGATAACGAACATCAGCAGGTGCTCGGTATCAGGCTCGCCCTTAGTAACATTCATAAACCGACGCGCGCATCCAGGCGGCACCGATATCACGTCGTACGGGTTGAGATCGACGAATCGCTTTTGCCTGCCTTCGTTCCACTCACAGCGCCACTTACCTGTGAGCGCAATGAATGTCTCGTTGGTATCGTGGTTGTGCATCAATGGTCCACGCCCAGGCTTGGCCTTGCAATAACCGAGGTTAAAGCCCTCCGCAATAGGAATCGCCGGCGTCGTTGCCGCATCATCTCCAACGGGCGAGGTGATTGCCTTGTTGCCCTTCTTGGGCGGCTGAAAACCAATGACGGCATAGAGGGTACGCTGTGACTCGGGCAGGGGACTGTCTGGCAGACCCCCGTCAGACCCCTTTAACTTCTTAAATCGTGCAACCCTGGTCATCATCTCCTCCTTGTCGATGACCCGTATCTCTTTCCAGGAAGCCATGGTTTTCTCCTAGTGATCTTTTGATAATTTCCCAGTTACCCTACCGGCATGCGCACTGCTGAGCATCTGACCAGTGAAGGGCGTCAATGACTCGCAGGTGCGATCATCGCAGAAGCGCTTTTGATTGTCAGCAACTCTCACCGGCACTGCGGTGCACTAAGGAGAATTTATGATCGAAGTATTCGATAGCATTGAGTCTTCCCGGTTTCCTCTCGGGTTCTGCGTAGATCGTAAAGGGTCTCGCGATTCTGTCTTTTCGGGGCAGGAAGGGAAAACTGTTCTAAAGGTAGAGGCCCGCGCCCTTGGGGCCCACCAGAAGGAGGCGGTGGTCACCGAGGGAGAGCTAGGGCCAAAGTGGCGCATGGTCAGTGATGAAGGTCCGCAGCTCAAGGGCTCCGACCTTGCACCCTTTCCGCTTGGATTTTTTAATGCTGGCCTGCAGGCAGACCTCCTCGGAAATATCGATCATCTCAATCAGGCGGCAGGCAGCCCGCTGTCCTCGGTGCAGCAGACCCTTGTGAATCGTTACACCTTTAGCGGGTCTTTTTTCGCGGGGACAGGACAAGGCCAGGCCGAACCCGCAGAGATTGAGATACATACCAAGGGCGGCTGCAGCCTTGACCAGGCCGCAGCACTGGTGTCTGGGGCCGTACGCAACGCGCTAGGCCTTGCGGCAATGTCTTGTGCCATGGACTGCACCTTTGCGATCTATGTCAACGGGATTCGGCGCACGGTCACGGGCGTAACGCCCTCGGCCGCGGCCGATGCGCGCGACCCCCTAAAGACCCAGGGGGGGCCGCCTCGCCCGCTTGCGGATGGCCAGGATCTGCCGGGTGTGATCCAGAAGACCTCTGACTATCTGCCTCCCGCCGATGCCATGCCCTCATCCTCCTCGAAGTATGGTCTGGAGGTCCTCGGGCGTTCGGATCTTGTTCTTGGCAAGGCGCAGGCCTCCGCCCGAACCACCCTCAAAGCACCGCCCGGCAGCGAGTTTGGGTTTCAGACGCAGGAGGGGCAGTTGCAGAATCCGGCCGCCCCCTCGGGCCTGGCACTGTTGTCTGCCGGAATAGCTTTTTGCTATATGACACAACTGCTGCGGTACTCGGAATACCTCAAGTACAAGATACGGGCGATTCGTATGGTCCAGTTCAATCCGTTTGAGCGGTCTGCGGACCCTCAGGGCAACCTCATCGCACGGGCCCTGCCGGTCGATACGCATCTCTTTCTACATGGGGATGAGTCCGACGAGATTATGCAAAAGCTCCTCGCGATGGGCGCGAATACCTGCTACCTCCACGCCGCCCTGAAGGGAGCCCTGAATCCACAGGTCACTCTGGTGCATGAAGGCCAGAGAAGACAGATCAGCTAAAGACCTTTTGCGGTGCATATAAATAATCAAGCGATCAGCCCGGGAAGGGGTATCCCCTTAATAACCCTAATTGACGGGAACCCTGGGCCCGCGAAAACTCAGAGAGTCTAGTTATTAGGCACACCTGTCTGTGGTCACTTTGGAGGAGTTCTCATGAAATTCAAAAAGCTCAGTCTTTTTGTTGCTATTGGTGCAATGGTTGGTCTCTTAGGCGCGGGCACCGCGCAGGCACAGAAGGGGGAAAACATCACCCTGCGAATTGCCTCCGGCCACCCTGTTGTGAATACGTATGTCAACCTACTAAACACGTATTTTGTTCCTGAGGTAACCAAACGGGTCAAGGAGCGTACCCCGCATACCGTCAACTTTATTGAAGGTTACGGCGGTGCCATGGTCAAACTCCCGGATACCCTCGAAGGAGTTCAGTCCGGCATTATTGATCTCGGTGCCTTCTGCTTCTGTTTTGAGCCCTCCAACCTCCCACTCCATGCATTTCAGGTCATGCTGCCCTTCGGAACCATGGATCCCGAGGTCAGCCTAAAAACCGCCCGGGCGGTGTACGACAAAGTACCCTACCTCAGCAATGTTTTTGAAGAAAAATGGGGCCAAAAGCTTCTCGGCATCATTGCAGACAATGGCTATAACCTCGGTACCACGATGCCCTGGAAGAATGTGTCTGACCTCAAGGGCGTAAAGCTTGCTGGTGCAGGCCTGAACCTTAAGTGGTTGGAATATGTTGGCGCGGTGCCTGTTCAGGGCACCCTCAACGAGGCCTATCAGGGCATGGTAACGGGCGTCTATAACGGCTGGATCATGTTTCCGTCGGCTTGGGTGAATTTCAAGCTCTATGAGCCGGGCAAGTACTACACCGAGATTGGTTTTGGATCCATCACCTGGCACGGCCTCACGGTCAATAAGCGCCGCTGGGACAGCCTCCCGAAAGATGTGCAGGCGATCATTGCTGAAGTCGCGCGTGAGTACGAGCTGCGTACCGGGAAGGTAAACAAGGAAGACTATCCCAAGCAGATCGCGAAGCTCAAGGAGCTCGGCACAAACGTTTCTAGCGTTCCTGCTGCCGTGCGTCTCGAGTGGGCCAACTCCCTGTCCGCCTGGCCTCAAGAGCAGGCAGAGGCTCTCGATAAGCAGGGTCTGCCCGCAAGCCAAGTATTAAAGATCACCTTGGAAGAGGCTGAAAAAGCAGGCCACAAGTGGCCTGTACGCTACAAAGTTCGCTAGTCTCATAGTTTTTGCTGAACGTCGTACCCTGGGCCTTCTCGCAAGTCATATTTGCTGGAAGGTCCGTTTATTTTGAGTCTTCCCTTTTCTCTCTCTCCTCTGTCCCTTCTCTAGGAACACCCGATGCTCGACTCCGCAAACAACTGGCTCATTAAATCTCTCCTAGTGATCGGGGCATCCCTTGCGCTTCTTATCGCCTTTCTGATCGTGGCAGATGTCATCGGACGCGGGCTCTTTCTAAAGCCTGTTCAAGGCACCAAAGAGATGGTCGAGGCCTCGGTGGTACTTATCTGTTTTCTGCAGGCGGCCTACGCTATTCGGTCGGGCGGAATGATTGCCGTTGATGTATTTATCACCCGGCTCTCCACCCGTCCGAAGGCCCTGCTAGCTCTCTTCGGCTCGCTGCTTGGCGTTGGGTTTTTCTTCATCATTTTCTATGGCGGCATAGACCTGGCCGTGCGATCGTGGGTATCCGGCGAGTTCGAGGGCGAAGGTGCTCTCCGCATCCCGAGTTGGCCTGCGCGATTCATGGTTGTCCTTGGGGCCGCCCTGGCTATTACCCAGTACCTCATTCTTTCGTGGCACGCCTTTCGAGCCATCTTAGACCCCAGTTACAAGGAAGATTTCTTTCAGGCATCGAGTCACTAAGTGCGACCACCATCAGCCGCTACTCGCGCCGGTGCCGTCATTTGGTTAGCCGCCTGGGTTCGTTGTACGAAAATCATTTCCCCCTATAGAGGTTCGCATTATGTTTAGTACTTTTCAGGTGGTCGTCGTCATCGGAACCGTTCTATTGCTCACCTTGGCGGGTGTGCATATTGCTGTTGCACTCGGGGTCACCGCAGTGCTCGGGGCGTTTCTCATGGTGGGAGACTGGGGGGTGGTCTTTCAGTTTATTTCCAGTACCGCCTATGAGGCCCTCCGAGACTATGTGTTTGCGGTCATTCCGCTCTTTCTGCTCATGGGGGGATTCCTCGCGCAGAGCGGTGCCGCCCGAGATATTTTCACTCTCATCAACCGGGGCTTACGTTTTCTGCCAGGCCGCCTAGGGCTTGCCACCGTCGGGGCCAACGCGCTTTTTGCCTTTGTCACAGGCGTGAGCATCGCGGCCGCTGCTGCCTTCTCCCGCATTGCCTATCCGGAGATGCGGCGTGCCGGCTACGACAAGGGGTTTGCTGCGGGGTGTATTGCGGGCAGCGCCTGCCTCGGGATGCTGATTCCCCCGAGCGTACTCATGATTGTCTGGGGGGTACTCACCGAGCAGTCTGTCGGTCAACTCTTTCTTGCAGGTGTCGGACCAGGGCTCTTGTTGGCCTTGTTGTTCTGCCTCTATATCTTGTTTACCGCCTTCACCCGGCCACAGATTGTTGGCGTCGGGGTAGCGGGCCAGACGGTGTCCTGGCCAGGGCAGAGCGGGCAGTCGCCCGAATCTGACGGCGAGTCCCCCGAGAATCTGACTAAGGCCTTCTTCGGTACCGTTCTGATTCTTGGATTGGTGGCCTTCATTCTTGGCGGTATCTGGATGGGCGCCTTTACCCCGACGGAGGGTGCGGGCGTCGGGGCCGCTGCAGCATTGGTCATTGCGCTCATTCGGGGGGTAAAGATAGCGCAAATTCGCGAGGTTGTGCTTCAGGTTGGCCGCACATCTGCGCCCTTGCTACTGCTCCTTTTCTGCGCACAGCTCTACTCTCGGGTGCTCTCCATGACCGGTATCACTGGGGCGATTCAGACAATTTTTGTGAATTCGGGCATGGAACTCTGGGCAATTGTTCTGGTCATGGTTCTTATCTGGTTCATTCTGGGGTGCCTGATCGATTCGATCTCCATCATCCTCATCACAGTACCCGTGTTTGCACCCGTGGCCCACGCCGCCGGAATGGACCCCATCGCATTCGCGATGATCGGGATCGTAGCAATTGAGGCGGGACTCCTTACACCCCCATTCGGAATACTCGTCTTCACGGTAAAAGCGTCGCTACCTCAAAACGAGATCTCCGTGGGTCAGATATTCCGTTATTCCATTCCCTACTGGATCTGTCTGCTCATCGTGGTTCTCGCGATTTGGTTCTTCCCCTCGATCGCAACCTGGCTGCCGGACTTCGTCTTCAACACGAACAAATAGAACGCTTGCAGCGGGGTTGCCCTTGGTCGCCCCTTGCAGACCAAGCATCTATGCCTGGTCTTAAACGCTCCGCGCTGTGCGATAAGGTGACAAAAAAGGCCTGGGGTTGAACCCAGGCCTTTTTTCGACGATTCCTGTCGCGTCGGCTCTTTACGGCGTAATAATCGTGGAGCCCGAGGTGGCCCCTGCCTGCAAATCACGGTGCGCCCGCACGACATCGGACAAGGCATATCGCTGGTTAATGGAGAGCTTAAGCACCCCTCGCTTGAGACGGTCAAACACCATGGCCGCAGACTCACGCATCTCCTGGGTGTCGGCGGTATAGGTAGCCAAGGTGGGGCGGGTGAAGTAAAGCGAACCGAGCTTCTGCAACATGGCGCCTGTTACGGGAGGAGGGTGGCCCGTCGTCTGCCCAAAGGAGACAAAGAAGCCCCTCGGTGCAAGGCTGTTAAGCGAGGCATCAAAACTGTCTTTGCCCACCGAGTCGAAGACCACCGGGACACCCTTGCCCCCGGTAAGCTCCTTGGTACGGGCAGCAATGTCGTCTTTCTTACGATCGAGACAGGCCTCGTAGCCATTCTGTAGCGCAAGCGCGCACTTCTCTGGCCCGCCCGCGACGCCGATAATGCGGGCACCCAGGTCTTTGCCCCACTGACCCGCCAAGAGCCCTACCCCGCCGGCTGCTGCATGAAAGAGCACCGACATACCCGCCTTCACGGGAAAGCAGCGATGCATCAGGTACTCCACCGTCATGCCCTTTAACAAAATGGCTGCGGCCTGCTCATCTTGAATGCCTGCTGGGGTATGCAAAAGCCGTGCAGCCGGAAAATTGCGACGGGTGGAGTAGGCCTCAAAGACCGGCCCACTCGCGTAGCAGACCCGATCGCCCTCTTTAAAGTCTGTCACCCCAGCCCCCACCTTCTCCACCACACCAGCTGCCTCATTGCCCAGCCCAAATGGAGTCTGCCCGGGGTAAAGCCCGCTGCGCATATAGATGTCTTGGAAGTTCAGGCCAATGGCGGTGTGACGGATCGTCACCTCGCCTGGGCCGGGATCAGCCAGGCTGGCTTCCTCGAGTTTTATCACCTCAGGCTCACCGGCCTGATGCACTCGTGCTACTAAAGTCTTGGTCATACAGTCACCTTCTCTTTGTTGTCTTTGGTGTAACGCTCGGTAAATTGGGATTCTTTCATGACCTCAGCCACTGACTTCTCGTTTTGTCCGTCATCGGTCCAGCCTGGTACACGGCCAAGTGCAACCGCTTCGTGCCAGGCAAAATTGAGTTCGACCTTGATGCCGTTGACGGGCTCGCGCATGAAGAGCTGATAGAGCCCCGAGTTGTGTGCCTTACGCTCGTTGAACTCGACACCGTTCTCGGTGAGTTTCTTCACAAAACCCGCGAGGTCGTCACAGTTGAGACAGAGGTGATCAATACGCCCTGAGCCCATAGCGCCTGCCGCGGAGAAATCGTCATTCTCCTTGTCTGTTGGCGCCTTCAGATAAGTATTCTGATGGTTGGAATGCCGCGCTTTACCGATATGGATCACGTCTTGATCGCCGATATAGAGCCAGTGCACCGGGAACCCAAAGTCAGGGTGATCTCCCTCACGAAAGCCCAGATTCTTACAGAACCAGTCGCGGGTGCCGTCTGGATCATGGGTGAGGATAAGCAGGTGCTCAAGAAATTTCAGTGCCATAGCGATGTCCCCATAGAGAAAACTCGGTCGTCAAAGAGGAAGCGCGACGGCTGATGCGCAGCCCACACGCTACCTGTATACGTTAATTGATCATTTGATAATAAAACGAAAAATAAGGGTATCACTGCCCGAGAAGGCTGGGTAGGGGAAGAATCCCGCGATCCTGGGCGATACGGTCCAGTTCCTCCACGACACCGCCTGATAAGGGAATACCCTTGGCGGCGTACTCGAGCCGCTTATAGTGGCTCTGCTCTCCGGGAAGCCAGATGCGATCTGTGGTTGGCAGTTTCGCGCTGCGACGGATTTCAGCCACCAGCTTATCCAGACGATCCCGCAGCACGTCAATATCGTCAAAGGCGGCTGGGTCAATCGCACAGACCGCCTGCCCTGTATTGGTGGTCGATCGACTGTCCATGTTGAAGTCAATCACCTCACTGCCCATCGCGGCGCCATTGAGACTCCCAGCGAGCAGACCAACCATGAGCGCCATACCATAGCCCTTGTGACCGCCAATCGGCAAGAGAAAGCCCTCGGCGGCCCGATGGGGGTCAAGCAACGGCCGCCCCTGGCGATCGATCATCCAGCCCTCGGGCATCATTTCCCCTTTGCGGGCTTTGGCCTTCACCTTTCCATAGGCAGCCACTGTGGTGGCCATATCCAAGACCACGGAAGGCTCCACGTGCCCGCGCGGAAAGGCAATCGCAATCGGATTAGTGGACAGAAGCATATCCATGCCCCCCCAGGGCGGAAGATGGTTGGCATTGCCCACGGCATAGTAGATGCCGATGAGGTCCTGATCGGCTAGGGCGCGTACATAGAGAGAGGCAGGTCCCGCATGATTACTCATACGGGTTCCAACCCAGGCCACCCCGGATGTGCGCGCCTTTTCGGCTGCGAGCGAGACCGCCTTTGAGACCACCAGATGGCCCATGGCATTGTCGCCATCAACCAGCGCCATAGCCGCTCGCTCACGGATCACGCGAATCTGCGGATGAATATTCATTCCGCCGGACTGGATGCGTTTGAGATATTGGCCTAGTCGAATGACGCCATGGCCATCGGAGCCCTGCAGATCGGCCTGCGCCATCAGCCGAGCCACAGTTGCACAGTCGGCCTCCGCCAATCCTTGGGTGGCAAGGGCCCGAGCAATAAATGCCTGCAATGCCTCAAATGAAACACGACGACCTTCTGCCATGCGAATCTCCTGTCTAGTCTGCAGAGGCGAGAGCCTCCCGTCGATCCACTACAAAAACCCTTATTGATCAGGCGACCGTCATCATAAGCGCTAAACTTTAGAACGTCTGACCCTTCCGCCCTCGATTTTTTACCCCTTGTTAGAAAGGACTCCTTTCCCATGTCCCAGAGTTTAAGAGTTGCATTGGTCACAGGCGGCGGCACCGGAATCGGCCGAGCCAGCGCCCATGCCCTTCAGAAGGCGGGCTTCCAGGTCATCGTCACCGGGCGGCGGATGGATCCACTGACCGAAACCGCGGCTGGCAGCGTCGCGGGCCAGCCTCCCATTCTGGCGATTGCTGCCGATGTGAGTCAGGGGAAGGCGGTCAAGGCACTCTTCGCGGAAATCGAGACGCGGTTTGGTCGCTTGGATGTGCTCTTTAATAATGCAGGCATGGGTGCGCCTCGGGTGCCCTTCGAGGACTTGGCCGAAGAAGACTGGCGCAGCGTGGTGGATGTCAATCTCACGGGCTCCTTTCTCTGCGCCCAGGCGGCCTTTGCCCTCATGAAGAAGCAGTCGCCACAGGGCGGCCGCATCATTAACAACGGATCTATTTCGGCACACGCCCCACGGCCCAATACCTGTGCCTACACGGCCACGAAGCATGCGATTACAGGCCTCACAAAGTCTCTCGCACTCGATGGACGCCCTTATAAGATCGCCGCCTCGCAGATTGATATCGGTAATGCGGACACCGCTATTGGGGAGCGGTTTAAGGCAGGGGTTCCGCAGGCCAACGGAGAGATCATGGTTGAACCGGTAATCGACGCCGGCTACTGCGGTGATGCGGTCGCCTATATTGCGGGGCTTCCGCTTGAGGCTAATGTCTTGACCATGACCCTCATGGCGACCAACATGCCTTTTGTCGGAAGGGGCTGATATGAGTACAACACCGATCAAACCTGCGCAGGGCTTGGCTGCTGGTACCGTCAACTACGGTGATAAGGAGTTTGCCCTTTTTCTGCGTCGTGCCTTTATTAAAGGGGCTGGGCTCTCCGACGAAGACCTTTCCAAGCCGATTGTGGGAATCATCGATACGGGAAGCGACTTCAACCCCTGCCACGGTAATGCGCCACAACTCATCGAGGCCATCAAACGCGGTGTGATGATGCAAGGCGCCCTGCCCATCGTTTTTCCCACGATTTCGCTGCACGAGTCATTTGCTGCGCCCACAAGCCTCTACCTGCGCAACCTCATGTCGATGGACACAGAGGAGATGATCAAGGCGCAGCCCATGGATGCCGTCGTGGTGATTGGTGGCTGCGACAAAACGATTCCCGCGCAGGTGATGGGTGCCTTATCGGCCGGGAAGCCCTTCGTGGTCCTGCCTACCGGGCCGATGCTCTCCTCCCGTTGGCGAGGAGAACGGGTGGGC
>Ga0315899_10005829_pt1 | contig 13271 bp, 12 predicted proteins | sample LakEriMetagenome_2_FD_203518 | JGI IMG/M metagenome (GOLD analysis project Ga0315899, IMG submission 203518) | Freshwater fungal communities from buoy surface, Lake Erie, Ohio, United States - Buoy 4 MA112 | ecosystem: Environmental > Aquatic > Freshwater > Lake | place: USA: Lake Erie, Ohio...
GGCTCGTGAAAAAGTACGTTGCGGATTTCACAAAAGACTTGAATGGGATTCAGAGTGAACTCCGGAGTGCTAAGGTAATCTGGAACAATTTCTGGGGTCGGTCCAAAGGTTTCATAGACATTTCTGAATTTGCTTTCATGGATATTTCTGAGTTTACCAAGCAAAGAAATAACTTTGAAGTTATTTCTGATGCAAAGTTATTTCTGAGTTTGCCTGCTTTGCAGGTACAAAAGCTATCATCTTCTAGCGAGACTGCGATAAGCAGCATTGAGGGGATGCGGACCAAAATCTCGGTACATGTGTGTCATGAAGTATCCCGTTGCCGCAAATTCTGCTCGGTCGATCATGCAGATGGATCCCAAAGAAACTCAAACTGAGATCATCTGCAGGTGTCTGAGACCCGCATGAATGTCCTCCGTGAGGTGTTGGAGTACCTGAAGTTGCCCTCCCTCAATGAGGACACAATTGAGAACGTAAAAGAGATGATCGAATCCATGGGTGAATTGTGGAAAGGAGTCGCGGGATGGAACGCTGTCACGTAAGAAATTCGCAGAAATATGCCCACATTTTCACTAGACTTTACCACATATTCACTTCGACATGCGACACATGGTTTACTTCACACTTGCTCATGGTTCTGCTACCAAAATATTTTTAAAGAACTCTTGCAGTCTCAGACTACAACGCAGGCATAAAGAACTCCTTCAAGTTTAGACACTTAGATGCATTAATGCACAACATAATTAAAGGAGCACCAGCACTATGATGTCTGAGGTCTGTGGGTGAGCAGGTCGGAAATGCTCAATACGCCCATTAAGGTCTTGCAGGGCATCGATGTGGCAAAACGAGTGTCGCCAGTACTTGAACATGTGGCTCAGCTTACCGGCAAGCATCACAAAATTCCATTGGCGCAGGAGCTGGCGAACGCTCACACAGAATTTGTTAAAATCTGGCCCTCGATCCAGCGTTTGACGAACAAGGCGATGCAAAAGGCACACTTTGACGAATTTTTGAAGCAGGAATCCTTTCTTTTTACCTGAGAGAACCAGCAGCTTATAGGATTGCTTTGTGCATGCTCGTGGCTGACATCATGTGTGGGTTTCGACAGGGGGACTCTACGGAGCTGGTGCACAATGATGTGGCTGTTCTCACAATTGGGCAGTTGCAGAGAGATCGGCAATTTGAAAAGGCGGAGAAACTGACTAGACTGCACAACAAGGCTGTGGAGGAGGAGCAGATGTTTGCACTTGTAGATAGACTTCGTTCGTCTGCCGACACCATGGCTCTCAGCGTGCGCAGAGAGGGAGATAACATCTGGGTAGAGCGCCTGGTCGAGATTGCATCCCTCATACAGGATGACGCAATTCTCATCTCCAGCATTCATCAAACAGAGTTCCGCAAAATGGTTAAAGTCGAGCTGGAATCGCTAGGGCGCCGGAATAACGAAGCAGGTGCAATGGTGTCCCGCCTTCGATTTTGTCAAGAATCTTGGAACGCTTTGAGAGTTGCACATGCTGGGAAGAATTTGCAGTGCATGGACACACAGACGTACGAGCAGTTTGTGTTGGCTGAGGGAAAGTGGATTAAGGCAGTAGCAGCGTTGTCGATGGAGAAAGGCCACATTGGATTGCGCCATGTCGAATTTGCACATGTTTTGCGGGTACAAGAAGTGATCGAGCTCTTTACAAAGTGCACTGAGCAGATGAATTCGGTGTATGATTATCTGTCGTCACAGTGTTGGCGTCTGAGATATGTCCCCATGATGGAAGCTCTTCATATAACGGGAATGTTTGCGGGGCCAGGCCCCAGCGTTCAAGAATCGGTCTTGATTCGTGCATTTCCTAACATGCACGCGGTAAAAGTTAACTCTGACCACCGGCCCGAGCTCATCACCGGCGCGCACACTGAGACGCTTCAGTTGACACCCTCGCAAGCCGGCCCGTCCAGCTGGATAGAAACGGTTCAAAACTTTCTGCCGGATGTGCGCAAGGCAGTTCGGGCACAATTGAACCGTGGTGTTATGGGTGTGCGCGATGGGACGATTTTCAAACGAAATGCAGACCATACTTGTCAAGTGACAATTCTGGCACTGCAGATGTCGTGGAGCAATAAGTTGACTCTAAATCCGGGCAAGGCGCAGCACTTGGCTTGTCAGCAAGAAGTCAAAACACACGTGCAGTCGCTCTTTGACATGTATGGCCAGTCAACTAAGGCTTCAATTCTACAGCGGCGAAAATTTCAAAGTCTGGTCATTGTGTCACATACGTGGCGTGATGCGCTCGATGCGATTCTCATTCACATCCTTGACCACGAGACTGCTGAAATGCTCACTCAAATGCCATGCCTGCAGATCTTCAAGCATGACGACAAGAATGAGGACTTAGTCGTACACTATGGTCCATTCGCCTATCCTTATGGCTTCGAATTTTTGGACGGATCCATGGTCACCCCAGGGCTTCCGAATAGCTGGAAATACAATCTTTTTTTGCTTTCATGCCTGCAAAGTATGGCGTGCGGCTTCGTTCGGTCTACGGACTGTTATTCGCGCAAAGAAACAACACTCAATGATCTTGCCCGCATGTATGGGCAGTATTGCGACACTATAAACTGCCGTGTTGTTCAGCCCATAGAGCAAATTACCAAGTGTGTGGAGGGTGCAACACAGGGAGGGTGGTGGCTGTTGCTCACGCACGTGGATAGTCTTAGTGGCCAAACGATGAATATGATTGCAAAAGCAATATTGAGGTGCATGCTTCTTTTGCCGAGCAAGATGCTCGTCTCTCCTGGACGGTCGGGTCAGATTAGTCTGAGCAGATCGCCAGGAGTATTTCTCATGGGTAGTTCAACCCACTTCGGAGAATGCTTACCAACTGAATTGGCAGCCGCGATCCGAACGCGGACACTGGGAAGCTGTCTCCCTCATCGCCAGATATTTGCTGCAGTGCAGCTGGAAGCCATGGGATTCGAGCGCGCCGCATTCCTTGCTTCGTTACTCGATTGCACATACAGGTTCCTGCAGCTTTTATTGCCCCACCGGCACCCTTGTCTCAAGTTCAATTTCATGAAAGAGGTCATCGTGGAAGCAGTCTCTATTGTGCAGGACCTGACCAGGCAAGCAGAGATAGAGCGAGCTGCTCGATCGCGACCGACAACGCCGAGTTCAATACAGACAGGCATTCGCCCAGAATCTGCCAAGTTCCCTGATTCGGTTGGATTGAGTGCCGGCACGACGAACACAACAGAAGATGATGGATTCAACATCGATATACGTGCAGTGGCTTTAGCTTTTCTAAGACGCACGCACAGAATGTCAAGTGCAGAAGAGTATTCGTACTGCCTTGACGCTGCAAGGCAAGTGTTCGGAGACACGGTCACAAATTTCAACAAACTGGCGGGTGACGTTACACACGACCCTGCGTTCTCCCTGCAGGTCGAAAGTGTTTTACATGGTATGCAGCAATCGGCGACCAAACTATTCATTAACAAATGCTGTTCGTTGTTAGATTGTCTAAAGTGCGACAATCGGCCTGTAGTCCTTGTCGGCTCTCCGCAAACGGGCAAATCGCACTGCATCAAAGTCGTCAGCCACGCAATGACGCTCGATTTGAAGAGTGTCGTCCGAGTTGCAATGCCGAGTACAGCAGCCAAGTTTGTTGCGCCCTTGGCCTATTTTTCTTCTCCGACAGATGCCCCCCTCGGTCATGATTCAGGTATATACGTGATCCATTGTTGCTCCAAGTGACCGTTGCGTTGCTGACTGGATATTTGAGCAGAAACCTTTGATCATCAAAGTAAAGCCGAACTGTACGAGTACATCGACTGGTTGAGCAAGGCACCAATAAAGCATAACTTTGTGTTCAACAACCGATGGCTTATTATAGATAGCCCAGATGCACAAGCTGTAGATTGGATCGTGTCCTGCTCTTACCAGCGCACGCAGGAGCTGCAAGTCGATCCAATCGATGTCAGGTACCAACACAAAAGCCAGAGTCATGAAACAGTGAATCGTCCCGAAAAATTCTACCCCTCTCCACGCGCCCAACCGTGTGCGCCCGGCCGCAGCGGGTCACGGTGCCGGAGCCAAGAAACCAATTCCACCCTGCCTGCAGGGTCACGCCCGTGGGCTCATGTCACTGCAAATCAAGTTATGCATGCGTTAAATAACACTATACTTGTTTGCGCAACAGGAGGTCGATTCTCTTCATCGAAACCTGCTCGTTACAAAATGCGGCGCCTTCGCCGCTTGCAATGTCACACATTATATACTTCCAGAAGAACTGTCTGGGATGGCGGGAAGTATTCCAAGCATGGGCAGAGATGATCGTGCTTAAGGTATGTTCCATCGCATAGATACCAGCTGTTCCGAGCTGACAGAAGCTCTCCTGGTCTTGCATATCCTCATGTACGTGCTCATCAAGCACAACACTCACACACGCAACGCACATCACGATGTCGCAGCTTGGAGAACGCACGATGAGTGAAATCAAGGACTTGGTCCAGACGCACCTGCCAGAAATCATTCAATTCATCGAAACTGAGTGCAAGACTGTGCATCTTGCGTCAACGATATGCATAATTCGCTCCTTTTGCGAGATTATTCATTACCATTTCTTTTTGGGACAAGAGGTCAGTCGATTACAAAAGTTTGCGCCTGTTGGGGATTGGAATATGGCACCTGTATACGTTTGTCTCCCTTGACACGCAATCGTCACACACAGACGGCGCCAAGGCGCACGGTGGCATTTGTCCGTGTTGTCTTCGTTTTTGCTGTCATATGGTCTTTTGGTGCACTTCTACATCCGGACAGCAGGGCTGCTTTCAACAGTTGGCTACGTCAGCGAGTCGAAAACGCAAAGCTCGTGAAATTCCCGTACATTGCAGAAGACGATTACACCCCCAGTCTTTGGGTAATATATGTCATATATGTCATATCGGAGGAATATACCTCTTACGCACTGAAATAGGTGCGCAAATGCTCATTTTCCGTGTGGATCTGATCGAATCTCATCTCGCAGGAGATTTACGTTTCGTTCGGCAGTATGACGTTGAATGCCTTCTCTGAAACCGACAAGGATTACCTCTCTGATGATAGGGCGTTGCATGCAACGGAGAGCACGATGATCGTTCCCTTCGACCGATTTCGCATGACACACCACATCTGGCAGGTAAGGGCTTGAATACCATCAGATTAAGCTGAAATATAGGAGACCACCAATAATGTGTACCATCAGATCAAGCTGAAATATAGGAGACCAACAATAATTTCTGTGGCCCATGTGTGAGTACATAACACTGACGCTTTCGTTTCACACACTCCTATGTTGTGTTGTCCCCTTCCGCTCCCCTTGGTCCCAGATTTTCCACACTCAGCGCAAGCACATACTTCTTTATGCGGGAGATGGCGGAGGCAAAACTCGGTTTCTGGACTGGTTGTTTACCATGTGCGATAAACGCGAAAAGGGTTGGCATTTTTGTCAAACTAGCCTGTCGCAAATACGAACTTCAGGTCATTTTCGCAAGTGGCTGGCAGAATCTTTAGAAATTCGGCCTGAAAGGATGTTTGAAAAGGCGGAATACAATGGCTTTTTCGTCGATGATGTCCACCTAGCATTGGAAAGTAAGAAGCAGCCAACTGCAATGGCAGAGCTCTTACGTTCCGTCATAGAACACAAAGGTAATAAGCAATAGAGGCTTTGTGTAAAGATCTCATACGCTTGGCTTTTCAACAACATGGAATGAAACAAGAAATTGTTGTATGTGCTTTATGAATGCGCATATTTGTTCGTGTATGAAAATTTCGGAGGAAACTTACTCTATGCCCTCCGCCTTATTCACGGGCTGTCTGCAGGAGTGTTTAACAAGTCGATAATCGAGGAGCAGAACGATCTCGAGACTGTCTCGTTTACCATGCTAGGGAACATTGAGCGACTTGACGAAGGCAGCGTGAGGATGCTGAATCATACGGTGCTGGTGCCTATGCTCATTGACGGTTCGGACATTGAGGCGATTGCCAATGTGAACGTGCAGCCATTTGAGCGTACCAACATGATGCCTTCCATCAGATCAGTTATGAACAAAATACCTTGCGCCATGGTGGCAGTGTTTGAGTGGGTGAAGGCGAATGTGGCATCGGAAGAGACTGATGAGATTTTCTTGTTGTGGAGTATGGACCATATGCGGTCGACTCTCACTCATCTGGTGTTGCTGCCAATTTGGAACATGCAGACGTATGACATGAGCATTCGATACATTTGGCATGAAACCATGCGTGTATATCTAGATCGCCTCACGAATCTCGACAAAGTTCAAAAATTTCGATCCCAGGTCGTCGACATTGTGACCACAGCCCTAGGCACACAGTACAGGCGGCCTGTGCGAATTGCCTCAGAAAGTCAGACTTTTCACGTGCTCCTGCCTCGCTCCCGTGTTCCGTCGTCTGCTGTCGACTGGGATTTGCATGAGCTGGATTCGGAAAAGTTGACAACTCGAGCTCTTCAGACCATTGCGTCGAGCCCTGACATCCAGGGATGGATTACGTGCATTGAGGACTTTCCTCGTCACTTGAGTCATGTCCTGCGGGTGTACAGGCCCAACGATCGCGTGCAAGGATGTGTGCTCGTTGGACCCAAGGGCAGCGGCAAGATGCAGCTATTGCAGACCGCAGCCAGGATGTGCAACTATGCGGTCTATGCAGAAAAGCCAGACACGCCTTTAGAAACGTCAAGAACAGAGTTGCGCAAAGCACTGAGCACCAGGCAATTGAAGATGTTCGTCTTCTGCTACAACGGAGCTGCTGTAAACTCAGCAGATTTCGCCCAGTACCTGGTATACCTGTTGAAAGGTCATCGCTTGGATGAATTTGAGAAGACGGGGGCATCAACAGTACGGTTTGCCTTTACATACGATATTGGCACGGCGGTGCCCGTGGACATCAAGGCCAGGCCGCTTCCTTTGTCGTTGCTGGAAATTTCAAAACACTGTACAGTGGACTGGATCAAAGGCTGGTCAGACGAAGCTATCCTGCGCGCAGCCAAGTTTAAGTGCATGGACTTATCAAGAACTGTCAAGTTGGATCTTAATGAAGAGCTCATAGAAGTCATGTTCAAAATTCATCGGATTGTTGAGCAGGCAGTGGCCGAGACGCTTGCAGATGGTATGGCTCTAGTCTTTCCGCCGCCGATTCTCATCAACGATTTTGTGACAGCATTTTTTCATTGCGCAAACCAGCGCTGCCGGAAAACAGACGTTCTCAGGAGGGAGCTTAACACTGCCCTCAAAGCATACGAAGAGCTTAAAGCCAACCATCTTGATCTTCATGCACAGTACGACCGGCTGATTCCAATGGTCAAGGGCGCAATTAAGGAGCACTTACAAGAAAGAGAGACCCATTTGACATACTCGAAGGTTGCAGCTAGAGCACGGCGCATCGCTGAGGATGAAGAGGCTGAAGAGGTACACTCTATTTTGTACGGCGATGCCCCAGGTCCTGAAATCATGCATGAGTACGAAATTGCCAAAAATGGCTACTTAACAGCAGCTAGCGCTGTCGCCGATCTCGCAGCCTTCCACATGATACAGCTTGAGGTGCTTGATGGGCACGAAGATCTTGCGGGAATGCTGGTAGAAGCGCTGACCGTTTTGTTTTCGGAGGAGGTCGGCTATGACGTCCCGACATTGCGAATCTTCGCCCCGATCCTGCAGAAGCTTGTCAAAGACTTTGATGTGAATGCCGTTGGATTAACAACTGTAAAAAGGTTGCGACCGTATGCAGGGGATGTGCGATTCACGCCGGAAAAATATTTCTCGCTCAACAAGGCCGCAGGTGTGATCTGCAACTGGGTGCGGTCTGTCGAGCGTTACGGCCGTGCGCACGAGTGGGTCAATCCGGTCTCGCATTCTAACCAGCACCAGAATCTCGATAGAGTCCGTGAGATGTCGAAGAACCCGATCTTGGCCCTGGATAAATTTGAAGCTGGGGTGGCTGCTACAAAAGCACGGCAAGAAGAAGCGCGTCGTCGCGAGGAATCTGCGCGGGCGCGTGTTGAGATGATTGTTCGGCAGCTACAGCAAAGCAACATAATCTTGAATGCTGTCACTCCTGAAAGAGTGGACTGGAATAACAAACTGCAAATGCTGGACGAGCGCTCCGCCACTGTCATCGGTGACAGCATGCTCTACGCAGCCTATGTGACATATCTGGTGAGTTTTTCTCACTCAAAGCGGCGGGCTATATTGCAGCTCCTTGCTGAAGTAATGGCGGAAGCCGGGATCGGGACTACCCCCGATTTTACTCTTGAGTCATTTTACTCGCCGCTTGACCTTGCTGTTTGTGCAAGTTACATGCACAAGTATACGTGTAAGTCATTGCGTGAAAACTGCCTTATCATTTCCGCCTGCCCCAAAATACCGCTCTTGATCGATCCTGTGGGCCAAGGCCTTGAAGTCCTTCTCTCAGCATCTGGTGCACAGACACTTCCTAATGAACGCGTCGTGAGTTTGAAAGGTGCTGGATCGGAAATGGCCAAAGGGTTACAACGCTACTCTTTGAGCAAGTGCGCGGATATCAAGACTTTTTTGGAAGACGCGCGCCGCCGCAACGTTCCTGCGTTGATTGAAAATGCTGAAGAGGTAATGGAAGAACTTCTGAGTGTGCTTCGCATGCATCCGCATCTTGTGTGTGGCCGAGCGAGTCGAAGGACTCTAGAATCAGATCTTGATCCGGAAGAAGTGAACGTGGAATTGTGCATCAACTACTCTCTCGTCATCTCGACGTCGAAGAAGTCGTATTTGCCTCCTGCTGATGCGTTTTATTACATGTCGCTCTGTGATCTAACTCCAGACTCTGACGCCATGGAAGAAATCAGTATGAAACACATCGTCAAGCACCTAGACCAGTTAGCATACTCTCAAATCCAAGAATTCTGGAGGATCAATCACGAAATCAAGGATAGAATCCGAGGCAATGGCCAAAAGATTTCAGCCATTCTACGCCGCGAAAACCTTGTCGCACAAATTAATGAGGTCAAGGCTGATCAATGTGTCGACGACTGCAAAGTACTGATGGAAGACCGCGGAAAATTACAAGGGCATACCCTTCGCGGGCTTGATGTGTTACGAGATGTCGAGTATTTCAATGGCATGGCCCGGTATTGTGCCACTACGTTGTCGACCGCATGGGAGGTTTGCAACATGGCTGCAAACAACATCTTCGGATTCGGGATGTTTAGAAAGGCATTGGCACATTGCCCTTCAGTTGCTGACTTGCCTCGTGGCTCAATCGCCTTCAATAATGCAATCAAGGACCTCACTGACACTGTCTGTTCAGATATTACTTATGCGATGCTTTTGTCGCTGCCCTCAGAGACACATCATCTGTGCCTCCTGTTACTCCATTCGAGCTGCCGAGAGGATGATCCCGTCGCCAAATTCAAGGGCGCTTTACAGTTTTTGAGCGAGGCTTTCAACAAAGGCGGCCTAGGTCTTGCCAATTCGCAGATTGCGTGTACACGTGGCGTGGGGACTGCAAAATTGTTTTCCAAATTGGGCTGGAAGGTGCTTCGCGACTCACGCTCATTTTTGGGGAATAATATGTACTCTAAGGTCAACACCAGCTTGGATTATCAAAAGGAAGAATGGATCGACTTCATCAATAGCGACGAGCTGAAACTCAGGCTGCCATGTACACGATCCACCGAGGACGAAAACACAACAGAAAACCTCCTAGTGGCCTTGAGCCTCTGTCCGTACAAATTGTCGCGTGCGCTCGAGCAACTCACAGATCGCGAATTCGTCTTGGCAAGGGCTCATGCGAACGAGGAACTGCTGGAATGCGCACACTTTGTGGACGTGTCTCCATCCACGATCATCTGTGTGCTGGTAGACCGTCATGTGCAGCCCTGGCAAGCTGTTGCGCAAACCCTGCTGAACTTCACCCTTGATACAAACGCTAAAGTTGCAGGGCGGCCGCTGGTTGTCGATATCTTCACGAGTGATGAAGAAATGCAACAGATTCTGCAGACAGCCGCCAAGGCACCTCACTGGGTGGTGGCAAAAGTTCCCACGGGAGGAGGTGACTGGTACGCGAGGTTAGTCAGGCAGATGTTGGTGTCTGAAGCCGGCGGAGGATTAAACCCGAAGAGCAGGTTGTGTGTACTTGTAGATGATGATAGTGAGGTCAAGTCATCGGGAGTTTTCTGTGATAGTATTTCCGTAGTGGCTGAAAATTCCTCGGATCCGCGACGGTTGCTCGGAGCGGTGATTGCGGATTTCTACTCCCGAGGACATATGCCTGGAAGTCAATTCTGGCGCGCAGCAGTAGCCTTGAGTTACATGCACGGGATGATGGTTGCAGATCTGGAAACTACGGCTTCGTGCGTGCTCTATAACTCGAAGCCTCTCACACTGCAACCACTGGTGCACATTTCGCGCCTTCTGGCAAGCTTTGAACTTTGTTCGCCGGAACAGTTTCTACGTATCACGCGAATGCTCGTGGGAAATTTGTTCTATTTGGACTACTTCAAACGCCAAAATTCGAATCTCTTGGACCTCCTCGATGGCTGTTTGAGTATGCACATGTTCCGTGACAGCGACCAGATGATCATCTTAAACACGGTAAATACGCACTCGTAAACTTCAATGTCCTGTGCCCGTGTGTACTTGACATTGCTTACGTTTTTGCTGTAAATGCCCACACGAAAACATGCACAACGCACAGGTGATTGATTCTCCCGACAAGAGTGCTCAGAATGGGTGGAAGGAATTGCTCGATTACTCGCGCACCCTCTGCAATGTTACTCGAGCGCCATGGCATTTGACAAAGCCACAATGTTTACATGTTGACGTCCAGGTTAAACTAGGGAGGGAAACGGTGGAGGAGATCTCGTGTGCGTGCGCTTGTGTATAAAACGATATGTACTCGCGAAGATACAAACAACGAGCGCATCTGACCCCACTTTCCTTTCATAAACTGCCAGTTTGAACGGTCAATCAAGAGCTGTGCACTACTAGAACGGACTAAGCCAGATTCGTCTTCCCTACCAAACCACCAAGCTGTGATCGAATTGGCAAACGTTCTGGTCAAAATCTTGCCGCCGGTAGTGGACCCAGCGTGTAGTTCCAATACTTTGCGTTAGCAAATTGCTGAATGCTGATGAGATCCACGTATCTACACAGAATCAGCTTGTATACATGGAACTGCAGCATCAAGATTTGACATTTTTCGAGCAAACCCTGAGGACTATTATCCAGCACGAGTTTGACCATGTCAAAGGTAAGCCATGCAAACAAAGAAAGCGCAAGACCTTCACGTTCTCAGCTTTTGCCTGTTTTTGCCAGTGCCTTTAACGTCCTTTCGGGTACCTTCCTCCTCCGTGATCACGTTGTGCAGCGCACATCTTGAGGGTGCAAAAGGATCTCAGCAACTTGTTGCATGCGTGTGCGGGCAAGCAACCTTTCGCCCAAGACACCCATGCGCTTTACGAGGCCTTGAACAACAATAGAGTCATCAAGTCGTGGGACGAGTTTCACAGTGCTGGGATGTGTCCGGTGAGTACGTGAACCTATCTGGATTCCCATGCGTCTTGGACCCTTTGCACATTTGTTGACACGCAGAGGCAACTCTGACATCTCAGTGTTCTCCAGCCCAAGTGGTTTATCGAAGACCTGAAAATGCGCTATGTTTACTTTCACGGGCAAATGGCCGCCTACGGCTTTTTTCGGGGCGACTTGAAAAAGCGCACGACGACCCTGTTGTTCACCCATTCACGGCCGCAGAAGCTCCTGGACTTGCACATGCTTGCATGGCAAGAAGCCCAGAGTCAAAGTCTGTCTGCTCTACTCTCACTTCAACAAAACAAATTGCGTTTTGCAGTCGTCTCTGGACCACCAACTGGACAAAAAGCCCTCAGTGAATTTAATATGAGCAAGGGAATCGTTGTCTCAAGCTTCGTCTTCAGGTTTAGCTGATATTGGATGATTGTGCTGTGCCGATGATTGTACTTCTAAGCCTGCACCCGTTCTTCGAAAGTGACAGTTTGAATGTGGTCTCTTGCTAGAATTAATGTGTCATATTACTAGAAAGTGTTCTCTTACTGCACACGTTCCTCGAAAGTGACAGTTTGCTCATGGGACAGGTGTGCTAAATTCGACGCGCAAGAACTGTGCCTGAGCCACCTGGAGCCTGGCGAGCACTCGTTAGCGCCCGCCGAGACCCTTACGAACGACGCCATGTTTCTTCAGCCTGTCAATGTCCATGAGCTGCCCACGCGGAGCCTGATGAAGCGAAAAGGATACTACTGGGTGCCAGTACCCGTATACCGGCGGCCTCTGTGCCCGCAGGGATGGAGAGAGATGGGATCTGATTTGGGCGATCAAGCGGGCGGAAGATTGGAGTTCATCTTTGAAATGTACATGCGCTCCAAGATTGCCCCCGACGCCTTCCAGCGGATGGGTGCGTGCGCCTTTTTGCACGTGGGCGTGCAGGAGAGAGCAATAATGCAGGGGTACAAATAGAGTCATCGAGACTTCTTCGCCCAGATCAGATCCTATCTCTCTCCATCCCTGTGGGCACGGGTCGCTTTGCTCCTCAGGGCCTCGGGGGCACAAATATTTTCTCGGAAATCCCCCGTGGAGAGAGAGAGAGCGAGAGAGCAGGACCGCAGAGAGGAGAAAGAAGTTTTATTGACAATCAAGAAGTGACTGAAGGTCGGAGAAGGGTTCCGTGCTTGGAGTTTCGACAATCAATTTAAGGTGTACATAGTAAAAAGGGAACCCCTTCATAGACACCAAAGGATTCCAGCCAAGCCCAGCGTGACAAGGTTCACGCACCTCGTCACATCATCAACCAATGTGATGCTGTGACAGGAGTGTGACGTGACAAGGTTCACGCACCTCGTCACATCAGAGGAGGAGGAGGAGGAGGACACACTCATGTCACAAAGGGACTCTTCTTAAGAGCCTGAAGGGACCTTAATAATGCTAGTAATGGCCTTAAGGTCTTAAGGTCGACTCAAGGTCTTAAGGGCGAGCATCCTCTTGGAAAATAACTCCAATCCCAGTGTTTCGCTACGAGACTTTTCCTGCGGCATCTTTGCGGAAGATTACCACGTCCCCCTCATTGCCACTGTGTTTAAGATTCACTTCGTTTAAGATTCACTGTGTTTAAAGATTAATCTGAAGATTACCACGTCCCCCTCATTGCCACTGTGTTTGGAAAACGGAAGATTACCACACCTCCCTATTGCCAATGTGTTTTAAGTCAGGGTTCGGGGGTT
>Ga0315899_10005833_pt1 | contig 13268 bp, 14 predicted proteins | sample LakEriMetagenome_2_FD_203518 | JGI IMG/M metagenome (GOLD analysis project Ga0315899, IMG submission 203518) | Freshwater fungal communities from buoy surface, Lake Erie, Ohio, United States - Buoy 4 MA112 | ecosystem: Environmental > Aquatic > Freshwater > Lake | place: USA: Lake Erie, Ohio...
GTCGACGCGGCGCAGGGGCCGGTCCGGCTCCGTTATGTTGCGCCTCCGGCGTATCTCACGCCTTATATCGGTTCACTCTATCTCTTTACCGTATCCGCGGACCGCTTCGCGGATTTCACGCGAGCCGACGTGCCGCAACTCCGTTTCATGCTGGAGGGTGGCGGCGACTATTTTTTTCAGGACGGCGGGGTGGCGGCGACGCCGGAAGTCTGCCTGCTGGGTCCGACCATGGGCGCGACACGGTTCCAGCTGGACCGGCCATCGCGCGTTCTAGGCTTGTCGCTGTTGCCGGCCGGCTGGCTGGCGCTGCACGGTGGCGACGCCAGCCTGATGGCGGACAGGCTGTGCGACATGGGCGGCCGCGGAGAGGTGTATCGCACGCTGCTGGAGCGGCTGCGGGCGATGGACGAGGATGCGGACGCGATGGCGGAGCTGTGCTGGAGCGAACTGGAGCGGCTGATCCGGCCGCCGCAGCAGGCGGTGTGGAAACTGCTGGCGGCCGTGGACCAGTGGCTGATGGGGGAAGGATCGCCCCGGGTCGAGGCGCTGGCTGAGGAAACCGGCCTGTCTCAGCGCCAGCTCGCCCGGCTGACCAACCGTTATTATGGCGCGCCGCCCAAATTGCTGGCGCGCAAATATCGGGCGTTGCGCTGTTCGGCCAAGATCGCGTTGGACGGGGAAAGCTGGCAGCAATTGTGCGACGAGGGCGGCTTTTACGACCAGTCGCATTTCATCCGGGAAATCAAGCATTTCATCGGCCTGACGCCGCTTCAGCTGCAGACCGAGCCGAGCGCGGTGGCGCAGCTCACCCTGCTGCGCCGGTCGCTCGGCGGCGATGTCGCCGTGCTCAACCGTCTGTCCTGATCCAGCGGATTGGCCCTTGATTCCGGGGCTCGAGGGGACCACATGCGCAATCGGATCGAATCGATCTGATTTGAGAATGGTTTGCAATGCGTCTGTCGAGTTTCGCTGACTATGCCGTGGTATTGATGAGCGCGGCCGCGCGCCATTGCGGTGCTGCAAAGATGAACGCGACGACGCTGAGCGCCGAGACCGGTATTCCGCTGCCCACCGCGCAGAAGCTGGTAAGCCGCCTGTCGGCGGCGGGGCTGCTTGAATCCAGCCGGGGAACCGGCGGCGGCGTGCGCCTGTCGCGCCCGCCTGCCGCGATCACGCTGGCCGATGTGGTGGAGGCGGTGGAAGGCCCCATCGCCATGACCGCCTGCACGGAAATGGGCGCGCATGACTGCAATCTGGAGACGGACTGCCGTATCCGCCCGCACATGAATGTGGCGAACAATGCGATCCGCTCCGCGCTCGCGGGGGTGACGATCGCGAGTTTGACGAGAGAAATGGCATGACCGACGAAGCAACCGCAGTGCGTAATCAGGAAGCTTTCGACGCGGCGCAGCGCGCCTCGACATACGAGCATGGCTGGTCGTCGGAAATCGAGCAGGATTTCGCGCCCAAGGGGCTGAACGAGGACACTGTCCGCTTCATTTCCGCCAAGAAGGGCGAACCGCAATGGCTGCTCGACTGGCGGCTGAAGGCGTTCGCCATGTGGAAGGAGATGGAGGCGCCCGACTGGGCAAAGCTCAACGTGCCGCCGATCGACTATCAGGACGCCTATTATTATGCCGAGCCCAAGAAGAAGGCGGAGCTGAACAGCCTTGACGAGGTCGATCCCGAGATTCTCGCCACCTATAAGAAGCTGGGCATCCCGATCGCCGAGCAGGAAGTGCTGGCCGGCGTAAAGGGCGCGCGCAAGGTCGCGGTGGACGCGGTGTTCGACAGCGTCTCGGTCGCCACGACCTTCCGCAAGGAGCTGGAAGAAGCAGGCGTCATCTTCCGCTCCATCAGCGAGGCGGTGAAGGAATATCCCGACCTGATCCGCAAATGGCTGGGCAAGGTCGTGCCCATGCACGACAATTATTTCGCGACATTGAACTGCGCGGTCTTTTCCGATGGGACGTTCGTCTACATTCCCAAGGGCGTGCGCTGCCCGATGGAGCTGTCCACCTATTTCCGCATCAATGCGGAGAATACCGGGCAGTTCGAGCGGACGCTGATCGTCGCGGACGAAGGGGCCTATGTCTCCTACCTCGAAGGCTGCACCGCGCCGATGCGCGACGAGAATCAGTTGCACGCCGCCGTCGTGGAACTGGTCGCGCTGGACGACGCCGAGATCAAATATTCGACCGTCCAGAACTGGTATCCCGGCGACGAGCAGGGCAAGGGCGGCATTTATAATTTCGTGACCAAGCGCGCCTTGTGCCAGGGGCGCAACTCCAAGGTCAGCTGGACGCAGGTGGAGACGGGCAGCGCGATCACCTGGAAATATCCGTCCTGCGTGCTCAATGGCGAGAACAGCGTCGGCGAATTCTACTCCGTCGCGCTGACCAATAACATGCAGCAGGCCGACACCGGCACGAAGATGATCCATAACGGCAAGGGGTCGCGGTCGACGATCGTGTCGAAGGGGATCAGTGCGGGGCGGAGCAACAACACATATCGCGGGTTGGTGCGCGTCGGGCCGGGGGCGGAGGGGGTGCGCAACTTCACCCAGTGCGACAGCTTGCTGCTGGGCGACCAGTGTGGCGCGCATACCGTGCCCTATATCGAGGTGCGCAACCCGAGCGCGCAGATCGAGCATGAGGCGACGACCAGCAAGATCAGCGACGACCAGCTGTTCTACGCGATGCAGCGGGGCCTCGATCAGGAAGCGGCGGTCGGCTTGATCGTCAACGGCTTCGCGCGCGAGGTGCTGCAGCAACTTCCCATGGAGTTCGCGGTCGAGGCGCAGAAGCTGCTGGGCATCAGTCTTGAAGGCAGCGTGGGATAATATTGCACGTCAGGCCGGACCTGATCCGGCATCCCGCTTGTCTTCGAGGGCAGCGGGCCGCGGGGTCAAGGCCGGGGTGACGAAAACGGAATGATGAGGAAAGAGACTTGAGCGACGAAGACGATATTCAGGATGCCCTGGCGGATTTCGCGGAAGATGTGGGCAATGGCCAGGCGTGGACCGCCGCGATCCGTATCCTGACCGAGGATTATGAGCTGGAAGAGGGCGAGCTTGAGGCGCGGGCGCGCAAGGATTTTGGCGATCTCGACGCTTATCAGGCGGAATGCCGCGACGCACTGGAGAAGGGCGATGTCGCCTTTACCGAGAAGCTGAAGAGCGACAAGGCTTTCCACAAGGCGAAGGCCCCCAATCTCGCCCGCATGGGGCCGGTGACTGAATTCGTGACCGGGCTGCTCGACAAGGGGTCGCCCGAAGCCGGGGCCGACTGGTGGCCCTATATGCCCATCAAGCGCCATATCGACACGCTGTTCCCCGCGCCGGGCGACGTGCGCGACATGGCCTTCTGGACCGCGCGGACACTCCAGCGCGCACATAAGGGTTGAATGATGCTGACGATCGAAAACCTGTCCAACGAGATTGACGGCAAGGCGATCCTGAAGGGCCTGTCGCTCTCCATCAACGCGGGCGAAGTCCATGCGATCATGGGGCCGAACGGCGCGGGCAAATCAACGCTGGCCTACACGCTGGGCGGGCGGCCAGGCTATGAAGTGACAGGCGGCTCTGCGACCTTCGAGGGCGCCGACCTGCTCGATATGGAGCCGCATGAGCGCGCAGCGGCCGGACTGTTCCTGGGCTTCCAATATCCGGTCGAGATACCGGGCGTGTCCAACCTGCAGTTCCTGCGCGAATCCCTCAACAGTCAGAAGCGCGCGCGGGGCGAGGCGGAGTTGAATGGCGGGGAGTTCATCCGGCTGGCCAAGGAGAAGGCCGGGCTGCTTGGCCTCGACATGGAGATGCTGAAGCGCCCGGTGAATGTCTGCTTTTCAGGCGGCGAGAAGAAGCGGGCCGAAATGGTGCAGATGGGCATTCTCGACCCGAAGCTGGCGATATTGGACGAGACGGACTCGGGCCTCGACATCGACGCACTCAAGATCGTGGGCTCGGGCATCAATGCCATCATGCGCCAGAAAGAGGGTGGACCCGACAAGGCGGTGCTGCTCATCACTCACTATCAACGCCTGCTAGACTATGTGAAGCCGGACTTCGTCCATGTCCTGGCCGGCGGCCGGATCGTCAAGTCGGGCGGCCCCGAACTGGCGCTGGAACTGGAGCGCGAAGGCTATGCCGAGGTGGTGGCCGCGTGAACGCTCTCACCCTGCCGACCCGCAAGGACGAAGCCTGGCGCTACAGTGACCTTGATGCGCTGGCGACCCTCTGGCCGACGCCCGCGGCAACGCACATTGACGTGGCGGCCGGTCAATCTGCGCGCCACCATTTGCTGCAGGATGCGGCCGACGGTGCAGCGGCGGTGCATGACTATGTCATCGACGTCGCGGACGGGGCGCGGTGCGATTTCCACGTGCTGAATGTCGGCGGCAAGCTGGGGCGCGTGACCTTCGACGTGACGCTGGGTCGGGGCAGCCATTTCGAACTGAATGGCGCGATCATCGGTGGCGGGGATCAGGTGCTGGAGATCGTGACGAAGGTCGTTCATGCGCAACCCGACGCGACCAGTGGCCAGACCATCCGCTCGATCCTGGGCAGCCATGCGACAGGCAGCTATCTCGGTTCCATCAACGTGGCGCGCGACGCGCAGCGCACGGACGCGTTCCAGTCGGTGAAGGCGATGTTGCTGGACCGCACGGCGACGGCGAACGCCAAGCCGGAGCTGGAGATTTTCGCCGATGACGTGAAGTGCGCCCATGGCGCGACGGTGGGTGAATTGGACAGAGCGGCGCTGTTCTACATGGCGTCGCGTGGCATGGACCCGGCGACGGCCAAGACTTTGCTGCTGAAGGCGTTCGTCGCGGGGGTGTTCGACGACGTTGCCGACGAGGGCGTGAAGGACGCCCTGGAGGCGGCGGCGATGGCCAAGCTGGAGGCGCTGGTATGAGCGTCACGTCCGCGTTGACCCTGCGCCACCATTTTCCCGGCGTGGGCGACTGGCATTATCTGGATAGCGCGGCGACGGCGCAGAAGCCGCAGGCCGTGATTGACGCCATCGCGCGGGCCTATGGTCCCGATTATGCGACGGTGCATCGCGGCGTCTATGAGCGGTCGGCGAACATGACGCTCGCCTATGAGGCGGCACGGCGCAAGGTGGCGGGGTTCATTGGCGCAGCGTCGGACAGCGAGATCGTCTATGTGCGCGGCGCAACCGAAGGGATCAACCTCGTCGCGCAGTGCTGGGCGGGGACGCAGCTGGAGGCGGGAAACCGCATCCTTCTCTCTTGCCTTGAGCATCACAGCAATATCGTGCCGTGGCAGATGGTGGCCGAGCGGGTGGGCGCGGCGATCGACGTGGTGCCGCTGACGGCGGACGGGCGGATCGATCTTGATGCGATGGCGGCGATGATCACGCCCGCGCACAAGCTGGTGGCGCTGGCCCATGTCTCGAACGTGCTGGGCAGCGTGCTGGACGTGCGGCGTGCATCGGATATTGCCCATCGGCATGGCGCGAAGATTTTGATCGACGGGTGCCAGGCAGTGCCGCGCATCGCGGTGGATGTGCAGGCACTGGACTGCGATTTCTACGTTTTTTCCGCGCACAAGCTCTACGGCCCCACCGGGATCGGGGTGCTGTGGGCGCGCAAGGAGCTGCTCGACGCGATGCCGCCCTATCAGGGCGGCGGATCGATGATCGACAAGGTGACATTCGAGAAGACGACCTATGCCCCCGCGCCCACCCGGTTCGAGGCAGGGACGCCGCATATCACCGGCGTCGTCGGTCTTTCCGCCGCCATCGATTATGTGGCTGCCATAGGTCTTGACCGCATCCACGCGCATGAATGCGCGCTGGTTGGGAAGGCGCGCACGGCGCTGGATCAGATCAACAGCGTACGCGTCTTCGGGCCGGAGGATAGCGCGGGCATTCTTTCCTTCGAAGTGGAGGGGGTGCATCCGCACGACGTCGGCACCATATTGGACGAGACGGGCGTGGCGATCCGTGCGGGCCATCACTGCGCCCAGCCGCTGATGCGGCATTTGGGCGTCGAGGCGACCGCGCGGGCGAGCTTTGGCATTTATAGCGACGAGGGCGACGTGGACGCGCTGGTCGCGGGACTGGAACGGGTAAGGAAGATCTTCGGATGACCGAGGAACGCAAGATCATGGTGGAAGAAGTCGAGGCGGTGGACGCGCCGCCCAAGGCACGCGTGGAAGAGGTGGAAGCCGGCCCGCGCCAGCGCGACTATCTGGACGGTTTCCTGGCGCAGAAGCCCGCCGATATAGTGGCCGGGGAGCCGGGCGGCAGCGTCTATGACGGGATCATCGATGCGCTGAAGGAAATTTTCGACCCTGAAATTCCGGTCAACATCTATGATCTTGGCCTGATCTACGGGGTCGATGTAACGGATGACGGTCATGCGGTCGTCACCATGACACTGACGACACCGCACTGTCCGGTCGCGGAATCGATGCCCGCCGAGGTCGAACTGCGCGTCGGCGCGGTGCCCGGTGTGGGGGACGTGGAAGTCAACCTTGTCTGGGATCCGCCATGGGACCCGCAGAAGATGAGCGACGAGGCGAAGCTCGAACTGGGAATGCTGTGATGACTGTCGAGACCAAGACCCGCGCCCGGCCCGCTGCCGTCATCCTGACGCCGAGCGCGGAGGCGCGCATCGCAGAATTGATGGGACAGGCCCCTGAAGGCGCGATCGGGGTCAAGCTGTCGACGCCGCGCCGGGGCTGTTCGGGCCTTGCCTATTCGGTCGACTATGTGACGCAGGAAGCCAAGTTCGACGAGAAGATCGAGACGCCCGGCGGCACCTTCTACATCGACGGTGGATCGGTGCTCTATCTGGTGGGATCGACGATGGACTGGGTGGAGGACGACTTCACTGCCGGCTTCGTCTTCAACAATCCAAACGCGAAGGGCAGCTGCGGCTGCGGCGAGAGCTTCACGGTCTGACGCGCGTTTCGCCGGTTGTGCCCCATCTGCTGATCCTTGGCATGGGCTATACGGCCGGGCTGCTGGCAGCACGGCTGCGGGGCGAGGGCTGGCGGGTGACCGGGGTGCGGCGTGCGGCTGGACCCGAGACCTTAGCATTCGATGACGACGAGGCGGTGCGCGCGGCCATTGCCGGGGCGAGCCATATCCTGTCGTCCGTGCCGCCCGAGGGGGAAGGCGATCCCGTCCTTGAACGCTATGGCGCAGCGATTGCCGCGGCGCCGGCGCTATGGACCGGCTATCTGTCGTCCACGGGCGTCTATGGCGACACCGGAGGGGCATGGGTGGATGAAGCAAGCCCGGTCGGCATCGGGCGGCGGACGGCGCGCGCGCAGGCGGACCTGCAATGGGGCGCATTGCGCGCTGACATGCGGCGCTTCCGGCTGCCGGGCATTTACGGGCCGGGGCGATCGGCGCTGGACCGGGTACGCGAAGGGCGCGCGCATCGCATCGCGCTGCCGGGCCAGGTCTTCAGCCGCGTGCATGTGGACGACATCGTTTCCGGCATGATCGCCTCGTTCGACGGGCCGGCGGGCATCTATAATCTGGCGGATGATTTGCCGTGCGGCCAGAACCGGGTGATAGAGACGGCGTGCGACCTGCTGGGCTTGCCCTGGCCGCGATTGCAGACGATGGACGAGGCACAGCTGTCGCCTATGGCGCGCGGCTTCTATGCGGAAAACCGGCGCGTCGCGAACGGGCGAGCGAAGCGGCTGCTGGGCTGGTCGCCGCGCTATCCGACCTATGCGCAAGGGTTGCGGGCGTGCCTGTGATGCGGTTCGTCGCGTGGTTTACGCGGCGTTAACCAGCGATCGCGACAAGCGGGGCATGACCCGTTTCGACAAGAGCTTCGCTGCCCTCAGCCACCGCATGAGCGATATGTCCGCGCCCCGCCGCGCCGGGGGGCAACCGCCCTCCATCGCCAGCCTGATCGACCGGGTGAACGCCGCCAAGCAGCGCTATCAGCTGCGCTGAGATCGGATCGTCAGGCGGCTTTCGCGCGCAGGGCGATGGCCATGCCCGCCACCGCCAGAAGCGCGCCTGAAATGGCAAGCGGCGACCAGCGATAGCCCTCCGCCAGCGTCGAGATGAGCATGGCGATGACCGGGATCAGCACGCTGGTATAGGCGGCGCGTCCCGCGCCCATGCGCTGGATCAGCGTGAAATAGAGCGGGAAGGTGACGACCGACCCGGCAATGCCGAGCCAGGCGACGCCCAGCAGGTAGGCGGGCCGGGTGTCGAACACGGGCGGCCCGACCGTCGCCCAGGCAAGCGCCGCATCCAGCGCCGCGCCGATCAGCATCGCCCATGTCAGGACCGCCACCATCGGCAGCCGCCGGGCGATCTGCATGCCTTGCATGACATTCGCGGCCGATGCGCTGAGCAGTCCCGCGATCGAGAAGGCCGCGCCCAGCAGCACCGCATGACCGGCCAATGGCGCTGCTCGATATTCATGCAGCAGCATGAGGACGATGCCCGACACCGCCACGACCGATCCGCCGATGAAGGCGCGACTGACCGGCTGCCGGAAGATCAGCCAGGCCAGAATCGAATTGGGGATGAGCAACATCGCATAGAGGACGGCGACCACGCCAGAGGTCAGGAAATGTTCGGCGCGATAGACGAAGTTGAAGTTCAGGACGAACTGGGCGACGCCGAGCGCGGCGGCGAACAACAGCCCGGCGGGGCCGATCCCGAGCGGCACCCGTCGTATCTTTGCAAAGATCGCCATGGCGACCCCGGCGACCAGGAAGCGATAACAAACGGACCAGCTGGCGGGAACCGAACCGATCTGGTCGCGGATGACGATCCAGGTCGAGCTCCAGATCAGGGTGACAAGAATGAAGGGCAGGGCGACGCTGCTCCTTGGTGCGCTCATGGATCGAGCGCCCTTAACGCGACGGCAAGCGGAGCGACGCTGGTGGCGTCCTGCGCCCAGTTGGTGACAAGCCGGGCTGCGCCTTCGCCCCAGTCGTAGAAATCGAAACCCGCGTCCCGCAGCCGCGCGGCCTCCGGCGCGCTGAGGCGGATGAAGAGTTCGTTGGCCTCCACCGGGTGAAGCAGGCGGTTGGGGACGCTCTGCGCCAGCGCCTGCGCCGCGGCGTTGGCGGCGCGGCCGTTGGCGAGCCAGAGGTCGCCCTCGACCAGGCAAAGGATCTGGGCAGCGAGATAGCGGCCCTTCGAGAAGAGATGGCCGGAGCGCTTGCGCCAGCGCTTTGCTTCCGCCGCGCGATCCTTCGCCTGCGGGCCGAAGAAGAGCAGCGCCTCGCCCACCATGCCGCCATTTTTGACGCAGCCGAAGGACAGGGCATCGACCCCGGCGCGCCAGGTGACGTCGGCGGGCGCGCAGCCGATATGCGCGACCGCATTGGCGAAGCGCGCGCCGTCCATGTGGAAGCCAAGGCCGTGGGCGCGGGCGATGTCGCCCAGCGCGGCCACTTCGGCAGGCATATAGACGCGGCCATATTCGCTCGCCTGCGTGATGCTGATCGCACGGGCAGGCGATTGATGAACATCGGCGCGGATCGTCGCAAGCCGGGCGGCCACCACGTCCGGCGTCAGCTTCGCGCCTTCGCCGGGCAGGGTCATCACCGTGGCGCCGTGGGTGAAGAAGCCGGGCGCCCCACATTCGTCTACGACGATATGGGCCTCTTCATGGGCGAGGATGCCGCCATAAGGGGGGCAAAGGGTGGCCAGCGCGATGCAGTTCGCCGCGGTGCCGGTCGCAACCCAGAGCGCCTTCACCTCCGTTTCGAACAGTTCGGAAAAGACGCCGTCCATCCGGGCACTCCACGCGTCGCCATCATAGCCATGGTCGGCGGGATCGGCGGCGGCGATCGCGGCCATGACAGGCGGACAGACGGGCGTCATATTGTCGGAAAAAAAGTGCATGGAACCGAGCGATAGCGGTGGAGCAGCCGGGCGGGAAGAGGCCGGCGCCGCCCGGTTGGCCCTGGCCGGGCCAAATTGGTCAGCATATATGACCCATTGTTTCGCAAGCCGCTCTGTGACATAGGCGGCCCCTTCGAGCCAGACCAAGGAGACTCACTATGGCAGCCGAGCAGATGTCGCGCTTTACCGTCACCCGCAACAGCCAGGCTGTCGCGGCGAACGAGCGCGCTGTACTGCTTGAGGACCCCGGTTTCGGGCGGCTCTTCACCGACCATATGGTGACGATCCGCTATACCGAGGGGCAGGGCTGGCACAGCCATAAGGTGGAGCCACGCAAGCCCTTCGAAATGGACCCGGCCTGCGCCGTGCTCCATTATGCGCAGGAAATTTTCGAGGGCATGAAGGCCTATCGGTTGGCGGACGGGCGAATCGCCATGTTCCGGCCGGAGGAAAATGCCCGGCGCTTCGCGGAGTCCGCCGAGCGGCTCGCCATGCCGGTGCTGCCAGAGGAGCTGTTCCTGCAAGCGTGCGAGGAGCTGGTGAAGATCGACGCCGGCTGGATACCCGGTGGCGAGGGTAGCCTGTACCTGCGCCCCTTCCAGTTCGCCAGCGAGGCGTTTCTGGGCGTGCGCCCGTCGAACGAATATATCTTCTGCGTGATCGCCTCACCCGCGGGTGCTTATTTCAAGGGTGGCAAGAAGGCGGTGACGCTGTGGGTATCGGAACATTATACCCGCGCGGCGCGGGGGGGCACGGGCGCTGCCAAGTGCGGCGGCAACTATGCCGCCAGCCTGGTGGCGCAGAAGGAGGCGATCGGCCATGGCTGCGACCAGGTCGTCTTCCTCGACGCGGCGGAAAATAAATGGGTCGAGGAACTGGGCGGCATGAACGTCTTCTTCGTGATGGATGACGGGTCGATCGTCACGCCCCCGCTGACCGGCACCATCCTGCCCGGTATCACCCGCAACTCGATCATCAGCCTGGCGCGTGCGAAGGGGCATGACGTGCGCGAGGAACCCTACAGCTTTGCCCAGTGGCGTGAGGATGCGGCGAGCGGTCGCTTGCGCGAGGCCTTCGCCTGCGGGACCGCGGCGGTGGTGACGCCGATCGGCACGGTCAAGAGCGTGGGCGGCGACTTCACGGTCGGCAATGGCGACGGCGGCATCGTGACCGAAAGCCTGCGCGCGGAACTGACCGGCATCCAGCGCGGCACGGTGGCCGATCCGGCCGGTTGGGTGCGAACGATCTGATATCACGCAAGATGCTGTGAAGTGGCCGGCGGGACTTTCGGGGTCCGCCGGCCCTATGCTGTGCGACGCCGACAAGCGAGCCGGAGCAAGCTGCCAGGCCCGTGTTTCGTCATGCTGTCAGGAGTGATGGTGCGGTCGAGAAGACTCGAACTTCCACGGCCTTTCGGCCACAACGACCTCAACGTTGCGCGTCTACCAATTCCGCCACGACCGCACATCAACAGGGAAACCGGCGGGGCCGGTGCCTTGGTAGGAGGCGGCCCTTAGCAAAGGCTTTTGGGTCATGCAACAACCGATCGTACTTTGCGTTATGATCCATCGGAGACGATGATGCAGGGCGGCAGGAGAGGGCCGCAGGCGCTGGGAGACAGGGTGATGCCGCGATCGAACTGGATCATGGCGGGCATGACGATGACGGCCGCCGTTGCAATGGGTTTGGGACTGGGGACGTACGCCACCAGCCCGCAGGCGCAATCGCCGGCTGACGAGCCTGTGGCCGACGCAGGGGTCGATTTCGTCGCGCAGGACGCGGTGCCCTATGGGGCGCAGGACATGCGCGGACCGGCGGAGGTCAAGTGCTCGGGATGCGGGCCGACGCTTGCGGAACGGCAATGGCGCGCGGACATGGTCGGCTGGGATCCGGATGGTATCGGCCGCGACAGTGCCGACCCGGTGGTGCGTGATTATCTGGCCGATGAGCCGGCCGAGGAGAGTGCGCCCCCCGCGCCGCCGTCAATACAGCAACTGCCGGCCAATATCGTGCGCTTCGCCGGCAGCGATGTGGCTGGGCGCCCCGTTCCCGAAAGTAAAGTGCCTGGCGGCGACGGATCGGCATCGCCGCCGCCGCTCGTCAGGAGGGCGGCAGCAGCGATGCCCTGACTCACTCGGCGGCGACCGTCGCTGCCGACGTGTCGCTCAGGGGATGGGCCAGCCGGTTCACCATTTCCTTGGGGCACACCTGCCAGATGTAGCGACGCCAGCGGTCCCAGTCGTCGAGGATGGTGTTCGACCAGCGGCTGTCGGTCGCGACCGCATGTTCCGCGATCAGCCCCTTCACCAGTGCTTCCCAATAGGCGCTGTCGAGCCGTTGCCAGACGATGCTTTCCGGATTGGCCTGCGCGGCGAAGCTGCCGTCCTCGTCGAGGATGAAGGCCATGCCGCCGGTCATGCCTGCGCCGAAGTTTGCGCCGACCTTGCCCAGGATGACCGCCGTGCCGCCGGTCATATATTCGCACCCGTTCGCGCCGCAGCCTTCGACCACGACCTGCGCGCCCGAGTTGCGGACGGCGAACCGCTCGCCCGCCTGGCCCGCCGCGAACAGCTTGCCGGCAGTCGCGCCATAGAGGACAGTGTTGCCGATGATCGTATTGTCCTTCGACGACAGGGGCGAAGAGACGGTTGTGCGTACCTTGATGATGCCGCCCGACAGCCCCTTGCCCACATAGTCGTTGGCGTCGCCGAACACTTCCAGGGTGATGCCCTTGCACAGGAACGCGCCGAGCGACTGGCCCGCCGATCCGCGAAGCCGGACCGTCAGGTGCCCGTCCGCCAGCGTGGACATGCCGAACCGTTCGGTGACGGCGGCCGACAGGCGGGTGCCCACGGCGCGGTGCGTGTTGCGCACCGTATAGGTGAGCTGCATCTTCTCGCCGCGTTCGAACACGGCGCGCGCGTCCTTCATCATCTGCGCATCCAGGCTGTCGGGCACCGGATTGCGCCCGCCCAGGCTGAAGCGGCGCTGGTCGTCCGGCGCGTCCACCTTGGCGAGGATGGGGTTGAGGTCGAGATCGTCGAGATGCTCCGCCCCGCGATTGACCTGCTTCAGGAGTTCGGTGCGGCCGATCACCTCGTCCAGGCTGCGGAAGCCGAGGCGAGCGAGGATCTCGCGCACTTCCTCAGCGATGAAGGTCATGAGGTTGATGACCTTCTCCGGCGTGCCGGTGAACTTCTGGCGGAGCTTCTCGTCCTGCACGCACACGCCCACCGGGCAGGTGTTGCTGTGGCATTGACGCACCATGATGCAGCCCATGGCGACGAGGCTCAATGTCCCGATGCCATATTCCTCCGCGCCCAGGATCGCGGCGATGACGATGTCGCGCCCGGTCTTGAGGCCGCCGTCCGTGCGCAGCTTCACCCGGTGGCGCAAGCCATTGAG
>Ga0315899_10005838_pt1 | contig 13263 bp, 12 predicted proteins | sample LakEriMetagenome_2_FD_203518 | JGI IMG/M metagenome (GOLD analysis project Ga0315899, IMG submission 203518) | Freshwater fungal communities from buoy surface, Lake Erie, Ohio, United States - Buoy 4 MA112 | ecosystem: Environmental > Aquatic > Freshwater > Lake | place: USA: Lake Erie, Ohio...
TAATTCAGCAATGCGCTCAGACAAATTGTCTGGGTTTACTTGGTATGGAAGTTCAGTCACAACTAGTTGGGTGCGACCACGTGAATCTTCTTCAACTTCAACAGCTGCTCGCATTGTGATAGATCCGCGGCCGGTTCGGTAAGCATCTTCAATTCCGCGACGTCCAACAATGTAAGCACCAGTTGGGAAGTCAGGTCCCTTTACCCGTTCGATCAGTGCAGCAAAAAGTTCTTCGCGAGTGGCGGTTGGATTTTCTAATGCCCAGAAAACGCCGTCTGCAACTTCCCGCAAATTGTGTGGCGGAATATTTGTCGCCATACCAACTGCAATACCTGCAGAGCCATTGACCAATAGATTTGGAAAACGCGCTGGCAAAACAAGTGGCTCTTGTGTTCGACCGTCGTAGTTTGGTTTGAAATCGACGGTGTCTTCATCAATATCGCGAACCATTTCCATCGCGAGGGTTGCCATGCGGCATTCGGTATAACGCATTGCGGCGGCTGGATCATTTCCAGGTGAACCGAAGTTTCCTTGACCCTGAACTAATGGGTATCGAAGCGACCAGCTTTGAGCTAGGCGAACCAAAGTGTCATAGATAGCTGAGTCACCGTGTGGGTGGTAGGTACCCATAACTTCGCCGACCACGCGAGCACACTTTGAGTATGCCTTGTCTGGGCGGAAGCCTCCGTCATACATTGCATAAAGCACGCGGCGATGCACTGGTTTCAAACCGTCACGCACATCTGGAAGTGCACGCGAAACAATTACGCTCATTGCATAGTCAAGATAAGAACGGCTCATCTCAACATTGATATCAACCGGTTCAATCCGGCCGTGTGCGATGTCGCCTGTATCTAAATTGTCAGTCACGAAAATGCCTTTCGATTAAATATCTAGGAAACGCACATCGCGTGCATTGTGTTGAATAAAGTTTCGGCGGCTTTCAACATCTTCGCCCATCAAAACGCTGAAGAGGTTGTCGGCTTGGGCAGCATCATCAAGTGTGACGCGAAGTAGTACGCGGTTTGTGTGATCCATTGTGGTGACGCGGAGTTCTTCGTGATTCATTTCACCAAGACCTTTGTAACGCTGGACTGAATCATCTTTTGGAAGTTTCTTTCCACTTTCAACACCTTTTGCGATTACGGCATCACGTTCACGATCTGAATACACGTATTGGAAGTCATCTCTTCCCCACTTGATTTTGTAAAGCGGCGGTTGGGCAAGAAAAACGTGACCATTTTCGATAAGTGGCTTCATAAAGCGGAATAACAGCGTCAACAGCAGTGTTCGGATGTGTTGGCCATCGACGTCGGCATCTGCCATCAGCACAATCTTGTGATAGCGAAGCTTGTTCATATCGAAGTCTTCATGAACACCAGTTCCAAGCGCACTGATAAGTGCTTGGACTTCATTGTTTTGCAGTACCTTATCGATGCGAGCTTTTTCTACGTTCAAAATCTTTCCACGAATCGGCAAGATTGCTTGCGTGCGCGGATCGCGACCCTGTTTTGCAGAACCGCCTGCTGAGTCACCTTCTACGATGAAAACTTCACATTCTTCTGGGTTATTGCTTGAGCAATCTGCCAACTTTCCTGGCAGGCCGCCACCACCAAGTAAACCTTTACGGTTTCGCGCAAGGTCACGAGCTTTACGAGCCGCAATCCGCGCAGATGCTGCGTTGACGCACTTTCGCGCAATGTCTTTACCTTCAGATGGATTGGCTTCAAACCATGCACCAAGATTTTCGTTTACAATTTTTTGAACGAAAGTTTTTGCTTCGGTATTTCCAAGTTTGGTTTTAGTTTGACCCTCGAACTGCGGTTCGCGAAGTTTGACTGAGACGATTGCTGTTAGACCTTCACGAACGTCATCTCCAGTGAGGTTTGGATCTTTTTCTTTCAAAATATTCCAGTCGCGGGCAAACTTGTTCAGCAAAGTTGTCAACGCTGTACGAAAACCTTCTTCGTGCGTACCGCCTTCAATTGTGTTGATGGTGTTTGCAAATGTATAAACACTTTCGGTGTATGTGTCATTCCATTGCAAAGCAACTTCGGCACTAATTCCACGCTTATCATCTTCGGAACCAAACATGATCACTGTTGGATGTGATGCGCCTTTGGGCTGATTGATATGTGACACAAAATCAGCAATGCCGCCGTCATATTTGTAAACGACATTGTGTGCTTTGCCATCAACATCAACAGCAGTTTCGCGTTCGTCTGTGATTGAGATTGTTAGACCCTTGTTTAGAAAGGCCATTTCTTGAAAACGGCGAGCAAGAGTTGTGAAGTCAAAAACAGTTGTTTCAAAAATATCTTCGTCGGGCCAGAAAGTAACTTTGGTTCCGGTTTCGGTGGATTCACCAACAATTGCCAGTGGTGCGTTTGGAACACCGTGTTTGTAAGACTGTTCATAAAGTTTTCCATCACGTCGAACTTGAACAGTTAAATCTGTTGAAAGCGCATTAACAACCGTGACACCAACACCGTGCAATCCACCTGATACTGCATATCCGCCGCCGCCGAACTTTCCGCCAGCATGCAACACAGTCAAAATAACTTCAACAGCTGGTTTCTTTTCCACTGGATGTTCATCAACTGGCATACCGCGACCGTTGTCGACCACGCTTAGTCCGCCGTCTTTGAGGATCGTTACTTCGATGTGCGTGCAGTGTCCCGCAAGAGCTTCATCGACCGAGTTGTCTACAACTTCATAAACCAAATGGTGCAGACCACGTTCACCGGTAGAGCCGATGTACATGCCTGGACGTTTACGAACCGCATCTAGGCCTTCAAGAACTTGAATGGCACTGGCGTCGTAGGTCATTAGGTACCTTCCTCACACATAACGCAGGCCCCCAACTAGGGGGGCCAAAAAGTCGGGGGAAGCGACTTCAAATCAGGCTCGAATTCTACCCAATTTTTTAACTAATTTCCTCTGTTTTGGCTCACAAGGTACCGCTGCGGAAATAACCATCGCTTTGGGTAGGCACCCACCGATTTTGGGGTAAATTTTCTTAAAACTGGCCTGGTGGGACGGATTTAGCCGTAGGTATCCCGGGGGCCTCGGCCAGGCACTCTGCGTTTTCCATGTTTCCAGCTCGGACCCTTTGGGCCATTTACCGAAAGGTCTACAACCTGGCCAGATCCAATCTCATCTGCGATTTTTTGCAGGATTTGTGGCACCAACATTCTGATTTGGGTGGCCCAGGCAGTTGAATCGGTAATCAGGTTCAACGTCTTTGTCTCAGGATCAAACTCGCCCATTGAAACGTGCGCTGCAATCTCTTCACCAACTACTTCTTGCCACCTTGCGGCCAACATTCCAACCGCGATCGGCCCTGAGAAATCGGACTGCATCATAAAGTCTTCCAAAACTGTTGCGACAAGTTTTGGATCTCGTTCAGAGCTAGTGTTTGAACGGACAAGTTTCACACCAGTCTTTGGTTTTGCAGCTGTGCCACTTGCTTGAATGTATGCGAGCAACTTTCTAAAGCGACTCGCAGCAATTCGAGTTACGTCTGGCTCATTCAACTCGATTCACCATCCCGTCGACAACATCAAACAATGCACCATCAAGTTCTACTGGTACATCACCTGCAACCGCTGCAGTGACAATAGTTTGTTCATTATTTTTTACCAAGTCAACAAGTTTTCGGCGGCGGATTTCATCAAGTTCTGCAAACACATCGTCAAGGATTAACACTGGATCGCCACCTCGCGATGAGCGTTTCAACAATTCCCACATACTTAATTTCAGCGCCAGCGCGCATGACCATGATTCACCGTGGCTGGCATATCCGCGAACCGGCAAGTCCCGTAACATCAATTGCAATTCATCTCGGTGCGGTCCTACCAAAGTAACACCGCGATCTAGTTCGCTGGTTCTTTTGGTCGCTAAAGCTTCAAGCATCGCTGATTCAATCGCTGCGATACTTAATTCTCCCGCTGGGATTTCGAGATTAGAAACATACGAAATCGAAAGTGGTCCTCGATCATCTGAAACTTTTGTGTAGGCATCGCTTACGAGAGATTGCATATTTTCGATCAACTTAAGGCGGTGATACATAACAGCGGCGCCTGTTTTAGCTAATTGAACATCCCATACATCAAGTGTGTGCATGACTTCGTCGGTTCGTTTTCCATACGCAGATTTCAATAATGCGTTTCGTTGTTTTAGACACTTTTCGAAATCAGCTCTAATTCCTGCAAAGCTTGGAATCAGTTGTGTTATCGAATCATCCATAAATTTCCGGCGCTCCGATGGATCACCTTTGACCAGCATTAAATCTTCGGGAGCAAAAGTCACGGTTAAAAGAATCCCAAGTAGTTCGCGCGCTCTTGGCAAAGGGGAACCATTTTGCTTAGCTTTGTTTGCTTTACCTGGAGTTATTTCTACATCAAGCGAGATAGTTCTGGCTTCTTGTTCTACAACAACCTGCACAGCTGCGTTTGATTCACCTTGTTTAACAAGGGGTTGGTCGCTTGCAACCCGGTGACTTGAAAACGAAGCGCAATAATTAAGTGCCTCAATCAAATTAGTTTTACCTTGGCCATTTGTGCCAATGAAAACATTTATTCCCGGCACAAGTTTTATGTTCACATAGTCATATGACCGGAACCGTAAAAGACTTAAACCTGAGACATACATTTTTAGCGCGGTGGTTTTGGCATTAACCAGTATTTATAACCACCGGCATCGTCTTTGCCGGATTCTTTTGCGCCAGAAAGTAACGCCGGTTCTTTTACAGATAAAAACTGGAATTTTGCATGCGGGGTGTTTAGAGATGTTAATCCTTCAAGCAGGCGGTTTGGATCAAACAAAATCGGTCCATCTAATGCCCCGTCGATTGCTGCGTCCAATACTTCACTTGCTAACCCGTTTGATGTACCTCGTGCGGTCAAAGTTAATTCATTCGAACCGAGTTCGAGATGTAAGAAACTGTTGTCCTTGTCTTCTAGCACCAGGCGAACGCGTCTCACTGCCGCAGCTAGTGCGTTGACCTCGACATATGCAGTGATTGGGCCAGGTGCTGGAATGCTGGTGCGATATTTTGGAAATTGATTCGGTAACAATGAAACCGCAATACTGCGGCCGTTTCCTGAAAAACCGATCAGTGTGTTTTCTTTTCCAGTTGAGAGTGAAATTTCAACCTTTTCACAATCTTGCAAACCTTTAGCGATGTCGCTTACCTTGTGGGCCGGAATTAAAACTGCGAGTTCTGGATCTTCAACAATTGGATTCCACTCAATATCTTTCAGTGCTAAACGGAAAGTATCTGTTGCGCCAAGTGTGATTATTTCTTTAAAGAATTCAAATTGGATACCGGTTAAGTTCGGTCGGTTTTCGCCAACATGAGCAGCTATGACAACTTGTGATACTGCGTAAGCAAGGTTTGCACCTGTGATGGTGCCAAGTGGGGTTGGAAGATCCACCATCTTTGGAAAATCATCATTGGTGATTGTTGGTAAATCAAAAGAAGAACGACCGCAGGTAATGTCGATGTTGTTGTCGTTTAAAGAAATAGTCACCGGCGCATTTGGAAGTGTTTTTGTTATGTCGGTTAAAAGACGACCTGGAACAACACATTTTCCCGGTGCCTCAACGACAGCATCGATTTCTGCGCGAGCACTAATGTCTCGGTCGTACGCAATCAGAACTACTGAGTCACCTTCAGCCTCGATACCAAGACCAATATTTTTTCCGGTACGAGAATTACCAAGCGCACGAGCAGTCCAATTGACTGCGTCTGCAAGTGCGTCTTTCTCAATGCGAATTTTCACGAAAGCCACTTCCTTAAAGGTGAGGAGCGCTAATCGTGGCAGATTAGCGCTCCATAGTCACCACTTGGGGTCGAGTTCTAACTCGATGTTATAGAACGTCGTCGTCTGACTCAGGAATGAAATCGGGGATCTCAAGTTTCTGACTCATATCTCGGCTGCTGCGAACCCGCTTCATTTCATGGTTTAACCGCTTATAGGAAGCCGAAGAACCTTTTCCAGTTCCATCAAATGAAGAGAATTTCATTCCAAGGTCTGCACCTTGCCAAGCAGCTTCATTCACACCAAGGAATTGGAAATCCCAGTTATAAATTTCAGTTTGTTGCTTGATTAGGTCCCGAACTTGTGAAAGTGAGTAGTTAGAGCTTGCGTTTTCTTGACCGTCTGTCACGATTACGAAAATCACTCGCTCTGGGCGCTCACTTTCGTTGAGTTTAGAAAGGTCTTCGCCAGTGGCCAAGATTTCGTTTCCAACCGCATCCAATAAGGCTGTAGAGCCTCGGGGTTGAAGTTGATAGTTTGGGTTCTGATCAGAAAGTCGGCACACGGTGTCGAACTCGGTGTCGAACTGGGTAAGAGTCACGGTGAAAGTGCCAGTTTCAACCAGTTGCTCTGAAATTAAGGCATTGATGCCATTTGTTGACTCAAAAGCTAGGTCCTGCATCGAACCTGAGCGATCAACTACTAGTGATACGTGTGTGTAACCGGGTTTGGTCACGTTTCCCCCTGTGTTTAGTTGGTATTTAGTTTGCCTCTTGTGAAGGTGGCGGAATAATGAGGTATGAACATGACATATGGATTAAAAGTTGTGCACATAACCACAGCCCCATGTGATTTAGTTGTATTTATCTAATAAGTTCGTAGTAGTAGTAGGTGCTGTGCATACTGTGTAGAACCCTGTTTTTACCCAATAATTAAGAGTAAAAATGACAATAATCGTGTGGATAATCCTGTGTATAAAAGCAGCGAGTTTTACCCAGATCTGTGTATGAAAACTGAGCTTCCATACCTTATTAACACTCGCCCGAGAGTTATCCCAAGCCGCTGTTACAGATGTTAAAACAGTTACTCGTGAGCAGTAAGTTATCCACAGTTTTTCCCCAACTCGGGATAACTAACAAAAGATATAAATTTTCACATTAGTCACATACGTAACAGGTTTTAGTTGGCGTGACTTTTAATTCTCTGGGTTAACTCGGTTAGTTCGTTGAACACTCGTGGTTGTTCACCCATCGCTTTGCGAATCTTTCGATCAGCGTGCATGACTGTGGTGTGGTCACGATTTCCAAACGCCTGTCCAATTTTCGGCAATGACAAATCTGTTAGTTCACGGCAAAGGAACATTGCCATCTGTCGCGCTTGAACAATTTCTTTTTCACGAGATTGACCACAAAGCTCTTCGATAGAAACATTCATATAGTTTGCAGTAACTTCCATGATGATTGCAGAAGTAATTTCTGGCCCAACTTGATCTGGAATCAAATCACGCAAAACCAATTCAGCCATCGCTAAATCAGCTGTCTGCTTATTTAGATTCGCCCAAGCGGTTACACGAATCAACGCACCTTCAAGTTCGCGAATATTCGAAGATATTTTCGAAGCGATATATTCCAAAACATCACCTGGAACACTTAAGCGCTCTTGCAGAGTTTTTTTCCGCAGAATCGCAATGCGAGTTTCAAGGTCCGGTGGCTGAATGTCAATGATAAAACCCGATGAAAATCTTGAAGTCATACGATCTTCAAAGTCATGGAGTAGACGGGGGGGCATATCAGAAGTAATAACAATTTGCTTGTTTGCATTGTAAAGAGTGTTAAAAGTGTGGAAAAACTCTTCTTTTGTTTGAACTTTTCCAGACAGGAATTGAATATCGTCGATTAAGAGAACATCGATGTCGCGGTATTTTTTCTGAAAGTCTGAAGCTTTGTCATCACGAATAGAGTTAATGAATTCGTTTGTGAATTCTTCTGAAGAAACATAGCGAACTCTTTTGCCGATAAACAAAGACCGAGTGTAATTACCAATTGCGTGCAACAAGTGAGTTTTTCCAAGCCCAGATTCACCATAAATAAAAAGTGGGTTATAAGACTGCCCTGGTTTTTCCGCAACAGTTTCCGCAGCAGCTGCCGCGAATCTGTTGGTTGCACCTTTTACGAAAGTGTCAAATGTGTATTTTGGATTCAGTTTTGAAGCTTGGTCATTGTCGATGTCTGTATTTAGAAGTTCGGTTTCACTGATTTGCATAACTGAGTCCGCCACAAGATCTGTGTCGTCTTCGCTAGCTCCGATTTCTGGATCGATACGAAAAGCCATACCGATGGATTTTCCAAGGGCGGTGGTGAGTGCCGCAGAGATAGCAACTTGGTATCGAGACTCAAGAATATTTTTCGTGAATTCATTTGGCACCGCAATTAACAAGGTGTCAGTGTCTTCATGCAGTAGCAGCGGCTTTGAGAGGTTGATAAAGGCTCGTTGCTGAGAATCTACAGATCCAGATGCAAAGGCTTGGTCTAAAGCTAGGGACCAAATACGGCCCAGGGACTCAACATCGGTCGCCAAGGTGACTTCGGTGGTGCCTGAGTTTTCGACGTCCAAGAGCTTTGCCTTCCTAAATCCTCTGGTGGGCGAACCCTTAAGGTCTACTTGAGACCTATCCACAGGTTGTGCACAGGCTGTGTGTAGCCAGGCGCGGGCGGAGATTAGACGCTGGGGCAGGAGTTTGGCAAGACTTGTCCACAGGTCTTAAGGTTCACTTTATGCTCACGATGGACGAAATGTCCAAATTGGGGATTATCGACCTTCACCTGTATCCACAACCCCATGGGCTCGGTTTGACCTAAGCACTCTTACCTGTGTAACTTTCGCCCGCTCAAGCTATATCTGATGGAGAAACCGTGTCCAAGCGTACTTTTCAGCCGAACAATCGTCGTCGTGCTAAGACCCATGGTTTCCGTCTACGTATGCGCACCCGCGCTGGCCGTGCAGTGCTTTCTGCTCGCCGCCGCAAGGGCCGTAACCGTCTAGCCGTTTGATTTTCTGTGCTGCCACGTCAGCACCGGCTGCATCTAAGCGCTGATCTTCGTCGGGTAAACCGAAAAGGTCGGCGTTTTGTTGTTTCCGAGGCAGTTTTCACAGTTCTACAAATTCCTAAACTCACTCGTATCGGCGTCATTACGCCAGGCAGAGTCGGAAACTCGGTTGTTCGTCACCAAATTGCTCGAAAAGTTAGAGCAGCAGCTGCAACTTTTATCGAAGCAAATCCGACTGGTTTCGAGATTGTTGTGCGTGCACAAATTGGAGCCGAAGCGCTCACGGTGGCTAAATGGACAGAACTATTTCTTGAAAGTGTGAGCCATGAAAAAGCTTTATGAGTTAGTTTGGCAAAACGGAATCGGAAAAATTCTCAGTCACATTTTGATCCTCCCCATCAGGCTTTATCAATTGACCATTTCCCCTCTGCTCGGTGATGTTTGCCGTTACTATCCGTCCTGTTCAAAATACGCTGTTGAATCCCTGAAAGTTCATGGGCCATTCAAAGGTTTAATTTTGACTGCGTACCGACTATTGCGCTGCACACCGTTCACACGTGGTGGAATCGATCCAACACCGGAACGTGGTCGCTGGCGACCGATAGTAGAAACTGATGTGGAGTAAGAGTGTTTGATTTTATATTGAATCCAATCGAGCTAGCAGTGTCTTGGATCCTGGTCGGTTTCCATACTTTGTTGACCCCAGTGTTTGGTCGAGATGCTGGCGTAACCTGGGCGCTTTCAATTGTTGGTTTGGTGCTAGTTATTCGTACTGCATTGATTCCTTTGTTTGTTAAGCAAATTCGTTCCCAGCGAAATATGCAATTAATTCAGCCGCAGATGAAGGCCATTCAAACTAAATATGCAGGCGATCGCCAAAAGCAATCAGAAGAAATGATGAAGCTTTACCAAGAGACCGGAACAAATCCATTTTCTTCTTGTTTACCACTGTTGGCGCAGTCACCAATCTTCTTTGGTTTGTTTACTGTTTTGCAGGGCATCGCGATGGAAGACATGAATGACACATTCGGTCTTAACTTTGCTAATTTGATGGACTCGGCACACAACGCGGCTATTTTGGACGTGCCACTTTATGCAACATTTTTAAATGCTGGCGAACCAGAGTTAGCGCCGATCCAAACCAAAATTCAAATCGCCTGCGCAATTCTGGTGGTTCTGATGACGCTCACAATGTTTATCACTCAACGACAACTTCTCGTAAAGAATGTTGCATCAGATAATCCAATGATTCAACAACAAAAAGTAATGATGTATTTATTCCCATTGCTTTTCGCAGTAGGTGGCGTTGGTTTCCCAATTGGTGTTTTGATTTATTGGTTAACCACAAATATCTGGTCTATGGGTCAGCAGTTCTATGTAATTAGAAATAGTCCAGCTCCAGGAACTCCTGCACACGAGGCATATCTAGAACGCCAAAGGAAAAAAGATTTGAAGAAAGGTATCGTTACCGAATCTTCTGAAGAAAACGAAAATGAATCTGAAATAAAGCGAGTACAACCAAAACGTGCACCTCGCTCAAAGCGTAAAAAGTAAAACAAGTTAAATAGTTTTCGAAGGAAAATAAATGTCTGAAAAAGCAACAAAAGAAGAACTTGTTCGTGAAGGCGATATTGCCGCGGACTATCTTGATGAGTTTCTAACCATTGCCGGCATTGAAGGTGACATCGTTATGGATGTTGAAGGCGATCGCGCAATAGTTGCAATCGTTGATGGTGAACTTGAACAATTAGTTGGAAAGCGCGGCGAAGTTGTCGCAGCTTTGCAAGAACTTTCTCGCCTAGCTGTAACCCAAGAAACTGGAAACCGAAGCCGCCTGACCCTCGACATTGGCGGTTACCGCGAAAAGAAGCGTGCGGAACTTCATGAAATTGGTACAAAAGCGGCAAATAAGGCAAATCAGACAGGCGAGCCTGTGAAATTGCGGGCTATGAACGCATATGAGCGCAAGATCGTTCATGATGCCATTGCGCTTGTTGGTGCCGCTTCTGAATCCGAAGGTGAAGAACCAAATCGCTTTATTGTGGTCACACCACAGGCCTAAATGGTTGATGTTTCACGTGAAACAGTAGCTGAAGCGAGCGCAAAAGAACGTTGGCCGGCTGCCTTTGACCTGCTTAAGCGCTACCACCAGTGGCTTTGCCAAGCTGGAGTTGAGCGTGGTTTAGTTGGTCCGCGTGAAATTGAGCGAATGTGGGATCGGCACATAAATAATTCGGCGGTACTCGAAGAACTAGTCCCTCGTGACGTTTCAGTGATCGATGTGGGTTCAGGTGCAGGATTGCCGGGAATTCCACTCGCAATTGTGCGACCGGATCTCAAAATCACCCTCCTAGAACCTTTATCCCGTCGAGTGGATTACCTAAACGAAGTTATTTCCGATCTAGGACTCACCGAGCGAGTGGTGGTGGTTCGGGCAAGAGCTGAAGATTCTTCGGTAAAACACTTATCCGCTGACGTAGTTACAGGCAGGGCAGTTGCCGCACTTGGAAAACTCATCACATGGTGCTGGCCGCTGGTAAAGCCAGGTGGGCAGATTTTGATGATCAAGGGCCAAACTGCCGTACAAGAAATTGAAGAAGCAGCAAGTTTGCTTAGGCGAAAGAAACTTTCGGCGGCTGTTCTACAGGCTGGTGCCGGAATCGTTGAGCCTCCAACAACCGCAATTCAACTAGTCAAAATTGCTAGTTCCTAACTCCCACTTTTAACTTTCAACACTTTGGTGGCACACTCTGCCCCGACTCCCAAAGGCGGCTCATGAACCACAATGTTTCACGTGAAACAACCGATTTTGGAGGGAAATTTCTCCCTCATCCACCAAAAACCCGTATTTTTACGGTTGCTAATCAAAAAGGTGGGGTAGGCAAGACCACATCTACAGTCAACCTAGCAGCAGCTTTGGCTGAGGGCGGGTTGCATGTTTTAGTCATCGATTTGGATCCCCAAGGAAATGCCTCGACCGCTTTAGCAATTGCACACCACCAAGGTGTCCCAGATATTTATGCGACTTTGGTAGATAACAAGCCACTAAGTGAAGTAGTTCAGGCCGTGCCACATAGCCAAAACCTTTGGTGTGCTCCGGCAACTATCGACCTTGCTGGTGCTGAAATTGAATTGGTCTCCATGCTGGCTCGGGAAAGTCGCCTAATTAGAGCGATTTCGGCCTATGAAGCCTTCCACTTAGAAAAGTACGGCCAACCGCTGGATTACATATTCATCGATTGCCCACCAAGTCTTGGTCTATTAACCATCAACGCACTAGTCGCCGCTCGCGAAGTTCTAGTTCCGATTCAGTGTGAGTACTACGCGCTCGAAGGGCTAGGTCAACTCCGCAAGACAATTGAGCTCGTGAGCGACAAGCTCAACACCGACCTCAAGCTCTCAACAATGCTTTTGACCATGTATGACTCTCGTACCCGTCTAGCCCAAGACGTGGTCGACGATGTAAAAACCAATTTCCCAGCCGAAGCCATGGAAACTTTGATTCCCCGATCAGTCAGAATTTCGGAGGCACCAAGCCGAGACATGACAGTCATTGGCTATGACCGAACTTCACCTGGATCGCAGGCATACATAGCTGCTGCCCGGGAACTTGCATACCGCGCAGAAGGACTAGCTCCCGCACAAGAAGAAACTGTGAGCGTCTGATGGCTGCAAAACCACGCGGACTAGGTAAAGGAATTGGCTCACTAATTCCAGATGTGACCCCGGTCACACAATCGAGCGTAAAAACCGCAACCCCAATTCCTGTTGCGCAAGTGGACGCTTCTGCAGTCTATGCAGAAATCGCATTAACTCGAATTATTCCTAATCCAAAACAACCACGACTTGCCTTTGATGAAGAAGCGATGGCCGAACTCGTTCATTCGCTAAAAGAAATTGGTTTGTTGCAACCAATTGTTGTGCGATCAATTGCTCCAACACCTGAAGGTGCAGATTTTGAAATTGTTGCCGGTGAACGAAGATGGCGCGCAGCTCAACAAGCAGGCTTTGCAGAAATTCCAGTAATCATTCGTCAAACTAATGATGATGTTTTATTGCGTGATGCACTTTTAGAAAACTTACATCGCGCCCAACTAAATGCACTTGAAGAAGCTTCAGCGTATCAACAACTTCTAAATGATTTTGGTTGCACGCAAGAAGAATTATCACAACGTATTGGTCGTTCGCGCCCAACCATCACAAACACGATTCGGCTTTTGAATCTTCCACCGAATGTTCAACGACGAGTTGCTGCCGGTGTAATCAGTGCAGGTCATGCAAGATCGCTATTAGCACTTGCAACCGAAGAAGAAATGGAAAATCTTGCAAAGCGCATTGTTGCCGAAGGTTTATCTGTTCGTGCTGTAGAAGAAATTGTTGCAGTTGGTGGTGGTGCAAAAACTTCAAAAGGAAAAACTTCAAAAGGCAAGAAAATTGTTTCACCGGGCCTT
>Ga0315899_10005839_pt1 | contig 13261 bp, 9 predicted proteins | sample LakEriMetagenome_2_FD_203518 | JGI IMG/M metagenome (GOLD analysis project Ga0315899, IMG submission 203518) | Freshwater fungal communities from buoy surface, Lake Erie, Ohio, United States - Buoy 4 MA112 | ecosystem: Environmental > Aquatic > Freshwater > Lake | place: USA: Lake Erie, Ohio...
ACCTCTACCAGCGAGTAGCGGGCCCAGTAGGCGGCTGCGATGTTGGCCACCGTGACCCCCACGCCCAGCATCAGCGCATTGCGTTGGCCCCTGGTCATGACCGCTCCTCGGGTGTCAGCGGGTTTGCTTTTCCCAGCGGCCCTCCCACAGTGCAGCACAGCGGCTCCATCCGGGGGCGATCAGTCAGGGGCACCAGCCGCTCCAACAGTCGCGCATCACCCGTCCCCATGACGCCAGCATTCATCACATCGTCAGAGACTGGGAACAGGCTCTCGGTAAGGCGCGCACAGCTGCTGCACATAGCGCTGATGCTGCGGCAGCCCCGCCACCGTGCGCTGAACCTGGACCTGAATTTCCGTCAGGAAACGCTTGAGTTCATCCAGGCCCATGAGATCGGCCACGGGGTGATATCGCTGCGGGGTGATGCCTTGGCCCATCATGACCTGCACCCAAGAGTTTTCCGCAAACAGTTCATCGCTTGGCCGGAACACGCGGGCCGTCTCGCGAAACAGATCGATTCGATGTCGAAGCGACGGCAGGATGTCCATCTCACGAACATGCTTCCACAGGTTCGAATCGGTCCGCTCATTGACGTGGTAGTGCAGCACAATGAAATCGCGGATGTGCTCGAGTTCGCGCTTGGACTGCAGGTTGAATTCATCCACGTCGGCTTGTTGGATACCCTGAGACGGGAAGAGCTGCATCAGCCTGATAGCCGCGCGTTGGATCAGGTGGATGCTGGTGGACTCCAGGGGCTCAACAAAGCCACTGGCCAGGCCCACGGCGACACAGTTTCGCTCCCAGACCTTGTCGCGCTGGCCGGGCAGGAATCGAATCACACGAGGCGTCGTCAGCACCTCGCCCTCGACATTTTTCCTGAGCATGTCGGGGGCATCCGCGTCGCTGAGTTCCTTGCTGCTGTACACCAGTCCATTGCCTACGCGGTGCTGCAGGGGGATACGCCATTGCCAACCAAACGGGTGCGCGATAGAACGTGTGTAGGGCCAAGCCTCCTTGACCGATGCAGTCTGCACGGCCACGGCTCGATCGCAGGGTAGCCAGTAAGACCAGTCCTCGTATCCGACACCCAAGGCCTCGCCAAGCAACATCGAACGGAAGCCCGTGCAGTCGATGAAGAGATCTCCCTCTATGCGAGAGCCGTCTTCCATCCGAAGCGCTGCCAAGTCACCGGCTTGAAGTGCCCCAGCTTCAGCGCCGTGTTTTTCCACTTTGGCGATCTTGCCTTCGATGCGCTGCACGCCACAGGCCTCACTCATCGCGCGTAGAAAACGGGCGTAGCGGCTCGCATCCAGGTGGTAGGCGTAATTCAAGCCATGGTTTTGCACATGAGCGAAGCGATTGGCGAAAGCCGCTACGGTCTCGGGGTTGTAGTCGGTGTAGGTCTTGACCAAACCCTCGGCGCGACCCTTGAGCCAAAAGTGCTGGAAGCCAGCGCTCCAGTGGTCATTGCCCGTTGAGCCAAAGGAGTGGAAATAGTCCTGGCCAATATTCTTCCACCCCTCGAAGTTGATTCCGAGCTTGAAGGTGGCGTTGGTGGCGGCCATGAATTCCGCTTCATTGATGCCCAGCAGATTGTGAAACGTATGCAGCGCAGGAATGGTGGCTTCACCCACACCGACCGTGCCGATTTCCTCGGATTCGATCAACTTGATGCTCAGTTGCTTGCCCAGCAGCTTGCTCATCAACGCGGCCATCATCCAGCCAGCAGTACCACCGCCGGCAATCACGACTCGACGAATAGGATTCATAGCAGTGTTCATCGGTTGAGTTGATTCAAGAGTTGCGCGCGTGACTGACGCGACAGGTTCTCATCAATGGGGCCCAGAACACCGCGCGCGGCTTCGGGGATATGCGCCCAGGTGCTTTCGTCTGCGCCGAAAACGAAATGCTGAAAGTGGTGCTCCCATAGTCGACGCTCCCTCTCAGGCAGATCACGCAAAGTCATCAGGGCCAATCGTAGGGTGCTCAGAGGAGAGTCGACGTATTCAGGAACTTGGCGCCACCAGGCATTGATCAGAAGGTTGACGGCGTCCAGGCTTTCGATGTGGTGAAACCACATGCTGGGAATGAAGAGGGCGTCACCCGGCTCCAGCACGGTCTGCTCACCGGCCTCCCAAGCCTCGCCGAAACGGGGAAAGCGTTGCAGGTCGGGCTGGTGAAAATCGACCAGGCTGACAGGCTGTCCGGCGGGCGTGGGTTCGAGTGGCCCCATGTAAAGGTTGTGGATTTGCTCGGGCGGAAAAACGGTGAAGTGCCGCCGCCCCGCCGCCACAATGGCGAGGTTGTCCGGCAAGTCATAGTGCGCAGCGATACGCGTGCGGTTGCCCAACCAGAGGCTGACCAGCGCATCCCGCTCACCCAAGCCCATGGCGTTGGCGTCGAGAAATCCAGGCAGTACGGCTTCCACGGTGGTGGAGCCGACATACAGGCCCGGCGGCTCTTCGTTTTGCGCTACTCCGATCAGCCCCTTGAGCACCTGATCAAGCGTGGCGGCGTGTCGACGAAAGTTGAAACTGGTCAACGACTCGTCTGCATAAAACACGCGGCCTTTGGCTTGCGGCGCCAGTTCGAAAAGCGCGACATGCACACCGTTGTAGAGACTCATGAGATAGCGCGCCAGGGCCAACTCAGATTGCCGCGCCGCCTGAACAACCGGCCAGTGCGAAAAGCCGCCGCGCACGACAAATGGTCTACCGGCGGCCAACAGGTCGCCCGGTAGGTCATTCGGGTCAAAGGGGCCAGTCCAGACTGGAATGTCTCTCATCGGAATTCAACGGCGTGCGGCGCGCTCCGCCAACATGGGCAACTGCGACAGCGATGCGATCTGTAGGAAGATGGGCATCAGATGACCATCTTGGGATAGCACTTCCAATGCCGATCCAGGCAAGGAAGCCAAGCGCTCCTCGTTGATCGTGAATAGCCCCGTCAGCCGCGCCTGCTGCCCTCCAGGCATTTCCATATCGAGCACAAACGGTTCAAGCAACTGGTGGCGCATGAGTGCCTCAATGAACGCCGGCAAGTTCTGGGCCTGCTCGTGAAGGCTTTCCATCAGCCTCACCACCTGCTCGAGGTATTCACTGAATCCACCATGCGGCATGAAAAGGGCCGTGCCGACCTCGCCCTCGTCAGGCCTGACGATACGCGGGCTGTCCATGTCAATGTGAAGTTGGAGGGTGTCGTCCGGAGCACGACCGATCAGGAAGGGTTCACGTTGCATGGCCATCGGAACAGCGGTTGCATCCCAGCCTGTATCCGTCAAGAACAGGTTTTGCCCTTCCTGCAACCCGAAAAGGACGATGGGTTGAAACCCGACGTCTCCCTCAACATGCTGGAAGACGATGGGAAAGTGTGCCTGCAGATGGCGAAACTCGGCTGGTAGCGCCAAGGCGTAATGGCGTGCATCACCCAAGGCTGCAGACCGCTCGGGCCGAACGCGCAGGTCACGATGGGTGACGTTGTCGAGCAAGGTGGGACGGGACATCAGGCACTCTTTTGAATGTGGTCGATGAGGCTGCGGTGGCCCGGCAGACCGGTGAGTAAACGGCGTTTGAGATGAGCGGCCTCCTCGAAGCAGCTCTTTGCTTGGCCGAGTTTGGCATCGGAAAGTGGCCGGGTCTGGGGGCGAAAACCCATGCCGTACAAAACGTACTGGTAACTGGCCGCCGGAAAGACTTCGTCGATGCGCCCAAAGTCGTGACGCGCAGGGGGCCGGAGCTGCCACATGGGCAACAGTTCGCGCAGGCGCTCAGGCCAACTGGCCGGATCGCGATGCGCGCGCCAATAGTCGCTGTCGTCTCGGCGGGTCAGTGCGTAGTGCAACTTGAGAAAGTCGATGATACGGGCCCACCGGTAGCTGAAGTCGTCATTGAAACGACGGGCCACCGCGTCCATGCTTTGGCGTGTCATCGGCAGTTCGTCACACAGCCGTTGAACCGAGAGTTCCACCATCGCCAAGGCGGAAGCCTCTAAGGGTTCAATGAAACCGGAGGAAAGGCCAATGGCCACGCAATTGCGTACCCAGAACTGCTTTCGGTAGCCAGGGTCGAAGTGGATCAGCCGGGGAGCAGGTCGCTCTGCTGGGGCACCGCTGGCGTCCAAATAGGCCTGCAACGCCGCCTGAGCTTCGTCTTCACTGGCGTGCTCGCGCGAAAAGACACAACCCACACCGCGCCGAGAGGGCAGACCAATGTCCCATATCCACCCCTTGGCCCAGGCCGTGGCGATGGTGCACGTGGCCAGCGGGCCATCGGCTCTGGCATACGGCACCTGCACAGGCAGCGCCGCATCGTTGAACAGCACATCGCGTTCACTCTTCAGAGGAATGCCGAAGTGTCGACCGATCAGCAGCGAGGCAAGCCCCGAGCAGTCAACGAAAAGATCCGCCTCGATTTCGCCATGCGCGCGCGTCTGCAAAGCAGCGATATCACCGGCTTCTGAGGAGCGCACACCTTCCATGTGGTCAATGACATGGTGAACGCCCAACTGACCGCAGGCGTGCTCGCGCAGAATTTGCCCAAAGCGAGCAGCATCAAAGTGGTAGCCGTAATTGGCAACGGCTCCGAAGTCAGGGGTTTGGGCTTGCTTGGGCGCTCTGCCTGCCTCACAGACTTGAACCGATGGACTGACAACATCTGCGAAGGAACACTCGCTCTGAGTGCTCATCCAGGCCTGAACCAGATCGGCATCATCATGGCCCACGGGCAACATGAAGGGATGGTAGTAGCGGTCGCCTCCCTCGCCAGCCGCACCGCCGGCCCAGCCGTCGAACCGCGAGCCCTGCTTGAAGGCCACATCGCATTGGCGAATGAACGCTGTCTCGGACAGCCCGATGCGGCGCAAGGTGTCGCGCATGGATGGCCAAGTGCCTTCACCGACGCCGATGATGGGCACATCGCCCGATTCGATCAGCGTGATGTGAAGGTCGGGGTGTTCGGCCGCCAATAGACCAGCCACCAACCAACCCGCTGAGCCTCCGCCCAGCACCACAACCTTGCGCAGTCGGTCATTCACGATCCGGCCTTCACCACCTTACAACTCAGATCCCGCACCTGGCATCGTCGGCAGCTGTTGATTGTCTACAGCTCAGCCGATAGAGGCCGATCCTGAAAGCGGGCCCTGTCTGGTCTCCATTGTGGCAAGACACCGAGCGTTCGGTGGCAGGTCGACTCAAAGAGCCGACCTGCTAACAGGGCTTAGAACTTATAGCGCGCGCCGATCATGAAGCGGCGGCCCAACTGCGTCACTGACCCGATCTGGTTTTCGTTGCGAAGGTGCGTGCGCACATAGGAATCGGTCAGGTTGATCGCCTCGAACTGCAAGCGCAGATTCTTGTCCCAGTTGTAACCGACGCTCAGGTCAAACTGGCCGTAGGGCTCCACATAGAGCGGCTGAGCGCCCTCAGCACCACCGAAGTTGGCCACAAGGAATTTGCCGCGCCAGTTATAGGCCAGGCGGGTGCTGTAAACCGGGGTCTCATAGAAGCCCACTAAATTACCTGAATCGCCCAGTCCCACCAAGACATCAGTTTGTGCGCCCGCCTTGTTGTTGTCGTAGCTAAGGTTAGAGCGTACCTTGGTGAAGTTGGCAGAGGCGCCAAATCCGCTACCACCAAAAATGTGCTGAAGATTGAGCTCCACCCCGTTGAGCTTGCTGGTGCGTAAATTGTTCTTGTAGGTTCCCATCTGGAAGACCATCAAGGGATCCGTTGGCAAGGCTGTGATCACCTTGTTGACCGCATCCACGCCGGGTGAATTGGCGAGATTGGCAAAGATGTACTGGCGGATGCAACCCGAGTCATTGGGCGCGCAGCCACCCTTCTGAACAGCCTGCTGGTAGTAGGCCCCGCCGATTGGAGTGCGTATGTTGTTAAGGTTGCGCGGATCCAGGGTGTTTTCGTTGTAATCCTTAATTGATTTCGTGAAGTAGCTGATGGCCGCATAGCTACCCCTGGCGTAGTAGTGCTCAGCCGAAAAGTCCCAGTTCGTGGACTGCAATGGCTTGAGATTGGGTTCACCCACTGAACCCGTCCCACCTTCAATGCGGGCAAGGCCGTTCACCGTTTGGCCACCCTGGATAGCAGCCCAGCCTGGGCGGCCGATGGTTTTGCCATGGCTCACACGCAGCTTGGTGTTGACGGCCAAGTCAGCGCTCCAATCAATGGAGGGCAAAACATAACCGTACTCCCCCGAACGTGATACAGCCCTTGTCCCGCTGAAGGAGATCGGCAGTTCGTTATCAGCCACCCAACGAACAGCCGTGGGAATCGACTCTATGCTTGGCGATTGGACTTTCGTACGCTCGTACCGAAGACCAAGACCAAGGTCCATCGGCACGTGCCAGTCCCAGCCCAGGTTGTACTGTGCAAAGGCAGCTTGCGACCTCTCTGTGGTGCGGAAGTCATCCGTAAAATCGAATGAGGCCTTCAGCAAGGTGTCTGATCCAAGTGACTTGATAGCGGCAGCCCGAACGGCGTCAAAGTTCCACCCAAAGAACTGGTTAAACAATCGAGGGTCGCTGGATCCCGGAATGCTGCCGAAGTAGCGGCTTATGGAATCAGCACGCCAAATGCTGTCGGGCATGGCCGCAGGCCCTCCCGCCGCGCCGCCCCCCCAAGTGTCTCGCTGAACGTTTGCAAACGCCGACCGGTTCTTCACATCAGTGAGCGAGACGCCAAAGTCCAGGCTGCTGTCTCCGTTGATTTTCCATGTGCCTTTGGTTTGCACTTGGTTGACTTCGTTCCTCTGCAGGCTGTTGCTGAATACGGAGCCTTGCAGTTCTTGCAGTGCGGGATTTAAGGCGCCGCCTACGATGTTGAGAACCGGGAACTTATTACTGAAGTCGACGTAGGTGTCTCCTCGATTGAGTGAGGCTGTCCCCAGCACCGCCGACGTGCCCATCGGACCATCAGCTCCAGACATCGCGGTGGAGTGGTGCGCATCGAAGTCAAAGTTCAACGCGTTAGATGCCTTCCACTTCAGATTCAAACCCACCTGTCGGTTTTGAACCTTGGTCTGGATGGATGACCCACCCATAGCCACGTCGGAATTCGTCATCTTTTCGCCGTAGATGATCGGCGAGGAGGGCGAACCCGTCTGGTACTCACCAAACTGGCCGCCGTAATTGAACCAGGCGGAAAGGTCGTTGCGGCGTTGACGGAACTTCTGCTCCGACATGACGAAGTCCAGCGTGGCCACCACATCTTGCGCAGGCTTTACCTGGATGACCGCTTGACCGTTTATCCGCTCACGGTGGACGCCCGTGAAAGAGTAGTTCAAATTCTGCGGAACGCTGTAGATGGAGTTTGCAGCGGGCCGGTTCTTGATGGCGTTCCATGATGCCGGCGGCAGACCACCCCAAGCTGCATTGCCGCCGCCCCAATCGTTGTCCGTCTTTCCGCTGAAGGTTTTCCAACCGCTGGTCACTGCAGCCTGTGAATAGCCGGAATCACGAACCTGATAGGTTCCCATGAGGGAGATGCCGAAGGTGCCATCTTTCGATTGCGTGCTGTAGATGCCGCTCAGCTCAGGCGTAGCCTTTTTCCCCTGCTGCTCCAAAGGCACGCGACTGGCCGTTTCATCGTTGACCAGCTTGACCCCAACTTGCGCAACGGTTTCCTTGATGTCGAAAGGGCGCTGGGTACGAACGTTCACCGTTGCGCCCATACCACCGGTGGGGCTGCTCGCGCGGCTGGTCTTGTAAACCTCCAGCGCTGCAATTCCGTCAGAGGCCAGGTTGGAGAAGTCGAAGGAGCGCGAGCTCGGCGCACCGCCATCAAAGCTTGAGCCGGGCATTTGGCGACCGTTGAGCAACACCAAGTTGAAGTCGGGGCCCATGCCTCGCACAGTGATGCGGGTGCCCTCACCGTTGTTGCGCTCAACCGAGACGCCGCTGATTCGGCTGAGCGATTCGGCCAGGTTGGTGTCGGGGAACTTGCCAATGTCCTCGGCCACGATACCGTCGACCAAGCCCTTGGCGCCGCGCTTGAGGTCCAGCGATGTATCCAGGCTCTTGCGGATGCCAGTCACCACGACTGATTCCACCGCTGGCGCCTCCTCCTTCTTGGCCTCTTGCGCCTGAACGGAAACAGAACTCAACAAGACGCCGCAAGCGGCCACCAGTGGGTTAAGCCGAAATTTCTGAAGACGTTGATGTGCGATGGGACGCATGCGAGAACTCCAAAGACGAGAGGTGTGGATGGTCAAGCCCGAGAAAGCGCTTTCATACTTTTATGAAATTCGGGCCTGAAACCGCTTTCAGGCTGGAGCATAGTCAATGTTGGGAGAGGATACAAGCCTATCAATTGACGGGAAAAACCCTGTGTTGGACCGTCAACACACTGCGTGCGCACCGAATACGCCGTGATTGAATCCATCCGGAACGTCCATGCGCGCGAGGCACCGCGACCTTGGGCCAAAGCTCGTCGCCTCGAAACGCCCAAGCGAAGCCCGGCCCCAACATCCCACGTGCGACTTGACATGACGCGGCACGGTTTGCAAGAATTTGAAAGCGCTTTCAACTGATCCGCCGATTCGACAACGGAAAACCACAAACGGCGGCTGAGCGTTGATTGCGCCGAGCTGGGCTGCCCCGGGCCCATCGCAGGCCCCAAGCGCAGGGCACTGGCACGAGATGCCGCCAGCCATTTGAAGTCAGGAGTTATGACGTGTTTGAAGGGATCAGCCGCTTGAGCCAGGCGCTCGGACGCAAGGATGGATGGGTACCGATCAGAGCAGCTTTCCTGGGTCTTGGACTTGCGATAGCGCTTTGGAGTCCGGCATCCGCCGCACCGTTGGGGGTTCCGCCGGACTACCGACTGGTTTGGTCGGACGAGTTTGATGTCGATGGCCTACCTGACCCCCGCAAGTGGGTCCATGACACCAGCCGTAACAAGGCGGGCTGGCACAACAACGAACTCCAGTACTACAACGACGCCAATGGCCACAACGCCATCGTCAAAGGCGGACGACTGATCATCACTGCGCGACGAGAATCGACTCATAAAAAGCCCGACGGTGGCGGACAGGCCTACACCTCAGCACGCCTGATCACCGAGGGGAAAGCCACCTGGACCTACGGATTCTTTGAGGTTCGCGCAAAGATGCCCTGCGGCCTGGGCACTTGGCCTGCGGTCTGGATGCTCGGCGCGGGTGGGCGATGGCCAGAGGATGGGGAGTTGGACATCGTTGAACACGTCGGCAGCAAGCCAGGCCAAGTGTCCAGTGCGGTGCACATGGCCATCGGTCATGGCGGGCAGGGCGTTACCGGCATCGCGCCGCTGAAGACCGCCTGCACCGAGTTCAATCGTTACCAGATGCTCTGGACGCCACAGCATGTCCTATTCGGGGTCAATGGTGTGACTCATCTCGTATTCCCAAAGATGGATGCCGGCGATCGCGCATGGCCCTTTGATCAGCCCAGCTTTATGTTGCTGAATCTGGCCATTGGAGGCGATCTGGGCGGCCCGGTCGACGACAAGATTTTCCCCGTGTCGATGGAAGTGGACTACGTCAGGGTCTATCAAGCACCCAGCCTCAAAGGTGACCGCCCATGAGCCCTAGCGCCCAACATCTGCTACTGGCCGACATCGGCGGCACCAACGTCCGGTTTGCATGGGCCGACACACCCACATCCGAGATACAGGACGTGCATCAGTACGCCTGCGCAGATTTCCCCACACTGGCTGAAGCGATTGACCACTACGCGTCGAAATGCCGCGTTCAACGCTTCGAATCGGCTGCACTGGGCATTGCGACCGCAGTCGCTGGTGATCGAGTCGGCATGACCAACCACCATTGGTCGTTTTCACAGGCTGGTCTTCGCTCACGATTCGCCTGGAAGCGCCTCGTCGTACTGAATGATTTCACCGCGCTGGCACTGTCGCTACCCACGCTTCGAGACGAAGACCGCATGCAGCTGGGCGAGGGTCGAGTCGCGCAGCCCGATCAGCCGATTGCCCTACTGGGAGCCGGCACCGGTCTGGGCATGTCAGGCCTGTTGCCCTACGCTCGCCAACGCTGGGTACCGATCTCCGGTGAGGGTGGACATGCAACGCTCTCGCCCAACAGTGACCTGGAGTGCGAGATCGTGCAGATCCTGCGGAGAGAATTTGGCCATGTGTCGGCCGAGCGAGCCCTATCGGGCCCAGGGCTCGTGAATCTTTATCGAGCAGCATGCGCGATGAACCGCCTCCCGACCGAAGCGCTCACACCTGCTGATGTCTTGTCCAAGGGCCAGACGGGGATGAACGAGGCCTGCGTGACCGCCGTTGATCTGTTCTGCTCCTTCTTGGCCGGATCGGCCGGCAATTTGGCCCTATCCTTGGGAGCGCACGGAGGGGTCTACATCGGCGGCGGCATCGCGCCTCGCTTGCTGGATCGTCTCCAGCGGCCGAATTTCAGGGAGGCCTTCGAACGCAAAGGCCGCTTTGGTGAGTACCTTCGCGACATACCCGTGTGGGTGATCACGACCCCGGAATCCCCAGCCCTGCGCGGAGCCGCCTTGGCCCTGATGGCACCGCACGAGTGACATTCAGCCCTGCGCAGGCCTGCCTGCGGGCTGACCGGGTGAGAACTTCAACGAGAAACGCGCCGGGTCGACTCCCTCATGGCGAGTCGAGGTTCAGGCAAAGTCTCTCCAGCAGGCTCGCCGCGCAACAGGCTCAGAATACTGCGAGCGGCTGCTTCGCCAGCCTCGTAAACCGACAGGTGCACGCTGGTCAGCGGCGGAATCGAAAATCGAGCGGGCGCCACGTCATCGAAACCGATGATGGAGACATCATCCGGAACACGGATGTTGCGTCGATTCAATGCCAGAAGCGCGCCAATGGCCGTTTGATCATTGGAGCAGGCAATCGCCGTAAAGTTGACCCGCCCATCGAGCAATCGGTTGACAGCCAACATGCCGCCAGCTTCGGTGAAATCACCCTGCACGATGAGTTTGCTATCCACCGGCAACCCAGCTTCACGCATCGCGTCGCGATAACCTTCCAATCGCTCAACCGCATCGTCGTGGTCGGTGTCGCCGGCAATGTAGGCAATGCGCCGATGGCCCATTTCCACCAAGTGGCGAGTGGCCATGTTTGCACCGCTGCGGTTGTCAAACGACAGGCTGTGTACCCGAACCCCTGACATCTGCCGGCCCAGCACCACCATGGGCACCTGCTTGGCATAACCCTGCATGCCCCGGTCGGAGAGCCGACCCGCCAGCACGATCAAGCCGTCGACACGGCGTGACATGAGTTCCTCAAGGGCCTTACGTTCCTCGGCTTCGACCCAGTGACCACTGACGAACAACGGGATGTAGCCCTCGTCCCGCAGCGCAGCCTCGATGCCCAGGTGCGCCTCACCGTAGAAAGGACTGCTGACCGTTTGGGTGAGCACGCCAATACTGGCGGTGCGCCCACCGGCCAAGCCACGGGCGACAGGATTGGGGCTGAAACCGAGGTCCTCAATGGCGCAACGGACTGCAGCCTCCTTGTCCACACTGACCTTAGCCGTGCCATTGAGGATGCGCGAGACGGTGCTGGGAGAGACCCCAGCCGCCTTGGCGACCATGGCCAGCGTAGCTCGGCCTTCGGGATCCATGCTGCGATTGACAGCCTTTTGACCCACGGCGGTGCGACTTCTTGGCGTGGAGGGCATGTTCAGGTGCTACTGGGTAACCGGGAGATGGTCAGGTGAGATCGAGTCGAGACCACTAGCCAGTTTATCCGCATCTGGTAGTGCGGCTACCCCTCAATGCGCCTACCGTTTTCGTCGAAGGCCAATACCGTGTCAGCACGATCAACTGTCAGGTGCACCTCGTCGCCCGGCGCTGCACGCACCTCACCGCCGGGGACCTTCATCTGCACTGTTGAATCGGCTCCAGGCGTCCCTAGCGTCAGTTGCACATGCAGGATGGAGTTGTCACCCAGGTGCTCCACATGCACCACGCGCGCCGGAATACCCGCTCCAGGCGAGGCCAGTCGTAAGCGATCAGGTCGAATGCCCACGCGGCGCGCCGCAGCCGGCCACGACATCACCCAGGTGCGTACGGATGCCGCCCCATGCCCGGTGTTGGCTCGAGCGCCCTGAGCCACCCACTGCCGCAGCGGCGCCACCTCCAGCAGGTTGATGCGGGGCGACCCAATGAACCCAGCGACGAACTCAGTGGCCGGTCGGTTGTAAAGCTCCATAGGCGGGCCAACCTGCTCGATGCAACCTTCATTGAAGACGGCGATGCGATCACCCAGGGTCATCGCTTCGACCTGATCATGCGTCACATAGACCATCGTGGTGCCCAAGCGCCGATGCAGCGCCGCCAATTCCACGCGTGTGCGCGTGCGCAGCTCAGCATCCAGGTTGGACAGCGGCTCGTCAAAGAGAAACAAACGCGGCTGCCGAACCAGCGCCCTGCCAATGGCCACCCGCTGGCGCTGACCACCCGAGAGCTGCTTGGGCAGTCGCTGCAGCAATGGCTCAAGCTCCAGCATCTGCGCCACCTCCAACACACGCTGGCGTCTTGATGCTGAAGACACACCGGCCACCTTGAGCGCGAAACCGATGTTGTCTTCCACCGTCATGCTGGGGTACAGGGCGTAGCTTTGGAACACCATCGCCACCCCACGGTCGGCGGGGTGCTGGTGCACGATGGACTGGCCCGCCAAGCGAATGTCGCCCTCGGTAAGTTCCTCCAGGCCGGCAATCATGCGAAGCATCGTGGACTTGCCGCAACCAGAGGGCCCGACGAAGACCATGAACTCGCCGTCACGAACCGCCAGGTCCACGCCGCGAATGATGTCGGCCGCGTGGAAGCGCTTTCGGACCCCAACGAGCTCAAGCGACGCCACGCACACCTCCTTGACTCAAGGGCATGCGCTGCTGAGCCACCGCACCCAACAGCTCACGCACCCACAGCGCGCTGTCCTTAGGCGTTCGCTTGAGCGTCTCGTAATCCACGTGAACGATGCCGAAGCGTTTCGCATAGCCGCTGGCCCACTCGAAGTTGTCCATCAGGCTCCACACCATGTAGCCGGCCACCCGCACATCGGCATCCAAGGCATCGGCGACCGCCGCGATGTGGTCGCGCAGATAGGCTACGCGCTCAGCGTCATGCACCGCTTCACCGGTTTTCACATCAGGAAAAGCTGCCCCGTTTTCCGTTATCCAGATGGGAGGCATCTGATACTCGGCGTTCATCCATTTCAGCAATCCGGTGAGGCCTTTCGGATAGATTTCCCAACCCATGTCAGTCAGTGGCAGGC
>Ga0315899_10005840_pt1 | contig 13261 bp, 12 predicted proteins | sample LakEriMetagenome_2_FD_203518 | JGI IMG/M metagenome (GOLD analysis project Ga0315899, IMG submission 203518) | Freshwater fungal communities from buoy surface, Lake Erie, Ohio, United States - Buoy 4 MA112 | ecosystem: Environmental > Aquatic > Freshwater > Lake | place: USA: Lake Erie, Ohio...
AAAACACGTAACGTCAGCGACTAAATCCAACGGTATCTCTATCACCATGCCTTACTGGGATGAGCGCGTGGCAGAGATGACTAAATCCTACCCTGACATCAAAGTAGATAAATTCCATATCGATATATTGTGCGCACATTTTGTCAAACATCCTGACTGGTTTGATGTCGTGGTGGCCTCCAATTTATTTGGCGATATTTTGTCGGATCTTGGCCCTGCATGTACCGGGACGATTGCTATTGCACCCTCTGCCAATATCAACCCGGAAGGTATTTATCCATCGTTGTTTGAACCTGTGCACGGCTCAGCACCTGATATTGCGGGCAAAGGCTTGGCTAATCCTATAGGGCAGATTTGGTGTGGTGCAATGATGCTAGATCATTTCGGGTATGCCGATGCCGGCGCTGCCATAGTTGGTGCCATTGAATCTGTGTTGGGAGCGGGTTCTAAAGATGCGCCGTTTACCCCCGATATGGGAGGTAAGGCAACGACGTCCGATCTTGGTAAGGCAATAGCGGCAGCTATTTAAATTAGCTTTGTCCAAGGTGGCTTGCGCAGATCTGCTCAATGTTGTTTAATGCAAAATATTAATAAAAGAAAATGTGCGGTAATAAGTTTGTTTAATTACTTCGCCTAACTCTTTAATTCACTTGCAGTTTTTTAAAATTTTGCTAAACTGCAATTTAAATTTTGCATCAAAGTATGGAGTCAGGATGCGCAGACTTACCAAGAAAGCGGGCGTTTTAGCGCTCGCAGCAGTCTTTTTTACCCCGGCGGTTTACGGAGCTGGTAGCCACAGAGCAGATAAATCTGTTGGTAAAAAACTATCTCAATCGACAAGTTCAGCGAAACAGGCGCAATCTAATCGCCGAGTACGCGTTATCAACGCCAGTCTGTCGGTTCCCGGTAAGCGTAAAAGCGGTTTTCATCGCGTAGCCTATGCAGCTGCTTTGTCTGGAGTCCCGCCCATGATTACGGCGGGTGATTTGGCAGGCCTCAGCCTTACGCGTGATCCGCTCGATCTTAATTCGAATGCCGCCTTAGTACTCGACCACACCACCAACGAGGTGCTGTTCGAGAAAAACGCTGAAATATCTTTACCAATTGCCTCCATTACCAAGCTAATGACGAGTTTAGTTGTAGTGGAAGCCAGTCAAGATCTCGACGAAGTTCTAACCGTTACCGAAGACGATGTTGACCGTGAGAAGTTTAGTCACTCTCGTTTGCGCGTGGGTTCTCAGCTATCTCGCTCGAACATGTTGCATATTGCTTTGATGAGTTCAGAAAACCGAGCTGCAGCGGCCTTGGGTCGTAGCTATCCCGGTGGTATCTCTGCGTTTGTGGCGGCTATGAATGCAAAGGCAATGGAATTGGGTATGGTGGGTTCGCGGTTTTCAGATTCCACCGGCCTGTCGAGTTCCAATGTTTCTAGCGCGCGCGATTTGGCTAAATTAGTCATGGCTGCTTATCAGCATCCATTGATACGCCAGTATTCGACTGACAGCCGTTACGCAGTCGATCCAGGTGGTCGTATGCTGCAATATCGTAATTCCAATGGATTAATAGAAAATCCTGATTGGGAAATCGGACTGCAAAAGACGGGTTATATTTCTGAGGCCGGTCGTTGCTTGGTGATGCAAGTGCATGTATCGGGTCGCCCTGTGGTGATGATTTTTCTCGACTCTAAAAGTAAGCAATCGCGTTTAGCGGATGCTGGCCGTATACGCAAGTGGCTGGAAAATCGGGGTGCGTCTGCGATGTCATTGCGAGCTGCAAGTCGTAGTTAATGTGTATTAAAAATTGATAATAAAAAAGCGAACACGTGGTTCGCTTTTTTATTTCTGCAAGGTACGTTCAGGCTGTTATCGCTGCAACCGCTAGGGCGAGTGATAGCCCAGCACCACGGAGATATCGTTGGTGGTTGTAATCAAGTCTTCCAACCAATCATCGCTTAGTCTCTCGGCGGGTGCGGATATCGAGAGTCCAGCAATCAGCCGACCTGCGTCATCATGTATCCCAGCCGCCATGCATCGCACGCCTAGCTCTAATTCCTCATTGTCGCGCGCATAGCCACGTGAACGCACTAACGATAGTTCTCTTTCCAGTTTTGCCAGGTCAGTAATCGAATTTTTGTTGTTGCCTGCTAAGCCGGTGCGGGTGGCGTACGAGCGAACTAGCTTGGCATCGTCCACCGATAAAAAGAGTTTTCCTATCGACGTCAGATGCAGGGGTGCTCGGCCTCCAATGGCGCGTACCACTTGCATGCCTGAGCGTTCCGAGAATGCTCTGTCTATATATACAATTTCATCACCCTGGCGTACTGAAAGGTTCACGGCTTGCTGCGTTTTACGATGCAATGCTTGCATAAAGGGCAGTGCGGCTTCACGCACGTTGAGACGGCTTTTGACGATATTGCCCAATTCTAAAAGCCGCATTCCCAGGCGATAGGTGCCTGGTTCTGATCGATCAACAAAACGCTTAGCCACCATGTCGTTCAATATGCGGTGAGCGGTAGAGGGATGTAGACCGGTCGTTGCAGCCAATTCTTTGAGGCTGACCGGATCAGGGTAGCTGGCGAGCGCATCGAGCAACGACATCATGCGCTCGATCACCTGAATTGAAGTCTTGTCGCCGTTAGCAGGAGAATCGTGTTTCATAAGATATTTGATGCAATGCAATATAACGCTTATACCATAATGTGAAAAATTATGACAAGAGTGATCAACAAAGATTTACCCTTACTAGCGAATTTATTTCATGGAGATGTGATGCGCCAAGAAGCTTTTAAGCATTGATAATCATCGACATAAAAGCACTCAATTACAAGTGGGTATTTGTTCGTCTGAGGCCTAGCCGCGTGCCGCATACGTTGCAGGTAAGCCACTGAATTCATGGAGAAAAGCATGCGTGTAGGACTGTTTGTGACGTGTCTGATCGATGTGATGCGACCAGAGATAGGATTCTCCGCCATCAAGCTTTTGGAAGCCGCCGGTTGTGAAGTGGTGGTGCCAGCAAGCCAAACCTGTTGTGGGCAGCCCGCTTACAGTGGCGGAAATAAAGCATCGGCGCGTGATCTGGCTGAAAAATTTCTGCGCGAGTTTGAAAGCTTCGATTACATCGTTATTCCCTCGGGGTCGTGCGGTGGCACAATCAAGACACATTACGATGATCTGTTTGCAGGTAACCCAGGTTTACTGTCGCGTTTAGCCGTTGTGAAATCACGTGTTTATGAATTAACCGATTTTCTCGCAACCGTAGTCAAACTAGAAAATTTACCTGCACCAGCGGCAGGTAGTTTTAAAGGCACCATCACTTACCACGATTCGTGTTCAGGATTACGCGAGCTAGGTGTACAAAAACAGCCCAGAGATTTATTAGCTAAGCGTGAAGGCGTTGAGCTTATAGAGATGGAGCAAGCGCGTGTATGTTGCGGCTTTGGTGGAACCTTTGCAGTGAAATACAGTGATATTTCAACAGCGATCGTTGATGACAAATGCGAAAATATTCACGCTAGTGGTGCAGATGCAGTGGTTCTTGGCGACTTGGGCTGCATGTTAAATATCGAAGGCCGCCTACGCCGCACCGGCGACACAACAACACGTGTGCTACACGTGGCTCAAGTTCTTTCAGGAGATGCATGATGCAAGTCCAAACGATGCATTTCAAATCGCGTGCCGGTGAAAAACTGGCGGATAAACGTTTACAGCAAACTTTGAAAAAATTTGCGGGAAAATTTGTTAATGCGCGTGCTCAGGCGATTACTGAACTCGATGATTTTGAAGGTACGCGAGATGCCGCAGTTGAGCGGCGTATGCGAGCGATTGAAAATTTAGATGTTTGGTTGGCGACATTTGAAAAAGAAGCAACTCGACGTGGTGCAACAGTGCTTTATGCTGAAACAGCCGAAGACGCAGCTAAACTTGTCGTTGCAATCGCTAAAAAGCACGACGTAAAAAAAGTGATCAAGTCCAAGTCCATGGTGTCAGAAGAGATGCAGCTTAATCGTGCTCTGGAAGATGCGGGTGTAATACCGATAGAAACAGATCTTGGTGAATATATTCTTCAGATTAATGACAATGAGCCACCCTCGCACATCATCGCGCCTGTAATTCACAAAGATAAAGAAGAGGTCGCTGATCTCTTTGCCAAAGTTCATAAAAAACCCCGACTAACAGACATCACAGAAATGACTCGCGAGGCACGCGAAGTACTGCGCCCGCAATTTTTATCGGCTGATATGGGTGTTACCGGTGGAAATTTCATTATTGCTGAGTCAGGGTCAGTGGCGGTTGTAACGAACGAAGGTAACGAAGGCATGTGTACCATTGTGCCCCCCAAAGTACACGTAGTTGTTACCGGCATAGAAAAAGTACTGCCAACGTTGTCTGACCTTGCAACTGTTATGCGACTGCTGCCGCGCTCTGCAACAGGCCAGTCGATATCGAATTATTTTTCACTGCTAACAGGGCCGCGTGCTACCGACGAAAAAGACGGTCCTGAGCACATGTACTATGTTTTGGTTGATGCGGGTCGTACTAGTCTGATTGGTACTGAATTTCAAGACATGCTGCGTTGCATACGCTGCGGTGCATGTATGAATCATTGCCCGGTGTATCAAAAAATCGGTGGCCATGCTTACGGCTGGGTTTACCCAGGTCCTATGGGTAGCGTGTTGACTCCCGCCTACGTAGGAGTAGAGCAAACCTTAGATCTCCCTCAAGCCTCAACGCTGTGTGGCGAATGTCACGTTGCTTGCCCTGTGAAGATTCCGTTGCCTGATTTACTCAGAAAACTGCGAGAGAAGCAGTTCGAACGTGGATTACGTCCTAGCTATGAATATGTTGCGTTTGCTATTTGGGCTTTTGTGACCAAGCGTCCAGTGCTGTATCGAATGGCTACCAAAGTGGCCGCGCGCGTTCTCAAGCTGCTGGGTGGACACCATCGCATGATTCATACATTGCCTATGGCAGCTGGTTGGACTGATAATCGCGATATGCCTGCTCCGTCGGGGAAAACTTTCCGAGAGCTTTATCAAGAAAAAACAAAATCCTGATTTATGAGTGATATTGGCCAGCCTGTCAGCGAGTTCAAGAGCAAGAGCGGAGTAAAGCGAATTTTCTCAGCAGTGTTTTACTCGATTGATGGGTTTCGCGCCGCCTGGAGACATGAGCACGCTTTTCGTCAAGAGCTCATGATTGCCGTTCCGGGTATTGTTGTTGCGCTGTTTTTACCAGTAACCTCGCTTGAACGGCTAGCACTGATTGGTGTGCTGTTTTTAGTGCTGATTATTGAATTGCTCAACTCTGCAATTGAAGCAGTAGTCGATCGAGTTTCTCTTGATCGCAACCCACTATCAAAAAATGCCAAAGATCTTGGCAGCGCAGCTGTAATGCTTTCGTTTATTTTTGCACTTGCGACGTGGGGGGTGATAGTTATTCCCCTTATTCACTGGTGAGTTTATAAGCGAGTGAGTTCAACATCGAACTCACCCACTTCACTTCTTGCACCCTGATAACCCAATACCTTATTGGCCTGGATTCATGAACTCTGCATGAATCGCGTTGACTTGCTTAACCATGTCATCAGAAATCTTGATCGAATACGCATCAATATCGTATGCCAGCTGATCAATAGAAGTTGCGCCTATGATGGTTGACGCTATAAACCATCGCGTATAGCACCATGCCAGAGCCAGTTGAGTCATTGTCATGTCATGCTCTTTAGCGACCTGCATGTAGCGTTTGGTCGCTTCCACAACGAGCGGTCGTAAATAGCGCGGACTCCAGCTCGCGGGAAAGTGAGTGAGCCGTCCCTGTGCCTGAGGATTTTCTATGTACTTGCCGGTCAGTTGGCCGAAGGCGAGGGGGCTGTAGGCCAACAGACCTACGTTTTCACGGTAGCAGGTTTCATCTAAACCGCTTTCAAAGCTACGATTAGCCATGTGGTAGCCATTTTGTATGGACACGATGCGAGGCAAACCCATGGTTTTGGCAAGATGAACAAACTCTGAAACACCCCATGAACTTTCATTCGACACACCTACGTAACGAATTTTTCCTTCGGTGATTAATTCCTGAAGTACCTGCAATGTTTCTTCTATTGCTATGCAAGGCCTATCGTGTTCTGGATTAAAAAACAGTTGTCCGAAAACCGGAACATTGCGACTAGGCCAGTGCAACTGGTAGAGATCTATGTAGTCTGTTTGCAGACGCTTTAAGCTGGCTTCTACAGCAGCGCGAATGTTTGTACGATCGAAATTATTTTCTCCGTTACGTATCCATGTCATAAATTTTGAGGGGCCGGCAATTTTAGTCGCCAACACAACATTTTTCCGTTGACCTGATTTTTTTAACCAGCTACCGATGATACTTTCAGTAGTTGAATAGGTTTTGGCGCTAGGCATAACGGGATACAGCTCAGCCGTATCGATAAAATTTATGCCGCGCTCTAGCGCATAATCAAGTTGGCTATGACCTTGGGCTTCCGTATTTTGCTCACCAAAAGTCATCGTGCCTAAGCAGATTTTCGAGACAGATAAATCGCTGCTTCCTAATTTTATTTTTTCCATGTTCGTCTCCATTTTTATTGTTTATAAGGGGGTGAAAATTTAACGCAATTATTCAATCTAAATTTTAGTGCGCTATGGCGATCGCTTGCGCACACTCGGATATGAGCGTAGGGCCTCGGTAAATCAGACCGGTATAAAGTTGCACCAGACTTGCACCAGCATCCATTTTTGATTTTGCATCATCAGCAGACAAAATACCTCCCGCACCTATGATGGGGATTTCATTGCCCAACGCATGATGCAGGCTACGTATGACTTTGTTAGATAACGCCAGCATGGGCGCACCAGATAATCCACCGGCTTCTTCTGCGTGGGGCAGTCCTTGCACCGCTTCGCGAGTAATGGTCGTGTTGGTAGCAATGACGCCGTCAATACTATGGCGGCGCAAGGCATCGGCAATGGTGCTTATCTGCTCTTGATCTAAATCAGGCGCGATTTTCAGAACCACAGGTACATAACGACCATGCACATCGGCGAGCCGAGTCTGTGATGTTTTTAGTTGCGATAGCAAGCTGTCTAGCTCTGCCGACTGTTGTAGCTGACGAAGATTTTTGGTGTTGGGTGAAGAAATATTGACCGTGATGTAAGAGGCGTATGGATAGACTTTATCAAAGCAGGTAAGGTAATCCTCAGTTGCACGTTCTATGGGTGTATCGGCATTTTTTCCGATGTTTAATCCCAGTATGCCCTGGTGCTCTTGGTAATAACGTGAGGCTTGCACATTACGCACAAAGGCATCCACGCCACCATTATTAAAACCCATGCGATTAATCAATGCATGAGCTTGAGGCAACCGGAACATACGTGGCTTGGGGTTACCTGGTTGAGCGCGTGGTGTAACAGTACCAATTTCTATGTATCCAAAACCGAGAGCGGCCAGCCCGTCTATGTAAGCACCATCTTTATCCATACCTGCGGCAAGCCCCACAGCGTTAGGAAATGTCAGCCCCATGACGACCCGGGTGTCGGTTATTTTTTTAGAGAACAGTTGAGCAATGCCGGTACGCGCTATCGAGCGCAGTAAGGGCAGAGTTACATTGTGCGCGGTCTCGGGATTAAGAGAGAACAGCAGCGGACGAACTAGGGAATAAGGAAATTTATCAGACACAGTAGCGGCCCATGGATGACGATAAAAAAAGCCAGCAGTGGCTGCTGCCTATTTTACCTGCGCTCGGTTATCGACTCAGAGCGATTCCCACTGCCCCTTGCGCAAGGCCTCTATGGGCTTGAAATTTGTTTTGTAGGCCATTTTCTCGCTATGCGAAATCCAGTAGCCCAAATAGATGTAAGAAATACCGAGTTGCCGCGCTTGTTCTATTTGCCACAAGACGTTGTAGGTGCCATAGCTAGCGCGCGGTTCATCAGGATCAAAGAAGGTATACACCGACGACAAACCATCATCCAAAACATCAATGATGCTGACCATACGCAGTTGCCCGTCTGGGTCACGAAATTCTACGAGTCGGGTATTTACTTTACTTTGCAAAAGAAACTGGGCGTACTGATCACGGCTATCTTGATCCATACCACCGCCAGAATGACGCGCTGACTGATAGCGCAGATACAGTTCGTAATGCTCATGCACATAGGCCAGCTTAGATACTGAGGTAGTCATCGATTCATGCTGCTTCCATGCGCGACGTTGACTACGATTGGCTAAAAATTGTTCGACATTGACACGCACGGGTGTACACGCCTGACATCCATCGCAATATGGGCGGTAAGTAAAAATCCCGCTACGACGAAAACCATTTTTCACTAGTTCAGAATAGACATCTGCGTTGATCAGGTGCGAAGGCGTGGCAACCTGCGAGCGCGCCTGACGATTTTCAAGATAGCTGCAAGGATAGGGAGCCGTCGCATAGAACTGAAGCGTAGAAAATGGCAGGTCCTTCAGGTGCGTCATGGAGTCTCTTTAGGATGTAATTTTGTCTAACTTGTATTTATCCTACACCGAAGTCGGCGCTTTTGTCGTGCCGTCCGGCTGCAAACAATTGTCTAGGCCGCCAATTCTGTATATCGGGTTCAGAAACTGCGGCTTTCATCAATGTAATGAACTCAGATCGCCTTATGGGCTTAGCGCCTAGTGAAGCGAGATGAGAGGTTTCTTGCTGGCAGTCGATTACCTTGACCCCATTGTGTCGCAAAAAATCGACTAGATAGCTTAGTGCGACCTTGGATCCATCCGGGATAAGTGAAAACATGGATTCCCCGTAAAACATTTTCCCCAGGCTTACCCCATAGGCGCCCGCAACTAGATGTTCATCTAACCATAGTTCAGAGGAATGAGCGTGTCCCTGCTCGTGCAGCGCGCAATATCCGTCCATAACTTGCCGGGATATCCAGGTTCCGTCGCTGCCCTCGCGCGGGGCAGCGCATGCCTGAACCACGTTTCGGAACGCCGAGTCAAAGCGTAAGTCCCATTGCCCCCCACTGTGCATGCTGCGATCAACTTTTTTGAGGGTTTTCATCAGGCTGTGTGAGATGTGGAAGTCCTCAATGCGCAACACCATACGAGGGTCAGTGCTCCACCAAAGCACGGGTTGATTGTCCGAAAACCAAGGAAAAATGCCGTTTCGGTAAGCATCGAGTAGCCTCGTAGGTGAAAGATCGGCACCGGCAGCGAGCAAACCGGGTGCTCCGTCGGCCTCGGTTAATGCCAGTTCGACATCAGGGAATGGCGTGTCATGTTCCAGCCAAGGGATCATACGATTCACCAATCTAGGTATTTATTTTGCACTTATTCTGTGCACTTTCTCTTGCGAGTGATTTGGTATAAAAATTAATTCTTTTAATTTCATGGAGTTACAAGATTTCTCATTGGGCACCAAAAGGGAACGAAAATTGCATTAGAAAGCGCTCCAGTAATCAATTTGCACCTTATCAGGGAGTATTCATGGATGCATTCCACAGCGGCGCCGACACGGTTTTTATCCTGTTGGGCGCCATCATGATTCTTGCCATGCATGCCGGTTTTGCTTTCCTGGAATTGGGCACGGTCCGCAAGAAAAACCAAGTCAATGCATTGGTAAAAATATTAGTAGATTTTGCGGTTTCCACGATTGCTTATTTCTTCGTTGGTTATTTCATCGCTTACGGTATTCATTTTTTCGGTAGTGCCCAAGAATTGTCTGCCAAGAGCGGCTTTGAAATGGTGAAGTTTTTCTTCCTTCTGACATTCGCCGCTGCTATCCCTGCCATTATTTCGGGCGGTATTGCTGAGCGTGCGCGGTTTCATCCCCAACTAGCTGCAACAGCTTTACTGGTGGGCCTGGTCTATCCCTTATTTGAGGGTATCGCATGGAACCAGCGGTTTGGCATTCAGGCTCTTTTAGAGGCTAACTTTGGTTTTCCTTTTCATGATTTTGCTGGTTCTGTGGTGGTTCACGCTGTGGGTGGTTGGGCGGCTTTACCTGCCATTATTTTGTTGGGGTCACGCAGGGGACGCTATTCAGGTGATGGGGCTATAGCCGCTCATCCGCCTTCAAGTATTCCATTTCTCGCGCTAGGTGCATGGATATTAACTGTGGGTTGGTTTGGTTTCAATGTAATGAGCGCGCAGACTCTAGACAAGATGAACGGTCTGGTTGCCATGAACTCACTGATGGCCATGGTCGGGGGCACGCTCGTTGCTGTGGTCTTGGGCAAGAACGATCCTGGCTTTGCCTACAACGGCCCTTTAGCAGGGTTAGTAGCTGTTTGCGCGGGATCTGATTTGATGCATCCATTAGGTGCGCTGGTAACAGGTGGTATTGCGGGAGCAATTTTTGTCTGGTTATTTACGCTTACTCAAAATCGCTGGAAGATCGATGATGTTTTAGGTGTCTGGCCTCTGCATGGACTGTGTGGCGCGTGGGGTGGAATTGCAGCGGGTATTTTTGGTTTGCAGTCCCTGGGGGGCATAGGTGGTATTTCCATCATGTCTCAGTTGTTAGGCACTGTGTTGGGAATAGCTATTGCATCTTTAGGCGGCTTCCTTGTCTATGGTGTGCTAAAGATAACTGTTGGTATCAGACTCGATCCTGAAGAAGAGTACGAGGGCGCTGATCTGTCAGTACACAAAATTACGGCTACGCCGGAACGTGAAGTGAGATGGTAATACCTGAGGCCGCTTATACTTTCATCGATTTGCGTATATCTAAACAATGAAATCCAAACGAGGTTGGCTTTTCACTAGATGCTAGATCGGCGAAAAAAAGTTGTAATGTCTTAGATACGGTAGGGAAGGCAATATCATCCCACGGTATTTCCGGTTCCGAAAAAAGCCTGACTTCCAGGCTTTCGGTACCGGCTTGAAAATCTAAATCTATCAAGCGTGCGCGATAAAAAAGATGTACCTGGTGCACATGTGGCACGTTTACCATGGTGTATAAATCATGCATTTCTATACGTGCACCGGCTTCTTCCAATGTTTCGCGCGCGGCTGCTTCAGAAGTCGTTTCATTGTTTTCCATGAAGCCAGCGGGCAACGTCCAATAGCCTAATCGGGGTTCAATCGCACGTCGGCAAAGCAATATTTTTGGCGGCCCTTGCTCATCCCACAGTGGAATGCTGCCAACGACCATCTTGGGGTTTTGGTAATGAATAGTGCTGCAGTGTTCGCACACATACCTTAAGCGATTATCGTCAGGCGGTATTTGAAGCGAAACCGTGTTTCCGCAGTCGGAGCAGAATTTCATACAGAATATTTTTTGATTTTGCGTAAGCGCGTGATTTGAATGCATATTCAGTGTAGCACTCGATTGGCGATAGGCTAATAAGGATCAAAGTTTGCAAAGTCTGGCCATAAGCTGTATATTTCAGTCCCTCAGACGCGGGGTGGAGCAGTCTGGCAGCTCGTCGGGCTCATAACCCGAAGGTCGTAGGTTCAAATCCTGCCCCCGCAACCAATTTTTTAGCCCGGTTAAGTTGACCGGGCTTTTTGTTAAGATCGCGACATCGAGTCAGTTCGGGCTGTGAGGTCCAAATTGTTCTACAAACTAGCTGCACTTGTTTTTAGACTTGTTTAAATCTCGTCCGTCTCAGGCGATGACAATCGTCAGGAAGTACCCTATAATTTTGTCGAACTTGGCTTTGATGCGGCTTCATTCCTATTCTAGGATTTTCTGCCTCGCGCCCAACTAGTTAGACGGCCTAGCCCCCGCTACCTGCCCTCCAAAAAACACAATGTCACGGGCACTGGCGTTAATGCATCACCAATATAGTTCTGTTGTCAACGCGTTTGAATTGCGCGGGCCTTGAATAATTACTTCCATTTGTTACCAACTAACTGCAAAAACCGCAGATGAATACCCTAGAGGCGAAAAAAGTCCTAGAGACGGTGCTACTTTGCACTCACGAGGCGCTTTCAATCAGCGATCTGAAGAAGCTATTTGCTTCATCTGTCGAAGGTGCGGAATCAGCGCTTGATACCGAGACCATCAAATCGCTACTCGAGGAGTTGGCGCAAGATTGGTCCGAGCGTGGAGTTGAGCTCGTTATGCTTTCAACTGGCTGGCGGTTTCAGAGTCGCCCTGACATGAAGCCATTTCTTGACCGACTCAATCCGGAAAAGCCACCTAAATACACTCGGGCAACACTTGAGACACTGGCAATCATTGCTTACAGACAACCTGTTACGCGTGGTGACATTGAAGACATTCGTGGTGTAGCAGTGAATTCTCAGACGATTAAGTTACTAGAAGACCGCGGATGGGTCGATGTGATTGGTCATCGTGATGTACCTGGACGTCCTGCGCTGCTCGCGACTACACGGCAATTCCTGGATGACTTGGGATTATCCTCGCTGGAAGAATTACCTCCGCTGCAACAAGTCGGTGGCGACGGCAGTGATGGAGCTTCCGCTATGCAAGCATTGGAACAAAATCTGGAGGCAACCTTGAATCAGGCCTCGATAGAATTTGTAGACTCAGCAGTTAACGATGACGAAGCAGTTCACTTAGTGAGTGTGCATAGTGGCACCGACACAGAAATTTTGACGCACGAAAACCCTGAAGATCATCAGCACTCGAACACCTTGCCCGACGATAAACCTGATACCGAGCCTGACAATGACAGTTCACAATCCCACTGACACACCGGCTGCCTTGAGCGCAGCTGATTCCGGATCTGAGACCGAGCTGCCAAAAGCGGAATCGACCGAAAAATCACGCGATGCTGACAGCAAACCCCCACATCGGGGCGTAAGAGGTCCACGCTCACTGCGTCGATCCAGAAGCGGGGATAGGTCGCCCGAGGTCACGACAGAAGCATCCAAGTCACCGGGTACCAATCGCGAAGGTCGGCAGCAAAAATTCAAAGACAACAAAGAGCCTCATCGCAATCCTCAGAACCCACGGCATGGCACACGCCCTGCGCATGCTGACCGTCAGGGTCCACGTAAGCCTGATCCTCGTTCCGCTTCAACCGATCCAGACGCCATTTTTAGTTTTGTGACGTCGGATGCATATGATCAGCCAACACCCAATGAAGATGCCCCAGTACGTTCAGGAGCTCGTCAACAAAAACCTGTGCGACGCGATTTAACTGCAGATGACGATGCTCCAAAACTACACAAAGTGCTTGCCGAAGCCGGCATGGGTTCGCGTCGCGATATGGAAGAGCTAATCATTGCAGGCCGAGTTTCTGTCAATGGCGAACCGGCTCACATAGGCCAGCGTATCTTGCCTACCGATTTGGTGCGCATTAACGGCA
>Ga0315899_10005841_pt1 | contig 13260 bp, 5 predicted proteins | sample LakEriMetagenome_2_FD_203518 | JGI IMG/M metagenome (GOLD analysis project Ga0315899, IMG submission 203518) | Freshwater fungal communities from buoy surface, Lake Erie, Ohio, United States - Buoy 4 MA112 | ecosystem: Environmental > Aquatic > Freshwater > Lake | place: USA: Lake Erie, Ohio...
GGAGAAAGATCCATCCCGCATAGCCGTGGGATACGGCGGCACCCTCAGCCTGGTGATTAGCCTCACCTTTCTGCTCGGCTGCCTCACCATCTCCGCGCTGCCCTGGCACATTGCGAATGCGGTGGGCCTGGAGCGTTTTCCCATCTGGGGCTGGCCCGTCACCATCGCCGGCCTGTTGATGGGTGGCGTCCTGGCCGGGATCGCCACACTCTTCCCGCTCCACGCGGGAAGAGTGCGATTGGATGCGATGGAATTTTGATAAAATTGAGGTCCCCTAAACCTTTCAAACCAAGCCTATCGCCAGGCTGCATCGAGCTTTCCGCTTCCAGCCTTTTTGTTAAACCCCATAGCCGATAACAAACAGAATAATTTTTCTTGACATTCGTTTTCCCAGGAGTGACCTTGAGCGGAGTCCCCATTGCTCTGCGCTCCCTGGAGTGGTCCCGATATTCTCATCTCTGCGTCGGCTCTTTGCCTGGGTCCGCATCCAGCCGGGCGCACCGGACCGTAAGACTTCCACCACCTGCCCAGGCCTCTGTCGCCTCGAGGAACGGGTAGCCCCCGCCGCCAACCTGTTCGCCATTGGGTCCCCCGCCGGCTCAGCCCTGCTCATCAGCCTGTTCGACAGCGACACCGGGGCCCAGGTCGACCAGATTCGCCCCTTCCAGCCCTCCTACACCGGCGGGGTCAACGTCACCCTGGCCGACCTCGACCGGGACGGTTCCCCTGAGATCATCGCGTCGGCAGCCTCGGGCTCCCCGCATGTCGTGGTGTTCGATGGGGCCACCCATGCGGTGACCGCCTCCTTCCTGGCCTTCCCGGGCTCCACCAGTGGCGTGTCGATCGCCGCCGGCGACATCGGCAACGGATCGCGGGGCATCGTCGCCGGGTCCGGCGGCGGCATGGCCGGCTCGGTCGCCTTCTTCACTCCCTCGGGTGAACCGGTCCGAACCCTGCGCCCCTACGGTGACTCCTACCGGGGAGCCGTGGAAGTGGCCCTGGGCTTCGCGGAGAACGGCAACGCGGCGGTCTTCACCGCCACCGGTCAGGGGGCTTCCCCCCATGTCCAGACCATCGAGGCCCGGTCCGGGGCCGTCCTGGCCAGCTTCTACGCCTACGCGCCCGGATTCACCGGCGGGGTCTACCTCGCTGCCGCCGACCTGAACAACGATGGGGTCAGCGAAATCCTCACCGGCTCGGGCATCGGCGCCAGCGCCCATGTGCGGGTCTTCGGCCACGCCGGGGACCAACCCCTGGCCAGCTTCCTGGCCTCCGACACCCCGGCCACACTCGGCACCCGGGTGGCCTCCCCCGCCGCCGACCGCATCCTGGCCTTGGTCGATCAGAATGGCCAAAGGGCCCTGAAGCGCTACAGCGTCGCCGCCAATGGCTCCACCCAAGAAGTGGGAAGTGCCGTCAACCTCGGCGCCTTCGCCATCGCCACGCCAACCGCCACCGCCAAAACCCGCGCCTACGATGCCGCCAACCCCACCCCTAACCTAATTCGGGAGGCCTACGCCGACACCGCAGCCCCGGCCTCTCAAGCGGGGGCGGGGATGTATTCCGGCTACCCCATCCGTTACGGCGACGGCAGTCCTGAGATCGATATCGCTCTCGCCGGGCCCGGTCAGGAAGGTGGCCTCTACGGCGATTTCCTCGGCTACACCAACCAGCTCAGCTACACCAATAGTCAGCATTTTGGCATTGGTTGGTTCAATGCCGGATCACCCTCGGTCGTGGAGGAAGGGGGTTACCGCCGGGTCCTTCTGTCCCCTTCTGAAATTGTGACCTTCCCCATTGGGTCAGGCACTCTAGGCGGTAAAATCCCACCCCCGCCTCCCCTGTATGGGGAAACCGACAAACTGTACACCGACAGCACCAACAACATTTTCATTTTTATCCGTGAAGATGGCACTTCCTACGAATTCTTCGACTTCTCCTCCACCCATGCCGCGCTGAAGCAGGGCACCATCTCCAAAATCAAGGATCCTGCCGGCAATGTCCTGCTCGAGGCCACGGCCTGGGACAGCTCTGGCCGCGTCACCACGCTGGAAAAATCCGTCACGCAGAACTCCGTCACCACGCTGACCAAACGCACGCTCACCTACATCACCAGCGGGGTCAACAGTGGCTTGATCTCCCAGGTCGACTTCGCCCACAAGATCGGCTCCGGCAGTTGGGTCACCGACCGCACCGCCACGCTCGATTACTACTCCGGCACCGGCGATTCCGCCGGCACCGACAACGAACTGAAGATGATCACCGTCAAGGACGGTTCCAGCAATGTGCTCGACCGCTCCTACTTCCGCTACTGGCTCACTGGCCAGACCAACGGCTACGACCAGGCCCTCAAGTTCGTCCTCAAGGGCGAATCCTACGACCGCATGGTCCAGGCCGGCCTCACCCCCACCACCGCCACCAACACCCAGCTCACCGGCTACGCCGACCACTACTTCGAATACGATGACCAGTTCCGCGTCACCCTTGAAAACACCAACGCCTTCGGTTCCTACGGCTTCGCCTACACCACCAACCCCAATGGCCTCAGCGCGGATGATTTCAACTATTGGAATGTCAAGACCGTCGAGACCCTACCCGATGGCAACCAGAACATCGTCTACACCAACTTCCAGAAGCAGGCGATGCTCACCGCCTTCAATGATGTCAGCGCTTCCGCCAAATGGATCACCTACACCCAATTCAACTCCAAGGGGTATGTCACGCTAAAGGCCCTGCCCTCGGCCATGTCGGGGTACAACGACTCTTACAATGACTTGGCCCAGTGGAGTGGCGGCAACGCCACCTACATCAAGGACGGCGAGGGCCTGGTCCTCACAAACACCTACGCTTCCAGTACCACTGCCACCAGTACCTCCGCCGGTGATGCCAAAGGTTGGCTCTCCTCCAGCAGCCTCAGCCGGGGCGAAACCGGCACAGCCGTGCCGCAGTCCGCCGTCAACTACATCAAGCGCACTATCCTTGGCGTGGATTATTTTTTCTCAGCCAATCAGACGGTGTACACCAACACCAACGGCACCGGCTCCCTCACCACCAGCTACAGCTACACCTTCCAGGGCTCCACGGCCCAGCCTGACCAGATCACGCGGACCAATCCCACCGTCTCTACCGCCAAGAACGGTTCCAACTCCGCCACCAGTTCCATCACCGTCTACGACACCTTTGGCCTGCCCATCTGGACCAAGGATGAGGCCGGCTATATCACCTACCGGGCCTACGACCAGGTCACCGGCGCCCTGACCAAGCAAATCACCGATGTCGATACCACGCAGACCACCACCTTCAGCAACCTGCCTTCCGGCTGGTCCACCCCCTCGGGCGCCGGCCTGCACCTGACCACCTCCTACGAGGTGGATTCGCTGGGCCGGGCGACCAAGGTCACCCACCCCAATGGCCGGGTGGATTACCTCGTCTACAAGGATGATGTGCACGAGGTACGCACCTATCCCGCCTGGGATGCCACCAACAATCTCCCCCTGCTGCCGATCACGGTGACCCGGGAGGACAAGGCCCGGGGCTACCGGGAAGTCCTGACCATGTCCGCCACCCCCTCGGTCACCAGCGGTCGACCCAACGGTACCGAGAGCATTTCCAACCTGGAGAGCCTCACCCGCGAGGTGCTGAACTCCGTCGGCCAGGTCACCGCCACTGATCAGTATTTTTATCTCACCGGCCTCACCTACTCCGCCTCCTCGGTGACCCTGGGCACCTCCGGCACCAACTACTACCGCACCGAATACGGCTACGACTCCAAGGGGAACCGGGTCCGCACCCTGAACCCCACCGGCACCATCACCCGCACCGTGCTCGATGATCTAAATCGGGTCTCCAGCGTCTACGTCGGCCTCGATGACACCCCCACCTCCGGTGCCTGGTCCCCCAGCAACACCACCGGCACGGATCTGGTGAAGATCAGCGAGAACGAGTACGACGGCGGCGGCGTGGGTGATTCCAACCTGACCAAGGTCACCCAGATCCCGGGTGGCTCCGCCGCCAACCGGGTCACGCAGAGCTTCTTCGACTGGCGCAACCGGGTCGTCGCCACCAAGACCGGGGTTGAGACCAGCGAGGCCACCGACACCAACCGCCTGATCTCCTACCTCGACTACGACAACCTGAACCGCGTCACCACCACCCGCCTCTACGATGGCGACACCGTCTCCATCACCAGTACCTCGGGCGTGCCGAATGCTCCCAGTTCGTCCTTGTTGCGGGCTAAATCCGAGACCCAGTTCGATGAGCGCGGCCAGGTCTTCAAGACCCTGACCTACAGCGTGGATCCCTCCACCGGTTCCGTCTCCTCCTCCGCCCTCACCACCCAATCCTGGTTCGACTCCCGGGGCCTGGTGATCAAGCAATCCGCCCCCGGCGGGCTGGTCACCAAGGTTACCTACGATGGCGCGGGCCGGCCGACGGCCACCTACACCACCGACGGCGGCGGCGATTCCGCCTACACCGATGCCGATGATGTCACCGGCGATGCCGTGCTGCAGCAGGTGGAGACCACTTACGACAGCAACTCCCATGTCATCCTGGTCACCGCTAAGCAGCGATTCCATGATGAGACTGGCACTGGTGCCCTTGGCACACCATCAACGGGGGTGAAAGCCCGCGTCAGCTACGCCGCCAGCTACTACGATGGCGCCGACCGCCTGACCAACACTGTCGATGTCGGCACCAACGGTGGGTCCTCTTACACCCGCCCCTCCAGCGTCCCCAGCCGGTCCGACACCGTGCTGGTGGTCACCACCGCCTACAACTCCGCCGGTCTGGCCTGGAAGGTCACCGATCCCAAGGGGATCGAGTCCAGGAAGACCTTCGACGCCCTGGGTCGGGTCACCAAGACCATCGAGAACTATGTCGATGGCACTGTCTCCGACACCGATGACAAAACCACCGAATCCACCTACAACGCGATCGGCTTGACGACCGTGAAGGTAATTCTGCCTTCCAGCGGGCAGCAGGTCACGGAATGGGTCTATGGCGTCACCACGGCGGGTGGATCCGGCCTGAACTCCAACGACCTGGTCAAAGAAGTCCGCTACCCCGATCCCTCCACCGGGGCCAGCAGCAGTTCTTCGAAGGATGTGCTGACGGTCAATGCCCTGGGTCAGGCGCTGACGATGACCGACCGCAACGGCACGGTCCACACCTACTCGTACGATGTGGTTGGTCGCCAGACCGCCGACGCCATCACCACCCTGGGCAGCGGCGTGGATGGCACCGTCCGCCGACTCACCACCGCCTACGACACGCAGGGCAACGCCTACCTCTTCACCGTCTTCGATGCCAGCTCCGGTGGCAACATCGTCAACCAGGTGAAACGGGACTTCAACGGTCTGGGCCAACTGACCTCCGAATGGCAATCCCACAGCGGTGCCGTCACGGGTTCCTCACCCCGGGTCCAGTACGCCTACAGCGAGATGCCCAGTGGCGCAAACCACTCACGCTTGACCAGCGTCACCTACGCCTCCGGCTACACGGTCAACTACAACTATGCCTCGGGCCTGGATGCCAACATCTCCCGGCTCAGTTCGTTGAGCGATTCGTCCAACACCTTGGAAGCCTACAGCTACCTCGGATTAGGAAGTGTTGTGAAAAGGGCTCACTCTCAGCCCGGCATCGATCTGAGTTACATCAAGCTGACCGGAGAATCCGTGGGCGATGCCGGGGATCAGTACACCGGTCTGGACCGGTTCGGCAGAATTGTCGATCAGCGCTGGATCAACAGCTCCAACACCGATGTCGATCGCTACCAGTACGGCTACGACCGCGATGGCAACCGCCTCTACAAGGACAACAAGGTGATCACCTCCCTGAGCGAGGTCTACACCTACGACTCCCTGAATCAGCTGGCCTCATACAAATTGGGCACTCTGAACGGCACCAAGACCGATGTCACCGGCTCCCCGTCAAACAGCCAGTCATGGGACTACGACGCCGTCGGCAACTGGGACTCCATCACCACCAACAGCACCACGCAGACAAGAACCGCCAACAAGCAAAACGAAATCACCGCCGTCAGCGGCGCCACCACGCCCGCGTATGATAGCAACGGCAACCTGACCACCGACGAAAATAACTACCGCTTCGTGTATGACGCGTGGAACAAGGTCGTCCAGGTCAAAAATTCCTCGAATGTGGTGATCATCACCTACGGCCGCGACGCCCTCCACCGCCATATGACCGACACCGTTGGCTCCACCGTCACCGACCGCTTTTTCAGCAGCGATTGGCAGTTGCTGGAGACTAAGGTTGGCTCGAACACCGTCACCCGGAATGTCTGGAGCCCCGTCTATGTCGATGGCCTCGTTCTGAGAGACCGGGACACCGACGCCAACGGCACCCTGGATGAACGGTTGTACGCACTCCAGGATGCCAACTGGAACACCACGGCCCTGGTCAACACCAGTGGTACTGTCCAGGAGCGCTTCACCTACACCCCCTTCGGCCAAGCCACCTTCCGCGACAGCAGCGGGTCCACGCTGTCGAGTTCAGCCAAGGACTGGGTCTTCCTGCACCAGGGTGGCGAAAGGATTGCGGCAGGGGATTATGAGTTCAGGAACCGGGTTTACAGCCCCAGTCTAGGAAGATGGCTCAACAATGATCCGTTGGGATTTGAAGCAGGAGATCAGAATTGGTACCGGGCGATGGGAAATAATCCGGGGAATGGAAATGATCCTAGTGGGTTGGAGGAAATACCAACTGACGTCTTAGAGGTATTAGAGGCAATTAAAAAAGGAAATGAAAACCTAAAAGACCATCAGTTTTCATGGTTAAAACCAAGTGATAGTGGTTATTACGGAAAGGCAATTCATTCAGAAGTATCGAGGCAGTTTGTAGGAAAAGATGGCTGGTATTCCCAAGATATCTATGTCGAAAATGGAACAAATAAAGTGCTTTCATTTGGGAAGCCACCTAAAGGCATACATTATTCAAAAATAACCCAAATTGATTTATTACATGTTCAACCTGGCTACAGAATACAAGTTGGCCAAATACTGGATAGTAGCAAGATAATAAATTTATTTGATATAAAAGGAACGGTTAAGGGAGAAATGAAAAAAGTCCAGATAAAAAGATTAAACGATATTTTAAATAATGGTTTAGACAATCCAACAAGAAAAATATATGTAATTACTCCACCAGAAGTTTATAACCAAAATCAGAAAAAATGGATTCCAACAAAAAATCCTGTCGGCTTTAGGCTGTTGCAGTATTTTGGGGTTGCTACGGGCGCATATCAGATTCTAAAAGGGGGATATGCAATTGCCAGGCCTTCAGAGTATGATTTCGATTTCGAAGATAATATTAAACCCGAGGTCGATAGAATAAATGGAATTAAAGATTTGTCAGACAAAAGGCTTTCTACGGCTTTATTGATTTCAGGTCCTGTAAAAAATTACGTAGAACACTATTCTGGGGGCGTTTCGGCAATAACAAACCTTGGATTTCATGGGGCAATGTACAAAATCCTTGGATTAAAAGAATGATGTAAAGCAGTCTTAATATATTTGCTTAGAAAGGCTAAATATAAACACTTTACTTTAATTGTAAAATATGATGTTTAAGACAAATGATTTTGTTTAAAACGGGGAAATTCCGCTACTCTTATTGGGCTAATTTAGTAGGCCAATCAGAAAATATATAAGGGTGTAACGAACATCTTTCTGATGGACCATCACTTCCACCTGCTATTATGGGGCAATGAGGAGGGAAATTTGAACTACTGGTTGCCGCGACTAATAACTGTTCATGCAACATGAAATTGCTCGAGGTTTTGTCTTGACTTGGTTAGGATTGAAGCATTCACCAAAATCCAGGAAATCAGCGTGTCCCAATCTGTGAGTCTGAATATCTTCGGCAAAGCCTCTGTTCCCTGGGATTTTTTCAGCGTTCAGAAGATCCTCGAAAAAATCCAGGCAAAGGAATTTGTCTTTGTTTCTTTGTGGGAAAAGAATGACAAACCGGAGTCAGAACAAAACCTTGTTTCAAACCATTGCTCACCTGAAAAGCCTTTGGAAATAATAAAAAACAGTTTTGTTCCCGGCCATTATTTGGATGTTGAGGTAATTTCCGCTTTAGACGAATTGCTGAATGAATTCCTGAAAACCCTTAGTAAGGAGGTTATCGGTGAATTCAGTTTCATGTCCACCTCCATAAGTTTCGGGGAACATGTGATGGAATCCACGGATATGGACTGCGAGATTACCACCCGAAGCCCTTCCACCTTGTCGTTCTCCATTCAGGGTGGTTTTGACACCCCTCTCTGGACCAGCGAATACGACAAGGCAATCACCTCCAAAGAAGTCGCCAATCTATTGCACCCCTTCGTTGCCCCCTTCTATTCCGAATACGCTATCCTCCCGTCCTACTCCTGGTGAAAAATCGGCGATGGTGCCAACCATCTTTTTCCGGATTGAAAACACTCGGTCTCAAATCCCTTGAATAAAAAGTAAGCAAAAAGGGGAGATTCTAGAATGCCATAAAGTTTAGACGTATGGTTTTTCCTGGGTGCGGGTTATGAATCTGTGGATTTGATATTTCGGGAATCCTTGACTTCCCATCAGACTGGTGTTGTTCACGGCACCATTCCCCCAGGAGGCCAAGGATGGACCTCACTATCACCGCCGCCATTGCCCGAAAGAAAGCAAAAAGGGGACATTCTACTTTTAATAAATAAATAGCTCCATGAAAGGGAAAGTAGAATGTCCCTTTTTCCTCCCCCGATCCCTCCACCGGGGCCAGCAGCAGTTCGTCGAAGGATGTGCTGACCGTCAACGCCCTGGGTCAGACGCTGACGATGACCGACCGGAACGGGACGGTGCACACTTACTCGTACGATGTGATGGGCCGGCAGACTGCGGATGCGGTCACGACCTTGGGCAGCGGGGTGGATGGAACGATACGCCGTCTCACCACCGCCTATGACACCCAGGGGAATCCCTACCTGTTCACGGCTTATGATGCCAGCTCGGGCGGCAGCATCGTCAACCAGGTCAAGCGGGACTTCAATGGCCTGGGGCAACTGACCTCGGAATGGCAGTCCCACAGTGGGGCGGTGACCGGCTCCTCATCCCGGGTGCAGTATGCCTACAGCGAGATGGCTGGTAGCGCCAACCATAGCCGGTTGACCAGCATGACCTACGCTTCGGGGTATGCGGTCAATTACAACTATGCGTCGGGGCTCGACAGCAATATCTCCCGGCTCAGTTCGCTGAGCGATGCCTCGAACACGCTGGAAGCCTACAGCTACCTGGGCCTCGGCACCTTGGTCAAGCGGGCCCACTCCCAGCCCGGCGTGGATCTCAGCTACATCAAGCTGTCCACGGAGTCCACCGGCGATGCCGGGGATCAGTAAACCGGGCTGGACCGGTTCGGGCGAGTGGTCGACCAGCGCTGGATCAATGGGTCCAACACCGATGTCGATCGCTACCAGTACGGCTATGACCGAGATGGCAACCGGCTCTACAAGGACAACAAGGTGCTTGCCTCGCTGAGCGAGGTGTACACCTATGACTCGCTGAACCAGATTGCCAGTTACAAATTGGGCACGCTGAACGGCACCAAAACCGATGTCACAGGTTCCCCGTCAAACAGCCAGTCCTGGGCCTACGACGCCGTCGGCAACTGGGACTCCGTCACCACCAACAGCACCACGCAGACACGGTCGGCAAACAAGCAGAACGAGATCAACTCGGTCAGCGGGGCGACCACGCCGGCCTACGACAGCAACGGCAATCTGACCACCGACGAGAACAACTACCGCTTCGTCTACGACGCCTGGAACAAGGTCGTCCAGGTCAAAAATTCGTCGAATGTCGTGATCGTGGCTTATGGCCGCGACGCCCTGCACCGCCATGTGACGGACACCGTCGGCTCCACTGTGACGGATAGGTTCTTCAGCAGCGATTGGCAATTGCTGGAAACGAAAACCGGCTCGAACACCGTGACCCGGAATGTCTGGAGTCCGGTATATGTCGATGGCATGGTCCTGAGAGACCGGGACACCGACGCCAACGGCACCCTCGATGAACGGTTGTACGCATTGCAGGATGCCAACTGGAGCACCACCGCCCTGGTCAACACCAGCGGCACCGTCCAAGAGCGCTACACCTACACGCCCTTTGGCCAAGTCACCTTCCGGGATGGAAGTGGTTCCACGCTGTCTGGGTCAGCAAAAGATTGGGTCTTCCTTCATCAAGGTGGCGAAAGGATTGCGGCGGGGGATTACGAGTTCAGGAATCGGGTCTACAGCCCAAGCTTGGGAAGATGGCTGACCAATGATCCCCTTGGCTTCGACGCGGGAGATCAGAATTGGTACCGGGCCATTGGGAATAATCCGGGGAACAGTTTGGATGCCCTCGGATTAACAGACGCCCCGTTCAAACCAAATGATGATGGTTCGCGACCGGATAATGCCGGAATTGGCGGGTTCGGGGTGCAAAGACCCTCCCGTCCATCCCAGTACATCCCTTCCAGTTGGGATTGGTTTGAAATTATTAGCAATACCTCCGCCGGTATGGGAGACACCGTCAGCTTGGGGTTAACCAAGCGTTTTCGGGTTTGGGTCGGGTACGACGATGTCGTCGGCTACGATTCCTGGGCCTACGCTGGTGGCACAGCTATTGGGACTGGGGTCAATGTTGGATTGGGAGTGGTTAATCCGTGCGCTTTGGGAGGTTCGCTTGGGACAACGGTTCGTTTGATCAACGCGGGACAGGCGATAGGCGGTTCAATAAATGCTGGTGAAAACATCGCCAATGGGAATTACTGGGAAGCGGGCTTTGACCTAATTGGTGTAGCTGGAAATGCTGGCCAAGTCCTTCGACCCTGTTTTGTAGCCGGAACCCCGATTAGGACTAAGACCGGTACGACCCTGATTGAAAATTTGCAAGTTGGAGACAGGGTTCTCTCTCGCAATGAATTTGATCCAAATGACCAGGTTGATGAAAAAATTGTCGAGGACGTATTTGTCCGGTCTGCCCCCATCCTGAATGTAGTGGTTCGAGGTCGTGTCATCAGAACGACGACCGAACACCCCTTTTGGGTGGATGGAAAAGGGTGGACTGCGGCGGGTGAGTTGAAGGCCGGTGACAGCCTCCTGGCAGCAGATAAATCCAAGCTGCCAGTGGAATATGTGTCCGAAACTGGGGATACTGAAACGGTCTACAATTTCCGTGTTGCTGCCTGGCATACGTATTTTGTGGGAAAGGAGGATTGGGATTTTGAAGTCTGGGTTCATAATGCTTGTGGGCCAATCAACCAACCACCAAAAGTTACCCGTCCCGCAATTGAAACTTCATTGCCTGAAAGAGTCACTAAAGAGCTCCCACCGGGACAAATCCGGACTCCAATTGAGGTCAAGCAATCTAGAAATTTTTTTGAAAGAAATCGGGATTCTGCTAGAAAGTGGTACGAACAGCGAACAGGTGAGACTTGGCCCGAGAAATTCACACATTACGAACATCCACGACCAATAAAGGACGGTGGTGATCCATTATTTGTCAAGCCTAGTTTTGGTGGCCCAAAAGAGCCCCACATGATTCCTGGTCCAGATGGCCTAACTGACTTCCAACGATGGGGAAAATTGGGGGGGGCGACCCCCCATCCAATAAGAGGAGGCAATTACAGCATGTATGAATGGTTGGTGGAAGAAATAAACCACATCCAAACCCCAAAGTTCCATCTTGTGGATGGCCCGGCTTCTGCAGAGCTTCGGCAGGCTGTGGAGGGATGTGATTTTCCACTTCCCCCTTCATATAGAGATTTTGTATTGCGATTTGGGAATGCCAAACTCTATCGAAATGGCAGCATTTGGTTGGTTCAGGTGTATGCAGGACCAAAAGAGGCGGCGATCGAAAAAGCAGAATCCCTCATTCACTTTGGGCGCACCGAAACTTCCCTTGCATACTTCAAAGAGTCATTGCTGAAGCCTAACATGGAGTCGCCGGTCTTCGAATGGGGACATAGACAAGGAATTCACCAATCTGCGGAAAGTTTTGAAAAGTGGCTTATTGCCAAGTGCGTTTCTGCTCGGAGAAGATTCAAGAAAAAGGACTGGGAAAGTATTGAGAAAGGCCCACCACCCTTCACGGATTACGAACAATCGATCGTTGAAGCGCGTAAGCGTTTCCAGTGGAAAGTCGTCGGTATCACCCCAAATGAAGACCTGCAATTTGAGATTCACAATAGTTCGAGCATGATACTGCCATATTTATCTATTGGTGTATGTGGAAAAATGCGACCACCCAACACCGGTCCGCTAAAAGGTGGGGCATATCTTCCTGTGGCCTCAATTTGTCCTGGTGAAACTAAAGTTGTTGAAAAGGGCTGCTACAAGGAGTTTATTGCGCCACAAGATGTGGAGGTTTTTGCCTTGCCTGATCCTGGGCCGGAAGACAGAGAGCAGTATTGGGAATTCAGAATATAGGCCCAGTCAAAAAGGGGCCATTCTAGAATGGCATGAAGTTAAGCTATAAGTTTTTCACTGCGTAAAGGTTGCGGTTTTTGCTATTTGGTATTTCGGAAATCCTTGACCTCCCATCAGACTGGTGTTGTTCACGGCACCATTCCTCCAGGAGGCCAAGGATGGACCTCACTATCACCGCAGCAATTGCCCGGATCAAGGCTGATGTCGCGCACTACCTGACCCCGCAAGCCATAAAGTCCGTTTGCCGAAAATTCGGCCATACCTGGCGTGAACGGATTTTAGATCCGGTCACAACTGTGCACCTTTTTCTTCTGCAGGTACTGCACGGCAACACCGCTTGCTCCAATGTTCGTATCCGTCCGGCGAAAGACCTCTGGACGCAGGTCCAGAGGTCATCGGGTTGAATCGGTTTTCAGCTTTTGGAATCAGTCTGTTTGAACAACCGGCTGGCAAGACGGCAGCAAGGTGTGAAGGTCCTCCCTCGGTGTGACCGGCAACCGGTCGAGGGAGTCCTTCAGGTACTGCTAGGGATTGATTCTGAACTTCTTGCAGGTCTCAGTGAAGCTTGCCAGGATCGCCAAGGCCCTTCCTCCCCGGTCCGAGCCAAAGAACAGCCAGTTTTTCCTCCCGATGGCGAAGGGCTTCACCGCCGTCAGCGGTGCCACCACCCCCACCTACGACAGCAACGGCAACCTGACCACCGATGAAAACAACTACCGCTTCGTCTACGACGCCTGGAACAAGGTCGTCCAAGTCAAGAATTCCTCCAATGTGGTGATCGTTTCTTATGGTCGCGACGCCCTGCACCG
>Ga0315899_10005842_pt1 | contig 13258 bp, 4 predicted proteins | sample LakEriMetagenome_2_FD_203518 | JGI IMG/M metagenome (GOLD analysis project Ga0315899, IMG submission 203518) | Freshwater fungal communities from buoy surface, Lake Erie, Ohio, United States - Buoy 4 MA112 | ecosystem: Environmental > Aquatic > Freshwater > Lake | place: USA: Lake Erie, Ohio...
AGCATCTGTTTGCAGTGCAACCCTTGTCTAAATCAGAGCAGCATGCCATCCTTGAAGCGCGTGCCGCGGAGCTTGACCTGACCCTAACGCCGGAGGAGATTGAGATCATAAGCGGGAAGGAGGGCGCAGGCAGCCCACAGTACCTCGTGGTTGCGTTGCGCTACATCAAGCTCCGCCGCGACGCTGGGCACGCTATGCCGTGGCTGGATCAGCTGCCGGGCCGGACCACAGATATTTTAGGTGCTGATGGCGGCGTCCTTGCGTTTCTTGAGGGGATGTATGGTCGAGAAGTTATCCGATCACTATTTCACTGGCTTCTTTTGATACCGACAGGTTTGAGTCTCACTGAACTACAGTCGATGATCTTGAAGCGGCCTGCTGATGAAATTGCATGCTGGCGCGGCGTCTTTGACTTGAGATTACACTTGGCTGCTTCTTCGAAAAGTTTGTCTGGTCTCATGCGTGATCTTGAGGGATGGTTGGTGGAGCAGTCGAGTTATAATGGTATTCGGCAGGCGCTTTACTTGATATCGTCCCCGGTCATTAAGTTCGCTGTGGCCAAAAGATATAGACTGTATGGGCTTGACAATCCATGTCGAATTGATGTAGCAATAGAGGCAGAAGAACTATGCAGCATTACTTTTGATACATCGACGCTTCGGAATTACGTTCATATTTCATCTCGCTTTGATGCTGTGAAAGAGAAGCTCAAGGTCATATCATGGCTTGAGGCAGAAAGAAGTCTAGCAAGTGAACTTGATTTCAATCAGCTGAGTGGACTTGTCTCATCGTGTGGTCGGCTGAAGCAATCCAGTCGTTTGGAAATTACTCTGGAAGCGTTCGATGTCATCGCAAAACTTCCATCTGAATTTGATGTTGAGAAGATGCGAGAATTATTGTCCAGGTACAAGATTGCCGCAAGGCATACCACGGTGGACGAATCCCGACGCATTCTGCGGAAGGTGCACCGCATGCGCACAGAAAGAAACTTTTCCGAGCTAAAGGTGTTATATGCCTCCACAAGAAGATTTGTGGGTTCGGTGACTATTGAATGGGTAGCAAAGATGTTGCAAGCTGAAAAAGAGCTCACCGATGCTCGCACGTGCTCAAAGCTCAAAAGCTGCGTGGAGATCTGCGCCGGCTTGCTCGATTGTCACAACCTGGACAAGGCTATTGAAAAGCTATCGGCGATTGAGCACATTCGCTTGAAGAGTCACGTTCTGAAGCAAGACCTTGATGCGCTCTTGCCTTTTATGGACAAGCATAACAAAGCAGTTGTTGAACGTTTGCTGGTCGAGGAGGGTAAGGGCAAGATGAAAGTGAAGAAGATGACATGGCAAGTAGACTCCAAGAAATTAGTGGCTGCTGTAAATGCGGGCTCGTGCGAGTCTCTTGTTGTGGACGACGCCATGATGCACATGTTGGACCCTGGTCCTCTCTACATGCATTGGTGGGACACGTTTGATGAGGCTGTGGCCTCTCTTCACACGGCGCGTAGTAAAGCAGCGATGGTATTAGACAGTAATTTTCAATTTCACGTCGGGGAGGACGTCTACAGCGAGCTGCAGATTCAGCTTCCAATTGTGGAACAGATCACGGACGTGGAAGAAATAGTCTCATGTCTTCAAGCTATGGAAGCACTTCGAGCACTGGACGCTGGTGCAGTCAGGTCTCTCATGCGTATCAATGAGCTCATGGCAGTATGCGGGCACATCAAAGGCTACAAGACGATCGAACAAATGCGTGAAGTTCTAGCTGCGCACGACAACTTGGACTCCGAGAGGGACATCCGCACACTAAAGAAATTCCTCGCCAGGTGTCAATGGATTGAGGACAGTGAGGTGATAGAGCGTGCCAAGAAGAATGTTGGTTACATCACAGAAATAGAGGTGCAGTACGGGTTGACCAGCGGAGGCAAGAAGGCGCTTCCGGGGCCCGTTCTCCTCGACTTCGTCCTGCGATGTCACATTTATACTGGATCAGAGGCAGTGGACATGGCCATCAAGTTGGCGCAAGCGTTGGCTCAGTTGGAGTTGGAAGGAGATCCAATGACTTGGACAAATTTGCTCGCAACATGCGCCGAACAAGCGGAATTCCGTCCTTTCACGCAGCCAAATGAATGGGACGTTGGTCAGGTTAGCCATTTGCTGGGCATCTGTGGGCACGTAATCGAAGAGCCCGTAGTAGTACGGTCGAAGCAATGGTATTCTGGTGTTGCCACATTGACACAGGCATGTAAGCCCAAGATTTTATGCGGTTCACGCCAGCTGGGCATCTTTGTACAAGCTTGCGGACGACTGCATGGAAAGTTGACGATAAACAGGGTCATCAACAACATGATCGATGCTCACAACCCACCATTGGCGGATGCTCTAAAGGATCAATTGCGAATGTACTTGCGTGAATGCAGCAATCCAAAGTCGGAATTGAAGTTTCCCGGGTGGACGGATTTAATTACTATGGTGGATTCGTGTTCGGGCTTTGCGAACTGTGCGGTACCCCGTGAGGATGTTGCTTTCTTTACGCAGGCCATATCCCTGCTGAGAGCGCGCAACGCCCTGGATGCGTTGGAAGAGCTCCAAGGTTCTTCATGGCCCCGAGATGTGCAGCGCTTGCGAAGACAGAGTGCAGACTGCGAGGGCATCGCACAGATTCCTGCTCTCGACACTTTTCGATCTATCCTCTCAGATATAGACAAGTTGGCAACGACCGGACATGCTCCTTCTGTGATGAAAGTGGTCCAATCCACAAGCGAATTGACAGGGTGCCCTCTTCTTAAAAGGGCAAGGGCTCAGAGCGACGCGATAATATGCCTTGAGCAAGAGCGACGCAAGGACAAAATCCATGCACTTCTCGCAACGTGTGAAGGGTTGCAGGGCTCAGATCATCTTGATCGCGCCCGTAAATGGATCCTTAGCGAGGCCAGATTGGAAGGACCACTAAGTGCGCAGGAGTACGGACTTGTCACATTGGAAAGAAACTTTGTCGAGATGCAACGCCTGGTCCTGGCGTGCGGCGACATGGAAGGAAGCCTTGCTTTGGACGCGGGGCGCGAGATTCTAGCTGCCTGCGCACGTCTCGCCACAACCGGCAACGCTGCTGAGCTTAGTAGTCTTGTGGAGAATATCAGGAGCCACAACATAAAGTGTTGTGCAGAGTTGGACGAAGCTCAGATTGTGCTCGATGAAGAGGCAAAGCTTGCTGAAATAGTCAACATACCTGATCTCGCATTAGCCGTTACACATGTTGAGACGTTCCTGCATAACAGTCTGTCCGTGCAGTCTGCCAACGATCGCATCATGCAGGCATTGGCTACCAGTTGGCGCGAGCTCCTTACTAATACATCTCAGATCATCTTGACAAAGCTCCTTCACCTCGGCCGTGACCTCGTCCATTCCGAGATGAGCTCATCGGTGGACTCCATTGATGATTGCAGACAAGCGTTGTCTGATCTTGAAGTAAAGCTTCAGGCAATCGGCAGTTTGGAAACCGAGTTTCGCTACCCTCAGACGCTGGATCTGCTGGACATAATTGGCAACATTGAGGGAAGCACTTTCCTTGCCAGAGCCCGAACGTGGAAACAAGCGGTTGAGTGCTTAGTAAACCAAGACGATGCTTCCGCCATCCGTCACCTTGTATCGCAGTGTCAGGAATTGTCGGGTTCGGAGGTGTTAGATAAGGCCAGGCGCCAGGTTGAGACCCTGGACACGATTGAAGCATTGCCCGATTTGCATGCCGTTGACCCACAGTATGATTTGCACTATCATGTCACGCAGCTTTCTCATTACTGCAATGTCTGTCAGAATGTCAAAGGACATCAAAAATTGACGGCGATGCACGACGGTAACAATGCTGTGAATGAAGTTGAAAATTTTGCCAGCCTGGACACAATCGAAGGATTCCCTAAATACTGGCACGAGGTGGCTGGAGCTGATATTGCATCCACAGTAAACAATATCTGGGTAATGGTAGAGTCGTTGCCGAAGCAATCAGACATGTCGATTCTCAAGACCTTGCTGCTTACTCTTGACAATCTTAATACCACCCAGCCAATGCTTGACGATCTGTATTCTAGCCGCACTTCTTCAGTGCCCAAGACGCCCGGCTTTACGCTTGTTTCCACTGAGCCTTGGCATGTAACAATATCGAACCAGGCCCATGAGCTTAAACGTATTGTTGATAAGACATTTTTCGTGGCGGGGAATACAAGAATAGTCCGAGCCAGGACAGTGATCGATTTCTTCTCAGTCGAGGATGTAGAGTTTTGTCCTGAGATTCAACGGATGCCAGAACTTCACTTCAAATTGCGCTCCGGCGAAGTAGGGCAACAGATGATTGGCATGATCCTGGTAACACAAGCAGCACTTAAGTCTGGTCCATACGACAACATTACCAAGGCTGTGGCGGCCGAAGCAGAACTGTTTGCTGAGATGAGGTTTCCGAAAATAGTGAAGATGCTTCAAGCATGTCATCACAGCATGCCTTTAATTTGGACAGAGTCACGCGCTCGCGCACGTAAACTTATCGAATGCGAAAAGTTTCTGGCCGAGGAAAGCAACAAACGCTTCAATGGAAGCGTGTACGATGATCTGCAGAGTGCTGTGCGGGGAATGGAAGGCATCCGTGACTGTGCGCCCCTGGATGCAGCGCGCTGCAAGCTGAAATTGATTGAGGACATTGAAAAGAACCATGATTATCTTTTCATCCGAGACGTCGTGCCACATGTTGACATGATTCAAGGATCCACCATCGTCGATCATGCGAAACGAGCGTTGCAGGCCGTGCGAGAAATGATATCCACCAAAAACGTGGCGCGCTTGCGTGCCATAGCCGCCGCCCTCGACCGGACTCCCAGGGTGACGGGCATCCCTGATTTTCAGAGGGTCAAGGACTTGCTAGCGCTGGAGGCCAAGCTCGACGACTTTTTCCGTGATGCTGATGTTCAAATGGCTCTTTGGAAAATAGGAGATCGTCTCGATGGGAGTGCAGCTATTATCAAGGCTCGTGCTCGCTTATCAAAAATCCAAGATATGTGCGAGACTAAGCATGTCCACGACTTGTTCTCTGCTGCCTCTCTGGGCGACATCGTCCTTATCAAGCACTACCTCGAAGCAGGTGGCACAGTCCACGACAAGAACAGCCAGGGAGAGACTGCCCTCATGCATGCCTGCACACGTGGGAGGATGGACGCAATCGAGTTTCTTTTGGCGTCTGGCAGTCGCTTGTCAGACACAGCTGCAAACGGCTACAACTCGCTTCACTACGCCGTTTGTGCAGGTCATCTCAGTGTGGTACAGCTGATCGTCCCCATGATGAAGGAACTGCGCATTCCCATCAACGCTGTGGTGTCAGCGTTGAAGTCTTCGCCAATGCATTTGGCGGCAAAGCATGGACAAAGCGAAATAGCATATTTTCTCATCGAAAACAAGGCGTCGCCGGAAGATGGAGATGCCAACGGCAATTCGGCATTGCTGTGTGCCTTGAGTGCCAACAAACCAGATACTGCAGCGTTTCTCATCGAGTGCGGTTGTAACGTAAAGGCCCAAAATGCTGACCACTACACAGCGTTGCACTTGGCGGCCAAACACGGCCACGTTCACCTAGTCAAAGACTGCATGGCGGCTGGCCTCGACCCAAATTTGCGAACGCGAGCTGGCCTCACGGCGCTGCACCTGGCTGCGATGGAATCGCATCTTGACATGTGCTTTTGGCTAATTCACCGGCCCACAGTCGATATCAACGTGCGCGATAACCGCGGATTTACGCCCCTCCACCATGCTGCCAGTGCTGGCCAAGTGGAGCTGGTCAAACTGCTGCTGTCGTATGGGGCCAATCCTCACTTGCAGAACTACGTCGCACGGGGCTACCATGCGCTCGACGTGGCTAAGGATCCCGAGACCATTGAGGTGCTATCCAAGTACATGACCATACCTGTCACCAAGACTCGCCTTCTACACGAGGCGAAGCTTCACGCCATCGTCATCTATGGCTGCGAAGAGCTGTGCGATCATTGCCTGCGTCACGGGGAGCGCAAGGATGCGGTGCAGTAGCGCCTTCGTGATGAGCGAGAACGAACATGTAAAACAAGGAAGAATGGCCCATCAAATTAATAATAATCACAGTTCTCCCCCCCCCCCCCCCCCACCCCTCACTCTTTCTCTCTTTGTGACTCAGTAATGGTGACAGATTGCACCAGAGCCCCGGGAACGACAACTGCGTGGTAATACCTGCAAGCGTTGAAACGTGTAAAATAACATAATAACTTACTGGGCCATTGCCGTTGTATGCTAGATACTGTAATAATGTGTCACTACACTGGAGCTAGAGCAGGGTGTTTTCAAGGAGAGGGATTAATTAAAGAACCTTCAATTGCGCACAGTGTCACGCCACAAACGCGTATCAATGAGTATCGTGGAAAGGCCCTTCGCTTTGGAAGCGATGGTAATCAATTCAATAAAACAATAAATAACAAAGCATTACGCCTCATGAAGAGCATCGTTGCTTTCGGCTGTTGCTGTACCGCTATTCTACCGGTACTGTAGCGTGCTATTCTACCGTACTGTAGCGTGTTGCTGTACCGCTATTCTACCGGTACTGTAGCGTGTTCCTTGCTTTACTGCCACTATATTACTGGCAGTGTATGCATGGTCTCCGAGTCTCGACCGTGACCGGTGACCTTGAAGAGAATTGGTTTCTTTTGTTTTCCAATTAAACACTCAACACACACACCTCCACGCCTCTCCTACTTTTGGTGAAGCTGCGAGGCGGGGGGCGCGGCCCCGAATACCACACTTGGCAGGCACCAAGACAACTTTACTTCTTGCCCTTGGCAGCAGCTTTCTCCTTGCGCTGCTCAGCAAGTCTGGTATCTTGGTCCTTTTTGTGAAGCTTCCGGAAGCACGCGCTGAATTGCCGTCCGCGCTCCGTGTCAACCTCGCCCTCTTCAATCTGTCCTCCCATTCCCCAGTCACTCCCACTCACCACACTGTGCCCACACATTATTGCGCGGCACCGGCAACCACGACGTGGGTGAAAAGAGCTCAAAGCAGACCCACGAGCTTCATGGAATCTGCTTGAGCACTTTCACCCACGTGGTTGCACGACCGCGGCAAGCAAACGCACTTCTCACATTCCCAATTCACCCGCTTGATGTGGGAACATGGGTGTGCGCATGGCGGCAGCAGACCTCATCTGTGGCGTACACTTCGTCATAGCACTCTCGAGAAATGCAGCGGTACGCACACGTCATCTTCGCCTCGTTGGTCAAACCTGCTCATTGCCGGCCCGCGTCAGCATATCCTGCAGACGGTAGCAGCAGCGTTGGACGTGCAGACATTCGGCGAGCGCAGCTGTGTCAGTTGCGCGCCGCGACAACGCTCGCGGCGTCCACGGCGGCCTCTGCTGCCCACACATAACATATGTATACAGATGTCGCCCGACGGGGCGCCCAGAAGCGCCCCACGGGCGGGGCAGAACCTGCACATACGTCAGCCTCGCATTCATTCCGCCGAGTCCGCAGTTCTCGGTCCTGCACACGACTCTGCCGGGTCAGAACAGCCAAGCTCGGTAGATGCAACTCGCGCAGAGGTGCGCATGCACCCATTGCGTGGCCGCCGACGCCACGCAGCGGAGCGGGCCAGCGTGTGACACCAACCGCATTGCTCCGCGTGCCCTTCTTGGGCGCCGCGCTCGTTGGCAGCATGAGCGCCGCGCTTACAGCCGCCCACAGCGCTATAAGTCTCATAAAAAACCCTGGTGGCGTTCGTGTCTTCGAGCCCGTCACGGCGCCGTTGGCACACTAGCATACAACCGAGTTTGGCGACTGCTCGGCCGCGTCCGTTGCAAGAGGAGACGAGTGAGGGCGAACCTGCTCGCCGCTCCCGGCACGTCGCGGCCATGGTCAGGAGCGTGCTTTTCATCTCCTGCGCGTTGGCTTCAAGGCGAGAGGTGGCCATATGTGAAAGAACTTTCACATATGTGTGTGTTTGACAATGCGGACCTCCGATGATGTCTCCTCGGTCGCGGTCCGCCGTGCTGGCGCGACGCTGGCAGCAGCCATGGCACTGCAGTGGGTCGTCGCCCAGCCCGCCGATAGCGGCGTCGCCGCCATCACTGGAGCTGAGCTCGGCGCCACCGAACGGCGCCGCTGAGCCAGAATTGCCAGTTGCGGGCGCCGCGGCAAAGCACGCCCCTGCATGCTTGCCCATCGCCGCAGCCCGCCGTCACGGCGAAGGAGGTCTGGAAGCGAGTGATGCAGGAGTGCTGTTGTCTCGAAAATCTGGCGCCCTCGCTTCACTGGCACCAACCGGATCCACGCGCTGGAGAGCGCATGCTCCTGACCCACTGCTGACAGGATCTGCTAAAGAGGTCATCAATAGCGCGGCAACGCATGCCGCAAGCCTGCGCCGGGCCGGTCCCTCAATCGAGGGCTCGTGCAGTGTCGCAGACAAGATCGAAGCCATGCAGATTCTGCAAGAGGAGGCACGGGCCTGGGAGCAGTGGAGCGACAGCGAACTGGCAACGTGGAGCCCTTTTGTCTCTATGCAGCAGCAACGGACAGCAACATATCTTCTTGCGTCTCCATCGCCGCTCCACCGCGCCCAGTCTAGCCCACGCCACTTCAGGGCGACTGCGACCGAGCATGTGGACACTGCAACGCAAAGTGACAGCATGATTAGACGTTCACCGTCAACGCTTGCGCTGCAGCAGCGACTTGCGTATTTGGCAGCGCGCCAGCGCTGCATGCGGCGGGCTCTGCTGCAGCTGTCATGGTATGCCGCGCACGATGCACTCGACGTAGCGTGCCAGCGCGATCAGCTTCGTCTTTTTCGGTACTTTTTGAGGTGTTGGGTCAACATCGTCGTCGTGGGCATGAGGAAGCAGGCTAATGTGACGGCAGCGTTGCAGCATGATCGAAAAAGGAGGTTCCGATGCAGTTTGACATTGTGGGTCGGCATGGTCGTGGAACGCTTCCAGGCAAGGACTGCCACAACGGCGGCCTCTGGCAAGACAAGGCAACGGCATTTTACTGCATGGCATCAGCATGCCGTAAGCTCAAAGTTCTGCGATGCACAATACCGCTACAGTTTGCTTCGGCGAAGCCTAAGCAGGCTTTGCATTCACTCGGCAGTCTCTATCGCCTGCCTCGATTTACTCGAGCGACAGCAACTCAGAATTCTCTCCCTTTGCCTTCTCACGTGGAAAGATCTAATAGTGTACCGACTTCAAGTTATACACGATGCCAACGAAGCCAAAGATAAGTGCCTGCACGAGCTTCGGCTCCAACATCGCCTGGACGAGCATGCGCAACAGATTTATGCAAAGGCACGTGTCCGCCATGCTCTTTTGCAATGGCATTGGTGTACATGGACTGTAAAGTATCAGGCGGCACATGAATTCGCCGAACGCAACAGTATGGCAAAGCGTTTGTGCGCATGGTATTTGAGCAAGATTATTTCGGGCAAACGTGTGCCGCATAAAGTCTTGCAAAGGTCTCATGCAGCGCAGCAGCAGCAATCGCGGGGGCTCGAAGACAGCACAGAGATCTGGTCTTCGAGCAGGTTTCAGTCTGTGAGTAGGCGCAAGCCCGACCCAGCGCTTGTATATTTAATTTCAAAGCAAAGATTGGGATGTATAGAAAGCTGTGCGCCGGCGCCTCCATGTCTGGTAGCAGTGGGGTGCATGCCGCAGGGAAGAAACGTGTGCGTTTGGCAGAAATTGCTGTGGGAGCTGCGTATGGCAACGGTGAAGTTTGGCGACGGAGACTACTGTATGCAGCGACTCAGGGGTGTCATACGGGGCATCCTTGGACCCCGCCCTGTCGATTCGGGCCTGAAAAAGAGAATCGGAGCGCAAGTATTGCGTGCTCGCGTTTCTCTTGCTGCTCTCGATATAGAAAGATCTTGGACGAGATAGAAGATTCAGAAAGCAACCTGGATTCAGAAAGCATCTTTGGACGAGATTCATTGGACGAGATAGATAAGAGTTGACGCTTACCATCTCTTGAATACGATGGGTGGACGATCCGTGATGGTCAATGCTGGGGCTAACGTTGATGTTGTGGGAGATGGATTCTGTTTTCGCTTGAGAAGAAAAGTACATTGAGTGTGTGAACATGCGTGAGGGATAGCAAGGATACTTGGGGGCACCCAGCACCAGGTGCTTGCAAAGTGTTGCACGAATAAAGTGTTTTAATAAACTATAGAGTGGCCAGTCGCTTCTTGGGTGACCTCGTGCCTCCGTGGGGTTCTGCGGTAGGTAAACAGTTAATTGATAATGCACTCATTATACAGACGACGACCAAATTTTTCAGGCCCCGCGAGCTGGAGGGATGTTGTGTTTAGGAGTGGATATAATAGAAATATGGATGTTTGGGTGTGTGTGTATCAATAATTTGATGTTTGAAGACAACGGGTCGGGACGTAACTTTGTGGCAGACCCCAGTGACGGGAGCTGGTCACAACGTGCGACTCTTCACCCAGCTGTAGAGAACATCAGAGAGATCTGGCTCTGTAGCACTGATGCCCTGCTCGGACAGCGTATCAACTAAAAGATGAATATTTTCCAGTTCCAGCATTTTCGGGCCTTGCTGCACCGCGGGCCTTTGTTCTCCTTCCTGGGCAGCCTCCGTCTCCTCCCCCTCAGTAGCGTCAGCTACGCGGGCCGCAGCATACTTATGAGGAGTGGGAGGAGGAGGCTCTACACCAATCAAACCCATCGCCGCTATGTTTGCGTTGTGGGCCAGCTCCTTGAGCAGTGCTGCTTGCGCAGCCACAGCCGCCTCGCCTTGCAGTTGGAGCGGGCCCAGTTGGGGGAAGACCTGGGCACTCCATTCGCTGCTCGCTGCCTTACCCTCTGGTCCCAGCGCAGACTCCTCGCGGCGCATGTTTACTGCGGCTGCCTCGCGCGCAACCTCGCCAATCGACGGCGCATGGACACGCACACACAAGAGCACCGCCTTCTGACCTCCTCCGTCGGCCAGACATTCTGGAGCCAGGACCAGCACCAGGTTCGAGCCATAATCTCCGCGTGACACGTTGCCCCCGCGTGGCTCGACATCCATTTGCCTGTACCATTGCGCCATTACTAGACCTGCTTCCGGTTCCAGCGAGCCCGTGACCTCCTCGGGGCCCAAGCTCACCTTGCACGCGGCAGCGTAGGCGGGCAGGCCATCCACCATGGCCTTTTGCAGCTTGCCAATGCGCGCAATGGAGTGATCTTCGTCAAAGAGCATCAGCTTCTGTTCGCGCAAGTTAGCGAGCAGGTAGCTGACGAGGCCGCGCTGTGCGGTGGGCTCATCTCCGCCGCTGCCGTCGTTGTTCACGCCAAATTTCCCCGTGCGCGCACGTTCGGAAGCCGCTTCGTCGAGCTCAGCAACTACAAACGGCGGCAAGTCTCCAACCGGCGCTGCGCTTTCGTCGACCGCTGCCTGCAGCAAAGCCTTCCGCTTGGCCGAGATCTCCGATGCCAGTTTGAGATTGTGCATCGCACGTTTCATGTGCGTCGCCTCCTGCTTCGGCACGAGCGTTGCACCATGTAGACAAGCAGCTTCGAGCATCACACACCGAGCAAGCTGCGCATCATAGCCGCCAGCCTCCACCGTGAGCGTCAAGGTCGCCTGCAGGTCCTGCACCACCTGCGCGTATGCCTGCTCCTCTTGCGACCTTGGAGGCGCATCTTCTTCGCTCTCGGCGGCTGGCGGTTCATCCTCTGTGTTTGGCAAAAATGTTCCACCCCACGACACGTGGGAGGAGCGAAGAACCAACAGTTGCCGCCGCGCCCGCGCGCGGAAAAAGTGAAAGCGTGCCCGTGTATGCAAACCCACGTAGGGAGCATAAGGTATGAGCAAGTCCACTTCGTGACTTAGCTGCAAACAAATATGCAGGGCCTGCTCAGAAGAGGCCTGCTGCAGCACCAGATCGGCACGCCGAACCTTGATTTTTATGAGCATCCCCACAGCATGCAAGTACTTGGTGTCAGACTGCGGGAGGCCGCGAACGGCCAAGTGTTCTTCAACCATGGCCTCAGCTTGGCCTAAGACACCATCGGCGTCAGCCAATGCGCCCTGTGTGCGGTACAGGTCGGCCAGAATTGCCAGAATGGCGGCGAGACGAACATCTTCTTGGTGCAACATCATCGCTTTGCCGATCATCTCCTGCAGCGTGTTGATGCTGAGGTCCTGTTTGCCCATGTGGATGTCCTGCATGACGCCGCGCGCCATGACGTCGCGCGCCAGCAGCTGCTCATTGAGTTCTGCCATGTCCTGCAAGGCACGCGCTGTCTCTTGCTTCAACTGCCCCCAGCGCGCCTGCAAGAACAGCAGCTCGGTCCGCAATCGTCGACACTCTAGCCACAGCATGGCGTCTGTGTGGTGGCGAAGATCGCTGGCCTTCTCCCCAAAGGCATTGAGAGCGTCAGGTGCCGCCAGATCGCAACTATCCTGCTCGTAGAGCAAAGCCATGAGATCGTCGAGCTTGGCCAACGCCTTGGTGTACTCTCCTCGTTTCTGCAACAGACGCACACCGTACAGGTCGCACTCGGTCACCACTGACAGCGCAAGGCGGGTGTAGCCGGTGAGCTTGGGAAGAGGCGGCGGAGCGTCTCCTTCCGGCGCGGGTGGTTCCTGGCCTTCTGGCAGCGGAACCTCAGTAGCAGCGATGTCTGCCAAGGACTGCCGCAGCGTCTGCAGCATGTTTTCGACATGCCCGCACAGCTCCTGAAGCTTTTCGTTGGGATGTGGCCATGTTGGGTGCGCATTCGTCACCTGCAGAAGTACCTCGATCCGACACATGCAAAGCAGGTGCTTGAGGCTGGGGGTGTACAACTCCAGCAGCCCGCCGGGCAGCGTGATTTCAACGAGGGCTTTGAGTATCGACTGGTTGTTCTCGCTGTCCCCAGTCTCGAGCGCTTTGAATTGCCGAGTTTCCTTGACAGGCAATCCCTGCGCGCCCTGTGGCGGGCGCTCAAAAGGCAGGAGGTCGGGCAGGCCACAACCTGTGTGCAGATCAAAAAGCAATGCAACGGCCTCGCTGATGAGCCCCTGCTGCGCACAGGCACGCGCCTTCCACGCGCTGGCATTGACATATGCCACACTGTCCTTGACCTGCGTCTTGGCACACCACTGGTAGAGCGACGACATGGGCAACATCTCCAAGCCGTAGCCATTGCGAAACAAGACTTTGCCACAGAACTCGCACCCGTCCATCAGCGCCGCCGCATCCACGACATACGCGTCCTCGAAGGGATTTTCACCAGGTAC
>Ga0315899_10005846_pt1 | contig 13252 bp, 10 predicted proteins | sample LakEriMetagenome_2_FD_203518 | JGI IMG/M metagenome (GOLD analysis project Ga0315899, IMG submission 203518) | Freshwater fungal communities from buoy surface, Lake Erie, Ohio, United States - Buoy 4 MA112 | ecosystem: Environmental > Aquatic > Freshwater > Lake | place: USA: Lake Erie, Ohio...
CTCTCTCTCTCTCTCTCTCTCTCTCTCTCTCTCTCTCTCTCTCTCTCTCTCTCTCTCTCTCTCTCTCTCTCTCTCTCTCTCTCTCTCTCTCTCTCTCTCTCTCTCTCTCTCTCTTCTCTTTCTGTCTTGTGTACATTCCAGACTAAGTTCGGTTCCAGAGATCGTCATAACTTCTCGTTCCTCCTCCCAACACAGCGGCGAACGCGGGTGTGAACGCCCCGGAGAACCCAGACACTCCACCCGAAGCAGTGAGTCCGGCGATGCCTCCGACTGCGCCGGTGCCTGCCGAGACGATCGAAGCGGCTCCGGCTACCGTCGTGACGGCCGTGACGACGTACAGCGCGGCGGATGCGCCGGCCGAAGACTGGCCAAACCAGTTGATCTCATCCGGGCTGGTAGTGTTCGAGGTCAGCGGGCGTGTGTCGTTCAACACGACGGTGTCACAGCTGGTGCTGTTAGCAAACCCCGGGGCGCATAAACACGTGTAGTTGCCCGGTTGGTTGACGCACGTGCCGCCATTCAAACACGGAGAGGCACAGCACTCGTTCTTGTCATTCTCGCAGTTGACTCCGTAAAACCCACGGGGCAGAGACACGAGTATTCGAATTCCAAATCCACGCACGTGGCGCCGTTTGCGCAGGGCTGTGACGCGCAGTCGTCCACGTCGACGAGGGCGTTCGCGCGAATTGCCGCGCATCCAATCACGGCCAGCAGCAGATACACGAATTTCATGGCGTTTGACCGACTGACTTGGTTTTGGTGCCTGTTCGCAGAAATGGAAGAGTTCTTGCTGGAGATAGCAGGCGCTGCTCTAATCATGCTTGTGATGTTCCCTGTGCTGCTGTGTATGTGGAACGAGGAAGACAACTACCTCGGCTGCGAAAGCAGGGAGAGTCCGGCTTAGGACACACCTTCGGATTTTTCTTCATTAAAATCATTTCTTTATATGACTCGCATTCGGCTTTTGACTGACGCTTATCGTTGAACAACACTCTTACCGTCTAAGATGAATTCTTCTCCTCCCCCGACGGGAGGTGGAAACCTCACCGACAGTCGGCCGTTCGAGCAGCTGCTGTCCTACGTGCTCGCTACGAAGCCGCCCGATCACAAGCAAATCGCGTCCTACGATCGCGACTTTGTGGACCGCCTGCAGGACTTGATGCCGCGTACCATCGACCTCAAGTACCAGCGTCTTCGTCCCTTTTACACGAGAGACGAGAACGAGCTCCTCGGACAGCTCCGAAAGCTGGACGACAAGCCCTGTTCGAACTGCGGCTCGCTCAAGACCGCAGGACGCGATTTTTGCGGTGGCAAGGCGTGCGAGAAAAAGGAAGCCAGTCTGCGCTACATGGCCAAGCTGGCAAGGGACCACGCGCATGGTATGATGGACGAACTCGATTCGAAAGGCTGCGATTGCGGCAATCCGCGATTGAAAGCCGTTCCTCACTGCGGAGGCAGCCAGTGCGCCAAGCGGCACACCACCGGCCAGGAAACCCGGGCCATCGCTACTTATGCGAAGTTTGCGGACTACGTGTGCAACAAGATTCTCCGCGTCACGTTCACCGGCTTGAAGACACTGACTCCTCGGCTTCTGACGAAGAGTGGCAGCGGAGAGACCGAGCTTCTCTACCCGGCGATGTGCGAGGATCTTGGCGAGAGTTATGTCTCGGTGGTGGTTGCAGAGTATCAGATGCATATCGTGCAGTTACCGCATGAGACTGAGTCGCGCGCTCCAGAGCGGGTGCTGGGGGAGATCAAGATGGAAGACAATTTCGTCACACTCGGTCGCATCCCGGTGATGGCCCGTGGCAAACTTTGCAATCTGCGTGAAAAAATCGACATTCGCGAGGATCCCAGCCACGATTTTGCGCGCCACCGCGAGAACTGGGAGATGTCCGTGGGTGGCCACTTCGTCGTGAGGGGCATGCCCAAGGTCATCATGCCCATCGAGGTGCGCGCCCCGAACGTGATCGTGACCAAGCGAGAATCGTCCTCGGAGTTCACGTCAGAGGTGTACTCCACCGACTCCGGCACCGGGGTTACGACCCGCTTGCAGCTGATGCTAACCGTCAGTCAGTCGACTGGCGAGCACAGTTTGTTTGTGACCGAATCCCCGTTCGGCAGAAATTGGCCCATTGTGGTCCTCTTTTGGCTGCTCGGGGTGACGTCCGAGGTGTTTTTGGAGACGGTGACCAAACAAACGGGCCCTTGCGGGCAGATGATTGCCCAACAAGCAGTCGAACTCGCGAGGCGCTTTCTACAGACGGACGTGCTCGAAGACCCGCTGAATGGGGTCGAACACGAAATCAAAGAGAGAAACGACCGTAAGTGGGAGGATTACAAAGACCCCGGGATGCGGCAGCAGTACGCGAGACATCGACTCGCGGGCGTGGCACAAAGCGTAAAATCCGACGAGAAGCTCACCAGACTGGACGAGCTGGAAAAAACGCGACTTTTCCCGCACATCCGTTTCGACAGAGACACTGCTCCCGGAGTGTGGCGCACGCAGAAGGCAGCGTACCTTTTCAAAATGACGACTGAACTCATTCACGTCGCTGTTAACGGGAAGCTGCCGACCGACCGCGATGCCGCGACAAACAAGCGAGTATTGCTCGCCGGCGAGGCACTGGGCATCGCCTGGCGACATGCCACGCAACAAGCAGCTGCCGAAGTCCGCCGAGCGTGGGATTTAAAGCTGGCGAAGCCGATTGACATGCACAAAGAAGCCAAAGAGCTCATGAGAGCCTTGTGGCCAGATGATCTGGTCACGATGCGGCTGTTATCGCCCCTTACCTCGGGAAACTGGGAGTTTGGGCGCGATCTGAAAGAGGCCGGCATGAGCCAGCCGCTTGACCGACTCAACAAGGCTGCCACTTGTAGCCAGTTGAACGCGCTGCTCTCTCAGTTGCCAGCTAAAACGGCGTCGATCGCTGCTCGCGCACACCGAGGTGACTATCTCGGACTCGTGTGCCCCGCGTTCGGCCCGGACGGCAACGACATCGGGTTGACACGCAACATGGCCGTCACGGCCGTGGTCAGCGGGTACTCCGATGTGAAAGCAACCGAGCAGTGTCTACGCGGACTGCTGCGCCTCCCCTTTCCCGCGGAGGTGGGCAAATCGGGACAGTATTGCGTGTTCCTGAACGACGCCCCGATCGGCAACATTGCCAAAGACAACGCCACAAAGAACAATCTCGCCGCATTCCGAGAAGCGCGGCGCCAGCAAGCCGCCGTTCTTCGAGAATGCTCAATGCTCGTCGAGGAAGATCAGATCCGATTCTACTGCGGCCCGGGTCGCATGATGCGGCCCCTGCTCGTGGCGCAAAACGGACAGCTTCCGTTTATGACGCGGTGGATCGAGGCTCTCGAACGCGCAAAAGACCTGAAGATCAAAACTCCGCAACAGGTGGCGATGGAGAAGGCCGAGCTACTGAAGTACGCGGAAAGCGTGAAGCCTGGCAGCGCGGGAACAGCCACAATGCTGGCCGAAAAATGGCGATTGGTGCATGAGGCTAACTCACTGAAGCCCGGAATCGCCGGGCTACAGATCGAGAAGGCTAAACTGCTGAAGTCTGCCATCGACGAGGGATTTTCGCGAGGGGAGATCGAGTATCTGGACATCTTCGAGATGCAGAACGTGTACATCGCCAAGTTACCGGTGTATATCAACAAAGACAAGTACACGCACTGCGAGATCCACCCAGTCTCTATGTTTGGGTATCTGGCCGGCATGGTGTTTAACCTCAACCACGTGCTGCCTCAGCGTCTGAATCTCGAAACAACGTACCACAAAGCGTGCGCCGGATTTCATGTCCCGCTTCGCGCGCCCGGAAAGCGTGTCATGTACCTCGACTACCCGCAGAGGCCGCTTTTTCGCAATGCCGTGACAGAGGGCGTCATGCCCGAGGGCGACTGTATCACCAGCGCCGTCGTGGCTGTGATGGCTCTGGGCTTCAACCAAGAGGATTCGGTTATAGTAAAACAGTCCGCGATTGACCGAGGGCTGTTCCGAGTGACCAAGATGAAACGTTACACTCGAACGATCGACCTGAAAGCGGGCGAGATACATCTTTGTCCCCGGGACCTGGACAAAGGCTGGTCCAGACCGAGAATCAAGTATGCAAAGCTGGAGAGCGACGGCCTTCCCGAGCAGTACGCTCGAGTGAACGCCGGTGATGCAGTCATCGGAGTTCGCAAACGGGAGTACGGAGGAAAAGACATCAACGGCAAAGATGTGTGGCAGTACACCGACTGCTCCGTGTTCATCCCCGGGAACGAAGGGTCAGGCCGCGTTTCTTTTGCCTCGTTGAGCAAAACGGGACCCGCAAAGGTCACGGCCATCGTGGAGGTCATGCACGTCTCTGTTCCCCAAGTGGGAGACAAGGTCTCCATCGGCCCACAAAAAGGTGTCATCTCTCACATCTTGCGAGAAGAAGACATGCCCTGGACGGTCGACGGCATCACGCCCGACATCATCCTGAGTCCGATGGCGTTTGTGAAACGCAAGACAGTGAGTCTGCTCCAGGAGCTAACCATAGGCAAGGCCGTGTGCATGCGCCCCGACTCGGAGTGGCGAAACGGCACTGGCTACTCGGCGCTGTTCAAGAACGGCGACCCGCAGCAAACACACCAAACAATGGCATCAGTGTCTGATTCGCACGCCACCAATTCCGCGCTGGAAGAGTACTGCCTGTCTGTAGGCATGACGCCGACCGGATACGAGCGCATGTACCTCGGGAGCGACGGCCGGCGCGTTTTCGACCGAGTGCTGATAGGCGTATGTTCAACAAGACGCTTGAAGCACATGGTCGCGGACAAGGCGCAAAGCCGCGCAAAAGGCGCCGTCGACGCTGTCACGGGCCAGCCCAACGCCGGGCGAGCCAACAACGGCGGTGCTCGTTGTGGAGAAATGGAAAAGGATTGCATCGCGGCACACGGCGCGCCTGCCGTTGCACGCGACCTTCTTTTCCGCAACTCCGACCAAACGGAAACCGTGTTGTGTTCGTGTGGCTTCACGCCCAACGGTCCCACTGCCATCAATGGAGTGGTCACCTCCAAGCAAAAGCTGGCCGTCCACGACTGCAAGTTTTGCCAGGACAAGGAGATGAGAGACTTCACTACCGTTTACACCAGCCGCGCGTTTCTCGCTCTCCGTCATGAACTGGCGGCAATGGGGATCGGTATGCGGCTGATCACCGAAAGCGCCTCTCACCACACGAAGCCCAGCGATCCGCAACGTAACCTCTGGATCGAAGAACTGGACGGAAAGCGCAGGGAAGAAGCCAAGGTCCAGGCTGTTGCCGAGGCGACTCCGGCGGTCCTGGTGGAGCCTGCTGGACCCATGGGACTGGCCTTCGGCCCCATCAAGGGCGTCCGACGCGAAGCAGAAGTCGTTCCGGTGGGCGCTGTTTCGTGGAATCCCGGACACGACGTGTTGGTCGACGTACCCCAGAACTACGAAAAGGTGGGGAGAGTGCCGGAGAAGCCATCTGCAAAGAAAAAGAAGAAGAAGCACGACCGAAAGAACCAAAAATCCAACAACCACAAGAAAGATGCCAAGTAGCCCCGCCTAACATTACTCTTGTGCGCCCGTTTTTCTGTTCTATCCGATAGCATTAAAATCGACCTTGAATACTCTTCGCATCGCTGGAGACTTAACCCTGTCGTTCCTCTGCAAAGCGTCTCGATGATAGAGGTCGTTTTCTTTGGACTAGACAATCTGCACACGCGAACTCTGTGTCGCGCACTGCAGGCCACGATGAAGATGGCCGGGCATGACCTGGGCATGCACTCACTTCGAGTGATGCTCATTTCGAAAAACTACGAGACGGACATCGTGCAAAAGTGCGGAGATTATCTGCGAACCAGAAGGAGATCGAACCCGAAGAAGTGGATCCTCGTCACAGAGCAAGGAAGCCGCCTGGATCACGTCGTTGGAAATGGATTCCTGCATCACATCGTGGTTCCGTTCAAAGTGTGCGAGATCTCAAAGTCCGTCTATCGCTGTCTGCTCCCAAAGAAGTCCCCGAACGCTCAATCAAAGAATATGTCTTAAAACATAGTTTTATTGCTTGACTAGACGCAGTAAACTCTACGTTTAGAAATGCAGAGCATTGAAATGGTTGGGTAAAAGGGCCGAGAGGTCGCCGCTGCTCGCGGGAGGAGGTAAAGGGGTGATCGCAGGGATAGGCGGTGATTTCCGGGGCTTTAAAACGGGCGCTCGCACTTTATCCCGCCAGTTCTTCTCGATTAGTACCGGCTTCCAAGTGACACCCGCGGGGTGTTTGGCCACAGTGTTTCCGCTCATCGCTCTAGACCCAACCGCTCGCTCAGCCTGTAGCCAGATAACAAGACATTTGCATCGCGCAGGTTTAAGACATAGATGGCGGAACGGGAGGGTTAATGAAAACACACGAAGCGAGACAGTGTATTGCGTCTAGAGGAACACACAAAGCGAGACAGTGTATCGCGTCTAGAAGACGGGTCCGATCGCTCCATTGACGATGCAGATGCACAGATACTCTCGGAACATGGCGATGAACCTGGAGCAAACGAAGCAGCGTGAGAACTCACGCGCACAGGAGGGGGGGGGCGTCGAAACCACTTACTTTTCATTGACACAGTCCGGGATCACGCCGAGTGTCAGGAAATACTCATAGGCGAGCAAATGCATGCCGCATTCAACGTCTCCCTTCTGAAAGGCGCCTCCGTTTGACATTGTGAAGCCCCATCCGCCCAACTGAGATCGGAGATCCGGGCAATTCGCATGGATCCAGTTCAGAATCGTGAACACTCCTTCTTGGGCGTGAGGGCGATCTTCCAGAGGCATGGAGTCGAACACACAGATGTTTTTGTGGATTCGGTCGATCGCGTAAAGCGTGAAGTGCCGCCCGCACAGGATGGGCAGCAAAACGATGTCGTTCTGCAGCACGTTCTTCTGAAGCCGAGAATTCCCAAGCGCTTTTTGCAGCGAGCCTTTGACAGAATCAATGTGGCAAGATGGAAATCCCTTTGGCATTGTTTGGGACCGACGCATGAGCATCTCTTGGATTTCCATGACCACAAAGTTGCTGATCTCCTTCTCCGGACTCGAGATTCGCGCAAGAGCAGACGCCCTGTCTTGCGTGGAGTCATCCTCTTTACCGAAGAGCGCAGAGTTCAACACGAAGTCTTTCGCCTCTTGGACTTTCTTCTCCACAAAGCCCGTCATTTTACACTCGAAGACTTGCTTCAAGAGCTCCGTTTTCACTTTCTTTTCGTCGTACTCGAGCGGCGCGACAGGAGACGCGCTCGGTGCGCTCGACGGCGGTTTGGAATCTTTGGGCGCCGTAGCCATCTTTGGTGTGTGAGTGGCATGGGAGTCAGACGTTCTTAATAAGAGAGCGTTTTCATAAAATGGATGGACGGGGTGTGGTTCTGGAAGAAGAGGCAGATAGTTTAGTCTAGAAGGCGTCTGGGGCGGCAAAAGATGTGCTATTTCGGGGTCTTTGCGGAACAAAGGGTATCCAGCGAAGAGCTCCAGGTCGCTTTTGCTGAAACGCAGCTTGGCTCCGACCTTGGCGAGGCGATCGGCCGCGGCGTTCCCTTCCCACAGTATCTTATCCCTGGTCCTGGAGCTCGCCGGGGCATCCTGGTGCGCCTTGACCCATTCCACTTCAATCTCCAGCGGACGCATCGAGCGCGAGTCGTGGCAGTAGAATCTGCTGCACATCCACCACCAATCCAACACGTCTGCGTACAACAGAACTGTTTGGGGCCCCACTTCCTCGCCAAAGACGAACGTTCTCGAAAGCACCAGTCCCGGCGTGGAAGCGGCCCATTTGGACGGGCGCATTTGCGCGAGCTCACGTGTGGCTCCAAAGCGACAGACCAGCAGAAGGTGACGCGCGACTAGACAGTCGGTGTAAAGCGTTCTTCTCGTTGACGGACTGACAATTGGATCGAACTGGCAGCGATCGATAAACGCCAGGGCCGCGTACAGCTCCGCGCGGGTGCTGTTGTACGGCAGCGCGGGGTTGGTGGATCTCGGAACGGGTATGCAGCGGTTGCGCTCGTCTCCGTCTTTGTAAAACAGACCAGCGCCGGCGTACTCCCTGCCGCTGCGACTGTCCTTCCAGAAACTGCCGTCCACAAAGCAGAAAATGGACTCGGCCGGCTGCACAGAGGAAGCTGTACCCCGAGCAGGCTTCATCTGAAGAACGAAGGACGGGTGGCAGGCCCGCGGAGGGTCGTCAGAGGTGGTGGTGGGAGTAGGCGCAGGGTTTAAAACGAAACAGAATCGGTCTAGTCAGAGAAACAGAGCAGGCGCAAGCCGCTGGCTTTCATCTTGCGGTCCAGTTCGTCCAAGATACGGCCCTGGCACGCCTCACACGCGATCATCGAGGCCAGGCCGTCCGCGCGGCTGTATGCCGCGCGAGAATCAGAGTTGTCGCACTCGGCAATCGAAGCCTTCACGCAACACCAGTGAACTTGGCTCTCTCTCCAAAACAGCAACCGCTCTCCGTGGGCGGCCTTTTGGTCTTTGGCTTCCGCGCCCTGGCGGATGCACACCTCGCACGCCGCCTTGGAGCACTCGATCGAGTCCGGCGCCTTGGGGTCCGCGAACCAGCAGTTCCACTCGAGGCCCAGCAACATCGACAGCAGCAGGGTAGCCGAGCCGCTGGTCGAGGCGCTCATGCCGCTCATCAGGATCCGCGGCGCGATCGACGCGACGCGCTGACCCTTTTTCGCGGACTTTTGGCTGACGTGCCACGCCGGATAAGTCATCATTTTTTGCCCGCATAATTTCTCCCAGTCGCGTGCACCGCTGCAGCCGGGATTGCATTTTCCCTCCTGGCCACAGTCCCAACAGGGAGGCGCGCACTTGTAGCAGCGATCAGCCAGCTTTTCCGGACACGCACAGATCCAGAATTCGGGCGCATCGAAGTGGAACCGCTGGCGTAGCGCAGCCAGGTTGAGCGACTGAAGACCGCTGGCTCCTTTCTCGTCGTCGCTCTCGGACGAGGGGTACACGTCCGCGAGTTCATTCTCGCTTTCACTGGATCCACTGGTCGGAGAACAAGGCGGGTCCCGCTCCGAGTCGGTGTCCAAGTCCAGAGCGGGAACGACAAACGGAGACGGCTTATTCGATCGGATCGAGGCCAGCGGCAAGGCGGTCTCTTCTGTGTCGGAGTCCAGATCCATGGTCGTGGGAATCGCCTTCCCCTGCAGGTCCTTCTGGCGCTTGACGACTTTGTTAGCTTTCGACATTACTACGTCTGGGAGTTGATTTCAACAAGTGGGTCATCGACACAAAACAAAAGCTTCATAACAACGCGTTTTATCTCGAGGGAGAAACATACAGCAGAGCTTTGATCTATCACGCTACAGGCGCAACGAGAGCGTCCTCTGGGCATGAGACATGAAGAATCACAACCGAGTCCAGGAAGGGAAGCGATGATCTGAGATCACCTTGAGCACGACAGAGAGAGTTCCTTGGACTCCTTTCTGGAAAGCTTCTCTCGTTTGACCGCCCTCTCGAGTCGCAGCGCCTTCGTCTCGTCTCTGATTCCACTCACGTACGCATACACCCCGAGAGGTCGCATTCGAGCCGTAGTTTTCGCGCCGGTTCCGCGCTTGTGATCGGCCAGTCTGACGGACACATCCCTTCCTGTGATACCCGTGTACGTCACCGGGTGATTGTGCTTGACTGGCCCGATGCGCTTGAGTGTGTAAAGTTTCCAGGTGCGAGCTGACATTTGCGCCAAGGGATGAGGCAGACACGGGATGAGGAGAGAGAGAGGGAGAGAGAGAGAGAGAGAGAGACGACAAAGTTTACGAAAGTCGACTTTACAACAAGTTCTAGCAGAGCAGCCGGCAGTTTCGACGCGCTCCGGCGTCTCGAAAAGCAGTCTGGATAGAGTGCACGAGGTCCTCGTCTCGCTTCGCAGATCTCAGGCGTTTCGAGAAGAGAGCGCGGTCGATGTCCAAGGCGATCGGTTTGTTACTCTCCCCTTCCCTACGGGCGCTAGGCACGGCGTAGACTATACCATCGGACAAATCGATCCCGGCCTGAGCTTTGAAGGTCCCGGTGTCGATTTCCAGAAACAACATTGAGTGTCCCGACCGAAGCTCGACCTCCAGCGCCACCTGACCAGCAGACCGTTGCTTGGAAGTGACGGGGGCCGCTTTGAACGACGGCTTGCAGCCCGCTACAGTGGCCCACAGCGCGCGGTAGCGGAGAACGGACTCGAGTTGTAGCGAACGCGTGGCGTAACGAATCGACAAAAGACCAGACGCTAGGACCCGCTTCAGTTCCGCGAGTCGTTTTAGAGCCACGCCGGCCACAGCAGCGTAGTTTTTGGTTTTGCCGAGTATGTCGTCAACCGTCTTCCCTTGGATGCGATAAAAGAGAGGAAGCTTCCCGTCGGGCCTCTCCAGTTTGTACTGGCGATTGGCGGCAAGCCACTCCGGGAAGTGTCCCAGTCCGTTCTGCACGAGGTTTTCGTCTTTAGAATAAGCATCGACTGCCTTGCCCAGTAAGAGAGCCGCGATTCGACAGGACGCGTACGCCTCGTCTCGAAAGCGAGTCGACGCAAAGTTCCATTCGGCCACTGGCAGAGACAGCGCCTTGCCCAAGTCCGCGGCCCGTGGAAATAAATCCCTGAAGCCTCTGCACACACGAGGTAGACGCGCCCGGTCGGCAAATGACAGATACTCGAATAATGCCCGTCGTCGCCACGCTCCGTAGCTTGTCATGATTTTCGTGAAATCGGAACTGTCTATTCTGCGCAGTGCGTAATCGCGTTTCCCGTGGAAGGGCGACAGTCCCAGAATTGGCATCCGGGAAGAGTCTGTCCACCAGGACGGTTTCTGGCGCGGCTTGATTTTATCCAGCAACAGCAAGCCGTATGCCACGCACACTCGCACTTCGAAAGGCACTCGGAACCGAACGCCGAAGTACTCAGCAACGGGACCGGCATCCTTCGCGTCCTTGCCAAAGTCCACCGGGAGGTGGTACTCTTTCAGAATGTGCGCGCTGCGACGCCGGAGATCAGGCAGATTTGATGCCGTCTGGAATGCTGTGCGCCGCATGTACGATTCCAGATCTCTCACGCTTCTAATGTCAGTCTTGGGCCGGCAGAGGTCGACCAACTCGCGGTCGTACTGAAGAACTCGTCTCCCACTCAGGCCTTTGGATAGTATCGCGTCCCGTGCCTCGTCGCGCTCGCCCTGGCTCAACGCGAGATGCCGGGATTGGTACTCTTGCAATGCGGGGTCCTGAAGCACAAACTCGCGTGTGCCGTCGTGTGCGTGCACGGCCATCACGGTGCCATCGTCGAGGATGCGGGTAATAAGCACCACCGGCTCTCTCGGTCCCACTCCGGGAGAAGGAGGCGGCACCCGCGCGTCCGCTGGGGGCCTCGGCTTTTTCGGCTTTTTCAGGACACTCAGGCCGCTCCCCGGCTTTGCACCAACCCATTGTTCCAGTGCAGTGGCGGAGGCAGTCTTGGCCAACGCAGAACTCGCATCCGACTTTTTCGAGGAGCCAGACACTTCTTCTTTCATGCCCTGCTGTGCGAGCCACTCCTCGCGAGGCAGCCATTTGCGTTTGACTTTCGGAGAGCCTTCTCCGGCGGCGCCTTCCCCTTCCGTAGTCTCCATACTCGCGGTCTGCACCGGGGGAGGGGCGTACGGGACGAACTCCTCGCCCGACATGGGGGCGCCTGAAACCCGACACACGCACACACACGCACACGCAAAAGGGAAGACCGCGCGAAAAGTCAGCGAGACTGTACGCGTCCAAAACAACAGACGAGAACGGGTCTATTCGGACGACGAGCTGACCAACACGTCTGTGATGTTCAAGCCGTAGCGCATAAACTGCGAGTCAATCTGCACGGCGACCTCGCGAAGAGTTTCCTCTGGCACCTTCATCTTGACAAACTGAGCCCCCAGCCCGACGCACAATGCACCCAGCACGCCCTGGATAAAAAACATAGTGGCCGTCACAGCCCACTTGGACACTTGTTTGATGCTCAGTGCCACAACAACAAATGCCAAGACCGCAAGAATGACCACGTGCGTCTCAGCGCCTAACAGCTCGCTCAAGCTGCCATAGATCTTGGGCACCGCGAAGCCAAGAAACCGGTAGACGTTTTTGAGGATCATCTGAAGGAAGGAGTAGGAGAATTGAGAATGAGTATCGCTCTTTGTAGATGTTAAGCATCCACGAGACAAAAGGAGGTGGTCAAGTGATAGTCAGAATGAATGTTAAGAATGTCCTTTTCGATGTCGACTCTGCCAACCGGCTTCAGCATGCCATTCTCGGCTAACCAAACCCCATCCCCTCGCTCGAAGATATAGATCTGCCCGAGAACTCCCAACACTTGAATAGACCCCAGACCCCGCGTCGCGCCTTTTGTCACAAAAGACTCCATGCTTCCGGCAGTGGCGCCGTCGCGCAGGAGGAGCACTGCACGAGAGTGCTCTTGAATGTAGTAAAGCCCGACGCTGCCAATTACAGGGAAAGCGCATGGTTCTGCGTGCGTCACGCCGGTGCATAGTTGGGCCCTACCATCTGCGTCTGACTGTAGCTGGTTTCTAACTGTAGCAGGCACCTTGGAAATCCAATACGGCGGCTGGACTCCTCTGATACGACCGGGAATCCGGATGGGTCGGCCAACGCACGTACCGCGCACCGAGAGATCAAACGCAACGACAAACTGCGTCCACGTTACAACGAGATCGTTTCCCACAATATGGGACGGAGGGTTAACCATATTGGACATCCCGGATCTCTCGATTACTGCCGAGAAGGCGGGCCCGGTGGGATTTACCAGGTCCATTAGATGTACCAGGTCCATAATCTTATTGAATTGCATGTTTCTGTCGACTTCGAACACCGAACCGAGCATTGCCGACTCAGACTTTCCCATTTGGATGTAAATTTCTGCGTGTAAGACAACACAGTACAGTTGAGCTCCGTGTTTGGCGAGAGAGCAGTCAGCGCCTCGCGGATACACCATCCGCGAAACTCTTCTTCCCGTTGAAAGATCAACGACGAAAATGCTTGTTCTGGAGAAATTCTCTTCGTAAGAGAGGAAAGCGAACCCATCGTGCTCGCCAAATAGACTAGAGTCTCTGCGTATTTCCAGACTCCGCCTCCCGCACGCGGACGCCCGACCGAGTGGAGTCAGGTCGATCGCCGCGAGGTAGCTGTCGGCACCCACAGTAAATGCCACGCTGCACACCAGGTAGTCTACCACCAGGC